>Ga0335077_10006280_pt1 | contig 14676 bp, 15 predicted proteins | sample Lox_Sample_31_FD_207151 | JGI IMG/M metagenome (GOLD analysis project Ga0335077, IMG submission 207151) | Soil microbial communities from Loxahatchee National Wildlife Refuge, Florida, United States - Lox_Sample_3.1 | ecosystem: Environmental > Terrestrial > Soil > Wetlands | place: USA... | reverse complement strand
ATGCGATCCGCGCGGATTACATGGTTACGCGGGCCATGAACAGCCCAGCCCGCGCGCAGCCGCTTCGCTTATTGTTTTGGTGCGGGAGGCGTGGGCCAGACCGATTGCGAAGGCTGGCCGGCCTGTTGGGCCGGTGCGGTCTGCGGCGGTGCCGGCCACGGCGATTGCTGGGCGGCGTCGCCTGGCGGGGCTGACGACGCCGGTGCGCCCGCGCTCCCTGGGCTCACCGTGATCCGGGTCGGCGTCGGCGCCGCTGCCGGCGCGCGCGCCACTTGGGGCTTCGGTTTTGGTTTCGGCTTGGCCTTCGGTTCGGGCTTCGGCTGCGCCGCGGCGCCATCCTGGGCGGCATTGGCGTCGGCAGCAGCGTCTTCGGGCGGCGGCTGATAGCCCTTCACCAGATCCGGCGGCACGCCGCTATTTGTGCCAGGCACGCCGTTGGGAAACACCGGCTCGCGCTGACCTTGCAGCTTCTTCTTGGTGTCGAACATGTCATTGGCGAAGATCGACGTCGGATCGAACTGGCCGCCCGGCGTGCACGCCCCGAGCACCAGCAGCAGCGTCAGCGGCAGGCCGATGCGAATGAGCGGAGGCACAGGTCGCGTCGGTTTCATGCTCAGCCCTTGCCGCTCGAAGCGATGAGCTCGGTCAAGACTTCGGCACGGCTGCGCGTGCCCTGCGGGGTCAGCGGATCGGTGATGATCATGGTGGCCCATTGCTTGGCCGCGGCCATGTCGCCGGACTTCCACGCCGACAGCGCCAAGAGTTCACGCGCGCTGTGCCGGAACGGCTTGTCGGCCGCCGTCTGCGGCTCGAGCCGTTGGCGAATTTCGGAATAAGGCGCGGTGTCGACGAGGAGGAAGCCCGAGCGCAACGCTGCAAGGGCCTGGACGATTTGTCCGGCGTTCCGGTCGGCGGCGATCTCGTCATAGGCTTTGATAGCGGCGGCCCTGTCGGTGCCCGTGAGCTCGGCCGCCTCGCGCAGCCGCGCCAGCGACCGATAACCAGCGCTGCCGTCGGCGGCGAGCTTTGCGAAGGCGGCCTCCGCCTCCTGGTGCTTGCCAGACTCGGCGAGCCGCACTGCCGTCTCGAACGCGGCGCCGGACTCGGCGGCCTTGCGGTTTTCCCACCACTCATAGCCGCGCCAGCCGCCCACCGCGGCGACGATCAGGATGCAGGCGGCGATGATGAGGTTGCCGTACTGCTGCCACAGCTTGATCAGCCGTTCGCGGCGTACTTCTTCGTCGACTTCCTGGAAGATGTCGGCCACAGGCCCGTCCCCAACACGCCAAAAGCGAGACCGAAGCCCGCCCGAACCGCTCAAAATGGAGGCTCGCCGATAGCCTAACCATGTGGCGCGACCAAGGCAAAGGCCCGGTGCCGCAATGCTTTACCGGAACCACCGCACGCTCAAAACCGGCCCTAACGGCTCTGGCGGCGACCCACGGCCCCCTACTTCTTGCGCATCGGATAGATGTTGTCGGAGCCCGGAAAGGTGCGGGCGCGGACTTCCTCGGCATAGCCCTTGACCGCGCGCTCGATCGACGGGCCGAGCTCGCCGAACCGCTTGACGAATTTCGGCACTCGCGGCGATAGCCCGAGCATGTCTTCGAGCACCAGGATCTGACCGTCGCAGGCGACGCTGGCGCCGATGCCGATGGTCGGGATCGCGACGTCGGCGGTGATGCGGCGGCCGAGCGGCTCGGCGATGGCTTCCAGCACGACCGCGAAGGCGCCGGCATCGGCCACCGCTCGCGCGTCCGCCTCGATCGGCGCCCAGTCGGCTTCGTCGCGGCCTTGCGCGCGGAACGAGCCGATGGTGTTGATCGCCTGCGGGGTGAGGCCGACATGGCCCATCACCGGCACGCCGCGCTCGACGAGAAACGCGATCGTCTCCGCCATGCGGCGGCCGCCCTCGACCTTGATGGCGCCGCAGCCGGTCTCTTTCAGAATGCGCGCGGCCGACATGAACGCCTGCTGCTTCGAGGCTTCGTAGGAGCCGAATGGCATGTCGACCACGACGAGAGCCCGCCGCGAGCCGCGCATCACCGCGAGCCCCTGCAGGATCATCATGTCGAGAGTGACCGGCACGGTAGTCTCGAGCCCGTGCATCACCATGCCGAGCGAGTCGCCGACCAGGATGACGTCGCAATAGCCGTCGAGGATGCGCGCGGTGTGAGCGTGATAGGACGTGAGGCAGACCAACGGCTCGCCGCCCTTGCGGGCGCGGATGTCGGGCGCAGTCAGCCGCCGGATTTCACTCTGCTGTGACATCGCTAACGTCCGAATGCCGGCACGCCGATCACGATCGGATGGAAGACGAAGCCGAGCGCCAGATAGACGATGGTGCCGACCGCAACAGCGATGACGTCGTTCATGCCGCCGCCGACCGGGATCGGCGGCGCGCCCGGATCGCTGCGACGCTTCAGCGTGATGCGGTCGTACACCGCCCAGGCCAGCACCGCGCCGAACAAAATGATGCCGCCGAGATCGCCGTTGGCGCACAGATGCGCGAAGGCCCAGGTTTTGACGCCGGCCAGCATCGGGTGCTTGAGCACGCGCTTGATATTGCCTGGAATATAGGCGGCGACCACCATGATGCTCGCCGGCCACATCAAGACCTCGACGATATGGCGCGTCCAGGCCGGCGGGTACCACACCATGATGAAGCCGGCCGCGCGATATTCGGCAAAGCCGTAGCCGGCCAGCACGACGCCGACGAGCGACACAAGCACAAATAGTCCGCGATACGGCCCGGCGCCCAGCTTGGTGATCAGGCTCGCCCGGCGATCGCGCATGGTGACGAACACATGCGCGCCGAGAAAAAGCACCAGACCGAGAATTTCCAACGCGAGACCCATACATGCACCCGGCGAACGCAACAGGGACAAGTGTAAGGGCTGCGCGCGAACTATGCCAGCAGGCGGCCAACAAGCCGGCCGCTAGGAACCGTAACGGTCGCTGCGCTGGAGATACCCCGCGGTATCGACCAAAGCCTCACGGTCCTTGAACGACACCATGTCGCCGCGCATGGCGGCAGCGCTGCCGTCGCGGCCGATCGCTTCGAGGACCCGCTGCATGGCTTTGATCGCGGCGCGCTGGGTGTCGCTCGGAATGATGACCAGGTGATAGCCGAGGGCTTCGAGCTTTGCGACCGGCAACAGCGGCGTCTTGCCGCCCTCGAACATGTTGATCAGCTTCCAGCCCGACACAGATTCCGCGATCTGCGCAATCTCGGCCTCGGTCGTCGGCGCCTCGACGAACAGCATATCGGCGCCGGCCTCGCGATAAGCCGACGCGCGGTCGATCGCGGCGGCAAAACCTTCGACGGCGATCGCGTCGGTGCGCGCGATGACGACGAAGTCGGGATCGTGCAAGACATCGCGCACGGCTTTGAGTTTTTGCACCATCTCGCCGACCGACACGAGGCTCTTGTCGTCGTAGTGGCCGCATTTTTTCGGAAAGTTTTGGTCCTCCAGATGGAATGCAGCGACACCGGCGCGTTCGAAGGCGCGTGCGGCGGCTTGCGCGTTGAGCGCGTTGCCGTAGCCGGTGTCGGCATCGGCAACGATCGGCACGCTGACCACGTCCACCATGGAGGCGAGCCGATCGACGATGGCGCTGACCGAGAGCAGGCCGAGATCGGGAACGCCCGCGGAGCGAGCAATGGCGCCGCCGCTGGCGTAGATCGCGGGAAACCCCGCCTGCTCGACCAGCCGCGCCGACAGGCCGTCATAGGCGCCGGGCGCCACGGCGATGCGGCCGGAGGCGAACTGGACTCTCAATTTTGTCGCGGCACTCACGGCTGTTCTCCCCTTCGCCTTGTCCACCCGCCATGATACGTCTTGCCGCGCGTTTCGGGAAAGCGAAAGAGGTTTCAGAATGAGACGAGGCGTGGTCGCATTACTCGCAGTGCTCCTCGGCACGCTCTCGGCGTCGGCGCAGGAGTGGCCGACCAGGAGCGTGCGCATCGTCGTACCGTTCGCCGCCGGCGCCACGCCCGACGTGGTCGCGCGCCTCGTCGCCGATTATCTGCATGACAAGACCGGCCAAGCCTTCGTGGTCGAGAACAAGCCCGGCGCCAGCGGCAATACCGGCACCGATATCGTCGCCAAGGCCGAGCCCGACGGCGCGACCATCGGAGTGAGCATCGGCGGCCCGCTCGCCATCAATGCGCTGCTCTTCAGCAACCTGCCCTACGATCCGAAAAAAGACCTTTCGCTTATCACCATGCTGGTGTCGCAGCCGAGCGCGCTCGCCATCAATTCAGGCCTCGGCGTCAAGAACACGGCGGAGCTGGTCACGCTACTCAAGGCCAATCCCGGCAAATATGCCTACGGCTCGATCGGCACCGGCTCGCTGTCGCAACTCGCCATGGAGGCGATCGCGCTGAAAGCGGGCACCAAGCTCGTCCACGTACCCTACCCGTCGTCGCCGCAGGCGATCCAGGCGCTGATGCGGGGCGACGTGCAGATGGTTTGCCTGCCGGCGATCTCGATCACGCCGCAGCTTGCCGGCGGCGCCATCAAGATGCTGGCGGTGTCGACCGCCGAGCGCTCCGCTTTGCTGCCCAACGTGCCGACCTTGAAAGAGGGCGGCATCGACGTTCAAGCCGACGCCTGGTCGGGCCTGGTGGCACCGGCCGGCGTGGCGGGCGCGACCATCGATCAGATCAATAAGCTGGTGGCCGAGGCGCTGACCTCGCGCGCGGTCCGCGAAAAGCTCACGGCGCAATTGATGGAGCCGATCCCCGACACGCCGGCGCAATTCCGTGCCAGGATTGACGCCGACATGGCGCGCTGGGCGCCGGTGATCGAAGCGGCGAATATCAAGATCAATAATTAGCGCAGCGCGGTCTCAAGCGCGCGCGACCTTCTCGTCGTACAGTTCCGGCTTGAAGCCGACCACGAGCTTGCCGCCGCCGAGATCGAGCACCGGCCGCTTGATCATGGACGGCTTGTCCAGCATCAGCGCGATTGCCTTTTTCTCGTTGATGCCGGCCTTGTCCTTGTCCGGCAGATTGCGAAACGTCATCCCGGCGCGGTTAAGCAAGGTCTCCCAGCCGACCTTCTTGCTCCATTTCTGCAGCCGCTCGCGGTCGATGCCGGCGGTCTTGTAGTCGTGAAACGCGTAAGCGACGCCGTGCTTGTCGAGCCAGGCGCGCGCCTTGGTCATGGTCTCGCAGTTCTTGATGCCGTAGATGGTCGCGTTTTTGGTCATACCGTCTTCCCCGTGCAGAAAAATATCATCTAGGCCGATGCCGGCACCGACCGGGCCTCAACCTTGGCGAACGGCCGGAACGTCAGCAGGATCGCGAAGGCGCCGAGGCCCAGGGCCCATGAGCCGATATAGAGCCAAACGTAGCTGCCGAACGTATCGTAGATCAAACCCCCGAGCACCGGTCCGGTCGACATGCCGAGGCTACCGGCCATCGCCAATCCTCCGATCACCGTGCCCAGCATGCGCGGCGGAAAGTTCTCGCGCACGAGCACCGAATAGAGCGGCATGGTGCCGGCGTAGATGAAGCCGAACAGTGCCGCCACCGCGTAGAATGCGGCGAGCTCGCGGACGAAGACGTAAGCGAGCGCCCCGAACGCCTGCGCAAGCAGGCCCGCCACCAGCACGCGTTTGGCGCCGAAGCGGTCGCCGAGCAAACCGAACGCGATGCGGCCGCCCATCCCGCCGAGCCCCTCCACGCTGTAGATCGTGACCGCCGCAATCATCGGAATGCCGCACGTGACGGCGTAGCTCACGGTGTGGATGATCGGACCCGAATGGGTCGCGCAACAGAAGAAATTGGTCGCGAGCAGGATAACGAATTGCGGCGAACGCAGCGCTTGCGCGAGCGACATCTCCGCTGGCGGCGTCGCCCCGTCGGACGGGGCGGCAAGCGCGGCGGCGAGCGCCGGCGCGCGGCGCACCAACAGCGAGACCGGGATCATGATCGCGGCGACGACGCCACGATCTGCATCGAGGTCCGCCAGTCATGGTGCGAGACCAGCCAGGCGACCAGCGGCGACATGGTCATCGGCGCCATCCCCATGCCGGCCGAGACCAGCGACACGGCGAGGCTGCGGTGCTCGTCGAACCACGTGGTGACGGTCGCCATCATGGGCGCAAAGATCGCAGCGGTGCCGCCGCCGACCAGCACACCGAAGATGAATTGAAACGCGAGCAGCGACGTCGCCCGGCTGGCCAGCGCCAGGCTCGTCGCAATCACGATCGAGCCGGTCAGCACCACCGGCAGCGGCCCCAGCCGGTCCGACAAGGTGCCCCAGGCCATGCTGGTCAGCGCCATGGCAAGAAAGCCGATGGTCATGGCGCTGGACACGCCCGTGACCGACCAGCCGGTGTCCTGCGCGATGGGCCGCAGCAGCACCGGGAGCGAAAACATGCCGCCGATGGCGACGCAGCCCAGCAGCCCCCCGGCTGCGACGATCACCCAGCGATAGCGGGAATTTTCCATTCCTGGTCTCCGATTGGCTCTCACTGGGTAAAGACGAATGAGGTCGGCCGGAACCGACATATGGGTGGTAGATGAATTATTTTAATGCAGTCCCGACCAGCCCTCATCGATCGTCGGCCCCCCTATAGGCTCTGCAAAAAAGGAGTCGCTTGCCGGCCTTTCAACAGGCGTTTGGTTGACCACACAATACTTCTGTGATCCAGCTTACGAATCGCCTGAAAAGGGGATGAAGAACCCGGAGCGGGTTCTGGACAAAGGCCAACCGAAAGGGCGGCAACTTGCACCTCCCTGAAAAGGGTAAGGTAAAAGCTCCACGCAATCCAACTGCGTGGCTTTGCTGGGATCTGCTCCTTTGACCTGAAAAGGACGAGGAGTTTAGCAATGCCCAGCAAGATCGACGAAATTGTCATTCGTTTTGCGTCTGTCGCGGCGCAGCCATCTCGGAGCGACGACTCCGAGAAAGACAGCCCGATTAAACGTTTGGTCGGGTTCGTTCCTGGCAAGTACATCGTTCCGCTGCTTGACAAGGCCGGATTGGCGGCGAACCCGCGTTCTTCGCGCCGCAATAACGTCGTCAGCGACATCCTAGACACGCTTGAGAAATCCCCGGAACTATTCCGCTACAAGTCAAAGGGCTTGTTGATCGGCACGGCCCATTGCGACGAACTTCAGCGGAATCGCTACCGCTTGCGTTTCAAAGAGCCTAAAGTCGAAGGCATCCTGGATGGCGGGCATAACCTCCTCGGGATCGGCCTGCATATGCTGAAGCCGATTATGGAAGAGCCCGACTGGAAGCGCATCAAATCATGGGATGACATGAAAGCCGCCTGGGACCAGCACCGGGAGCAAATCGAGGAGATCAAGGATACCTTTAGGTTCGATGTAGCAGTTGAACTCCTGATCCCTTCGGGGTCGAGCCGAGACGATATCGACGCATTCCTGATGCCTCTGCTAGAGGTCTGCGAGGCGCGCAATAACAATGCGCAGTTGCCGATCGAGGCGAAATCTAACAAGCAGGGCTTCTACGACGCTATCAAAGAGGCGGTACCGCCCGAGTTCGCAGCGCGCGTTGAGTGGAAGCCTAATAGCTGGGAAGACGAGGATGAGAAGCGCCCGATAAAAGTTCGTGATCTAGTGGCGCTCGCTTGGATCCCCCTCAACGCGCTCAGCGACGCGAATGCTCTCCCCAAGATGATCAACGTGCCGCCCCAAAACACCTACCGAAATAAAGGCGAGTGTTCCGCGCGGTTCGAGGAATTGATGTCGATGGACACGGTGACTCGCCAGCTCCAAGGTGCGCGCCGAGAACTGCATCATTTTGGTGTTGCGAGTGCCTTCAAATTGTTGGCGGACCTTCCGCAGTTGTACGACCAAATCTATGAGGAATTTCCCGACGCGTACAACAGCGAGGGGAAGCGACGGTTCGCTGCCAATCCGATCGTAAAGATTTATGACCCAGCGAAGCGTAGTGCGGCAAAAACAGCCGGGAAGGATGCGTCTGGCTATATCACGACCGAACCTAAGACGCCCTTCTTCCGTCGTGGCACCAGGTGCAGCTATCCAGATGGCCTCATTGTCCCCGTGATCTACGGTCTGAAGGGACTCATGATCGTTAGGGACGGCAAGATTAGATGGGCTGTGCGTAATCCGCATGATTTCGTGGCGCGAAACTTGCCGCGGATCGCCGAAGCGTACCAACTGGTGATGAATCTTGCTCGCTGGGATCCGCAGAAAATCTCGAAGGATCCCAACTCGTACGAATTTGCCGTGCGGGAATTTCAGAATGCCTTGAATGACGAAGGGCGCACTGCGAGCGCTGCCTAAGGGTCGAGGGCGCACGGAAGGTGTTATCCCGTTCTGTGCGCCCTGCTACCGATAAGGCGATCGCAGCGAGGCCGAATGCAGCCCTACTCCCACTCAATCGTGCCCGGCGGCTTACTTGTGACGTCATAAACGACGCGATTGACGCCCTTCACCTCATTGATAATTCGCGTCGCCACCGCGCCGATGAACTTCATATCGAACGGATAAAAATCCGCCGTCATGCCGTCGGTCGAGGTCACCGCGCGCAGGCCGACGACGTAATCGTAGGTGCGGTAATCGCCCATGACCCCGACGGTGCGCACCGGCAGCAGCACGGCGAAGGCCTGCCAGATGTCGTCGTAGAGGCCGACGCGGCGGATTTCCTCGATGAAGACGTCGTCGGCCAAGCGGAGGATGTCGAGCTTCTCCTTGGTAATGGCGCCGGGGCAGCGGATGGCGAGGCCGGGGCCGGGAAACGGATGACGGCCGACGAAGACGTCGGGCAGGTCGAGCTCGCGGCCGAGCGCGCGCACCTCGTCTTTGAACAGCTCGCGCAACGGCTCGACGAGCTTCATGTGCATGCGTTCGGGCAGGCCGCCGACATTGTGGTGCGATTTGATGGTCACCGACGGGCCGCCGGTGAACGACACACTCTCGATCACGTCCGGATAAAGCGTGCCCTGGGCCAAGAACTCGGCGCCGCCGATCTTCTTCGCCTCGGCCTCGAACACGTCGATGAACAATTTGCCGATGGTCTTGCGTTTTTGCTCCGGGTCTTCGACGCCTTCGAGCGCCTTGAGAAACGTCGCCGACGCGTCGACATGGACCAGCGGGATATTGTAGGCGCCGCGGAACAGCGCCACGACCTTCTCGGCTTCGCCGAGCCGCAACAGCCCGTGATCGACGAACACGCAAGTGAGCTGATCGCCGATCGCCTCGTGGATCAGCACCGCGGCGACGGCGGAATCGACGCCGCCGGAGAGCCCACAGATCACCCTGCCCTTGCCGACCTGACGCCGGATTTTCTCGATCGCCTCGTCCTTGAAGGCGCGCATGGTCCAGTCGCCGGCGCAGCGCGCGATCTTGCGCACGAAGTTGCGCAGGATGGCGGCGCCGTGCGGCGTGTGCACGACTTCGAGATGGAACTGGGTGGCGTAGAATTTGCGCTTGTCGTCGGCGACCATCGCGATCGGCGCATTGGCCGAAGTGCCGATCGCAGAAAATCCCTCCGGCGGCCGGGTCACGCGGTCGCCGTGGCTCATCCATACCGGATAGCGCTGGCCGACCTCCCAGACGCCGTCGGTCAGCGGCGACGGCGCCGTCAGCTCGACCTCGGCGCGGCCGAATTCGCGATGGTGGCCGCCTTCGACCTTGCCGCCGAGCTGCTGCGCCATGGCCTGCTCGCCGTAGCAGATGCCGAGCACCGGCAGTCCGGCCTGGTAGATCGCCATCGGCGCGAGCGGCGCGTCCTTATCGAGCACCGAGGCCGGGCCGCCGGAGAGGATGACACCCTTCGGCTGCATCTCACGCAGCGCCGCCTCGGCCTTCTGAAACGGCACGATCTCGCAATAGACCCCCTCCTCGCGGACCCGCCGCGCAATAAGCTGGGTGACCTGCGAGCCGAAATCGACGATGAGAATCTTGTCGTGGGATGCCATAGCGAGTTCTAAAGCATGATCCGGAAAAGTGGAAGCCGGTTTTCCGATAAGATCATGCGCAGCTGAAATCACCGCCTCGGACTGTCGAGCCGTTGCCGCAGGATTTCATCCTGAGCGCCGAATTACGCTGACGAAAAACCCGTCGGTCTCGGTCCGGCGCGGCGTCATCAGCAAGCCTTGCTCGGAGATAAGCGCCGCGCGGACGAAAAGATAGGCGCGCTCGCCCAGCAGCTGGGCCGTTTCGGTGGGCTTTTCCACGGAAAAAACGGGATGCCGCTCGACGAAGGCCCGCACCTGGTCGCCGTTTTCCTCGACCAGCACCGAGCAGGTCATGTAGGCGATCCGGCCCTTGGGCTTTAAGAGCGCGGCGGCGCGGTCGAGCAGCGCGGCTTGCTGCTTGACGCGTTCGGCGAGCGCGCCCGGGCGGACCCGCCATTTGGCGTCCGGATTGCGACGCCAGGTGCCGGTGCCAGTGCACGGCGCGTCGATCAGCACGAGATCGGCGCGGCCGTTAAGATCGGCCAGCATGTCGGCCTCGCCGCGCGGAGTGCGAACCTGGATGTTGCGCGCCTCGGCGCGGGCGATGCGCTCATGAATCGGCACCAGCTGGCGCTTGTCGATATCGGTTGCGTAGATCTGACCGCGATTCTCCATGGCGGCCGCCAAGGCCAGCGTCTTGCCGCCGGCGCCGGCGGCGATGTCGACCACCTGCTCGCCGGGCTTGGCGCCGGCAAACAGCGCGGCGAGCTGCGAGCCTTCGTCCTGGATCTCGACCTGGCCTTTGCGGAAGGCGGACTCGGCGTGGATCGCGGGGCTCCGCGATTCGGCGGTCATGCGGATGCGCAAACCCACGGGCGACCAGCGCGTCGGCTCGACGTTCAGGTGCGTGAGCTTCGGAATGAGCTCCTCGCGCTCCGCTTTCAGCGTATTGACGCGCAGATCGAGCGGCGCGCGGCTCGCCAGCGCCGCGCCTTCAAACCCGCGCTCATCGCCGAACACGCGCGCGAAGTAAGGATCGAGCCAGTCCGGATATTCGCCTTGGACGGCGGCCGGCGCGTCGGCGAGCGAACGCGACAGCGCGGCTTTCTCCGCCTCCGTCAGCGGCTCGGGCGCGAAGCGCTCGCCGCTGCACAACGCTTCGATTGCCGCAACGTCGAGGCCACGCTCGCGATGCAGCATGCCGATCAGCGCGGCGCGCGGCGTCGCCTCGCCCATCAGCCACGCCGCCGACGCCTTGCGCCGGAGCGCGTCGTAGACCAGACCGGCGATGGCGGCGCGGTCGGACGAGCCGGCGAAGCGATGCGACAAGCCCCAGTCGCGTAGCACGTCGGCGGCCGGCCGGCGCCGCGCGTCGACCTCGGCAAAGACTTCGATAGCAGCAGACAGGCGGGCGGCGGGTGTCACGAGCTGTAATCGGCCTTCAGCGAAGCGTCAGCACCTCGACAATAAAGATCGCCCACATGGCGATCAGCACGAACGCGGCGATACCGTACAGGGCGCCGCGCAGCCGGACGATGTTGCTGGTCACGTGCACATAGGCGTGCAGCACGCGGAAGATGACGAAGATCCAGGCCAGCACCACGAAGACGATGCCGGCAAGGTGCGTGACATATTCGAGGATGGTCAGGACATAGAACAGGATCGGCATTTCGAACTGGTTGGAAAACGAATTGGCGAACTGCATGGTGCGCGGCGGCCAATTCGGCTCGCGCAGCGCGACATTTTCCGCCCGTGCCGCGCCCGAGCTGAAATCGCGCGTACGCAGGACCGCCATGAAGGACCAAACCGCAAAGGTGAGGATCACCTCGACGAACAGCGGCAGCAGGATCGCTTGGGTGGACATCCGTTCCGGCCTCGGTTTTTCGTTCCTAGAAACATCAGAGCTTGACGCTGATCGCGGTCTCCCCGCCTTCGTCAACGAGCGCGCTGCGCCAGGCCTTGCCGTCGAACAACGCCTTGCGCACGGTGTCGGCCGTGCCGCGATGATTGAGATTGGCGGTGATCAGCGTGCCGCCGGTGCGCAGCAGCCCGCGCAGCGCCTTGTGCAGCGCCGGTGACGGCGCCTGGCCGTCGAAGAAGGCGACGTCATAGCCGGGATCGAGCGTCGGCAGCACGGTGGCGAAATCGCCCTCGTGCACGGTGATGCGATGGTCCATGGCGGCGGCGGCGATGTTGTCGCGGGCAAGCTGGACGTGCTCCGGATCGCGCTCGATGGTGTCAACGGTGGCGTTGGGCGCTCCCGATGCAAACGACAGCGCGGTGTAGCCGAGGGCGGTGCCCAGTTCGAGGATGCGCCGCGCATTGGCGGCCGCTGCCAGCGCCGCCAGCAGCGGGCCGTTGTCGTAAGGATAAGCGCCGCAGCCGTGGCGCGCACGGTGCGCATTGGTGGCGTTGCGCACTTTGGCGAACGGATCGGCGACCGCGCCGGACATGACAAGCACCCAACCTAACTTCGCGACGGATAGTTCGGGCTCTCGCGCGTAATGGTGACGTCGTGGACGTGGCTCTCGCGCAGGCCGGCGCCGGAAATCCGCACGAACTCGGCCTTGGCGTGCAGCTCAGCGAGATTTTTGGCGCCGACATAACCCATGGCCGCGCGCAAGCCGCCGACCAGCTGATGCACAACGTTGCCGACCGGCCCCTTGTACGGCACCTGGCCCTCGATGCCCTCGGGCACGAGCTTGAGCGTGTCCTTGATCTCCTGCTGGAAGTAACGATCGGCGGAGCCGCGCGCCATGGCGCCGACCGAACCCATGCCGCGATAGGTCTTGTAGGAACGGCCCTGATAGAGAAAGACCTCGCCGGGCGTCTCGTCGGTGCCGGCGAGCAACGAGCCGATCATGGCGCAATCGGCACCGGCCGCCATGGCCTTGGCGAGATCGCCCGAATATTTGATGCCGCCGTCGGCGATCACCGGCGTCTCGGTCTTTCGCGCCACCTCGACGGTATCAATGATGGCGGTGAGCTGCGGCACGCCGACGCCGGCGACGATGCGCGTGGTACAGATCGAGCCCGGCCCGATGCCGACCTTGATGGCATCGGCTCCGGCATCGATCAGCGCCTTGGCGCCCTCGGCGGTGGCGATATTGCCGGCCACCACCTGCACCGCATTGGAAAGCCGTTTGATGCTGGTGACCGTTTCCAGCACGCGCTTGGAATGGCCGTGCGCGGTGTCGACCACGACGAGATCGACGCCGGCGTCGATCAGCCCTTCGCTGCGCGCAAAGCCGGCTTCGCCCACCGATGTGGCGGCGGCAACGCGCAGCCGTCCCTGCTCGTCCTTGCAGGCGTTGGGATAGGCGACCGCCTTCTCGATGTCCTTCACCGTGATCAGGCCGACGCAACGGTAATCGCCGTCGACAACGAGGAGCTTCTCGATGCGGTGCTGATGCAGGAGCCGCTTGGCCTCGTCCTGGCGGACGCCCTCGCGCACCGTGACCAGGTTCTCCTTGGTCATCAGCTCGGAGACTTTTTGCTGCTTGTCGGTGGCGAATCGCACGTCGCGGTTGGTGAGGATGCCGACCAGCTTGCCGGCGCGGCCGTTGCCGCCGCCCTGCACCACCGGAATGCCGGATATGCGGTGCTCCTGCATCACCGCGAGCGCATCGGCCAGCGTCGCCTCGGGCTGAATGGTGACCGGATTCACCACCATGCCGGATTCGAATTTCTTGACCTGGCGGACCTGCGCCGCCTGCACGGCGGGATCGAGATTGCGATGAATGACGCCGATGCCGCCGGCCTGCGCCATTGCGATCGCCATGCCGGCCTCGGTCACCGTATCCATCGCGGAGGCGACGATCGGGATATTGAGCGCGATATTGCGCGTGATCCGCGACCGAATGTCCACGTCCGACGGCAGGATGTCGGACAGGCCGGGCTTCAACAGCACGTCGTCGAAGGTATATGCTTCGCGCGGTATGTCTTTTATTGCCATTGCCAACTCCGCATCGCCCGAAACGGCGAGCCGGCGTATCTCCTTGACGCCGCGAGGACGAGCGGACCTGCGGTCCGTCGCCCGATTCGATGCCCAGCTATGGGGCTCGCTTTTGGGTTGGCGGCGGTCGATAGCACGGCTCTACGACAAATAATAGGGCTTGGCGCCGAAAACAGGTGGAAACGTCATGAAATATAGGCTTACGCGTCGCCAATTCAGCCTCGGCGCGCTCGGCGCCAGCGCAGCTCTCGTCGAGAGCCGCCGCCCAGGCCGCGCCCAGGCCGCGCCGCTCAAGATCCGCGTCGGCTGGGTAGTGGTGCCGGCATCGCTGGCGCCGCTAGTCCTCGAGAAGAAAGACATTCTCAAGCACTTCGGCCAGTCCTATGTCGCCGAAGCGACCCGGTTCGAGGGCACGCCGCCGGTCATCACCGCCCTCGCCTCGGGGGAGCTCGACGTCGGGCCGCTGGCGTTCTCGTCGTTCGCGCTCGCCATCGAGAATGCGCACATGGACGACCTGCGCGTGATCTGCGATGAGATCCAGGACGGCATCCCGGGCCACGGCACCAACGAGTTCATGGTGCTCAAGGACGGACCGATCAAGACCGTGGCCGATCTCAAGGGCAAGGTGCTCGCCACCAACGCCATGGGCAGCGCCGTCGACATCGCCATGCGCGCCATGCTGCGCAAGAGCGGGCTTGAGCCCAATAAGGACTACACCATCGTCGAGGCGCCGTTCCCCGCAATGAAGGCCGTGCTGTCGGAAAAGAAGGCCGACCTGATCAGCGCCGTGCCGCCGTTCTCACTCGATCCCGAGCTGC
>Ga0335077_10006278_pt1 | contig 14680 bp, 11 predicted proteins | sample Lox_Sample_31_FD_207151 | JGI IMG/M metagenome (GOLD analysis project Ga0335077, IMG submission 207151) | Soil microbial communities from Loxahatchee National Wildlife Refuge, Florida, United States - Lox_Sample_3.1 | ecosystem: Environmental > Terrestrial > Soil > Wetlands | place: USA... | reverse complement strand
ATGGGCGGAGGGGATCCAAAATAATACCTAATAATGTCAATGGCTTATTCCTTTGCCGCGGCGGGGCCAGCGGCACGGTTGCTGCTCTAGGAGTCCCCAACCCCCAAGGAGAATCCTCATGCTCGCTCGGTCCGCCGCGCTCGCCTGCACTCTTCTCGCTCTCTCGCTCCCGAGGGTGTCGGACGCCGAGGTCGTGGAACCGGTAGGCCCCGCGCGTCGAGCGGAGGCCGCCTCGCGCGCGCAAGATCTCGACCTCCTCGTCACCAAGGAGGGCTTCGTGCCTTCCACCCTCCGAGTGAAAAGCGGGGCCCCCGTCCGCCTCCGCGTCACCCGGAAGGTGGAGCGGACCTGCGTTACGGAGATCGTCATGAAGGACTTCGACGTGAAGCGGACGCTCCCGCTCGACCAGCCCGTCTCGATCGTCATTCACCCGAAGGCGAAGGGCCGCCATCGGTTCTCGTGCGGCATGGACATGGTCGCCGGAGTCCTGGAGGTCGAGTAGGCCCGCGGCGCCGGCTCTCGATCGACGAGGAGGTCTCATGCACGCGGTCGTCGTCACAGCCCTCCTGGCCTTGTCCCCGGTCGCCGGGGCCATCGCTGCGGGGGGCGATCCGCGAGTCGCCCTGCCCGACGATCCGGAGGCGGCGGCCCTGGTCCGTGAGGCGCTCGAGAAGAGCCCCGACGTCGCGAGGTCCCGTTCGACCGCACAGGCCGAGCGCGATCGGGTGCCCCAGATCGGCGCTCTCCCGGACCCGACCCTCACCCTCGGCATCCAGAACGACGGCTTCCAGTCGATCCAGATCGGCAGGATGGACACCTCGTTCTGGCAGGTGATGCTCACCCAGCCCATCCCGTGGCCAGGGAAGCTCGGTGCGCGGGAGGCTGCCGTCCGCACCCAGGCGACCCTTGCCGATGCCCAGCTCGATCGGGTCCGGCTGTCGACGATCGCCGACGTGGAGAGGGCGTACGTGGACCTCCTCCTCGTCCGGAGCCAGATAGACCTCCTCGGGGAGCTGGAGGCGCTCTGGAGGGAGGCGGAGGCCATCGCTCGGACTCGCTACGAGGTGGGTCAGGTGTCCCAGTCCGACCTCCTGCGCGCCCAACTCGAGCGCACGCGCCTCGCACTGCAGCGCATCGCGCTCGTGAGCCAAGAGCAGACGAGGGTCCAGGGCCTCAATGCCCTCCGAATCCGACCACTCGACGAGCCGGTGGCCTCCAGGCGCACCCTTTCGGGGTTCGCCGAGCCGCCCCTCCGAGCGGAAGCGGAGGTCCTCGCCGACGCCGAGAGCCGTAGCCCGGACCTGCGCGTCGCCCTCCTGTCGGTGAAGGTGGCGGAGCGAAACCTCGACGCGGCTCGGCAAGGATGGTTTCCCGACCTGTCGGTGAGCGCCGGGGTCATGCCGCGCGGCTCGATCGAGCCCATGTGGGCGGCGCAAGTCGGGATCACCCTCCCGGTGTTCGGGGCTTCCAAGCAGTCGAAGGCGGTCGCCGAGAGCGCGAGCCGGCAGGAAGCCGAGGCGCAGGGCGCGGCGGCGACCCGGCACCTCGTGCTCCTGCGCGCCCGGGAACGGAGGACGCTCCTCGCGGCGACCCTGAAGACGGTCGAGCTCTACCGGAGCGGACTGCTCGTGCAGTCCGATGCGGCCGTCCAGTCCACCCTGGCGCAGTACAGGGTAGGCAAGGTGAACTTCCTGGCCGTGCTGGAAGTGCTTCGCGGCCTCATCGTCGACGAGGGCGGCTTCCTCGAGGCGCTGGCCGGCGCCCAGCGGATCGGAATCGCGGAGCGCGAAGTGAGCCTCGCGCCCTTGGCGATGGCCGGGGCCTCCGCGAGTCCGACCACGGTACCGGGTGCCGGTGCCACCGCGGGCGCGAGGGCGCCCGCCGGAGAAGCGGGCGCAGCCTCTGAGGCCGCGGCCCCCGCCGGCGCTGGCGGCATGCCGTCGGGAATGTGAACCTCTGCGAGTCCGTGGAGCATCCATGATGCGCGAACCGACCTCCCCCTCCTCGAGGCCGCCCCGCCGTTTCCGCCTCGCCACGGTCCTCGTCGTCCTCCTCGCCGGCGTCGCCGCCGGCGCATCGGTGGCGGTAATCCTGCAGCGGGGGAGCGCCGGGATCGAGCGGCACGGCGGCCCGGGAGGCGAGGAGGACCACTACACCTGTCCCATGCACCCGACCATCGTCATGAACCACCCCGGCGAATGCCCCATCTGCGGCATGTCCCTCGTCAAGGTGGAGCCGCCCGCATCCGGGAAGGGCCCGGCGCTGCCGGGCCGCACGATCGCCCTTTACCGGTCCCCCATGGATCCGAGGCAGACCTCGCCCACACCGAGAAAGGACGAGACGGGGATGGACTACCTGCCCGTGTACGAGGACGAGGTCCAGGGCGGCCCGGCGCCGGCCGATGGACTCGCCGCCGTGAACATCGACCCAAGGCGGCAGCAGCTCATAGGCCTTCGGACTGCGGAGGCGACGCTCGGCCCCATCGCCTCGAGTTGGCGGACCGTCGGTCGGGTGGCCGTGGACGAGACGCAGGTCCACCACGTGAACATCAAGGTGGGGGGCTTCGTCGAGAAGGTCTACGCCGACTACGTCGGGAAGTCGGTCCGCCTGGGCGAGCCCCTCTTCACCGTCTACAGCCCGGACCTCTTGAGCGTGCAGGAGGAGTACCTGCTCGCCCTGCGCACACGCCAGGCGCTGGCGGAGGGCGGCGTGGCGGCGCGCGCCGGCTCGGACCTCGTCGCCTCGGCACGCGAGCGCCTGCGGCTCTGGGACATCCCCGAATCGGAGATCGACCGCCTCGAAGAGACCGGCAAGCCCACCAAGGCGCTCACCTTCTATTCCCCGATGACCGGAGTGGTGACGAAAAAGGACGTCGTCATGGGCCACCGCCTGAACGAGGGCGACATGCCCTATGAGATCACGGACCTGTCGCGGGTGTGGGTGCTCGCCGACGCCTACGAGTCGGACCTCTCCCGGATCCGGCTTGGGATGTCCGCTGCGCTGGCCCTGCAGGCCTTTCCGAACCGGGTCTTCACCGGCCGCGTCGTGTTCCTGGACCCGATTCTCGACCCCAAGACGCGGACGGCCAAAGTGCGCCTCGAGTTCGCGAATCCGAAGGGGGAGCTCAAGCCCGAGATGTTCGGGGAGGTCACCCTCGAGACGGAGGCCCACCAGGGCCTTCGCATCCCCGCCGATGCCGTCATCGACTCCGGCACCAGGAAGGTCGTCTTCGTCGCCCTCGGGGAGGGGCGCTTCCAGCCGCGCGAGATCCGGACGGGGACCTCGACGGCCGAGACCGCGGAGGTCCTCTCCGGGCTCAAGGCCGGGGAGCAGGTGGTGATCCGCGCCAACTTCCTCATCGACTCCGAGTCGCAGCTCCGGGCGTCCCTGGCGGCCCTCGGGGGAAAGTAGCGATGATCAAGCGGGTCATCCGCTTCTCCGCCGAGAACCGGTACCTCGTCCTCACCTGCGTCGCCGCGCTGGTGGTCACGAGCATCTACGCGATGCGGGTCATTCCCCTGGACGCGCTCCCGGACCTTTCGGACACCCAGGTGATCGTCTACTCCCGGTGGGATCGGAGCCCCGACATCGTCGAGGACCAGGTGACCTACCCGATCGCCACGGCACTGCTCGGGGCCCCCCGGGTGAAATCCATCCGCGGATTCTCCGACTTCGGCTTCAGCTATGTGTACGTCATCTTCGAGGACGGGACCGAGCCTTACTGGGCGCGGACGCGAGTACTCGAGTACCTCTCCAAGATCACCGCCCAGCTCCCCCCGGGCGTGAAGACGGAGCTCGGGCCCGACGCCACCAGCGTGGGCTGGGTCTTCCAGTACGCGCTCGTGGACCGGACCGGCAGGCACAGCTCGGACGAGCTGCGCTCCTTCCAGGACTGGTTTCTGCGCTACGCGCTGCAGTCCGTGCCGGGGGTGTCGGAGGTGGCGACGGTGGGCGGCCAGGTGCGCCAGTACCAGATCACCGTGAGCCCGACGAAGCTCGCCGCCTACCGGCTGCCACTCGACGCCGTCATCAGCGCCGTTCGCAGGGGAAACAACGACGTGGGTGGGCGCCTCGTCGAGCTCTCGGGTCGCGAATACATGGTGCGCGGGCGCGGCTACGTGAAGTCGGCTGCCGACCTGGAGCGGCTCGTCCTCAAGACCGAGGGTGGGACGCCCATCCAGGTCAAGGACGTGGCCCAGATCGCGCTGGGACCGGAGATGCGGCGCGGCGTCGCCGACCTCGATGGCAAGGGCGACGTGGTCGGCGGAATCGTGGTCATGCGCCAGGGCGAGAACGCGCTACGGGTCATCGAGCGCGTGAAGGCGAAGCTCGCCGAGCTCAAGCCGTCGCTCCCCGAGGGCGTGGAGGTGGTGAGCACCTACGACCGCTCGCAGCTCATCGACCAGGCCATCGATACCGTGAAGGACAAGCTCGTCGAGGAGATCCTCATCGTCTCCGCGGTGATCCTCCTCTTCCTCTGGCACATCCCGTCGGCGGTCGTGCCCATCGTGACCATTCCGGTCTCCGTCGCGCTCGCTTTCATCCCCATGTACCTCCTGGGGGTGAATGCGAACCTCATGTCGCTCGCCGGCATCGCCATCTCCATCGGGGTCCTCGTCGACGGGGCCATCGTGGAGGTGGAGAACGCCTACAACAAGGTCCACCACTGGCAGCAGGAGGGCTCCCCGGGGGACTTCCACCAGGTCCGCCTGGAGGCGCTCCTCGAGGTGGGGCCGTCGGTCTTCTTCTCGCTGCTCGTCATCGCGGTGGCCTTCGTGCCGGTGTTCACTCTCGTGGACCAGGAAGGCCGGCTCTTTCGTCCGCTCGCCATCTCGAAGAACCTGGCGATGGCGATCGCGGCCCTGCTCGCGGTGACGCTCGACCCCGCGATGCGGATGCTCTTCGCGCGGGTCGAACCCTACCGGTTCAGGCCCAAGGCGCTCGCCTGGCTCGCCACCCGGGCCCTCGTCGGGACCTACCACTCGGAGGAAGGTCACCCCGTGAGCCGCCTGCTCCACCGGCTCTACGAGGGCCCGTGCCGTTTCGTCCTGCGCCACCCCTCATCCACCATCGTCGGAAGCGTCGCTCTGGTGGCGCTCACCATCCCCGCCTACCTCCGGCTCGGCTCGGAGTTCATGCCGCCCCTCAACGAGGGCACGATCCTCTACATGCCCTCGGCGGTGCAGCCCGGCATGTCGGTGGCGGAGGCGGCGGCGGCTCTCCAGCTCCAGGACAAGATCCTCCGGACCTTTCCGGAGGTGGAGAGCGTCTTCGGCAAGGCGGGTCGCGCCAACACCTCCACGGACCCGGCGCCCTTTTCGATGATGGAGACGACCGTGGTCCTCAAGCCCGAGCGAAGCTGGCGCGAGAAGCCGCGCTGGTACTCCGCCTGGGCGCCGGATTGGCTGAAGGGAGTCCTCCGCCCGTTCTGGCGGGACCGGATCACGGACGACGAGCTGAAGAGCGAGATGGACGCGGCCCTGCAGATCCCCGGGATCTCCAACGCCTGGACCATGCCGATCAAGGGGCGCGTGGACATGCTCTCCACCGGAATTCGGACGCCCGTCGGGATCAAGATCGCGGGCGCCAAGCTCACCGAGATAGAGCGAGTGGCCCTCCTCACCGAGGTGGCGCTCCGGAAGTTGCCGGCCACGCGCAGCGTCTACGCCGAGCGTGTCGCGGCGGGCTACTTCCTCGACTTCGACCTCAAGAGGGACGAGCTCGCCCGCTACGGCCTGTCCATCGACGACGCGAACTCGATGGTGATGACCGCCGTGGGCGGCGACGAGCAGGGGGTCACCGTGGAGGGGCGCGAGCGCTACTCCATCAACGTCCGCTACGCCCGCGACTACCGCGACGACCTCGCGGCCCTGAAGCGGGTGCTCCTTCCCCTCCCACAGGGAGGCCAGATTCCCATGGAGGAGATCGCCGACGTGCACCTGGTTTCCGGGCCATCCATGATCCGGGATGAGAACGGGCTCCTCGCCGGGTACGTCTACGTGGACTTCGACACCTCCAAGGTCGACGTGGGCGGATACGTGGAGCAGGCGAAGAGGGCCGTGGCCGCCGCCGTGAAGGTGCCGACCGGCTACTCCCTCACCTGGAGCGGCCAGTACGAGAACATGCTCCGGGTGCAGGAACGCCTGAAGTTCGTCCTCCCCGCCACCCTCGCCCTGATCTTCGGGCTGCTCTACCTCAGCACGAAGTCCGCGGCCAAGGCGGGCATCGTGATGCTGGCGGTGCCGTTCTCAGGCGTGGGCGCGGTGTGGCTCATGTGGGCGCTCGGCTACAACGTCTCGATCGCCGCCTGGGTGGGGATGATCGCCCTCATGGGGCTCGATGCGGAGACGGGCGTGTTCATGCTCCTCTTCCTCGACCTCGCCTACGACGACCGGAGGCGGCGCGGGGAGCTGAGGTCCCGCGGGGATCTCGTCGAGGCCATCGTCCACGGGGCGGTCCGGCGCGTGCGCCCCAAGGCCATGACGGTGATGGCCGCCTTCGTGGGTCTCTTGCCGATCATGTGGTCGACTGGCACCGGTGCCGACCTGATGAAGCGGATCGCGGCGCCGATGGTGGGCGGGCTCGTCACCTCCTTCCTCCTGGAGTTGCTCGTCTATCCGGCGGTGTACCTGCTCTGGAAGGGCAGGGGGCTCCCGGACGGCCTGGCGACGGCCGAGAAGGAGACGGTCGGCGCCGGGGCCTGAGCTCGCCCGCTTGGCCCATCCCAGGGCCGGCAGGCGCTGGACCGAGCGGCCGGAGGGCGGGACGGCCCGGCCGGGGAGGCGCCCCCCTTCGGATCTCGCGCGCCGCGGATCGGATCGGTTATGGCTGTGGCTGGAATGGCCCGCCAGGTCCTGGGGGCCTGCCCGCGGGGTCCCACGTCTCTTCTTGGGGTGCGGATGATTCGCATCAAGCGCGCGTACGTCCCGGCGGACCCGAGCGATGGCTTCAGGGTGCTCGTCGACCGCCTGTGGCCGCGGGGCCTCAAGAAGAGTCGGGCCGCCCTGGACCTTTGGGCGCAGGCCCTCGCGCCGAGCCCTTCCCTGCGGACGTGGTTCGGGCACGACCCGGAGCGGTTCCAGGCCTTCGCGGTCCGCTATCGCCGTGAGCTCCGGCGCGCCGAGGCCCGCACCGCGCTCGAGACCCTGGCGCGGCAGGCGGCTCGGGGGAGAGTCACCCTGGTGTACGGTGCCCGCGATGAGGTGCACAACGGCGCCGTCGTGCTTCGGAGGGCGCTCCAGGGGATGGCCGGCGAGCGCCCCGCGAGGCGCGCTGAGTCCCGGCACTCGTCTGCCCGTGCCCGCCCGGCCCTCCACTCGGATGGGCCGTGAGAGGGGCCGGGGCTCACGGGCGCGACTCCCGCCGCCCCCCTCGAGCGGATCCGGGCGACGCGAAGGGCGTGAGCGCGAGGCGGACGGACCCGGCGCCGAGGACCCTGTGCATCGACGTCGGCGGGACGGGTCTCAAGACCATGGTCGTCTCTGGCGAAGGGAAGCCTCTCTCGAAGCGTGGCCGAGTGAGGACGCCGAGTCCGGCGACCCCGCAGGCCGTACTAGCCGCCCTCCGCGGGATCCTTCCAGTCCGCGGCAGCTACGATCGAGTTTCGGTGGGCTTCCCGGGTGTGGTCGTCCGTGGGGTGGTGAAGACCGCGCCCAATCTCGACCCATCCTGGGCGGGCTTCGATCTGGCAAGGTCGCTCCGGTCACTCACGGGCAGGCCGGCCCGGGCGCTCAACGACGCGGGCGTGCAGGGCCACGCGGTGATCCGAGGTCGAGGGGTGGAGGCCTGCATCACCCTCGGGACCGGGTTCGGCTTTTCCCTGTTCGTCGACGGGCTCTACGTTCCCAACATCGAGCTCGGGCACCATCCCTTCCGCAAGGGGAAGACCTACGAGGAGGAACTCGGAAAGAAGGGGCTCGAGCGACTCGGGAAGAAGAAGTGGAACCGCATGCTGGCCCGCGCCATCGACCAGATCGAGCGGACCTTCAACTGCCAGGACCTCTACGTGGGTGGTGGCAACTCGGCCCGCGTCCGGCTCGAGTTGCCGCGGAACGTCCACGTTGTGGACAACGACTCGGGCCTTCTCGGAGGCGTGAAGCTCTGGGAACGAGATTGAGGCGCCGGCCCCCGCACGGAGCGGTGGAGCTCCCGGAGCCGGCGGGGCGCTTGAGCGCCTCTCCCAGCGTGCGCCGGCTCGCGGAGGTCTCTAGGAATGGCTCGAGGGCCTGGGGGTGGGTGCGCTCGGGCGATCCCGGGGGGGAATGGGGACCGGGAACCTGCTCTTCTCCCCGCGCCGCGGAGCCGGGGGGGAGCCGCCGATGTCCCGGTCCCGCGAGTCGCCTGGGTCATGGCTGCGAGCCGCGGATAGACGCCGGACGCGGACGACCGCGTTGTAGTCCGGGATTCCGGACAGCCGACCGCGGTGCGCAGCGTCGTCGGCAATGAGCACCTGTCCCTCTGGCCAGTGCACCTGGAGGTTGCCGGGCTTCACCGGGCCCAGATGGACGCGTCCGCCCAGGGTTCCCTGGCTGCTCTCGAGGACGATGGCATCGCCTTCGGCGAGGCCCATGCGCTCCGCGTCGGCGGGGCTCATGAGGACCGAGTCGCGCCCGGCTCCGGTGAGGGCGTCCCGGGGCTCTTGGACCATGCTGTTGAACTGCTTGCCCCTGCGCGTGGAGACCACGAAGGTCCCCGCCGGCCGCTCCCGGACGACGAGCGGAACGGGGATGAAGTGGGCCTTGCCGTCCGGGGTGGAGAACTTCCAGCCGGCGCAGAGCATGGGGCCGCCGTACTGGAACTGATCGCCCGCCTTCGCGAGCCGCTGAATCCCGTCGTAGTACGGGATGGTGGCGGCGATCTCCGCCCGAATGGAGGGCGTCCCGTCGAAGTGAAGCTTGGGGGCGAGATCCGGCCGCGCCCGCTTCACCAGATCCATGAAGACCCGCCACTCGTCTCGGGCTTCCCGGACCCGGGGTCCGGGGATTTCGGGGCTGAAGATGACGCGCCGCTCGGTGGAAGTCTCGGTCACCCCGCCCTCCGTCTCGTAGCGCGTGGTGGCGGGGAGGACGAGCACGGTGTCGGCCGGCTCCACGAGCATCTGGCTCGACAGGAGGATGTCCATGTGGACACGGGTCGGGACCGCCCGGAGGGCCTCCCGTACCTTCTTGGGATCGGGAAGCACCTCGAGGAAGTTGCCTCCCACCGTGAAGAGCAAATCCAGGCGACGTTCGTGGGCCGCGTCGATCATCTCTGGTGCGGTCAGGCCCCGGGTGGCGGGGACCTCGAACCCCCAGAGCTTGGAGAGCTTCCCCGCGTTCTCGGCGTTGATCGGAGAGCCGCCCGGCAGGACCGTTGAGTAGGCACCCATCTCGGCGCCGCCCTGCACGCCCGAGTGGCCGCGAACCGGCATCAAGCCGCACCCTTCGCGCCCCACGAAGCCCTTGGCGAGGCCGAGGTTCACGATGGCCCGGACGTTGTCCTCGCCGAAGACGTGCTGGGTCACGCCCATGCTCCACACGAGGACCGCGCGCCTGGCCCGCCCCAGCATGTCGCCGAGGGCGGCCATCTCCTCCCGGGTGGTTCCCGAAGCCCGCTCCAGGTCGGGCCAGCTCTGAGCTGACAGCGCCTTCTCCACGTCCCCGAAGCCCACCGTATGCTGGGCGACGAACTCTCGGTCGACGAGGCCGCGCTCGAGCATGTGCTTGAGCGCGCCGTTCAGGAAGGCGACGTCGCCTCCGGTGTCGATGAGGAAGAATCGGTCCGTCACCTTCGTGCCGAATAGGGCCGACTCCACGATCGACGGGACCCAATACCGGTCCATGCCGGGTTCCCGATAGGTGTTCACGACCGCCACCTGGGTGCCGGCCCGGCGGGCGTAGTGGAGGTACTTCATGGCGACCGGCTGGTTGTTCGCCACGTTGGAGCCGATGAAGACGATGAGGTCGGTCCTCAGCCAATCCTCGTAGGAGCAGGTGGTGGCCGCGGCTCCCACGGTCTCCTTGAGGCCGAAGGTGCTCGGCGAATGGCAGACCCGGGCCGCGCTGTCGATGGAGTTCGTCCCCAGGGCGCGCACCGCCTTCTGCATCACGTAGTACTCCTCGTTGGCGAGGCCCCTGCTGGTGAGGTAGAAGGCGAGCCGGTCCGGGGAGGACGCCCGGATCCGCTCGGCCACCACGTTCAGCGCGTCGTCCCAGGGGACCTGCCGAAAGCCGGGGTCGCCCTTGCGCCGCAACAGCGGCACCGGGAGTCGGCCCAGCTTGAGCAACTCCGCGCCGCTCTTTCGCTCGAGCGCCCCGACATCCCGCAGCTGAGCCGGGTCGAGAGGCGGCATGGTGTTGAGCCGGAGGAGGCGGAGCCGGACGTTGCAGAGATGAACGCCGGACATGGTCCAGTCGTGCATGCCGGTCGTGCCCAGGGAGCAACCGTCGCAGCAACCCTTCTTCAGGATGCGCCACGCGTAGCCGAGCTGATCCCGGTTCTCCTGGAGCGCCTTCCAGATCTCTCCGTAGTTGTTGGGGTGTTGCTCGCCGATCCCGAACGGCTTCCAACTCGCCCAGATCGAAGGGCGCCAGCGTCTCATTGCCTTGGCCATGGGTGTTGCTCCTTCCGGGATCAGCGATGGGCAGGCCGGTGCAAGAAGGGCCAGTGCGGGTGCCCCTGGGACGCCGAGCCCGGTTTGTGCGTGACGATGGGCAGGATGGTGGCGACGGCCAGCATCACCGCGACGTAGATGAGCGCGCCGCTGAAGGACCCGGTGTGGTCCTTCACGTAGGCCACGAAGATGGGGCCGACGATCCCGCCGACTCCCCAGGCGAGAAGGATCCAGCCGTAGATGAGGCCCATGAACTTGGTGCCGAAGTAGTCGGCCGTGAACGAGGGCATGGTCCCGAACCCGCCGCCGTAGCAGAGGAGCACGATCGCGAAGAGGGCGGCGACGAGTCCGAGCGAGTGGAGGTGGCCCATGGCGAAGAAAATGGCCACCTGGATGCCGTAGATGAGGATGTAGGCCCAGTTCCGTCCGATGCGATCGGACACCGATCCCCAGAAGAACCTGCCCAATCCGTTGAAGACGGCGATGAACCCGTAGATCCCGAGTACCGTGGCCGGCCCGGCACCGGTCAGCTCGCGCATGATGGGGACCGCGTTGGAGATGAAGAGAATGCCGGCGGTGACGTTCAAGAACAGCATCAACCACAGGGAGTAGAATTGCGGCGTGCGGAACGCCTCGGAGGGCGTGAAGTCCCGGCCGCTCTTCGCGGCGGCGGCCTTCGCCCCTGGGCGCGTGTACCCTTCGGGCGGGTTCACGACCAGAGAGGCACACAGCCCCCCGAGCAGGATGAAGACGATCCCGGAGATCACGAAGACGTTCATGACCGCGGCGACGTCTTCGGGGCGCATGGCCGGGGCCCCGGGGCCCGCGTGCGCCGCGAGGAAGGCAGCGGCCCGGCGCGAGGCTGCGGCGAAAGGCACGAAGAGCTTCACGATGTTGCTATAGAAGAAGGCGCCGAGGCCGAAGCCCATGACCACCATCCCGCTCCCCACGCCGCGCATGTCCGGGAACCACTTGGTGACGGTCGCCACCGGGGTGATGTAGCCGAAGCCGAGCCCCAGCCCGCCGATGAGGCCGTAGGTGAGGTAGATCCACCACGGGCCCAGGCTGGCCGTCCCGAGACCGGCGAGCAGGTTGCCAAGGCCCCAGAGGACCGCGCCGGTGACGGCCACCCGCCGGGGCCCGACGCGATCCTGCCAGCGGCCTCCGATGATGGCGCCCACGCCCAGGAAGAAGATGGCCCATGCGAACGCCCAGGTGGTCGTGGTGTTGGACCAGCCAAAGCTCGCCACCAGGGGCTGCGTGAAGATGCTCCAGGAATACACCGTGCCCAGGCAGATCATGGAGATCGTGCCGGCAGCGGCAATCAACCATCGATTTCGCATGACATCCTCCGGCGGCGCCGCAAGGGCGCCGCTCATCCTCCGATGCCCATCATCGGCAAGAGCACCAGGTGGGCTCCCGGATCGTCCATATGGTGACGCTCGTTCTTGCGCCGAAGCGCCTGGCGGATCGCCTGCTCCAGGACACTGTCTGGCCGTCCAGCGCGCATGAGGGTGCCCAGGGGGACTCGATCGCGGCCGCCGAGGCAGGCTTGGAATTCACCACGGGAGGTGACCCTACAGCGGTTGCAGCGGTCGCAGAAGTTCTCGGTGAGAGCGCCGATGAACCCGATGAGGCCGCCGCCGCCCGTCGCCCGGTCCCGGCCGCGGACGTAGTGGGCAGGCCCCCACCCCCGGGTGGGATCGGATTCCAGCGCGAGGCCCTGGAGGTGAAGCAGCGCCTTCATCTGGGCCGTGGGGACGGGCGCCCCTTCCCCGAAGGGCATGAGCTCGATGAACCTGGGCACGGCTCCTCGGCTCCAGGCGAAGCGGACCAGGTCCGCCGCCTCCCCGTCGTTCACCCCCCTCATCCCCACGGTATTGGTCTTCAAGGACCGGAACCCGCTTTGCGCCGCGACGTCGATCCCCCCGAGGACGCGGGCGAGGTCGGCTCCTCGACCGCTGATGTGCCGCAATTTCTCGGGATCGAGCGTGTCGAGCGAGACGTTGAGCGAAGTAACCCCCGAGGCGGCCAACGGGCCGGCGAGTTCGCGAAGGCGTTGCCCGTTCGTCGTCAGCGCCACCTCTTCGATTCCCGGAACGGCCCGCACCCCCCGCGCGATCTCCAGGAGGTCCTTGCGTAGCGTAGGCTCCCCGCCCGTCAGGCGCACCCGGCGGATCCCGAGTCGCGCAAAGAGCCGCACCAACCGAACGATCTCGTCGGATGCCAGGAATCCGGCGGGGTCCTCGTGGGGGCCTGGTGTGCAGTAGCTGCAGCGGAAGCCGCAGCGATCGGTCACGGAAAGACGCAGATAGGTGATGCGTCGCCCCTGGCGGTCCTCGAGGGGAGCCTCGCACTCGCCGGGCCGATCCGCCGCCACTTCACCAGCTGGCGACCAGGTATGCATTCATCCGTCCCGGTGCCCCGTGGAACTGAGGCTCGGCGCGAGCCTGTCGTCGGTGATGTCCCGGTGAGCCGGCCAAAGCGAGGCCGCGAAGACCACGAGCCCGACCGCGAACTGGTTCATGGAGGCCGCGCGGGCCGGCATCGCGAAAACGAAAGGAGAGCAGGCGACCCAGAGGCCGAGCAAGGTGTTGAGGAGCCGCGAGCGGGCGTAGGCCATCGCCACGAACGCGATGAGGAAGATGCACATCCCCGAAAGCCCCTGGTTGGAGCGCTCCCAGGTGGCCGCCGGGAAGATCCAGGCGGACAGGAAGAGCCAGACTCCAGCCGTCGCGTTCACCCATCGTGCCCAACCCATGTAATTGCACCTCCAAGCACATATCGTACATGGCGTGCGCCTCGTCGACTTCAAGGCTCGCTTGGGTTCCGAATATGGAGCCGGGAGGTCGTCAGTAATTTGCACCTGCAAATGGATGCTGGCCCCCGTCCGGGCCAATCCATCGCCGGCGCCCGCCCATGGGCGGAGCGTGCCGGTCGCGGGCCTTGAATTCACAGATGTGCCGAGGCTAATGGAGCGTGAGCGGAAGGAGTTCGTCGCCGGCGCTGGCGCGGCGAAGCAGTCGCCGGTCGCGCACGGGTCGGGGACTCGATGGGAGGGTTCGCATGAGAGGGAGAAGCAAGGGCCCCGCTGCGCTCGAGGTGATGGCGGACCTCTGGGCATTGACGCACGCCCTCGAGTCTCGCTCCAAGTGGATGAAGCGGGTCTACGGAGTCTCCGGGCCGCAGTTCCTCCTCGTCCGGTTGTTGGGGATGAACCACGGCTGCTCGCCCAGCGAGGCTGCGCGGCTTCTCAGCCTTCACGCCGGAACCGTGACTCACCTCGTTGCCGGCCTCGAGGCCTTGGGGATGGTGCGGCGCTCCGACGACCGGAGGGACGGGCGGAGAGTAGAGCTCACCCTAACGGAACGCGGTCGCCGCCTGACCCGCATCAACGCGGGCACGGTACAGCGGGCAGTGGAGAGAGCGCTCGATCGAGCCAGACCCGGTGAAGCGGTCCGGGCGACGGCGTTCATCCGCAAGCTTGCAGCCGAGCTCACGCCGCCCGTTGCCGGGAGGAACTCGGGGGTCCGCGGGTGGGAAGGCGTCGACGCGGGGCCTCTGGGGAGGCGCAAAACGGAAGGCCGGTCCTCGCTACGCCCCGCCCGCGTGGGGACCGGCCGCCGGCGGCGCCACCTCTCTTGAGGTCGGTCGCCGCCGGGGCCCGGGTGGCGGGCAGCCTACGCCTTCTTCCCCTTGGGATTCGCCTTCTTGCCCACGGCCGCCCTCATCTCCTTCGCGAGTGCGCGGATCTCGGTGAGATCGCGCTGCATCTCGCTCCAGCCGTACCAGAGGGAGTAGTCGGGGTTGTTGTGGAAGGCGCCCTGGAAGGTCCGCATGCGGTGCTCGAGGAACATCACGAAGAGCTTCTGCTCGACGACCGTCCCGGCATCGTGGAAGGTGAGGAGGTCAGGGAAGGGGTAGGTGGCGCCCTTGGGTCTGGGGATCACGCCGTCCTTGTAGAGGCCAGCCACCTCGCGGATGGCCTCCCCCATGAGGTGATCGGCCTCGCGCACCATGTCGTCCGATCGCGCCAGCTCGCCCTTTGCGAAACCGGCGGCGTGGCACTTGGAGCAGATGTCGACCATC
>Ga0335077_10006277_pt1 | contig 14681 bp, 24 predicted proteins | sample Lox_Sample_31_FD_207151 | JGI IMG/M metagenome (GOLD analysis project Ga0335077, IMG submission 207151) | Soil microbial communities from Loxahatchee National Wildlife Refuge, Florida, United States - Lox_Sample_3.1 | ecosystem: Environmental > Terrestrial > Soil > Wetlands | place: USA... | reverse complement strand
ACCCGCTTCATCAAGCGTGGCGGCAAGATCTGGCTGCGCCTCTTCCCCGATAAGCCGGTCACCAAGAAGCCGGCCGAAACCCGTATGGGCAAGGGCAAGGGCGCGCCCGACCATTGGGTGGCGGTCGTGCACCCGGGCAAGATTCTGTTTGAGATGGAAGGGGTCACGGCCCAGGAAGCTTCCGAAGCCATGCGCCTGGCCTCGCACAAGCTCCCGTTGCGTACCGCCTTCGTGCGGCGCGAATCGGCTGTTCATTAGAAACGTGAGAACTGACTTATGAAACCGGATAAAGTCCGCAACTTGACCGACGACGAGCTTCGCCATCAGCAGCGCGAGCTCAACGACCAGCTCTTCAAGCTGAAGTTCCAGCTCAACATGGGACAGACCGAGAGCCTGAAGAAAATTCGCGGCCTGCGCAAGGATATCGCCCGCGTGAAGACTATCGCCCGCGAGCGCGAGCTGGCCGCCGCCACGGAGAAGAAATAATGCCCGAGACGAAACCCCAGGTCGGCCGGCGCAAGGAAATCGTCGGTGAAGTGGTCTCCAATCGCATGAACAAGACCATCGTCGTCGAAGTGGTGCACCGCAAGTCGCATGGCTTCTACGGCCGCGTCATTTCCAAAGCCAAGAAGTTCTACGCCCACGACGAGAAGAACCAGGCCCACATCGGCGATGTGGTGCGGCTGGAGGAAACCCGGCCGCTGTCCAAGCTCAAGCGCTGGCGGCTGAAACAGGTGATTCGCAAGGCGGCCTTCGTGCCCGAAACCGCCGCCGCGGAAGCCAAGTAAGGAACGGGAGACTGAACTATGGCCGTGATGATGAGAACCATGCTGGAGGTCGCCGATAATTCCGGCGCCCGCAAGCTGCAGATGATCCTGCCGCTCGGCGGCGCCACCGGACTGCGCGCCGGCCTGGGCGATGTGATCACCGCCAGCGTGAAAGAAGCCGCCCCCGACGGCCAGGTGCAAAAAGGCAAAGTGGTCAAGGCCGTCATCGTGCGCACCCGCAAGGAGCACCGCCGCCGCGATGGCACCTACATCCGCTTCGACCAGAACGCCGCCGTGCTGATCAACGACGCCGGCGAGCCGGTCGGCACCCGCGTCTTTGGCCCGGTGGCGCGCGAGTTGCGCGAAAAGAAATTTTTGAAGATCGTATCGCTGGCTCCGGAAGTTTTGTGAACCCGCCGGCGCGGGCCCCTCGCCCGTGCCTGGCAGGAGGAAAAAGAGGCTTAGGCAATGGCAACGGCAACCGTCACCACAGCACACAAGCGGGTGGATATCCGCCGCAACGACACCGTGAAAGTGATCGCCGGGCGCGACAAGGGCAAGGAAGGCCGCGTCCTGCGCGTGTTCCCCGACGAGGGCAAGCTCCTGGTCGAGCACGTCATGATCGTCAAGAAACACGTGCGGCCCAATCCGCAGCGCAACGTCAAGGGCGGCATCGCCGAGCAGGAGAGCCGTATCTCGCTCTCCAATGTGCAGCTCGTCTGCTCCGCCTGCGGCCCGGTGCGCGTCGGTCACGAGATGCGCGGCGACCGCAAGGTGCGGGTCTGCAAGAAGTGCGGCACCACGCTGGAAAAATAATTCGGTAAGGCGAAACCTATGGCGAAGGACAAAAAAGAAAAAAAAGGTGCGGCCCAGGAAGAACGGCGGGCGCCCGAGGCGGCGCGTCACAGCGCCCGGGAAATGCCGCGCCTCAAGTCGCGTTTCAACAAGGAGATCGCTCCTTCCCTGATGAAGGAGTTTGACCTGCCGAACCCCATGGCCGTCCCCCATCTGCACAAGATCGTGGTCAACATGGGCGTGGGCGAAGCCACCCAGAATGCCAAGGTGCTCGACCCCGCGGTTGGCGAGCTCGGCCAGATCACCGGCCAGAAGCCGGTCGTGACCCGCGCCCGCAAGTCCATCGCTGCCTTCAAGGTGCGCTCCGGCCAGTCCATCGGCACCATGGTCACCTTGCGCGGCGACCGCATGTACGAGTTTTTCGATCGCCTGGTCAATGTGGTGCTTCCCCGGGTGCGCGATTTCCGCGGGGTCTCCACCAAGTCGTTTGACGGGCGCGGCAACTACACCCTGGGTCTGCACGACCAGCTGATTTTCCCGGAGATCGACTACGCCAAGGTCGATAAGCTGAAGGGCATGAATGTCACCATCGTGACCACCGCCGGCAGCGACGATCAGGCGCGGGCCCTGCTCAAGCATCTGGGTATGCCTTTCCGGGCCTAGGTTTTTTAAATGAGTCAATGACTCAATGCTTCAATGATTCAATGTTTCAATTCAGGTGATCATGGCCACGACAGCAAAACGAGTGAAGGACGCAGGCAAGCCCAAGTTTTCCACGCGCAAGCACAACCGCTGCAAGATCTGCGGACGCCCGCGTGCTTACCTCCGGAAGTTCGGCATCTGCCGTCTCTGCTTCCGGGGGCTGGCCTTGCGCGGAGAAATCCCCGGGGTTTCCAAGTCGTCCTGGTAGTCCCGGATTTACGAAAGTCCCGCAGCCGGTAGCGCGCTGCGGACGCAACGCACGCCGCCGCGGGTTCCCGGGCGCAGGTTACAGGCGCTCAGGCTAACGGGTGGCGGAGGAGAAGCAAAACGATGAGGTTGACCGATCCGGTCGCAGACATGTTGGCGCGCATTCGCAATGCCATTACCGCGCGGCACCAGAAGGTAGATATTCCGGCTTCCCGGCTCAAGGCGGAGATTGCCCGCATTCTCAAGGAAGAAGGCTATATCTCCAACTTCAAGGCCACCGAGGAAGAGGGCCACAAAGTCCTGCGCATCTACCTGAAGTACGGCCACAACAACGAAGCCGCCATCTCCAGTGTGGAGCGCGTTTCCCGCCCCGGCTGCCGGGTCTATGTCCGGCGCAGCGAGATTCCTCGCGTGCTGGGCGGCCTGGGCATCAACATCCTGACCACGCCGCGCGGCGTCATGACCGGCCGCCAGGCGCGCAAGGAAGGTCTGGGCGGCGAATTGCTCTGCCAGGTCTGGTAATGCCAGGTCCTGCGATCTGCGATGGCCGGGCATGCCTGCCGTGCCCCGGCATTAGAGGCTGAGAGCTGAAACTATGTCACGAATTGGAAAAAAACCGATTGCCCTGCCCAAGGGAGTGACCGTCAAGGTGGAAGGCAACACCGTCACCGTGCAGGGTCCCAAAGGTAAGCTGGATACCCAACTGCCCGCTGGCATCCGTATGCAGCAGCAGGATGGCAACCTGCTGGCCGTGCGCGAAAATGACTCCCAGGCGGCGGTTCACGGTCTCGCCCGCGCCCTGGTCAACAACGCCGTCGAAGGCGTCACCCGAGGCTGGACCCGCGATCTCGAAATCGTGGGCATCGGCTACCGCGCCGAGCTCAAGGGCAAAGCTACGGTGGTGTTCAGTCTGGGCTACTCGCACCCGATCGAATATCCCCTGCCCACCGGGGTCGAGGTCGCGGTCGATCCCAAGCAGACCAAGCTGACCGTCAGCGGCATTGACCGCCAGAAGGTCGGCCAGGTGGCCGCCGAAATGCGCGGCCTGCGTCCGCCCGACCCTTACAAGAACAAGGGCGTGCGCTATGCCGGCGAGCGGCTGAAGAAGAAAGTCGGAAAGACCGGCGCGAAGTAAGACCGGCGCCAAGTAAGCCGGGCGTCAAGTTAGAACCGGCGCGAAGTAAGCCGGCATGAACTAAGGCGGCAAAGCAAGCGGCGCGCAGCGCCACCCCGGCATGGAAACCCGGGACCGAGGGAACAGAAGATGCTGACTAAGATTTCAAAAAACTCGAATCGGCGGCACGTGCACGAGCGCATCCGCAAGAAAATCCTGGGCACCTCCGAGCGCCCGCGCCTCAACGTGTACCGCTCGCTGAACCACATTTACGTCCAGGTGATTGATGACCTCAAGGGCGCAACCTTGGTTTCGGCAAACTCAGCCGAGGGTGGGGAAAAAGGCCAGCGGCGCACCGGCGGCAACGTCGCCGCCGCCAAACAGGTGGGCAAGGCCATCGCCGAGCGCGCCAAGGCCAAGGGCATCTCCAAGGTCGTATTCGACCGGGGCGGCTACATCTACCACGGACGCGTCAAGGCTCTGGCCGACGCCGCCCGTGAAGCTGGATTGCAATTCTAGGGATAGGTTACGAAATGCCAACAGTGATCAAGAAACTCGATGCCGGCAGCTACCAGCTCAAAGACCAGGTAGTGGCCATCAACCGCGTCACCAAAGTGGTGAAAGGCGGCAAGAACCTCTCGTTCGCCGCGCTCGTGGTCGTGGGCGATCCCAGTGCCGCGGTCGTGGGCTATGGTTCGGGGAAGGCCAAGGAAGTTCCCCAGGCGATCCGCAAGGGAATTGAGTCCGCCAAGAAGAACCTGGTGCGCGTCAACCTCACCCAGACCACCATCCCGCACACCGTCCTGGGACGGTTTGGTTCCGGCATGGTGCTGCTCAAGCCCGCGCCCGAAGGCACCGGCGTCATCGCCGGCGGCGCGGTGCGCGCTGTCATGACTTCGGCCGGGGTGCAGAACGTGCTCACCAAGTCCATCGGCACCACCAATCCCCACAACGTCATCAAGGCGACGTTTGACGCGCTCAAGAAACTCAAAGACAGGCAGGACGTTGCCGCCCTGCGCGGCAAGGCTGTCGAGGAACTGTAATCATGGCGAAGAAAACCAGCGCGGGCGGCGGCAAGCTCCAGCTCAAGTGGGTGCGTTCCGCCATTTGTGCCCCGGTAAAACAGAAACTCGTGATCAAGGGCTTGGGCTTCACCCGGCTGAACCAGGTGATTGAGCGGCCCGATACCGCCGCCATTCGCGGCATGGTGGCCAAAGTGCCCCATCTGGTGGAGATTGTCCAGAATTAGTGAGAGGGAGGCGCGGGCTTCACGCCCGTGCGCGAACAGATGAATCTATCGAATATTCGAGCACCCCGGAAGGCGTCGGAAAAGCGCAAGCGCGTGGGCCGCGGCATGGGCTCAGGCATGGGCAAGACCTCGACGCGCGGCCACAAAGGGCAGCGTTCCCGCAGCGGTTCGCGCATGCTGCGCGGCTTTGAAGGCGGCCAGATGCCGCTGCACCGCCGCATGCCTAAGCGCGGGTTCACCAACATCTTCCGTAAGGAATACAACATCGTGAACCTGGAAAAGCTGGCTGCGCTGGGCGAGAGCACCATCACCCCCGACGTGCTGCGCAAAGCCGGCGTCATCCGCTCTCAGCTTCCCGTAAAAGTCCTCGGCGACGGTGAACTGTCCGCCGCCATCACCGTGCAGGCTCACAAGTTCTCCAAATCGGCCCAGGAAAAGATCGTTAAGGCCGGCGGCAAGTGCGAGGTCTTGCAGTAATGTTCGAGAAACTGGCCAACGTCTTCCGGATCCCCGACCTGCGCAGGCGCATTCTGTTTACCCTGGGCCTGCTCGCGGTTTACCGCCTGGGCGGTCACATTCCCACGCCCGGCGTCAACGCCGACAAGCTGCAGCAGTTCTTCGAACAGAACAAAGGCACGTTCCTCGGCTTCGTCGATCTGTTCTCCGGGGGCCAGCTCCGCCGCCTGACCATTTTCGCCCTGGGCATCATGCCCTATATCACCGCCTCCATCATTCTGCAGTTGCTGACCGTGGTCTATGAGCCGCTGGCCAAGCTGCAGAAGGAAGGCGAGCTGGGGCGCAAGAAAATCACCCAGTGGACCCGCTACCTGACCGTGATCCTGAGCGCCGTGCAGTCGCTCGGCATCGCCATCAGCCTGGAAAAGTCCGGCGACTTCGTGGTCAACCCCGGCATCGGCTTCGTCCTCATGACCATGCTGACCCTGACCACGGGCAGCGCCTTCATCATGTGGTTGGGCGAGCAGATCACCGAGCGCGGCATCGGCAACGGCATGTCGCTGCTTATCTTCGCTGGAATCGTCGTGGGCCTGCCGCGCGGCGTGGCCGACCTCATTGACAAGATCCACACCGACGCCTGGGGCACGTTCACCGCCCCCGCCATGATCCTGCTCGTCGGCCTCATGATCGTGATCGTCGCCTTCATCGTGTATGTGGAGCGCAGTGAGCGCCGCATCCCCGTGCAGTACGCCAAGCGCGTCGTTGGACGCAAGGTCATGGGCGGCCAGTCCACTCACCTTCCCTTGCGCGTCAACGCCGGCGGCGTCATGCCCGTCATCTTCGCTTCGTCCATCCTCACCTTGCCCCAGACGATGGGCTACGGGTTGCGCAATAACCGCTATTTCGGCGATCTCATCCACTGGCTGGGCTGGGGAGAGCCGCTGTATACGTTCCTTTACGCCGTCGGGATCATCTTCTTCGCCTACTTCTACGTCTCCATCGTCTTCAACCCCAACGAGGTTGCCGACAATATGCGGAAGTATGGCGGATTCATCCCCGGCATCCGCCCCGGCAAGCGCACCGCCGATCACATCAACGAAATCCTCACCCGCATCACGCTGGTCGGCGCGCTCTACCTGATCATCATCTCCTTCATTCCGGAATGGATGATCGCGGGCATTCACCTCAACCACTTGTATGGCCCCATCGGCGCGTTCTTTGAACGCCTGCCTACCTGGGTGACCAACGGTTTGGGTGTGACGTTCTATTTTGGCGGCACTTCGTTGCTGATCGTTGTCGGCGTCGCCATGGATACAGTGACCCAGATTGAGGCGCAGCTCATCATGCGCCACTACGACGGCTTTACGCCCCGTAGTGGCCGCATCCGCGGCCGCCGCACCTGGGCCTAGAGGTTTTGCAGTACACCCGCAGGCTGGATGCGGGATCCGCGGTTCGGAGGGAACGGGACCGAGCGATGGCCGAGCAGACCTCGCCCAATATTGGGCCGATTATTTTGCTGGGGCCGCCGGGCGCTGGTAAGGGCACCCAGGCCAAGCGCATCGCCGAGCGCTACGGGATTCCACAGATCTCCACCGGAGATATCCTGCGGGAGAACGTGCAGCGTGGCACCGAACTGGGGTTGCAGGCCAAGGCCATCATGGCGCGCGGCGAGCTCGTGCCCGACAGCCTGGTCTGTGACATGGTGGCGCAACGCTTGCGCCAGCCCGACTGTGAACACGGTTTTATTCTCGACGGGTTTCCTCGCACGCCGGCCCAGGCCGGCTGGCTGGACGCCTTTCTGGAAAATGAGTTCTTTGATAACTCGAACGCAGGCATGGGCTTGCCGATTGTGATTCGCCTGGACGTCGACTATAATCAGTTGTTGCGTCGGCTCACCGGACGTAGGACTTGTCTCGCTAGTGGACACATCTATAACGTCTATTTCCAGCCACCCCGCGTTGCCGAGATTTGCGATCAGGACGGCTCCAAGCTGGTCACCCGCAACGATGATCGCGAAGAAGTCATCCGGGAACGCCTGAACACGTTTGAGGCCCAGACCCGCCCCGTTGCTGACTATTATCAGCAGAAGGGACGCCTGTTCGCGGTCAATGGCGATTTGCCGGTCGATCAGGTCACCGGCCAGACATTCTGGGTGATTGAGCATCAGGGAGCGGTCGAAGAGAATACTCCCTCCGGCGCTGAGTAGGAATGGCGATTATCTGTAAATCGGCGGCGGAGATTGAAAAAATGCGGCACAGCGGCCGCATCGTGCGCCAGGTGCTCGACGAAGTCGGCGCACTGGTCGCGCCCGGGGTCACGACCATGGACCTGGAGCGCGCCGCCGAGCGCCGGATTCGCGAGATGGGCGCCAAGCCGGCCTTCAAGGGATATTTCGATTACCCTTGCGTGCTGTGCACGTCGGTGAACGAAGAGATTGTTCACGGCATCCCGTCCGACAAGCGCGTGCTCAAGGCGGGCGATATCGTTTCGATTGACTGCGGAGTGGTGCTCGATGGCTACTACGGCGATGCGGCCATCACCGTGCCGGTGAATGGTTCGCTCGAGCCGGGATTGAAGAAGTTGCTCGAAGTTACCGAGGCTTCGCTCTACCGCGGGATCGAGCAGGCGCGCATCGGCAACAGCGTCGGCGACGTGGGCGCGGCCGTGCAGGAACACGTCGAGGCCAACGGGTTCAGCGTGGTTCGCGAATTTGTGGGCCACGGCATCGGGACCCGGCTGCATGAAGAGCCTCAGGTCCCGAATTTCGGTACCCACGGGCACGGCGTTCGCCTGCGGGAAGGCATGGTGCTGGCGATTGAACCGATGGTGAATTTTGGCGGGCCCGGCACCCGCGTGCTCGACGATAAGTGGACCGCGGTCACGACTGACGGCAGTTGCAGCGCCCATTTTGAGCACTGTGTGGCGGTCACCAAAACTGGGCCGGTGATTTTGACGCAGTAGAGAATCTAAAGGAGAGAATGAGCAAGGAAGACGCGATAGAGGTCATGGCAACGGTCCTGGAGCCGCTGCCCAACGCCATGTTCCGGGTAGAACTGGAAAACAAGCACCAGGTGCTGGCGCATGTTTCCGGCAAGATGCGCAAGAATTTCATCCGTATTCTGCCCGGCGACAAAGTCGCAGTCGAGCTTTCGCCTTACGACCTGAATCGTGGGCGCATCGTGTATCGGTACAAGTAAGCATCCCCGCCGCAGCCTGGCGGACGACAGAGGTACGGTTTTCATGAAAGTGCGAGCATCGGTAAAGAAAATTTGCGATAAGTGCAAGGTCATCCACCGTAAGGGCGTGGTGCGGGTGATCTGCGAAAATTCCAAGCATAAACAGCGTCAGGGATAGAGGAGAACTATGGCCCGTATTGCAGGCGTCGATCTTCCGCGCAACAAACATGCGAATATCGCGCTGACTTATATCTACGGCATCGGCAACTCGCGCGCCGCTCGCATCCTCGACCAGGCCAACGTGGACCCCATGAAGAAAGTCCAGGACCTGGGCGAAGATGAGGTCAATCGCATCCGTCAGGTCATCGAGTCCGAAGGCATGGTGGAAGGCGATCTGCGCAAAGATGTTCAGATGAACATTAAGCGGCTCATCGAAATCGGTTCCTACCGCGGATACCGCCACCGCCGCAATCTGCCCGTGCGTGGGCAGCGCACTCACACCAACGCGCGCACCCGCAAGGGCCCGCGCAAAGGCACCGTGGCGCAGAAGAAGAAGGCGACCGCCAAGACGTAAACATTTGCCGTGGCGTTCGGCCCCCAGGCCGGAAGCGCATGGCTCAAGGCTAAAAGGTTATCTATGGCAAAAGCAGCAGCAGCGACCGGCGGCGGGGCAGCCCCGGAGAAAAAAGGCAAGAAGAAAACGTTCAAGAAGAAGGAGCGCAAGCACGTCCCCTTCGGGATCGCGCATATTCAGGCCTCCTTCAACAACACCATCGTGACCATTTCCGATCCCGCTGGCAACGTGCTCTCCTGGAAGAGTTCCGGATCGCTCGGTTTCCGCGGATCGCGCAAGGGCACGCCCTTCGCTGCCCAGCAGGCCGCCATGAACGCGGCCAATATGGCCCGCGACCATGGTGTACGCAGCGTGGAAGTGCGCGTCAGTGGCCCCGGCTCGGGACGCGAGTCGGCCATCCGCGCCCTGGCTGCCGCCGGCATCGAGGTGCGGAACATCAAGGACGCCACTCCGATCCCGCACAACGGCTGCCGTCCGCCCAAGCGCCGCCGCGTGTAAGTAGCGCGCACGTAGTCGGAGATTTTTGAAGTCCAAGATTTGCAAATTGCAGCAACGCGGCCCCGCTCGTCGGCGTCGCAACACACGAACAACGTCCGGGATGAAGGGTGAAGCCAAACCTGTAAACCGGTCATCTAAAGGAGAACCAACTTGGCCCGTTACACCGATCCAGTCTGCCGTCTGTGCCGCCGTGAGGGCATGAAACTGTTCCTCAAGGGCACCAAATGCTTCAGCGATAAGTGTCCCATCGAGAAGCGCAACTTCGCTCCTGGCCAGCATGGCAAGGACCGCAAGGCCAAAGTCGTCGGCTATGGCTTGCAGCTCCGCGAGAAGCAGAAGACCAAGCGCATTTACTTCACCCAGGAAAGCCAGTTCCGCAATTACTTCGAGAAAGCGGCTCGCACCCCGGGTGTCACCGGCGAAATGCTCCTGCAGCAGCTCGAGCGCCGCCTGGACAACGTCGTCTACCGCCTCGGCTTCGGCATGTCGCGCCGCCAGGCCCGCCAGTTGGTGCGCCACGGCCACGTGCAGGTGGATGGCCGCAAGGTCAACATTCCATCCTATGAAGTCAGCGTGGGCGAGGAAATCGCCATCCGCGATGGCAGCCGCAAGCTGCCCATCCTCGAGCCCGCCAAGGATTTTGCCAGCCACCAGACGGCGCCTACGTGGCTCGAGATCGATCGCGATAATTACAAGGGCCGGGTTCTTGCCCTGCCCAAGCGCGCCGATATCAACCTGCCCGTCAACGAGCAGTTGATCGTCGAACTGTATAGTAAGTAAGCAAGAGCGACACCGTCATTGAGAAGATTGAAATCTCTCAATGATTCAATCGCTCAAGGATTCAATGTCTCAAATGTCCAATTTTTCGCGCCAGATCAGCCTTTCCTGATGCTGACCTGAAGCCTGGACCGCTTCAGCGAGTCAGGATTGAGCCAAACGGCCCGAAGGAGAAACACGCATGCTTTGGAAAGGTTTTCAGAAACCGAAACGTCTGGCGGTCGATACTTCGACCCTCACCGATAAATACGGCATTTTCTGGGCGCAGCCCTTTGAGCGCGGCTTCGGCACCACCATCGGCAACGCCCTGCGCCGCGTTCTGTTGTCCTCTATCGAGGGCGCGGCCGTCACTGCCGTCAAGATCGAAGGCGTGCTCCACGAATTTCAATCCATTCCGGGCGTGGTCGAGGATGCTACCGATATCATCCTCAACCTCAAGCAGATTCCCTTCAAGCTCAGCGGCGACGCGCCCAAGGCCATCTATCTGCGTTCTGACCAGCCTGGCGTCGTCACCTCCGGCATGATCGAGGCCGATGCCGACGTCGAAGTCCTCGACAAGGACGTCTACATCGCCACCATCAGCGAAGGCGGCAAGCTCGACATGGAAATGCGCCTCAAGCGCGGCCGCGGCTACGTCGCCGCCGACAAGAACTTTGAGGATGACCTCGGCATCGGCTTCATCCCCATCGATTCCGTGCATTCCCCGGTGCGCAAGGTCAACTACACCGTCGAAGCCGCTCGCCTCGGCCAGATCACCGATTACGACAAGCTCACGCTCGAAGTCTGGACCAACGGCTCCATCACTCCCGCGGATTCCATCGGCCTGGCCGCCAAGCTGCTCAAAGACCACATGAATATCTTCATCAACTTCGAGGAAGATATCGAAACCGCCGCCTCCGCCGAGGAGCGCAAGCCGGAGATTCGCAACGAGAACCTCAACCGTTCCGTCGAGGAACTCGAGCTTTCCGTCCGCAGCTACAACTGCCTCAAGAACGCCAATATTCAGACCATCGGCGAGCTGGTGCAGAAAACTGAGGCCGAAATGCTCAAGACCAAGAACTTCGGTCGCAAGTCGCTGAACGAGATCAAGGAGATCCTCTCCACCATGGGCCTGAGTCTGGGCATGAAGATCGACGAGCAGGGCAACGCCGTGCCCGGTCCGACTTCCAACCAGATTCTCCCGGCTTCGGCCTACGGAGATAACGATCTCTAGAACGTTTGCCGTGGACGGGCCTCGCGCCCGTCCACATTTCTGTGATTCTGAAAGCAAAGGGTTCAACCATGCGTCACAAAGTTGCAGGATGGAAACTCGGCCGTAACACCAGCCACCGCCGCTCCTTGCTGCGGAACCTGGCCACTTCGCTCATTCTCGAAGAGCGCATCGAGACCACGCTTCCCAAGGCCAAGGCGCTTCGGCCGCAGGTCGAGAAAATGATCACCCTCGGCAAGCGCGGCGATCTCGCCGCCCGCCGTCAGGCGCTCGCTTACCTCATGACCGGGGCTGCCGTCGACAAGCTCTTTGATACGATCGGCCCTCGTTTTGGCGATCGCAAAGGCGGTTACCTTCGCATCATTCGCACCGGCTGGCAGAAAGGCGATGGCGCTGAAAAGGCCTTCGTAGAGCTGCTGGGCAGCGAAAAACTGCAGGAGGAAAAGCGCGCGAAGCGCTCCGAAGCCCGCGCCAAGCGCGCCGCCGAGGCCAAGAAGGCCATGGAAGAGGCCCAGGCCGAGCAGGGCGCTCCCGAAGCCTCCGCCGGCGACAAAGACGGCGACAAGGAAAAGTAAGCCTCTGGTACCGGGGGCGCTCTCCGCGCCCCCACTCATTTCCCGCCCCTTCTGGTCACTAACGTAATCTGGCCCTGTCTTCCCGCCGCGCTAAACTTTCCTCAGGATGGAGTTCAACCGCACCCAACTCTGGATCGCCATCGGCGCCGGTGTCCTGGTGATTCTGGTTTTCTTCGGCTACCTGATCTGGCTGAACGATCAGGGGCCGGTGCTCGATCGCTCGGCCGAGCGCGATCCGCTTTCCGGGGTTCCCAATTCCATCTCGCTCAACCCGCTGCGCGACCGCTCTTCCGAACGCGCCGCCACCGCCTATCTTCGCTCCATGCGTGACGGCCATTGCGAAGAGCAGCTTGCCAGTTGGGAAAAGGACTACCGCAAGCGCTACGCCTCCTTCATCTGCGGCTCCGAGGCGCAGCATCCGCTCGTTTCCTGGGAATTAGTGGATTGGGAAGACGCCCCGCCGCTGCGCATCCTGCACTACCGCGGCAAGCGCCGCAATGCGCCCGGCCAGTCGGAAACTTATAAGGAATTGTTCTCGGTTACGCTCGAAGATCACGGCAGCGATTGGGTCGTCACCAAGTACGACGCCATGTACTAGCTCTCTTCCCCGACTTTCAGCACTGCCAGAAAAGCTTCCTGCGGAATGTCCACCCGCCCGATGCGCTTCATGCGCTTCTTCCCTTCCTTCTGCTTCTCCAGCAGCTTCCGCTTCCGCGTGATGTCGCCGCCGTAGCACTTGGCCAGCACGTTTTTCCGCATTGCCGGCACCGTTTCGCGGGCGATGATTTTCGCCCCAATCGAGGCCTGGATCGCCACTTCGAACATCTGCCTCGGGATCAGCTCCTTCATCTTCGCCGTCAGCGCCCGCCCGCGCTCGTAGGCGAAGTCGCGGTGCACGATGATGGAGAGCGCGTCCACCGGCTCCCCCGCCACCAGGATGTCGAGCTTCACCATCGGCGAATCCCAGCTTCCCGCCAGGTGATAATCGAGCGACGCATAGCCCCGCGAAACCGACTTCAGCCGGTCGTAAAAGTCCAGCACAATCTCGTTCAGCGGCAACTCGTAATGCAGCATCACCCGCGAAGAACTCACATACTCAAACGTCTTCTGCTTTCCCCGCTTCTCTTCCACCAGCTTCAGAATTCCGCCCACGTACTCTTCATTCGTCAGGATCGTCGCTAGGATTACCGGCTCCTCGATCTTCGCGATTTCGCTCTGCGGCAGCCAGCGGGAAGGATTGTCCACCTCCACCACCTCGCCGTCCGTCCGCGTGATCTTGTACCGCACTCCCGGCGCGGTCGTAATCAGGTCAAGCCCGAACTCCCGCTCCAGCCGTTCCTGGATGATCTCCATGTGCAGCAGGCCCAGAAACCCGCACCGGAAGCCGAATCCCAGCGCCGCCGAGCTTTCCGGCTCGAAGAAGAATGACGAATCGTTCAGCCGCAGCTTCTCCAGCGCCTCGCGCAGTTGGGTGTGTTCGTGCGCATCCACCGTATAAAGCCCCGCGAACACCATCGGCTTGATTTCTTCAAAACCGGGCAGCGGCTCGATCGCCGGATTGGCATCGTCGGTAATCGTGTCGCCGATCTTCGTGTCCGCCACGTTCTTGATGTTTGCGATCAGGAATCCCACTTCTCCCGCCCGCAACTCGTCCACTTCTACCGGCTTCGGAGTCAGCACACCCAGCGTTTCCACGTCGAACGCCGCTTTGTTCGACCACAGCCGCATCTTCTGCCCTTTATGCAGCGTGCCCTCGAAGACTCTCGCCAGCACGATCACGCCCCGGTAGGCATCGAACCACGAGTCGAAAACCAGCGCCTGCAGCCGGTTTTCGGGGTTTCCCTTGGGCGGCGGGACCCGCTTCACGATCGCTTCCAGCACCTCCGGCACGCCCTGCCCCGTCTTCGCGCTGATCGGCACCGCATCGGAAGCGTCCAGCCCCACCGCGCCTTCGATCATTTCTTTCGTCCGCGGAATGTCCGCGCTCGGCAGGTCAATCTTGTTGATCACCGGAATAATCTCGAGCCCATGATTGATGGCGAGATAGGAATTCGCCAGCGTCTGCGCCTCTACCCCCTGCGACGCATCCACCACCAGCAGCGCGCCCTCGCAGGAAGCCAGCGAGCGCGATACTTCATAAGAAAAATCCACGTGCCCCGGCGTATCGATCAGGTTCAGTTGGTAAGTCTGCCCGTCCTGCGCCGTGTACATCATGCGCACCGCGTGCGCTTTGATCGTGATCCCGCGTTCCCGCTCCAGGTCCATCGAATCCAGCACCTGGGCCTGCATTTCGCGCGCCGTCAGCGATCCCGTCAGCTCCAGCATGCGGTCCGCCAGCGTGGATTTGCCGTGGTCAATGTGCGCGATGATGGCGAAATTGCGGATGAATCCGGAATCCATAGAGAAGTGCTTGATTATTGGAAGATGCTGAACTCTTGATTCTAACAGCTAGTTGCTGGGCGGGTGCCCCACCCTTACCGAGCGTCCTGTGCGAGGTAGGGTGGGTTCGTCGACTTCAATATCAATCTATCCAGGATACGAACTGACATCCTGAGGCGGTGGAGTCGTCCGCGAAGCCGAC
>Ga0335077_10006276_pt1 | contig 14681 bp, 12 predicted proteins | sample Lox_Sample_31_FD_207151 | JGI IMG/M metagenome (GOLD analysis project Ga0335077, IMG submission 207151) | Soil microbial communities from Loxahatchee National Wildlife Refuge, Florida, United States - Lox_Sample_3.1 | ecosystem: Environmental > Terrestrial > Soil > Wetlands | place: USA... | reverse complement strand
CTCACTGCTGGTGGTGAAATGCGATTGGAAGTGCTGCAGCCCGCCCTCCAGACTCCACCAGTCGAAGATATCGAAGGTCTCATCGGTGAACTCCGCCACCTGCAGGTAATCGATTCGCGACTTGTAGCTGTACCACTCCTGCGGCAGCGGCGTCGCTGCCGGATTGACATAGTAGTAATACGAGAGCTGGCTTTGGTACGCCTCGCCATTTGGCTGGATGTTCGGCATCGCGTAGAAATCGGAGTAGATTTGCCGGGTCTTTTCCCAGTAAACCCCCGCGAGCCAGTGGAAGCGCCCGCCACTCTTCGACTGCAGCCGCAACTCGTTGGACCAGCGCTCGGTAGAGGTGTCGTAGATGGTGTACATGGTCGGCACGGCGCAGCCGCTGAACGAGGACTGCGGCAGCCCCTGGTACGAGTTTGCAATGGTCGGACCCGTGAGGCAGGCGAAGCTTTGAATGTTGGGGGCACTGAAATACGCGATGGGCGAGTATTGGACGTACTCGGAGTATTCGTCGACTCTGTGAAACGGGAGCGACCAGTAGGTACCTGCATAGACGAGGTCGCCGATGCCCACGTCGCCGTCGACGTGCAGATCCAGTGTCTTTATGTAGTTGTTGGCATTCTGCGGCCCAAACCGCGACACTTCGCGCAGCGCGTAGCGCGTCGGGTCCTGATCCCAGGCGCCCACATCAGACTGTCTTTGGTAGTTGTAGGTGAGCGTCGCCGACCAGCTCGGGCCGAACACCTGTTTGATCGCCGCCCGGCCACCGTAGAGGTTCTGGGTGTTGAAGTCGATGCCCGCCCATTCCGCATTCGTCGACACGACGCCGTTCACCCAGTGGCGCGTGGTCTCTAGGTTGTCAATGAAGCCCCCGTCGTGAACGGCATAGGCGGACAAGCGCAGCGCGGTGCTTCCCTCGATGATCGGCAGGTTGACGTAGCCCTCGTAGGTGCTGTTGTAACGCCCGTCGTGAATGGAGCCGGCATCGAGGTCGACACCGGCGCTGAAGGCCGTCGGGTCGGGCTTGTTGGTGATGACGCGGATGGCCCCCGCCATTGAGCCCGCGCCGAAGAGCGTACCCTGGGGACCGTTCAGCACCTCGATGCGCTCGATGTCGTATTCGTGAAAGTCCGGGATGCCGCCGTACCAGCTGAGCGACATGTCATCGACGAAGAAGCCGGTAGTCGAGGTGTTCTGGTTGTTGTAGTTGGCTCCGTCCGACACGCCGCGAATGAAGAAAGACTGCGTTCCCGGCCCGACGCTGGTGAAGGTGACCGAGGGTGTCTTATACGCGTAATCCTCGAACTGCTTGATATTGAGGTTCTGCAGGTCCTGCGCGGTGAACACATCGACGCTGAGGGGAACATTCTGCAGGTTCTCAGCGCGCTTGGTCGCGGTGACGACGACCTCCTGAATGGCGTTGATGTTCTCGGACGCTGTGGCAGCGTCGGCAGCGGGAGCGGCAGCATCGGCAGCGAACGCACTCGTCCCGCGGGCGGCCGTTGCGCCGCAAAGCGCTGCCGCCACCGCAAGCGCGATCCTGGAATGACCACCGGCGCCCACGGCTGCCTGGCAACGGCGTGCACCTAGCAGCGCACGGCGCTTCGCGCTCTTGTTCATAGGGCTCTCCCCTCTTTCGCACCTGCCTGCCCAAGCGCTGGGCTCGTGCGACCGAACCAACCGCGCCACCCATGTGGGTGCGAAATTGTCTTCTTTTTTTATGGTACATTTGTTTACCTAAAGGCATCAATGGGTCGGCGAGAATCATTCGAAGAAGCGCAGCGGACTGCGTGTGCGCCTGGTCAGGCTGTGCGGCGTGCATCATGACCGGCCCGTGCCTTGGCCGGTATTCGAAACACTTGTTCCAAATAAATCCAAGGACCACGATACGGGCTTGAGCCCTTGTGGCGCTGCTTGATCGATTGCGCAGGTCCATCAGGAGCGACCATGCCCAAGATTGTCGATCACCACCGGCGTCGCGAGGATCTCGCGCTCCTGACGCTCGACGTCATCAAGGCAGCCGGAATAGAGGGTGCCACGGTCCGCGAGATCGCTCGCCGGGGCCGGCTGAGCATCGGCGTCCTCACCCGCTACTTCACCGGCAAGGATGAAATGCTGGCCTTCGCGTTCCGCTGGCTGACCGAGAAGATGTTCGATGAGCTCGAGCAGCTCGCAAGCACCCATGCTCCAGGATTGCCGCGACTCGAGGCGGCGCTGAGACTGCAATCCGCTTCCGATGAGCCCGCCGGAATCGGCCTGTGGCTGAGCCTGTGGGATCGTGCGGTCCGCAACGCGAGATTCCGCAATGAGCACCGGGCATTCTACGGTCGCTGGCGCGGATTCGTGCGGACGTGTCTACGGGACGCCGTCGCATTAGGACAGATAAGATCTTCAATCGGTCTGGATGAAACCGCGGATCTCGTCGTTGCGGCGGTCGATGGCATTTGGCTCGAAGGTGCCTTCGAGCCAACCCGATTCACGGCGCGGCGACGTCAGCTGTTGTTGCGGCTGCTCGTGAGTGCACTGACGCAGGGGAAGTCTGCGCGGCCCGCGCGCGCTGCAGGAGTCTGACCTGGCGCAAACTTGGGCTGTGCCGATGAGCGACGCGACCGACCTCCGCCGACTTCAACTTCCACGAGCAGCCCTGACGCGAGTTATCCTCGGGCGGAACGATGACCAAGGAAGCCCCGTCTTTCGATGAGCTACTCGACCACGCGCTCGATCTCGACGCGTCCGCGCGGGAAGATTGGCTCGCGCACATAGGGCGCGAATATCCCCAGACGGCCGCGCGCATTCGCGCGGCCCTCGCAGCCCGCGATAGCCCCGACTTTCAGGCCTTCCTCCAGGGTCCACCTCTCCTCGCCCGTGCGCAGGATCTCGCCGGCTCGCTCATAGGGCGAGCGGTCGGCCCGTACGTGATCGACGCCGAACTCGGCCGCGGGGGCATGGGGAGCGTCTGGCGCGCGCGGCGCGCAGATGGACGCTATAGCGGATTCGTAGCCGTGAAGTTCTTGCATGCGGTGTGGCTCAACACGGCCGGCGCCCAGCGCTTCCAGGTCGAGTGCAGTGCACTCGCGAGGCTCAACCATCCCAACATCGCGCGGCTGCTGGATGCCGGTGTACTCGACGGGACGCAACCCTATCTGTTGCTCGAATACGTCGAAGGTGCGCGGATCGATGCTTACTGTGAGCGCAGGGCGCTCGGCCTTCACGCACGCGTTCGCCTCATGATCGAAGTGCTGGAGGCGATTGCACACGCGCACGCGAATCTCGTCGTGCATCGTGACTTGAAACCCGACAACATCCTCGTGCTACCGACGGGAACGGTCAAGCTCCTCGACTTCGGCATCGCGCGACTCCTCGACCAAGACCTCGGCGGGAGCGAGGCCACGCGCGCAGCCGGCACGATGCTCACGCCGCTGTTTGCCGCGCCCGAGCAGCTCGAGAATGCGCCAATCACGACCGCAACGGACGTCTATGCGATCGGAGTCATCCTTTACGAGCTCCTCACCGGAGTGCGGGCGATCCAGCCATCCGCGTCATCGAATGTCGAGTTCATGCGCGCCGTGCTCGAGGGCAATGTCAGGCTTCCTTCGGTTGCGGCAAGTGCGCACGGACGATCGGCCGGAGCGCTGAAGGGGGATCTCGACAATGTCATTCTGAAGGCGATCCGGCGCGACCCGAGCGAACGCTACGGCTCGGCCGACGCGTTCGCAGACGATCTGCAGCGCTACCTGGCCCACCAGCCAGTGAGCGCGGCGAAGGCCACAGTTCTCTATCGGTTCCGCAAGTTTGTAAGCCGAAACCGCGCCGCCGTCGCAGGCGCGTCCCTGGCGCTGCTGGCGGTCACGATCGGCGCAGTGACGGCGCTCGTCCAGGCACAACGCGCCGAGGTGAGCGCCCACGAGGCGCTCCAGGCGAGGGCACGCGCGCTCGACCAGCTGTCCTACAGCGAGGCCACCACGGAGTTTCTGCGCTTCCTGCTGCAGGAGAACCCCGCCCGGGCCTTTCGAACGCCGGAGCTCCTGGCGCGGGGGGAGCGAGCGGTAGAAGGACAGTTCGCCGACGATCCCCGTCTGCAGGCCCGCCTCCAGCGTACGATCGGCTCGAGCTACGGCGATCTCGGGGACATAGAATCGGCCACGCGCGTACTCAACGCGGCTCGCGCCGCTGCGGTTCGCTCCGGCGACCCGATTCTGACGGCCGGCATCGACTGCGAGATTGCGAGTGCGAGCGCACAGAACGGGAATCTCAAGGACGCCGAGGCGCTTGTGGAAGGGGCTGTCCTGCGCCTGCGCAGCTTGCCCGCCGCAGATGTCAGGGCGGAACTCGCCGAGTGCTTGTACGACCGCAGCGATATTCTCCACGAGCTCGGCGACATGTCCGGTGCGCTCACGAATGGACAGCAGTCGCTCGCGCTGCTCGATCCACCACGGGTCGGACAGCGCGTGCTGGCGGCCTACGCGAGCACGAGCCTTGCGTCCGTCTACAAGGACGCCGATCGATTCGATCTCGCCATACCGATGTACGCGCGAGCGGTGCAGGAGTTCGACCTTGCGGGGCGAGGAAACAGCACCGGCCTGGCCTCTATTTTGGACGATTTTGCCATCACCTTGGCCAAGGCCGGACAATGGGAGCAGGCGAGCCGCCAATATCGCCGGGCAATCAGCATCGCTGATGACCTCGCCGCCGGGGAGCTCGGACCCACGGCCTACGAGGCCAACTATGGCAAGCTTCTTCTAGACCTCGGTACCCCGGACGAGGCTCGAGATCATATCGAGCGGGCGTTGCGAATCGCCGTTGACTCGAAGGACCAACGCGGCATGGGCTACGGCCATATCTATCTGGGCCAGGCGAACTGCGCCCTCGGGCACGTACCTGAGTGCTCCGCCGAGCTCAGGGAGGGACGCGAGATCCTGCAGGCGATCTATCCGCCGGGTCATGAGATATTCGGCACCCTCGATGTGCTCGACGCCCAGCTTTTGATCGCAAAGGGTGCAATGCAGCGCGCCCAGCTGCAACTGGATAATGGGCTCGCGATCTTCGCGCGCGGCAAGAAGCACTCGAGCTACGAAAATGTGGCCCTCGATCTCGCCGCCGTCGTCGCCGCCGAGCTCGGTAACGCGAACGCGACGCAGCGTGCAGAGCTCGCCGTGCAGCACGCGCGCAAGGACATGCAAGGCCTGCCACACAGCGCCTGGCTCGGACAGGCGCTCTTCAGCCAAGCACTCGTTGACCGGCGTCTGGGAAGAGCCGCAGCGGTGCGCGAACACGCTGCGGCCGCGCTCGCGGAGCTCGAGCCAACGGCTGGCGCCAGCGCGGTACCGACGCAACGCGCGCGCGCGCTCCTCGAGGCACGCGCGTCGCCCTGACTCAACCCGTGCACATCGCTGCGGCGCGATGCGGCGGTCGACGACCCACTAAAGGCATGAATTTAGTTAGAGCAGTGAGTGTCGCGCCGATGATGGGGCGGACCGACCGTCACGGCCGCTATTTCCTCCGTGGCTTCTCGGCACGGACGCTGCTGTACACAGAGATGATTGCGGCCAGCGATCTCGTGCGCGGCAACTACGCTCGATTGCTCGATTTCGACCCCGAGGAACACCCGGTCGCGCTGCAGCTCGCTGGATGCGACCCGCAAGATCTGGCGACCGCGGCTCGCAAGGGTGAGCAGGCCGGGTACGACGAGATCAACCTCAACTGTGGTTGCCCGAGCGACCGAGCAACCGACGGCGTGTTCGGCGCCTATCTGATGCAGCGCCCAGAAACCGTTGCGACCTGTGTGGCCGCCATGCGCGCAGTGGTGCGCGTGCCGGTGACGGTGAAGATGCGGATTGGAGTCATCGCGGGCCGTGGCAGGGCAGCCATCGAGGCCAGTCGCTGCTTCGAGGAAGCGGAGCGACTTGCGCTTTACCGATTTGTAAGTGCGGTGCGTGATGCAGGCTGCGACGCAGTGATCGTCCATGCGCGTAAGGCGGTGCTCGGAGGACTCTCGGCACAGGACAATCGGGAGATCCCCCCGCTGCGATATGACGTCGTGCGCCAGCTGAAGAAAGCCTTTCCCGATTTGCAAGTGGTCGTCAATGGCGGTCTACGCGAGCCGGCGGCGATTCTCGGCGCGCTCGACAGCTTGGACGGCATCATGCTGGGACGCGAGGCGTACCACCGCCCTGTAGTCCTCGCCCGACTCGACGCGCTCGTCTTCGGTGCAGAGCCGAACGCGGGCAATCCTCATGCGCACCAGGAAACGCTCGACGCGGTTGTGCGCGCGCGTGCGATTGAGCGCATGCAGCGCTACACCGAGCGTCAGCTGGCGCGCGGTGAAAAGCTGTCCGCCATCGTCCGTCACATGCAGGGTTTGTACGCCGGCGAGCCCGGGGCGCACGAGTTCCGGCGCACATTGAGCGAAGCAGCACGGCGCATGGGCGCGGGCGCGGAAGTGTTGGCTGAAGCTGTTGCGAGCACCAAGGTCGCTGAGTAATGCTCGGAAGGAACACGGCAATGATCGGCGTATTTGTGACGTTTCGCTACGGAGACAACTTCGATGAACAAGCCGTGCGGAGGATCGCGGAGAAAGCACGCGCAAGATTCGAGGGGATGCCTGGACTACGGTCCAAAGCCTTCACCGTAAACTCTGCCAAGCGTGAAGCCACGAACTTTTACGTTTGGGACTCAGAAGACGCGGCCCGGGCCTTCTTTACCGATGCGCTCTTGGAAGGCGTGACAGGTCTCTACGGCGTAAGCCCTAGTGTGGAGTTCGTGCAGGTTGCCACGCTGGTGGAGAACGCTCGCGCATAACGCCGACACGACTCGCGGCACGCGAGTATGACGTCCCTAGCCCGCGTGGAGCGGCCCGGTAGCAGGCGTTGGCGCTGGCGGCTTTATCCGCACCCGTGCGACCTCACGATGAGCTGCCGCATCTAAATGTGGATAAGGACTTAGCTGGAAGGTGCCGCATGACGCAGACTCTCGCTACGCGCCGCGACGTATGGTCAAGGAGTCGTTCCGACACTGAACAGACTGCACTGTCCCCGCAGCCCCAGTGAACCGGCGGGTTCTCACGACCACCCGCGCGCGCGTCTTCGGCGTCTTCGGTTTAGTTTGGCGGCTCGTTCTCTACGCTGCCCTGCTGATCGTAGGCATCCGTGGATTGTCGATGCTCGTCAGGGCTGTGCTGCACCATTTGGGCGTGCGCTTCGCCCACCCGGACGGGGCGCGTCCGGTGGAGTCGCTGATCCTCAGCCAGCTCGTCATTCTGGTGGCGGCGATAATGGCCACAGTCGTCCTGGTGCGGACCGACCGGGAGAGCGCACCGCCCATGCTGCCCGTGACCGCGCTCGGTGGCGCGCGGTTCCTACTGGGCCTGTTCTGGGGCGTGGCCGGCCTCGCCGTTCTGATGGGTCTCATCGCCTTGACGGGCGGCTACCGCATCACGGGTCTGGCACTGTCGGGTCCGCACCTTGCCGGTTACGCGGCGCTGTGGATCAGCGGGGCGTTCGTCAACGGTCTGGCCGAGAACCTGGCGATGCTGGGCTATCCGCTTCTGCGCACCGCTAAAACCCTCGGCTTCGTTCCCGCCATCCTCTTCATGAGCGCGCTTTTCGCGGCCGCGCACATGGGCAACCCCGGAGAGAACCCCCTGGGTCTGGCCTCGGTCTTCCTCACGGCGATTCTCCTCGCCGCCGCGATCTGGCGGACCGGCGATCTGTGGCTGTCGGTGGGGATCCATGCGGGCTTAGTCCTGGCCGAGGATTTCCTCTTCTCGGTCCCGGACAGCGGCGAGGTCTATACCGGCCACCTGGTCTCAAGTCAGTTCAGCGGGCCGGCCTGGCTCAACGGCGGCGCGGCCGGACCGGAGGGCAGCGTCCTCATCTTCCCGCTGCTGGTCGTGGGTCTGGCGCTGTTGTGGTTCGCCTATTCGAAGCCGGCGTCGCGTCGGGTTGACGACGACCATTGAGCTGAAGACTCGACGCGGGATTTCGCGCTCGATCGAGCGTCTGGCGAACAAATCTCCTCCGACAGTGCGACCCCCGCTGCTTGCATCACGCGCAACTGTCAGCTTGAATGCGGAACAGCGATCTTCGCAGTTTCAACGGGGGAGCATGAAGATGAAAAATGCCTTGTTTGGTTTCGCACTGGTGTACGCCATAACGGCGCATGTCCAGGCAACTGAAGCCCCCTCTCGCGAAGCACTTGAAAAGATGTTCGTGATGCATGAGGCCGAGTGGGCGGCGCAAGAGTGCACCCACAAGATGGTCGAGACGGACCTGCTATGGGACGATTTCCTTGGCACGGATACGAAGGGTGGCAGATATTCGAAGCAACAGTCCATCGACAAATCAAAGGCGGACTCCACTCCCGCCCACGACTGCAGGCTCTTGGACACGCAGGTTCACTTCTATTCCGACGACGTGGCGGTTGTGTTTGGCAGCGAGACCGCCGTGGAACCGAAACAAGGTGGGGGCGAGGAGCGAAAGTGTCTCTACTGGACTGATACCTGGTTGCGCCGAGCGGGCGAGTGGCGGATAGCCGCGGTCCAAGACGCCCGATTGCCGTGCCCCAAGAGCGTCTGACTCCCATCGGCGAGGAGCAGCCGATCGTGACGGTAGGCTAGAATTCGCAATAGCGGTCCTACGCGAAGGAGGGAAGACTCATGAGCAAGGGCATGGATCGGAAGAAAGAGGGCAAGAAGAAGCCTGCCAAGTCGTTCGACGAGAAGCGCGCGGCCAAGCGGGAGAAACGGCAGAACCGAGGACGCTGATTCCCGGCGTCTGCGCCGTCCAAGCCTGCGGCGGGGCGATTTGGCCGAAGTCGGCCATGAGCAGGCATTGAGCTCCGGGGTAGAAAATTCCCGAAACCGGGCATTCGCGCTGGAGTTCTGCACGCTGGCGAGCGTGTGTCGCCCGGCGCGACGTGGTACACCTCAAAGAGGTTTACCCTAGGTGCTGTAGTCAGCTAAGCGAGTGTCGACATGGCCGAGACGCCCAAGACTCCCGAAAAGAAGTTCTTCGAGGTCACAAGCAAGATCATCAAGCTGCGCGACCCGGCGAAGCAGGGTTCGAGCACCACTATTGAGACTGTCTGGCAGACGCCCGATGGCGCCATCACCAAGGGTGTGTACATCGGAGCGCCGGGGCGTTGGACGCTGCAGGTCAGCGGCGCTCCGGTGAAACCGGAGATGGCCGCGCAGCTGAATACCATCGAAGCGCGCGCGCTCGCGGCGCGAACATCCTAGCGCACGGCTTTCTGGGCGCTGATCTCCCGGCCCGCTTTCGGGCCATGAGCCGTCCGATGGCCTGTTGCGTTGAGCGCCGTGCGTCTTGGTTCAGGTGAGAACGGCAGCCAAGGCTCTCAGAAGCGCAGCGCCGTTGCCGTGCCATGCACTACCGTGCATGCACGCCAGAGTCAGTGGCTGTTCAAGTGCGAGCCTCTCCAGAATCGTTCGCGTCTGTGGCGCGTGTGCGAAATAGTCCATTGGCTTACGAAAAGCCTCACTCGGCGCAAGGATGTCCACCTCCGTGAGCGCGATGTCCCCTGGTCCTGCTTGCGTGAACAAATCCCCGCAGAAGAACGTTCGAGTGCTCGACTCCATCATCAATCCACACTCCCACGCGTGCGGAACGTGGGGCGTGTCGAACCACCGCACCGTGTGGCGGCCAAGCGCGAGTTCCTCGGAGTCGGCGAGTGCGCGAGGCGGTCGATCTGCGAAGTCACTCACTGAGGTCAGTGCCGCGATCCGACCGCATAAGGGTTCGGCGTGAGGACATGCGGCGATGAATTCATTGAGCGAGCCGCACTCGTCGGCCTCAAAGTGTGAGAGACCAACGTACCTCAGCGCTTTCAGTGACATGACACTACTGATGGCCTCTTGCACCAGCGGGAATAGTCGTCGCGGACCAGTATGGAATAGCAACGGCTCATCGTCCGCGATGAGGTATTGGTTGAAGCTGAACTGTTCGGGTGCGCCCGGAATCGACGTCGGCGTGTTGATCCGATAAATGCCGTCTGCGATTTCGTGAATGTTCGTGCGCGATTGCGTATTCGTAATCATCGGCACCCCCAAGGAGTTAAGAAGGCAATGGTAAGCGAAGCGCTGGATGCCCCCAGAGGGGCTCTCCGATGACCATCCACTGCGTACGAGCGGAAGCTGAAGGCGTATACGATCGATTGGCGCTAGCAGGTAGTCGCGGTAGGCTGTGTCAGGTGCTTATATGGAGAGGTAACAGTGGCCATTAAACGTCCATCCAAGAGCCTGGGAAACCCTATACGCAAGCCCGTGACATCTCAGGGCTTGCGCCACGTCGACATCAGGGTGCCGCATCAGATGGTTCCAGGGGATCCCTACCTCGGCTGGGTATGCAAGAACAAGTCGTGTGGGCTTGTCATTGCCATTGCGCCCATACCGGCGGGAAGCAAACCGGCCGCGGCTGAACCCGACGACCAGCTTGCTGCGATCAAGTGCCCGCATTGCGGGGACGAAGATCTATACCGCTGGGGCGCCCGGAGTGAACACAAGTACACGGCGCGAGGCGTTGGTACCTGAACCTCGTCGCGGCCGCGGACTTACGCGGCCGCCGAAGCCTCGCTGCCACCCATTTGACAGCCGCGTTGCTGCGCGGGGTAACATTCAGGCACCCGACGAGCCAGATCGTCGGCCTCCGCTCACTATATAGGCAAACCGGAGCGCGCCGCTGCTCGGCGGGGGTCTTGCAGCGCGTATGAAATCATTCTGAATTTCGGAGCAACGGTTCGGCGTTACTTGGGTTTCATTCTGGCGGTGGCCAGCTCGCGTGCCACGCGCGCCCCCCAGCTTCGCATCGTGCTCCTCGCGGGCTGCATGCTCTGCAGCGCGGTCGCTCGCGCGCAGCGATACAACGAGAATGCGGTGACCGCGGCGAGCGACGCGTTCGGAACGGTGGTCGGTAGCCAGACGATTGGTCTTTATACCCCCTGGAATGCTCGCGGCTTCAGTCCGACGCAGGCCGAGAATATCCGCATCGAGGGCCTCTATTTCGATCAGCAGACCTCGACCAGTGATTCGTACCTGTTCAGTGGTACCGACATGCGCGTGGGCATTGCGGCCCAAGCCTATGCGTTCCCATCGCCGAGCGGCATCGCCGACTTGACCCTGCGCACTCCGGGCGACACTGCACTCACGAGCGTAGTGCTCATTCGCGGTCCGCTCGATGCCTCATCCGCCGAGATCGACACACAGTTCCCGCTGGTAGAGCATACGCTCAGCGTCGGGCTGATCCTCGCGGCCGTGCGCGGCTCCGACTACAACTTTTCTCTCAGGAGCAGCCATCGCGCACTCTCACTGCTGCTGCGATTCACGCCGACTACCGGCACCCAAGTACTACCCTTTGTCGGGTACCTCCATAATAGCGAAAGCGCGGAACTCCCGTACGTGTATGCGGACGGCGTGCATTCGCTGCCGATGTTCGATCTGCAGCGCCTGCCGACCCAGAGTTGGACTAACTTCCCCTGGAATCAGCTCACCGCGGGCGTGATTGCACGGGTCGCTCTGGGAGACTTCTGGAACCTGCGCGCAGGAATATTCCACTCGAAGGACGAGGACTACCGCAACTTCAACGACCTGTTCCTGGGGCTCATGCCCAATGGGATCGCCGATCACGTCATGGACGTGGCGCCCGGCCGCATCGCGAGTTCCTACTCCGGCGATCTGCGCGTAACCCACTTCGCGAGACACGGCAATCACTCGCGCGAGCTTACATTCGCGCTGCGTGGCCGAAGCGTCGACCGGAGCTTCGGCGGCGACTCCGTCACCGATCTAGGCCCCGTCTCGATCTATCAGAGCGTCAGCCTTCCCGTGCCGCCGCTGATCTTTTCGGCCTCCAGCCTCGATCATGTCCGACAAACCGGCGTCGGCATCACAGACATCGAGCGCTGGAAGGATCTCGCCTCGCTCAGCCTCGGGGCTCTCGTGACCGACTACACTCGCACACTCACGACCCCTGGGACTGCAGCGAGCAGCCAGCACACGAGCGTGCTCTTGCCAACGATCAGTTTCACGGTGAATCCCTCGCGCACAGTCACAGTCTATGGAAGCTACACACGAGGGCTCGAGGATTCGCTGTTCGCGCCGACCTCGGCGGTGAATCGAGGTGAGCCGCCGCCGGCGACGCCGACGTGGCAAGTCGACGGCGGTGCGCGCTTTCTTTTTCAGCCGAGCTTGCAGCTGCTCGTCGGCGGCTTCAAGGTGCACAAGACCTATTTCGGCCTCGACACCGCTGATCGCTACACCAGCATCGGAGATATCACTTCCCAAGGAATCGAGAGCTCGGCGACCTGGAAGCCGGGCGCACGCGGCCTGACGGTCGTGGGCGGCGCGGTCTGGTTATGGCCTGAAGTCGATCGACAGGTCCCGCAGCTCGGCGCCTCCGGGAGCGTGCCCGTCGGACCTGTCCCTGGGACGATCAATGCCAACGTGGACTACGCGCCCGGAATCGTGTTGGGCTGGGGAGCATCGCTGCAATGGACGTGGCTGTCGGCGCGCGTGGAGACGAGTGATGATCGTTACAAGCTCCCGCCCGTGGGGACGCTGAACGTCGGCGTGCGGTACATGTTCAGGGTCTTGACTCGTCCGTGCTCGGTGCGCCTTGACGTGGGTGACGTGACGAACGCAGCGGCACTGACGCTATCGACCGTCTACCTTGCCGTTCCACAGCTGCGGCGCACCTACACGTTGACCCTGGCGGCCGACCTCTAGCCCGAGGGTTTGGAGCTCGGTCATCATGAAGCATGATCGTGGGGAACAGGATCTCCCCGCACATCGTAGCAAAGCTCCACCATGCCGTTCTTATAGGCTTTGACTTCCATCAGATGGAGGGCGACATCTCTGTCGAGCCTCTCAAAGAACGGGATACCAGCGCCGATCACGATCGGCGCGATCGAGTACCGCACTTGGTCGGCCAGCCCGAGACGCAGGCATTCGCCGCAAACGGCACCACCCCCCACGAACCAGATGGAACGGAACCGGGGCCGCAGGCGTCCATTCACGAACGGCGCGAGATCGCCCGCGTAGAACTCGACCGTATTGCGCGTTCGAGGGAGATCTCGCGTTGTGAGGACAAAAGTGGGCTTGTCGCCATATGCCCACCCGAACCCCTTGGTTTCGAAATTCAGCGCCGTCTCGTACGTTCGCGACCCCATGACGTAACAGTCGATTGTCTTGAGGAAGGCCTCCACGAATCCTGGGTCCATGGTGTCCCCGGCCGCGAATTCGTCGGTCGTTTCGAGCCAGTCGACGCGCCCGTCCGCTCGCGCGATGAAACCGTCGAGGCTGGCCACCATGTGAATCGTTACGCGAGAATCAATGCTTGCCATCATGCCGCCCCGTATCGAGTATCGGATCTCTTCGTGCCATGCCCCGCGATGTCCGCGAACAGTATGTCGGGAGTCAGTGCACTGTCACAACGTGCGGCAGACGCTGCCTCCGCGTACAAGATCTCAAGCACATCTTCGGACGTCGACTGCGTGCTGCGCGAGTGTGAGCTGAAGATGGTGTCCTGGGCGGCCACTAGCCTGCCCCTCGCCAGCCCGGCTATCCTCGATCGATGGCCGCACGCACAAGCCTAGAAGCGATATCGTCGAGCTCGTAGGACTGCACATTCGGGCACAGCAGCTACTGGCTGACTTGACCGAGGAGGCACGAGCGCTGCGCCGTGCACGCAAGATTCGTGAGGCCAAGCGCCTCGAGACCCAGATGCGTAAGATTAGGGGGAATCTACAGAAGCTCGAGCGTATCGGGCCGGTGCGCGTGGAGCGCCCCATTAGCCAACCTCATAAGGGCGGAACTTGGAGCACCGCCGACTGATCGATCCAGGCGCGGCGATCTGCGGCTACGCTGCCGTTCTTGCAGACCCGCGAGTAAGGCACGCTGCTTGCTGAGGCAGCGCTTGCGCAGGACCGAGCCATGACAAAGCCTGATTCGTCCGACTACTACCTGGAACTCGCTGCAGAAGCCGAAGAGCGGGCTTCGCAAGTGAAGGACGCCGATTGTCGGCGCAGTCTCTATGTCCTCGCGGCAAGCTACGTAACAATTGCCGAGGCTCTGTGGGATCTTCAGCGCCTCACCGCGCCGAGCTCGACGTAGCCCTCGCTGCGCGCCGAACGAGAGCGTCCGGCCTGACTTTTCGCGAATCCCACTGCCCAGCCGCGCAAGCCTAGGCGCGACACTCATTTAGCGTATTCGTATCGACACACATCTCCGTCTGCGTTGCATACCCAACGCCCACTGTGGCGATAGTAATCGCTGCTGGCGTACTGGGACTCATGCCAACATCTATCCGCATCTCTGTCGCACGTAATGCGTACACAATGCTCGCCGTTGAGATCACATCGTTCGTACACTCGACCGACGAGGGTGGTTCTCGCAGGTTCTGGGGGCTGCGTGGTCGAGTAGCAGGCCGCTAAAGCACACGCCATGCCGGTCACGAGAAGCACAGCACATGGAGCGTGGGACATAAAGCCCTCCCATTGAGTCGATTCCTTTAATTCCCAACGCGAACGACAGCCATCCGGTTCCGCTGGGCAATTCAGATTGAAGGCCATTGACTGAGTCCCGGGCTGGGCACTCGTCGCCGGCCGTACAGTGGCCTGCGTCTCGCGTTGCTGGTCGACCAGCCCGGCGCGCTACAGTCATCCGCATGCGTCAC
>Ga0335077_10006274_pt1 | contig 14685 bp, 17 predicted proteins | sample Lox_Sample_31_FD_207151 | JGI IMG/M metagenome (GOLD analysis project Ga0335077, IMG submission 207151) | Soil microbial communities from Loxahatchee National Wildlife Refuge, Florida, United States - Lox_Sample_3.1 | ecosystem: Environmental > Terrestrial > Soil > Wetlands | place: USA... | reverse complement strand
TTCGTGAAATCGATGCGGTTTCGCGTAGCGACCGTCAAACCGTGGACAATCGCTGTCGTGGCGATGAGACTATCCTTGATCGGCATGGTTTTTCCGGTTTTTCGAAGTCGCGCCAGGAGTTCCGCCCATTTCAGGCCTGTGTCCGCATCCCACGGAAGACAGTGGAGACGCCCAACCCCTGCATCGAACCAGCGTTCTAGCGCTATCCGCCTCTTTCCCTTGGGAAGGATGAGAATTCCAAAGCGCAGTTCTCCGAGAATCACGGCATCAACAGCGATGTCCGGCTCATGTGTGCGAAGCCACTCCACGACCCGCGGATCCGGCGATTTCTTCGTCGGCTCGCTCAAAACGTTGGCGTCAACCAGATAGTTCACAGGGTATCGGTCGATTCAGATTCGATAGGAAGAAAAAAATCCTTGTGCGGACAAGCGAGCAGCCAGTCTATGGCGCCCTCGTTTCGCGGTGCGGCGCGCCGAACGAGGCGATAGTCTCCACGATCCAGACGCTCGATGTCGAACTCCTGCCCGGGCTCGATCCGGTCCATTTGGCGGAATTCGACTGGCAAAACAATCTGGCCCTTGGAAGAAATGCTCCTCTTCATGAAAGTAAGATATCGTCTTACCTGTGTCAGTGTCAAATGCTGATGCCCCAATCTAATACACGCGGACACGCCACTCGATCCCGAGAACCTGGCCTATTAACAATTCCAGCCGTGCTTAGAGCAAGCTGGGCTCCGTCGCTTCCGATTTCATGGGTCTGAGGGTCTGAGGCACATATTTGGAATGGCTCAATCTGAGTCGCTACAATTGCGAAAGGCTGGTAAGTTGGTGAGCGCGGAAGGAATCGAACCTTCAACCTACTGATTAGTCTGAGGGGGTCTTCCACGTCTGAGCACCGCTGCCACTATCTAACTTCGGCTGTAAACGCTCGTGTCCATTCCTGGCCTTTCAGTTCGAAAGTCTTCGCCGGTATCGTTCCAGCCGGCGTCACATCTGTGACGTGGATTCTAATTGCGAGCTTCCCGTCTTTTAAAACGTCGATGTGACGGGCTGTCTTGACCCCTGCGAAGTCTTCGCACCCTAACCGCTGCGTCTCAATTCCATCGAAGTACGTCTTGATTAACAACCCCGTGTCATCGAACCAATAACCGCGCGCTTGCTCCGGATCTAGCTTCCCTTCCGGGCTTTCGTATCCAGCGAGCACCCGCACCGTGCGAACCCCGTTGACAGTATCGCGTCTGATCCTCCAATCTGACTCCACAAATGTATCAATTGCTGGAATTGGTTCCATTATCTTCATGACAAGCCGAAGCAACCCCGCATCCTCACCATCTGAAGACTGGTAAGCCTTGTCCCCGTTCCTCGACCGCACATACCGGCTCTTGCCGAACCACACCTCGCGACGCCATTGCGTGTCGCTCAGCCAAGTGTCTTCGTACTGTCCTTTGGCGACGGCGCCGTCTCGGCCTTTTGCTTCGAACTCCGCGCGAAGTACATAAGCTGTACCGTTTCCAAACGCTGGAAAACCTAAGTGCCTCCCGTGCTCGAAGTACGTCCGGGCACTGTCAAAGGTTTCTGTTCCTGACGGCCGCACGGTCTTAAACGGGACCGTCAGCTGGGACATCACTTGAACAGGTATTCCATCCACAAGGAACGGCTTAAACCGCAAGGCCAATACCGCGCGCCTTCCCGCGTCATTTACACCCGAGTTCTCGGAAACCAGCGTTCCGGTGTCCCTCACCTTTCCTTCACGATCAACGATTACTTGAGTTGTCACATTTCCTTCGAGGGGCCCGTCCTGAAGTGGCGGCCACGACACGGGCTCCATCGGCAATAAATTCTTCCGTAGCGATATCTCGTCCATCAACACTGTCTGCAATGGTGTGTCGCCGCCCTTTGCCGCCGTATCGAAAAATCCCGCCGGAATTTCTCCTAGGTCTTCAAGCGTTGTTATCTTGGCCGTTACCTGAGGTGTCCCCACGTTTACTGTCCGAGCGACCATTCTCCCGTGAAAATCCGCGTAATCCTTAAACTCGCCACCCCATCCCAAACCACCTGCATAAAGAAGCAGGCCTGTGCTGCTCTGCAAAGCAACCCATGATCGCAAAATATTGTGGATCTCTGCAGTCCCGCTCGGAGTCGTCCAGTTCAGGTTTGTCATCGGCCCGATTCGTTTTACTTCCGCTGCCTTCGCCTGTTCGAGAACCTGGTCGAGCGGCGGCACGGGCCTGATAATTTCTACAGCGGTCTGTTGTAGCCACTGGGGAAAATAGTCGCCCTCATTCTTTTGCCAGTCGCGGGCACCATCCACGATTTCGATTTGGTGAAACTCCGGTGCTCGTACCTCCCTCTTCCATTGCGTCGGCGATGCCCACCAGATTTCCACCTCGCCCGTGCGGCCAGATTCCTTGTCTCGCTCAAAACTTGGGGCCACGATCGCTCTCAGATGGAATGCCTTTGTGCCAGGCTGGTCCAGCGTGCTACGCTCAACGGCCTTCTTGACTTCTTTCGCTAGGTTTTCCGCATGACCTAATGCAGGCCACGCCGCTAATGCTGCAAGAGCTGTAATCAACCATTGCCGATACATACGCAAGACTGTACACAGAGAAAAGGAAAAAGACGACCCAAAGTGGTGCGGGAGGGAACATCATGCCTGAGAATGACACCACAACGACGAGGAAGGTGCCAACCCATCGCTCATTGACATTAATAGGGCTGCCTGCCAATGAACCATTCAAGCGCAACAACCGCAACAAGCAGCTCGATATTGGCCAGCGGCCCCATAAACAGCAAAGGCACCTTTTCCATTTGGGAAAGAAACGGAATTGTTATCGCGGTGAACAGGGCGAATAGTGCTGCAATGACCGCCCAGAGACGCCAGTTCCTCCGGGAAATCCAGAACGCTTTCGCAGCGTAGCCTAATGCAAAGCACACACTCCCGAATCCAACAAACCAATCGTTCCTCAAATTGCGATGTATCCCTCTTTCTGTGTCATGTATCGTCACAGCGATAGCTATTGTGACCGCCGCCATCGCGACTGCGAAATAGAGAAGGTTGTCCCTTAGAGAATGCTGTTGCACCATGTCGCCCTGCATTGCGCGAGCATTTTTGTCAGTTTTGTTTCCAAGCAATGCCCAAACGCCAAATGCGCTTGCATACAGGCAAGTAATCGCGACGCAGACGCCGGGCCAACCCGCCCCATAAGGGAATAATCGCGAGATTAGGAGCACAACAACGACGAATACAGCCACAACCACTACCGCGGCAACAAAGAGTCGCATCACTGAGGCTCTCTCAATCCTGTAAGAATTTACCTTCAACTTCCGTTGCAGTCGATGGCTGGCGAAAACAAGCAGTCGCGCTCACAACCCGGCTATCAAGAGTCCTGCGGGAACAATGACATCGCCGCCCGCGTGTCTATTCCTTTATATAAGAGGCCTAATGGTCATCCGCTGGGGAGGGTTCTACACCAAGAGCAGAACGGCTCTGAAAACAGGCTGGCTTATTACGGCCGGAGTAAGCGCACTCTGCTTGGGACTCATTCAACCCCGTGATCAGGCGCGAGGCATTGCCTCGGAGAAGGCGACCGGCCTCGCCGCCGTCAGCGGTGGTGTGGGTTGGGAGCCAATCTCGCTCTGGCGACAAACCTCACTTCTTCCGCACTTCAGATCCGCAGCCTACCTTCAGAAAGGTATTGCTGGAGGCGTTCCCGTGGACCGTGCCGTCGTCGCACCCCCCTCTCTCATGACATTTTCTGGAGGACGTGCCGGCGGAGAGGAAGGCCCGTCGGAGGACCGTAGGCTAGTCCGAACGGAGTCCCTTAGCCTCATCGTCAAAGCTCCGGCCGAAACTGCTGAGAAAATCATACAGATCGCGAAAGGTGCAGGAGGATTCCTCGTAACCTCTAACGTTAATGGCGGCGCGGACGCGACCAGCGCCTTGCTCAGTATTCGCGTGCCGGCAGAAAAGTTCGAAGAAGTCCGCGCCCAGATCCGAAAGCTCAGCTTGCGCATGGAAAACGAAAGTATCGACGCCCAAGACGTCACCAAACAATATGTCGACCAGGAAGCACGCCTGCGCAATCTACGGGCTCAGGAACGAACAGTATCTCGGAATCCTGCGCAAGGCCGCGACCGTGAAAGACACGCTCGAAGTCAGCGACAAACTCAACGAAGTCCGGGGCGCGATCGAAGAGAGGCAGGCCGAATTCGAGGCGCTCTCGAAGCAAGTTGAAACTGTAGCCATCAACATCACGCTGCGCGCTGAAGCCGATGCCCAAGTTTTCGGCCTCAATTGGCGTCCGCTGTATCAGCTGAAGATCGCTGCCCGCGAGGGTCTCGACGGGTTCGGTGAATACGCTGCCTCGATGACGACATTTGTGTTCTATCTGCCCACGATCCTGCTGTGGCTGTTCACGATCCTTGCCGGGGCCGCCGTGGGCACGCGGATTCTGAAATGGGCAGCCCGAAGACTATTCATTTCGCCGAAAATGAGCTTGGCTGAAAAAGAAGCGAGTTAGTGCGCGCGCAGTCGTGCGCGGCACGGGGATCGATGTTGCAGCAGCTACTGACTTTGTTTCTTTCCCCAAGTAGACTCTCGCGTTATCATTTCGGGTCATGATGATCGCAAGAAGGCTTCAGACCTGCTTCGTATCGGCAGTCCTTCTGTTGACCGTACGAGTTTGTTTCGGCCAACGTGTTACGGAAACGTCGGTTCCGTTGGGAAAAGAACTCGACCATGCTCTGGAGCAGTCCGCGCGCACAGGAGAAAACGCCAAGCCTTTTCATCTAAAAGTACACTTGTTCGAGTCGACGAACCCACCCTCGCCGTATCGTGCAGAACTTGAGGAGTATTGGGTCTCTCCACAGCAATGGCGTCGGTCCATCGACACGCCCGAATTCAAACAGACACTTATAGTGAATGGCGATCAGATTGCCGAGCAAAATACCGGCGACTACTATCCTCTGTGGTTAAAGAGCTTTATCACTGGCATTTTTGACCCCGTTCCGAACGCAGATCAATGGAACAAGCTGGACGCTAAGATTTCGCAAATTACGCTCCCTAACGGCCAGCATTCCGATGCATGTGCTCGAATGAAGTTTGAGGTTGGATCAGACACGGTGAACAACGATGCGTTTGCCAACGTCTGCTTTGATGGCGCTGGTCTGCTGAAGTTCGTCGGGTCGCCCAGCTATAGCATGGAATTCCACGACTATCAGCGCTTCGGCAAGAAGATGGTCGCGAGACGCTACCAGGATGATCCGGAGCCAGGAACGGAACTTGTTGCAAACGTTGTTCTCCTGGAAGAGCTGAAGAAACCCGATGTGACCCTATTCTCGATTGGGCGGCCTACTCCGCCGGAGCAGAGGCTACAGTCCGTCGTCGTCAGTCAAGCCACAATTGAGCAGGCGGCTGAAGGCCAACCCGCTCTCACTTGGCCACCAGTGCAGAGTGGAAAGACAACTGGCTTGCTTAGTATGTACGTTTCAGTTGATCGCCAAGGGCGTGTGCGAGAAGCCTACCCTCTTAACTCAGACAATGCAGGATTGCAGGACGCAGCACGTGATCAACTCTTGAAGTGAAAGCTCAAGCCGATGGCCTCAAAGGGTGTTCCGGTTCAGGCCGAGGCCCCTTTAACATTCCGTTTTGAGACCACGTTGGCCGTCAACGCAGCACAACCCACGGGACAGGCGAATTCGGCATCGGCCACCGCTTCTGGCGCTGTTCCTCCGCTCGCGGTGCGTGTGAGTCCCGGAGTTCTCCAGGGTTTTCTTGTGGACGATCCGACACCAGTGTACCCGCCAGAGGCCAGGCAGAATCACATTCAGGGAAAGGTCGTGCTCGCTCTAACGATCGATAAAGCTGGGACAGCGAAAGACATTCGCGTGCTCACTTCCCCGGATCAAACGCTCACAGATTCCGCTATCGCTGCCGTGAGTCGGTGGCGTTACCGCCCGTATCAGTTGAACGGTTCCCCGGTCGATGTTCAGTCTACGGTAGAAGTCAACTTCAAACTCCCCTGAGAATTTGTGGTATCTGTTGAAATCAGACGTGGATGTTGAAAAGGTCTATTCTTCGCTAACAATCCGAGTAATTCGTTGACACCGGTCGATTCCACCGCGAGGATAGTTCTTGAATGCCGGATAGTATCCAGTGTGCGATCCACGGTGAGTCTCGGAAGACATTCGTCTGCACCCATCTCCTCGGCGAGACTACAGGGCTCGGCTTCAATCGGGACGACCCTACTGATGACAACCCTTTCCCGACGCGTGGTGTGACAATTGTGAGCTCATACGCGCCAGCCACAACGGCTGGAACGATGAATCGCAAGAGCTGGCAAAGATCTCTCTGCTCTGCTCGGGGTGTTACGAACGCGCGCTCATTCGCAACACGCGGACCTCAGTCACCCTTGGTGATCTGGCTGAGCTCCGGTGGAAGTGTGGCAGTTGCGCGGAGTGGCATACCGGGCCCTGCCTCGATTTCAGTTACGATTCACCTCACTACTGGTCTGAGGAGCATGAAAAGACCAGACGCTCGGCCAGCCTCCTGCCGAGTTGGAGCGAGAACCGGCGCAAGACCTTCCTAGATGACGACTACTGCGCAATTGAGGATCGTGATTGTTTTGTGCGAGGAATCATCCATCTGCCAATCATTGGCGCTGCCGAAACTTTTCGCTGGGGTGTGTGGGGCTCACTTAGCCGCGAGAACTTTGAGACTCTGCTGAAGATGGGCGACGACCCCAAGCGCGTTGAACTCCCACCGATGTTTTCCTGGCTGAGCACTCGGATTCCCGAGTACCCAGACACACTAAGCCTGAAGATGTACGCGCACATCCAGGAATTGAACCGGCGGCCGCATTTCGAACTGGAACCATCGGAGCATCCACTTTCACAGGAATATAACAAGGGCATCAACGCGGAACGAGTAAAGAAAATCATGATGGAGCGCCTGCGCGGAAACGAATGAAAGGGTAGATTCGCGCGGCTACTTGTGAAATGGCAATGTTTACAGACAGCAGGAGGCACTATGAAGCGAGGTAAATGCGAGCTTTGCCGTGCCGTCTCCGATCTGCACGATAGCCATTACTTGCCCAAGAGCGGGTACAAGAAGATGCGCGCGAACGAACTGAAGAATCCAAATCCGGTCGTCCTTTCAGGTGGTAAGGCTAAACAGAGCTCACTGCAGGTTCGAGACTACAAATTTTGCGATGCCTGCGAGGAGCGCTTCAATAAAGGCGGTGAGACGTGGATTCTGAACAAGATTCCACAGAACTATGGTGATCCGTTCTGGCTTCACACCTTATTGAATTCGAAGTCCCCGACAGTGAACGGCAATGATCTCTTGTTCCGCCAAGCGGGCATTCCAGAAGTAGACATGGCGAAGCTCGCCTATTTTGCGTTGAGCATCTTTTGGCGTGGGACCCGGCGTTGGAGCGCAGTCGAAGGGGGACAGCCTCCGAAACTGTATCTTGGCCGGCAGGAGAAGGCGATCCGCGCCTTCTTGCTCGGGCGAGGCAAACTGCCAGAGGATGTTGTCATCACCGTGGCGGTGTGGCCGTACAAGAAGGTCTATCCGATGGCGATGATGCCCCGTGCCGATGCCGGGACCGGTTATCGGAGCTACTGGTTCTATTTCTTTGGCTTCATATTCCTGCTCGCGCTCGGGAGGAAGATTCCCGCGCAGCAGCGGCGGACCTGCTCGTATCACTCTCCGGAGAAGTTCCTGACGCTGAGTCTGGGACTGGGAAGCCTAGTCAAGGAGGCCGTCACAGAACTCCTCTCGCTGGATCGTTCGAAGATCGAAAGCATGTTCAAGGAAATTCAGGCGATCCGTTCCACGGTGCCATCCAAGGAATAGGCGAATTGACATAACGTTCATAATAATGTACATTAACAACGTTAACGACCATTATATTGGACACTAAATATGAGGACCAGTCGATCATCCATCGTAATGCCACTCCCCGTAAGGCATGCCCTGCGCAAGCTCGGCCGCGACATCCGTGACGCCCGGCGGCGGCGGCGCATCCCGGCGGCCATCGCGGCGCAGCGCGCCTCGATCAGCCGCACGACCCTCGTCAAGATTGAAAAGGGCGATCCCGGCGTCGCGATCGGGATATACGCCACGGTCCTTTTTGTGCTGGGGATGGCGGACCGGCTGGGCGATCTCGCCGCACCAAAGAACGATTCCGTGGGCCTGCAGCTCGAAGAAGAAAACCTTCCGCAGCGCATTCGCGTGGCGCGCGGGCCGAAACGTACGAAAGACAAGTGATGGACAGAGAGGCTCTCGTGTACGTGGATCTCGACGGCGTCCCGCACCTGGTGGGTCGTCTGTGGGCCCGCACGCGCAAGAACAAGGAAAGCGCCACCTTCGAATACGACAAGACCTGGCTGGAAAATCCTGCGCGATTCTCTTTGGAGCCAGCCCTGCAGGCTGGTCCCGGCCCGTTTCACACGCCGGTAGACACGCCCATGTTCGGCGCCATCGGCGACTCCGCGCCCGACCGTTGGGGGCGGGCACTCATGCGCCGCATGGAACGCAGGCGCGCGGAGCGCGAGGGCGGGGCGCCGCGCACGCTCCAGGAAATCGACTTCCTGCTGCTGGTGGACGACGAGGCCCGTCAGGGCGCGCTGCGCTTTGCGGAAAAAGAAGGCGGACCCTTCCTGCGGGAAGAAGGCGTCAAGCGAATCCCCCCGCTGATCGAGCTCCCGAAACTGCTCTCCGCGGCCGAACATGTGATGGAAGAGAAAGACACCGATGAGGAACTGCGCTTGCTGTTCGCGCCCGGCTCCTCTCTTGGCGGCGCGAGGCCCAAGGCTTCCGTCAGGGAAAAGGATGGCCATCTCGCCATTGCGAAATTCCCACGCAAGGATGATGAAATCAACACGGTGGTTTGGGAGGCGGTCGCACTGTCCCTCGCGCAGAAATCTGGCATCCCCGTTCCCCAATCCCGTGTCGAAAACATCGCCGGCAAGCCTGTACTCCTCCTGCGACGCTTCGACCGCGACGGCGAACGGCGTATCCCGTTCCTCTCCGCGATGAGTATGCTCGGATCGAAAGACAGAGAAGCCCGAAGCTATCTGGAAATTGTTGATGCGCTGCGGCAGCACGGTGCTGCGCCGAAAGCCGACATGGAAGCGTTGTGGCGGCGGCTGGTTTTCAACATACTGATCTCCAACACCGACGACCACCTGCGCAATCACGGCTTTCTGTACGAAGGACAGGCGGGCTGGCGCCTGTCGCCCGCTTACGACCTCAACTCGGTCCCAACCGACATCAAGCCGCGCATCCTCAGCACGGCAATCAATGAGGATGACAACACGGCTTCACTCGCACTGGCGATGGAGGTGGCGGGATATTTCGAACTGCACGACGGCAAAGCGCGTGACATAGCCAAACAGGTCGGCAAGGCTGTCTCGAAGTGGCGCGATGAAGCCGCTCGGCACGGTCTCGCTAAAAGCGAAATCGACCGCATGTCGTCGGCCTTCGAGCATGAGGACCTGCGCGCCGCGCAGCAGGGCGGATCAGCTAGAGTCTGAGCGGGAAATAATGGACCCGGAATTCGGTAGTGTCTCAGTTTGAATTCTCTAAGTTTCTTACCAACAATTCGAATGCTTTCGGACAGGCGTTCTTAAAAAATTCTGCCTGCGATTCTGGCGTCAGTTTCTTATTTAGGAGTCCCATCAGCCTGTTACATAATGCGTGAGCGAAGCCATAGACTTCACCCGTTTCGTGATTGTGATGCAAGTGCGAATTAGTGAGTCGCGCACTTTGCACCCATTTTAATTCCTCTCCCGTGCGGCAGATACAGCACGTCAAGCTGGGCGCATTTTTCAGTTCCACGATTCGCGCAGCCGAAATATTTGGGACGTATACTTACCGTATCGAGCCGCAGCCTTCTGAGACACGAGTAGCCGTTTTGCCCATGTCAAGCCGAAAAGTGCAGAGGTAATCTTCTTTCGTCTGCGGTCCTGAACTAACTGGCACGGCCTACATACATGGTTCCCGCCGCTATTTGATGATCTACTATTCCACCAAAGAACGGCCTTACTTGATTTCCCTCGTGGCGGCAATATGCCGGTACGACCGCATTTGAAAGTCCACAATTGGCCGGGCTGCTTTCTAGATCCCATATGGATTTGTTCTTTCCTCCCCCTTGCTGATCAAGTTGTCAAAAGCACGATTTCCTCAAGAGTCCAAACGTGATCGGACAGGCCAGCCACCGCCGGAGTGATTCGCAGCCTCTCGTGGATTCTGGCGAAATTGTATCGATTCCCTAGAATTCAGACTTGCCGGGGCAGCATAAATTTAAAGGTTAGGAACTATTTTCGGCAGAACGCACAGGATATTGTTGGCCTCCATAGGTAATTTCTTTTCCCGTTTGGGCTAAACGCTTATCTCGACTGGCAGACCCGCTTCATCAAAATCCTTGCATTCAAAACCGCCAACGCTGCCCGGATATCCAAGTTGATTTGAAATGATCCGGGTCCGGCCGATCATCTGATCGTCGCATTCATGCGTGTGGCCATACACCCAGAGGGCCGGCTGGTGGGTCTCGATGATCTCCACCATGTCCAGGGAATTGAAGGCCGGCGTGAGAGGGCCGCCCTTGTATTTGGAATTGGGATTGATGACCGGTGCATTATGGCTGACAACCACGCGCGGACCACTTAGATTCTCGGCAAACCAATTCAGCAATTTCGACGCGAAGTTTTTATGTAGCGCAATCGAATCTGCTGGCGTGAAAGGCGTTTCGTCGCGGTTATAGATGAGGCGGTAATCATTCATTTGAGAGCGGGCGGTCTCCATGGCGCGCAAATCACCGCCGTTGAAATCCGTCCACATCGTGCCGCCGAAGAAATTGACTCTGCCGATGCTGACCTCTTCATCAAGCAGCAGTTTCACATGCGGATGTCTGTCTTCGAGCCACGCCTTGAATCTATTGTCCTCTTCGTTCATTGGCCGCCTCGTGTAATATTCGTGGTTTCCCGTCACATAGAGGACTGGTTTCCTCCACTTCCGCAGAATCTGGTCGAGCGGCTCATAATCCCTGAGCGTGACGATATCGCCTCCCAGGATCATGACATCTCCGTTGGCGTCTGGGGGCAACATCCAGCCCGAGCCAAATTCGAGATGCAGGTGAGATGCAGGTCGCTATAAGTAATGATTCTCATGCTCGTAAGAGAACGTTTGTTTGAACTCGTCTTCTCAAGTCCCAGATTTTCTCCGGCAGCGATTCAACTTGGGCAGGGCCGTTTCGTAGAACTAGAAATCTGACATCCCCCGGATAGCTGAATGATAAGCCGAGGCGCAAAGGCCAGTGTCAAGGCTCTTCGACCGCGAACGCGGCGCGCGAAGCGCGGCCTTGACACTGGCCGGGCCTCGGCTATGCTCTGGCTATCCGGGGTATGTCATTCGGGAATGCTGCATCAAAGACCAAGACCGAAACCCTGACTGATCTGATTCGTGTGCGTGGTTTGTGGTTCTAACTTGTGCGCCGCTGGCTCCTGCTGAATGGCGGGGCGGCAAAGGTTGCTAGTCTGAAACTCGGCCATGTGGTCGAGAATACAGATCCGCTTCCCCACAAAGCTCCTGTGTTGCTGGAGTTTTCCCGGCGCTTCCTGGAGTGGCTGGACAAGGTCAGACTGGAAGACAAAACCAAAACCTACTACCGCGACGGCTGGCGACTCCTCAAGACGACAACCGTCGTGAACATGCGATTGGATCAGATCACTAGGGACGTTATCGAAACATTGAGGTTCTCGGGCGCGTCCTCAAATGCCAATTGCGCGCTGAGAACGTTAAGAAGAATGCTGCACAAGGCGGAGGAGTGGACACTGATTCGCCACGCTCCGAAACTCAAACTGATGAAGGAATACGGACGTTCACTCAGGCTTGACGATGAAGCGGAAAAGAAATTGTTGGGCGGCGCTGCTGCCTGCAATTGGCGGAAACGCAGTCTTCGACTTTTCCGAGACATCATCATCTTGATGCGCGATACCGGCATCGGAACGAAAGAGAGCTTTACCGGATGCGCATCGAGAACCTGGATTGGGAAACCCGCGTGATCTTCGTGCCTGACAGCAAGACCGAAGAAGGACGGAGGCGCGTACCGATGAGCAATCGCGTCTTTGACGTTCTTAAACAACGGTGCGGAGAAAAGCGCGAAGGATGGGTTTTCCCTTCCAAACGCGCTGAGTCCGCTCATCTCACCACAATGGCGAAGAGATTTCGTGAAGCTAGGAGAAAAGCGGAGCTTCCCGAGGATCTTGTCCTGTATTGTGGGCGACATGATTACGGCACCCGGATTCTGAAGAGAACCGGGAACCTGGCTGCTGTCATGAGAACCATGGGACACAAGGATGTGAAGACTGCGATGCAGTACCAGCATCCTGAGCTAGAGAGCGTGCGCGCTGCGCTCGATCAAGACACAGCAGTAGAGACACGGGCGTAGCCGGATTGAGTTACGGCACACTTTACGGCACACCCAAAACATCGACTCCGGTAAGTGATTGAAAAGATGGTGAGCGCGGAAGGAATCGAACCTTCAACCTACTGATTAAGAGTTATGTATCCCAATGTGGCTACAGCGTAGAAAACTGTGGCCGTCACAATAACTTAAGGATCAAGAGACCCGCACGGACGGTGTTTCGAAAGCGTTGAAAAAGTTGGCGAAATCGAACGGCATCCAACGGCAAAGGACACAAAAATGGACACAACGCACCTTAGCCGACAAGTCCGATTCTCAACTGACCCGGTTGGGGGCCGACCAGGAATCGTCGGCTGACGTCACCTCGCGATTTCCGTAGCAGAAGTTTCCGTACCCCGGTTGAGAAGAATCGGGAGTCCATGAACTGCGCCCCTTATCTGACAAGTCCTAATTATTAACCTGTTAGCAAAACCGCTCAGATTGAAATTGCGCGGGAAGGAGAAAACGTCCACGTGGCGGTACAAGACCAAGGAACGGGGATGTCCCCGCAACGGCTAGCTGAGATTCAGTCCCACGGCTCCGGAATAGGCATCAGAGGAATGCGTGAACGCGTTCGCCAATTTTACGGCGATTTGGTTATCGAATCCAACGGTTCCGGTACAAGGGTTTACGCTTCTCTCCCATTGAAGACACGACATACAAGTGACCCGAGCTGTAGATCCAGAAGCCTTTCTTCGCCGCGTGGATTACGAAATGTCAAGGCAGTCCAGGATTGCCCCGGCTGACACATTCGATGCAACGGTGACCCCCAGCCGAGCATCAAAATCTTAACGTGGAGCGAAATGGATATGGACGGGGGATTCAAGCCCGTTGTCGCACTCATAGCCGGTCTGGCCTTGGCTTGCGTTTTGATCTCTCCCATGCCCGACGAGTTCCTGGTACCGCCGTCAAACTCGGTGTCGTTTCATGCGGGGTTCCTGCTTTTTCGGGATTTGATCGCTGGCGTGTGCAGCAGTCGATGGTGGCAACACTGCCCGAGGCGGGAGTACACCCCACCCTGGATACTCGCTGTGACCTGCGCCCGTCTGTGCTAGATCTCAATTCCTTCCCCTCCTCGCATTGCACTCGATAGGAACCCGAAACCTCCAACCCCTCCCGTTGAAGGAGAAATTTATGGCCAAGGATGCGGGAAATTCCATATTGCACGTAAGCAGTCTTTTCTGGGATGGTTTTGAGGTCGCCCAAGCGATTGCCGATCTGGCGCAGTCCGGTTTTGCGGCGGAGGATGTTTCTGCTTTCGGCACCTTTGCGGGCAGAATTCCCAATCTCGACCGTTGCTTGCTGGCGATGGGTTTAACGCCGTCCGAAACCGCGTACTTCGTCGAGTGTTTCGATGAAGGTGCGCTCCTGCTGGTAGTTCGCGCGCGCAAGCCTCAGCAGAGACACGTCGCTGCCCGCTTGCTCCAACGTCGTGGTGGGCTCTTGGCCGATGCGGGTTCGTCGCTACCGATGGAGAATCGAGGTGTGTTGTGAAAAACGCCGGGCCGAAACCTGGACTGAAAGTACTGCAACTGTTAGCTGCCTGGAGAGCCATCCTGGGAGGAAGCAGCCCCATGCTTTCCATCGAAATCACACGCGAATGTCCGCTCCGCTGTCCGGGATGTTACGCCTACGGTGACACGCATCTGGGAGGTTCCGTGACCCTGCGCGAACTCAGCGACTACCGGGGAGACGATTTAGTGGATGGAGTGGTTTCGCTGGTGCGACGTCATCGGCCACTGCACGTTTCCCTGGTCGGCGGTGAGCCTCTGGTTCGTCATCGTGAACTCAGCCGCATCCTGCCGATTTTAAGCGGCATGGGAGTTCACACCATGGTCGTAACCAGCGCCGTGATTCCGATCCCACCACACTGGATGGCGATCCCTCGCGTAAGGGTCGCGGTCTCCATCGACGGATTGCCTGAGCACCACGACGTTCGTCGTAAACCGGCCACCTACGAGTTCATCCTACGCAACATCGCCGGCACTCGCGTGAACGTTCATTGGACGATCACCCGCGCCATGGCTGCCAGAGCCGGCTATGTCGAGGAGTACCTCGCCTTTTGGAGCGCACAGGCCGAGGTGGTTCGCATCTGGGCCAGCCTCTACACTCCGCAAAAAGGTGAAGTCAGCGACGAAATCCTTAACGTCGGCCAACGCGACGCTGTCACTCGTAAACTCGCGAGTTTCAGAGATCGCTATCCGAAATTGCTGATC
>Ga0335077_10006273_pt1 | contig 14686 bp, 12 predicted proteins | sample Lox_Sample_31_FD_207151 | JGI IMG/M metagenome (GOLD analysis project Ga0335077, IMG submission 207151) | Soil microbial communities from Loxahatchee National Wildlife Refuge, Florida, United States - Lox_Sample_3.1 | ecosystem: Environmental > Terrestrial > Soil > Wetlands | place: USA... | reverse complement strand
CTTGCGTTTGCGCTCCCGTGTGCGGTTTCAGCACAAGGAATGTCGCAGGGAAGCATGGCGCATCCGAGGATATTGCAAATTACGCGGGAATACGTGAAGCCGGGAAAAGCGGGAGAACTGCACGACAAGGCGGAAAGCGCGTTTGTGCGGGCGATGGAACGGGCCAAATGGCCGACGCATTACCTGGGCATGACGTCGCTGTCGGGAAAAGAGCGCGCCCTATTTTTTACCTGGTATGACTCGCTGGGCGCGTGGGAAAAGGACTCTGCCGCGACGGAGAAAAATGCGACGCTATCGGCAGAGCTGGAGCGAGCTGGCGAGGCCGACGGAGAATTGCTCGACTCGATGGATCAGGGAGTGTTTCTCTTCAACGAGGAGCAAAGCTTGCGGCCACTGGCGGATCTTTCGCACATGAAGTTCATGGAGATTCTACTGTTCCATGTGCGCCCGGGACACAGCAAGGAATGGGACGAGATCGTGAAACTGGTGAAAGGCGGGTATGAAAAGTCCGATCCAACGGCGCATTGGGGAGAGTACGACCTGATGTACGGCGGTGAAAGCGACACGCACATCGTGCTGACGGCGCACCCCAATCTGGCGGAAGTGGACGAAGGAATGAAGAAGGAGAAAGATTTCGTGGCGGCGATGGGCGAAGATGGAATGAAGAAGCTCGATGAGCTTTCTGCGTCCGCGATTGATCTGTCGCAGTCACAACTCTTTGCATTCGATCCGCACATGAGCTACGTGTCCGAGGACTGGATCAAGGCCGATCCGGAATTCTGGAAGCCGAAGGAGATGATGCAAACTCCGAAGGCAGGAAAGGAAATGAAGAAAAAGAATCCGTAAGCAGGAAATCAGCAAGGGAGAAGCAGTTTTCGAGCGGCTTCAGGATGACTGAGGCCGCTCTTTTTTTGAATGCAAGTTCTGGAAGCGGCTAGCGGAGGGAGGCGAGATCGTAGGGAGCGACGACCTGCTGGCCGTCGGGAGTGTCCACGACAACGGCGACATCGGAGAGGTTCTGGATTTTGGTGGCGTCGAAGGTCATGACGATGGTGGCGCCGGTCATCACGGAGCTGCCCGGATCGGAGGGGGCATAGTTGGCGTGGCCGTGGAGATCAAGCGGCTCGATTTCCGTATCTCCATCGAAGAGGCGGTAAGAAAAATCCTGCCAGAAATCGGGAGAGCGGAGGATGTAGCCGTTGGTGCCGGAGGAACGGTCGGCGGCCTGCTGCTCGATCGCATAGCCGTAGGTCGGAGTGAAATCCACGGTGACGGTGACGCGAAGAGTGTCGCCGAGCTTTCGATAGTCCCGTGTGGCATCCTGGGCACTGTAACCCATGGTGCGCTGGCGGGAGAGTTCGACGGCTTCCGCATAAGGAGTGAAGAGCTCGACGGCGGAGATCCAAGGGCCAGTTTCGGGAGCGGGGAGATGCTGGCGGTATTTATCGAGGAATCGCTGAGTGCTTGCGTCATTTCGCTGGCCGAGGAAATAGGCTTCACGGATGGCTTCATCGGAAAGGGGCATGTCGAGGGCGAAGGTTGAGGAGGCAAGAAGCAACACGGCGACTGTGAAAGAAGCGAGCGAACGGGCAGAGACGCGCGGCATGATGAACACCTTTGTTGTTTTAGACGGGTTCCGGGGAAAGAGGGTTTCAGGAAGTTCAAAGTGAAAAAAAAACAAAGGATGAGACGTCTCGTGAAACAGCGAATATAATCCGGCTGGAGCGTGAGAGAGCACAGGGAGGTTGTCGGATGTCGCGGAAAATTACGCGCAGGAGATTGCTGCACACGGGTCTGGCGGCGATTCCGGCAGCAGGAGTATGGTGTTCGACGATGAAATTCGCCTGGGGCGCACTTCCTTTCAAGCTGGGGATTATTACGGATGAGATCACGGAGAATTTCGGGCAGGCGCTCGATTTTATTTCCAGCTATTCGCTCGGATATTGCGAACTGAGAGAGCTTTGGGGCAAGAACGTGATGAATCTTTCGAAGGAGGAGCTGGGACGCGCGAAGGACCTGATTGAAAAACATCATTTGCGGGTGAGCGATATCGGATCGCCGATCATGAAGTATAACCTGCCGGAAATGCCTGCAGTGAATGAAAAGCGGGACACGTTTCGCGCGGACTTCACGGAGCAGGATACGGAGCGGTTGCTGGACGAATCGTTTGAATTGGCGCGATTTTTTGGGACGAAGAAGGTGCGGATCTTCAGCTACTGGCGAGTGGCAGAGCCGGAGAAGGCGTATCCATATGTGCGGGAGCGGCTGGCGAAGGCGGCGGAAAGAGCGGGGAAGGCGGACATGCTGCTGGTGCTGGAGAACGAGCATGAGTGTAACGTTGGCACGGGGAAGGAGCTAGGGCGCGTGCTGAAGGATATCAACTCGCAGCACTTGAGAGGGAATTGGGACGCGGGGAATGCGGCGATGCTGGATGAGGTGCCTTATCCCGATGGCTATGGATACGTGCGGGGATGGATCGCGCACACACACGTGAAGGACGCGAAGAAAGATCCGAAGACAGGAAAGCTCGAGTGGGCGCCGGTGGGAGCGGGATTTATTGATTGGACGGGACAACTGAAAGCGCTGCTGGCGGACGGTTACGACGGAACGATGTCACTTGAAACACATTACCGGCGGGCAGATGGGAATAAGGTGGAAAGCACGCGGGAATCGCTGGAGGGGCTGCTAAAGATCATGAAGGAAGTGTGATTGCGGGAGGCGGGGAGCGAGAGATGACGAGCGAGATGAAGCGAAGAGGATTTCTGAAGGCGGCGGGCGCGGCGATCGTGGCCGGGACGGAGCTTGCCCGCGCCGCGGGAGGCGCGGACTTCAGCTCGGAGAATGAAGCGGCGAGCGCGAATGCACCGAGATTGTTTGCAGGATGCTGCGCGTATTCCTACCGCAAGTACCTTGGCGGCGGTTCGATGACGATGGAGGATTTTATTCGGAAAGGCGTCGAACTGGAAGTGAATGGCGTGGACATGACGGGGTACTGGTTCAAGTCCATGGAGCCGGCGTATCTGGCTTCGTTGAGGCATCTGGCGTTCAAGAACGGCATCGGATTTTCGGGAGCGGCGACAGGAGCGAGCGCGGTGCAGGCCGATGCGGGAAAGCGCGCCGAGGTGCTGGAAGAGATCAAGAAATGGGTGGATGCGACGGAACTGCTTGGAGCGCCGCATTTGCGCGTGTTTGCGGGGAAATTGCCGGAAGGCGCGACCACGAGCCAGGGAATTGACTGGACGGTTGAGGTGCTGAAACCGGCGAGCGAATACGCGGGGGAGAAGGGGATCACGCTGGGAATTGAGGATCACGACGGAATCACGCAGACGGCCGAGACATGCCTGGAGATTCTGCGGCGGATTGATTCGCCGTTCGTGGGGATCAATCTGGATATCACGCACTTTTTGCCGACCACGACGGCTTACGCGCAAATCGAGGCGACGATTCCGTATGCGACACACACGCACATCCGGGAAATGTTCGACGACGGGCAACCGATCGATCTTGACCGGGTGTGGCAGCTCTTTGCAAAAGGTGGCTACAAAGGCTACATGTCTGCGGAATACGAAGGCAAAGAGGAACCCGCGGCGGGAGTGCCCAAGCTGATCGAGAAGATCAGGACGCTTTGCCGAAAATATTCTTCCGTTTGAAAAAGGAGCCAATGCCATGTTGAATCGCCGGACGTTTATCCAGAGTGTTTCCGGAGGAGCGGCAGCGGTCGCCGGGGCATCGTTGTTGAAAGCTGACCGGGTTCTAGGAGCGAACGACCGGGTGCGCTTTGGGATTATCGGACCGGGCGGACGAGGGCAGGCGATTTTCCACGCGGCTTTGCGAGCGCCGAATACCGAGGCAGTGGCGGCAGCGGATGTGTACACACGGCGGCTGGAGGAAGCGAAGCATATCGCTCCGAACATCCAGACCTACCCGGACTTTCGGCGGTTGCTGGACGACAAGAGCATTGACGCCGTGCTGATCGCGACTCCGCAACATCAACATGCGCTGAATTTCGTTCCGGCGATCCAGGCGGGGAAGGACGTCTATCAGGAAAAGACGATGGCGTTCAATCCGGATCATGCGCGGAGGATGAAGAGCGCGTTCACGGGTTCGAACCGTATTGTGCAGGTTGGGATTCAATCGGTGAGCGGGCCCGCCTTTGCACGCGCGAAGGAATTTGCGACGACCGAACAGGTGGGAAGGGTGACGGCGATCCACACGCATCACTATCGCAATGCGCCTTATGGGGGGTGGCGAAGGGAAATTCCGGCCGATTGCAACGTGGAGCACGTGGAGTGGAAAGAGTTCGAGGGTGAGGCGGCGCCGCACGACTTCGATCCCGAACGGTATATGAACTGGAGATTCTTTTGGGATTATTCGGGGGGAAACGTCTTTGAAAACATGGTCCACCAGGTGGGGTTCTGGTACAAAGTGCTGGATTTGAAGATTCCGCGGAGCGTGACGATGGCGGGATACAACTATTTTTCTCCAGACATGCAGGTGCCGGACACGATGGACGTGGCGATGGATCTACCGGAGAACCTGCTCTTCACGTGGAATTCAGGATTTGGAAACAATTATTACGGAGAAGACGGGAACGACTTGTTGCTGGGGAACAAGGGAACGATTCTGCGCGTGAATGACAGCGTGAGCTACCTGCCGCAAGGTCATCATGGAGCGATGCCGGAGACACCGAAGAGCGCCGGAGCAAAACCTGACATTGTGGGCGGATCCGATGAGACCGACGAGCACATGAGGAATTTTTTCGAATGCGTGCGGAGCCGGAAGGAGCCGAATTGCCCGTTTGAATTGGGATATCGGTCAGCAATTGCGTGCCAGATGGCGCTAGCGTCGCTGCACAAAGGTGCGACGGTGCGATGGGATGCGGAGCGCGAGGAAATCGTTTGAAGGCATGAGGGGACGGGAGAAGAATCAGATGCGGCGGTTAACGTTGGGGAAGTCGAGCCAGACTTTGACGCCGCAGAAATGAGAGCCCTCGGTGCAGATAGGCGTGGTGACGCCGGCACGGAGGTGACACGGCGGGCCGATGTAGCGCGAGAGTTCGGGATGAACTTCGCGGAGCTGAGCGACCTCGTCCGTTGAGGATTGGTAGATTTCTTCTTGAGCGTTGAAGCAGGTACGCATAGTCCATTTGTGAAGCAGGTGAAGAAGTGAACCGGTCTCGACGAGGCGAATGGCTTTGGCGTTGGGGAGAAGATAGAGGGCGATTTCCGGAGGGACGCCGCGATCGAGAAGCTGATTTTTCGCGGACCAGGCTTCGTGCATCGCGCGATCGTAGACTTCACGGGCGCGAGCATTATTGTTCAGGAGCATGGGAGTGATGTAGTCCGGCTCTCGCGTGTCGGCGAAGGTGAGCAGGGGACGCGAGCCGGGGACCATGCGATGTCGCTGATCCTGGCTGTCGGCGGTGTGGCTGATCTTTTTGGCAAAGGTGTAATTCGCGTGCTGGAGAGCGCGCATCATCGGCGCATGAACGCCAACATCCAGAGTCTCCAACCGATAGGAATTTCGCGCTGGATTCAAGAGCAGATCGAGGGCTTCGGAATCGGTGCATTGCGACTCGGTGCGTCCGAGGACGGCACGATAAGCTTCGGCGACGACGCGAAGGGCATTGGGGGAGTAGTCCACAAGGCGAGAAGTGCGGCCGTCGAGCTTGGCGTCGAATTCGCGAGCGAACGCTGTACCGTCCGAGAAAGGAGCGGGCACAAATTTCCACTCCGGAAGATCTTCGAGAGCCTCAGTGGCGAAGCGGCCGAAGAACTGTGGGTCAACCTGATTGACGAGCGCGACCATCTGGCCGATGACTTCGCGGGCTTCGCTGGGTGCATCGGAAGCGGCGCACATGCGCCAGAGACGATGTAGAACGATGCCGGAAACAGTGTGAACCATGGCTGTGAAGGCAGCGACGGGTAGAACGTAGCGGGCAATCTCGATCGCACGCTTATCGGCGGCACGCTCGATTCTCTGGAGACGCCTGGGATGGGACATCGGACCGATGTGCCAGATGTCCTGAAGAATGGAGCGCGTGTCGGGGAGGAGCAGCGAGGAAAGCTCTCGATAGTAGGACCAGGCGCGGGCAATGGAGTGCTCGTAGATGGAGCGGCTGGACGCGTCGAAAAAGAGCGAGAGTGGAGGGACATAAGCCTGGACGCGGTCCATACGGACATAGCGCTGGCTTTGTTGCTCGGAGTTGTAGAAGGGATGCGCGTGGAGGAAGGACCAGACGAATTGGCGGCTGACATTCTCGAGACCGAATTCGAAATGGGCGTGCTGGAAGACGGTGTGGTGGCCGCTGTAAAACGTGGCGGCGCCGATGTTGAGCCGTTGTTTGTCCGTGATTTCGGCAGGAGTGATGAGAGTGGGGGAATAGCAGGTGCGCGCCGCGGCAATGGCGGAATCAAAAGGATGAGCGAAGGAGTTGCGGAGCGTGACGCGAGGAGGAGCGGTCTCCACAAGATCGCGAGGCCTTGCGCCATCGAACATGCGAGATTGGGTGGCCACTTCGGGAGACTATTCTACAGGAATGCGCGGGAGCGAACACATTTCTCCGCGGGAGCCATGTAACGTTACGGAGGAAAAAGAAAGCTATTCGAGTGAGCGGGCCGACGCAAACTACTTCTTGGTCTGGGCAGCCTGTGCTTTGGCGTACTTTTTCTGGAAGCGCTCGACGCGGCCTGCAGTGTCCACCAGCTTCTGCTTGCCGGTAAAGAATGGATGGCAACTCGAGCAGATCTCGACACGCAGCATGTCGCCTTTGATGGTCGAGCGAGTCTGAAAAGTGCTGCCGCAGGCACAGTGAACTGTTACGGGATGATAATCGGGGTGAATACCGGGCTTCATGATTCTCCATTTCGCCGCGACCGGTCTGCGCGGCTAAACCCCTGGAGGGCTACAGCCACGTCGCTAGGTCACTAGACAAACCAATATTATACGCGAGTTCGTGAAATTGACAAAACGAGTGGGCCAAAAACCGGTCGGAGCAAGAACCTAGGGAGTAGGAATTGTCGCGGAGACTTGGTTCGAATAGACGCTCTGCACCCCGGAAGAATCCATAGATGTAACAACATAATAGTAGGTGGCGCCAGCGGTGACAGACGAATCCGTGTATCCAAGGGAGGTCACAGCTGAAGAATTGACCTGGCTGTAGGGCCCGCCGGAAGTGCCCCCGCGGAAGACGTAATACCCCACAACCGAACTCGTGCTCGCGCCCCATGAGAGAGCAACGGAGTGCGAATTTGAGGAAGCGGCCTGACCAGTGCCCGACAAAGACATCTTTAGTGCGGCTGACAGGCCGCTTCCGGTAACGCTGAGGGATCCCGTGACGGCGCCTGCTGAAGCAGGATCAAACGATACCTGAAATGAAGTCTGTTGCTGCGGCGAGAGAGCCAAACCGGAAGCAAGATTAGAAACTCCAAATCCAGAACCAGTGACCGTCACATTGTTTAACGTGATGGAAACGTTCCCCGTATTCTTGAGAGTCGCAGACTGAGAACTTTTCGTGGAAACGGTGACGGTTCCGAAGTTGACCGATGTCGGGCTGAACTGTAGCTGAGTCGTGGAGGCTTGCCCGGTACCCTGGAGTGGAACGGAAGCAGGCGAATTCGGGTCATTGCTTGTAATCGTCAGCGTACCCGTGGCCGCGGCTGCGGAAGCTGGGGCGAATGCAACCGTAACATTCTGACTGGCACCCACCGCCAGGGAAAGGGGGAGGGTTGGCGGGGTCACGCTGAATCCCGTTCCCGAAGCTTGAATGCTCTGGATGGTGAGCGATGCGGAGCCTGTATTCGAGAGCTGCAAAGTTTGGGTGTTTTTCTGGCCGACAACTACCGTGCTGAAGTTAACGCTGGAAGGCACGATGGAGAGTTGGGGTGTCGAAGTGCTTCCCCCGCCGTTGTTGCTGTTCGTAGAACTTCCATTGACGACGCCAGAGCATCCGGAACCAAACACAACAAGGCACGCCACGAGCACCAAGCCGAGCAACGGTGCGAATGGTCTTGTTAAAATCCCCGACTTCTCGCGTGCACTGGCAGAGAGAGCTTCCATGCGAACCACGATAATCGGGGTCAAAGACTCAATCAATTAGGCTGACGGACAGGTTTGGGACAGTGTGTTTACCTGTACCAGGGAACCAGAAAAAGGGGCGCGACCAAGGTATCCTGGATGAAACGCTGCGATTCAGACAGGGGGCTCAAAAAACAGGCATTAAGAAGCAAAGCAACAGCCGACCCGAAAGCTAGATTCCCCCATTTTGCGGGTCCAAACAGGCTTGAGATTGACGCGGACGGGAGGAAGGATGGGGACATGGAGAACGGCGAAAACACTGTCCGGGAGATCCCCCGGGCTTTCCAGCTCCAGGGCTACTCCGCCAAATCCCAGATCGAGAACGCGAGCGCGACGGTTTCCCGTGTCACCGAGGACGGCATAAGCATTCGTGCCTGTCATAGACACTCGTTCGGCCTTTCTTTGAACAGGATAGAAGCGCTGAGAATCTGGAGTAGCCGGGGCGGAGGAGAGCACAGTTGCGGCGGAGGAAGCGGCAGCCTCAAACGATATTGCGGACGGTTCCTGAGGGCGTTTTGACTCAATGGGAATGGGTTTCTGAACCGGGGCAGAGTCAGGAGCGGAGGAAGCGGCCTTCTGAGGAACCGGGGGGATGCTGGAGGTCTGTTGGCCTGCAATGACAGGTGGTTGGGCGTGATTGCCGTGCTTCAAGTGATACAGCCGCTCATCAGCGACGCGGATCAAATCGTCCGCCAGATCACCGTCCTGCGGGAACGTGGCTACGCCATGGTCCATGCTTACACTGATGGTGAGCTGCAGGGGCTGCAGTGATTCCAAGAACACCACTCCGACGCGCCGGCTGAGAGCAACGGCCTGGGCTGAGTCCGTTTGAGGAAGAAGCAATGCGAATTCGTCCCCGCCGATGCGAAATGCGGAGTCAGAAGTGCGAAGCGTCTTCCGCAAAGTGGCCGCAGCGACGCGGAGAACGTCGTCGCCGCGAGGATGACCATGCTTGTCATTGACCTCCTTGAAGCGATGCATATCCAGTATGACTAGGGCGAGCGGGTGGCCGTAGCGGCGCGCGCGGTTCAACTCCTTTTCAAAGTTTTCGCCGAATAGACGGCGGTTGTACAAGCCAGTCAGTGGATCCGTGACCGCATTCAATTGCAGCTTTTTGAATTCGTCATATTCGATGAGAACGGGAACGCGAAACAGTCCCGCGCTCGAGAGCGCATCCATCAATGCTGTTTTGAGCGAAACAGGACGGCCAAGATGCTCGGAAAACTCGCGCCTCCGGGCAAGCATATCGTCCCAGAGCTGGAGGCACTGGCCTTCGCGCAGATCGAGACGGGTGATTGCGCGGAAGTAGCGCTGTAGAAACTGGCCGCGCGCAGGAAGATCCAGTGTCTCGAGCGTATCGGCCAACAGCTCGAGGTAGGAATCCTCGATGGATATCCGCGGGGGCGCAGCAGCGCCGGGGCTGGGCATAATCGGATTACACCTGACCTCTGCCTATCCCCGCGGGGTTTGGGGAAAGCTCATTGCGCTTTCATAAAAACAGGAGCAATCACGGAACCAACCGAAGATTTAAGTCCGCGAGTGCTCTCGGATCTAGGTCTCGGACCGTGACGCGCCGCCAGACCTAAACTTGCACAAAAAGTTTTCAAAAGTCATGGCAACGCGGCGCGGGGAACTGCCAAGCATCGCTCCCGAAATGGCTCGATTATGCCCGGAGGGACGCGACACAGACAAGAGAATTACTCAAGCGCCCGAAGAAACTCAACACCTAAAAGCCGTAGATCGCCAACATTCTCCGCGCGAAGGACTCTTGCGGAAATGGGAGGGGTCTCGCTGGGAACGAGGCCGGAAGAGGTCGGAGAGGGAGTGGGAATGGTCAACTGCACGATCTGGTCGCGCCGCATGACGTGCATAGAAGCGATGCAAGCACCGGTCGCGCTAATGTTCAGAGTCTTCGTCAATTCGATGAATTCCATCCCGGAGGTGTCCGAGCCGCGCATGAAAACGGGAATTTGCAGTTTAATCCTGGGCGAGCGCCGTTGCTGGGAGGACTCCATAGGGCGTCTTTTCTTCTCAACTTGAGTGGACACAATTACCCCGTGTGGTACCCGCGAACTAGTACGAGATAGAGCACCTTGGATGCCAGATAATCTAAGGACTGAAACCACTAACCAGTGTATTTTGTGCTTATTAAAAGGTATCAATAGGGTCAGATGAGCGAGACGCAAAAGGAATGTGAATGGAATTCCCGATGCCTTCCCGAATTGTGCAAATGGAACGCTTTTACCATTGACAGGACGTTGGGCCTTTGGGAGGATGGCGATTCAATGGGAAAATTTTTGCCATTATTCCGGAGGGGCTGAAAAGCCATGGGAAGTAGTATTGCGCGCCCCAGTCCTTCAGAGGATCAAGCTCCGGAAACCTTGCCGTATAAGCAAGTAGTAAGTCTTTTAGATTCAGTCGAAAAGCCCCTGATCGTAGCGGAAAAGACCGGTCGAATCCTGCTTGCGAACCTCCTGGCACGACAATACCTCGAGCCAATCAGGAGTGGTCACTCTGAAGAGATCAATTTGTTCGAGGATGTACTGAAAGTCCAGCGAACTTCTATCTACGCGCAGATAAAGGGTGAATCAGAACAACATCGCATCGAGGTAGCCCTTGGCGAGGCAAAGCTACAGGTCAGTTTGCAGTGGCTTTCTGGGCCAGAATGGCTGGTGGTGCAATTCCACTCCGTTGCAGAAGCTCAGGCGAACCATGATCCGGCGACCCAATTGACGGTCCAGGAGTTGTTGCAAGAGCGCGAGATCACTTACCGGAATTTACTGGCCGCTTATCTGAAATTACAGGAAGTGAACCGGCAAAAGACGGTGTTTTTGGCATCCGCGGCGCACGAATTAAAGACTCCGCTCGCTGTGATCAAAGGATACTACGACTTGATGCTAGCGGGGTCGCTCGGAAAGCTGAGCGATAAGCAGCGGGAAATTCTTGAAGAATCCAAAGAGAGTTGTGAGCGACTGGTGCGCTTGGTGTCAATGTTTCTGAATTATTCGGCGCTGGAAAGCGGAAAGCTGGTGCTGCAACTTAGAGAAAATGATTTAAGAGATTGCCTTGATGAAGTTGGAAAACGATGGTCCGAGGCGTTTCAAAGGAAGGGCGTGAAGTTGGAAGTGCAGCTTGATCCTTCGATTCCTACATTCCGGTTCGACTACCAGAAGGTGCAGCAGGCAGCGGCAAATTTGCTGGACAATGCGCTGAAGCATACACCCAGCGGAGGCGGCGTTGTATTTCAAGCGAGGCCGCATTTCTGGGAGAGACGCGTGGCAGAAGTCGCTCCCACTCAGGAACGAAGAAGGTTCCGGCTGCCACGGCCGAACAGCGTGGAAGTGAGCGTGAGCGATTCGGGTCCTGGAATTGCGCCGGAACATCACCAGGAGATCTTCGAAGATTTTGTCCGGGTGGATCGAAATACGTCCGGGATGGGCCTTGGATTGGCGATTACGAAGCGGTTGATCCAGGCACATCGCGGGAAGATCTGGGTAGAGAGCGAATCAAAGAGGGGAAGTACATTTGCGTTTCTGCTCCCCATGGAACAGGGCTGAGAAGCGAACATCACGAGCAAGAGAGGGGTGAGATTCATGGCTGAGCGCGAAAAGATACTGGTGGTTGATGATGAACCGAGCATCCGTAAATACCTGCAGACGTTGCTTGAGGTGGATGGATTTGAAGTGGAGACTGTGAGCTCGGGTAAAGAGGCGATTGCAAAGATAAACGAGGGCGAGCGGCCCGATTTCATCATTCTGGATGTATTGATGTCGGAGATGAGCGGGCTCGAAACGCTCAAGGAACTTCTACAAATTGACCGGAGCTTGAACGTCATCATGCTCTCGTGCTCGAACGAGGTTGGAACGGTGGTGGAGGCGATCCGGCTGGGCGCGCACGACTACCTAACGAAGCCATTCGAAAAGTCGGAGCTCGATGCGGCGATGTTGAAGTCGCGCCAGAAGAAACAACTGGCGACAGAAAATCAAGCCCTGCGAGATTATTGCGACCAAGTAACGGAAGACTTGAGCTTTCTCGCGGCCAGCCCGCAGATGGTGAGGATTCGCCAGCAAATTTTGCAGATTGCGCCAGTGGATGTACCGATTTTTATCAGCGGAGAAAGCGGGGTGGGGAAGGAAGTGGTCGCGCGGATGATCCACCTGCGATCGAAACGGCGAACCCAACCATTCGTGAAGGTTAATTGCGCGGCGCTTCCAGGTGAACTTCTGGAATCGGAATTGTTCGGTTTCGAGCAGGGGGCTTTTACCGGGGCAGTGCGGGCAAAGCCTGGAAAATTTGAAATGGCGAACAAGGGCACGATTTTCCTCGACGAAATTGCGGAGATGAGCACGCATCTTCAGGCGAAATTGCTGCATGTGTTGCAAGATCACCAGTATTCACGGCTTGGTGGCAGGCATTTGATCGAAACGGACGTGCGAGTGCTGGCCGCGACAAACGTGGACGTGCATGAAGCCATGAAGACCGGGAAATTCCGCGAGGATCTCTATTACCGGCTGAATGTGTTATCGATTATTGTGCCGCCGCTGCGCGAACGGACCACGGAGATTCCCTTGCTTTTCCGGCATTTTCTGGATAAATACAGCGAGAAATTCGGGAAGCCTGCGGTTGAACCGTCGAAGTATTTGCTGGATGCGGCGGTGAACTACCCATGGCCAGGGAACTTGCGGGAGCTCGAGAATTTCGTGAAGCGGTACGTGATCCTCGAGGACGATGAAGGGAGCTTGAGAGAGCTGGTGGAGATGTCTTCCACGCGGCAGCGGCTTGTGCCCCGAGAGGAACCAACTCCTCCGAGGGAGCAAGGTCTTAAAGCCCTCGTCCGAGGATTGAAAGACGAAGCGGAGATGGAGGCCATCGCCGACGCATTGGAAAAAACCCGGTGGTGCCGGAAGGACGCCGCGAAGATGCTCGGAATCAGCTACAAAGCACTTCTTTATAAGATGCGGCAGTTCAACCTGGATTCTCCGAGAAGCAGGAGGTCGAGTGCGGCAACACAACCGCCCGCCGAGGCAACGACGGTACCGGCTGGAAAGAACGACTAATAGCACGGGCATCCCATATTTTCGGCCCGGAGCTTCTGGCCAAATAATTTGCTTTTGCCCGGATGCAACTCAGGGTATCTTCTACGGCGCGGAGAGCGATATCCCGGGTCAACCTGAAAGGGAAGTAGCTTTTAGGCCTCGCAAGCTACGCTGGGGAAGTCTGGCTAAATGAGTGGTCGCGGGGCGCTTGGACTCGAGCAGGCCTGTAGGAAAGCAAGACAAAGCGAGGGAGGGACGCGGATCAGAGAATCCGCGCAAGGGTGTGGGCGGAGGATGGGACTGATGAGCGAGAGGCGCGGCACGCGACGTTATGATTTGACCCTACCCATTGTAGTAAGAATGCCTGCCGAGCGGGTATTGGCCACGCAGAACGGAAAGACCCGCGACATTTCGACTCGTGGACTTTATTTTGTGATTGACCAAAGTCTCGAAGCAGGATCCCAGCTGGATATTACACTGACGCTACCCGCCGAAATTACGAACGGGACCGAAGTATTTGTGAGGGCCGCCGGCAAGGTGGTTCGCGTCGAGCCCAAGATGGAGGACGGTACGAGCAGACTGGGCGTTGCCGCAGTGATTGAGCGATACGACATCATTCGGGGAGAGAGCCCGAGCGCCTAGAGCCCACAGATCTCAAGGCTTGGTGATTTCGCCCTCTGAAGCCGTTCAATTCAGATATAAGAGAAAAAAACCTCCTTTGAGCTGGGCATAACATTTCACTTTTTCATCCGCGAAGACAGGAAATTCCCGCACTCCATACTAGTACTGGAATTGTCTGCGATCCAATATATCCTTATTTTGCAGTAGGTTAGGTTGAAACGATCCCTCATAGCTCAATAGCAAAGCGAGGGGCAGCTTGGCCAACTGTGTGCTTCACCTCATTGAAACCAAAGGGGTGCGGACACCGGATGATTCCATCGCGTGGCACAAAGAAGGGGAAAGCAGAGACGCTGGCTCCGTTACCCCCTGACCACATCCTGTTTGGGACTTCTCCCACCATGGCGGATATTCGCCATCGAGTCGAAAAAATCTGCCGAATGAATGTGCCCGTTCTGATTTGCGGACCGGGTGGCTCGGGAAAAGAAGCTCTGGCACGATGGATTCACGCGCATTCTCCTTTTTTTGAGGGTGAGTTTGTAAAGGTCAACTGCGCGGCAATTCCCAATACGCTACTGGAGAGCGAACTTTTCGGATACGAGAGGGGGGCGTTTACAGGGGCGCAGAACGCGAAGCCAGGTCGCGTGGAATTGGCGCACCGCGGCACTTTGTTCCTCGACGAAATCTCGGATCTCGATCCGGCATTGCAGAGTAAACTGCTCCACTTCTTGCAGGACGGATGCTTTTCGCGCATCGGGGATCAGACAGAGCGAGCGGTCGATACACGGCTGATCTGCGCGACCAATCGCGACTTGGAAACGGATATCCAAGCGGGACAGTTTCGCGCTGACCTCTACTATAGAATTAATGTCGTGAGGCTTTGTCTCCCCAAGCTAGGCGACCGGCGCATGGATATACCGGAGATTGCCGAGTATCTTCGTCAGCGCTACGACGCG
>Ga0335077_10006269_pt1 | contig 14688 bp, 15 predicted proteins | sample Lox_Sample_31_FD_207151 | JGI IMG/M metagenome (GOLD analysis project Ga0335077, IMG submission 207151) | Soil microbial communities from Loxahatchee National Wildlife Refuge, Florida, United States - Lox_Sample_3.1 | ecosystem: Environmental > Terrestrial > Soil > Wetlands | place: USA... | reverse complement strand
TCGCATTCTCACTCTTCTTGTCGTTCCCTCCGTGTACCGCCGGCTCCTTAGGCTGGTATCGGTGTGGCGGGCGTGGGCCCTGTTCAGCGGGCACGGGTCGTATCCGCACGCACCGCGTTGCTGCGTGCGGCGCGCGTGGCGTTGCCGAGAGGCGCGCTTCCGATGAGTACCGGTACTCGCGGTCGGGAGCTATTGTTGGCCGTGCTGCTGTGGTCTGCGGCTCTTGGTCAGGCGCATGATCTGATTACCGAAGAACTGGCCGAACGCTACCTCGCACAGATACAGTCTCGCTTGGATGTGCTGCATTCGCAGCAGCCAGTCTCACAGCGCGCGGGGGCCGCGACTCAACTCGGCCGCACGCTGGACGAAATCCATCGTTTGCTCAACCGTGATCTGGTTGAGCGTGGACGGATTCATGGTCTGGCGACCGAAATCCTGGTGCGCGAGCTCAAGGCGAAGGGCCTGATGCTCGAGGTGTCGCCGACGCTCGGACGCTTTCCGGCCAACGTCATCTGGTATCGCGAGGCGCTCCGCCTGAGCCCGGACGGTCCACATGCCGGTGAAGCCTCGTTCGGCTGGCTGAAGGGCGATTTCTACGACAGCTTCGACACCGATCCATTGCGGCCACGCCAGCAGTCCTGGGCCGGCCTGCAGGAGGAGATCGCTCTCGGCGAGCTCACGATCAAGCTGCAGCCCGCATACCCCGAGATCGAAGAGGCGAGGTTTATCGTTGCGGTCCTCTACACTCGCGCGGCGCGCAGTGCACCTGACCGCCGCGCGCGCGAGCAGTATGCCGATCGGGCGCGCGCCTCCATCGAGGAGTTTCAATCGCGCTATGCGGAAAGCCTGCGCACTGCCGCGCTGCCCATCCTTCTGCAGGCGTTGGGGCCGCCGTCGCACTGAGCTCGATGCGGTATGCTTTGTTCCGGGGTGGCCGGACGGCTAAAGCACGCGCCCGAAGCCGTCTGAGCTGTCATAACAACTAGAGAGGGGGAGCCTGGCATGAAAGCGCTGTACTTTCGTTTGGCTCCGGGCTGTTTGCTGATCCTGTTGTCGCTGCGGGCGCCGCTCGCCTTAGCAGCCGAGACACCCACGCTCAACATGGCGAACACGGCGTGGATGCTGACTTCATCGCTGCTGGTCCTGTTCATGACCTTGCCCGGCCTGGCGCTGTTCTACGCCGGACTGGTGGGCGCGCGTAATGTGCTGTCGGTGCTGATGCAGTGCTTTTCCATCACTTGCATCGTCACGCTTGCCTGGGTCGTCATTGGGTACAGCCTTGCGTTCGGCGACGGTGGCGCGCTCAACGCCTGGTACGGCGGATTCGGAAAGGCCTTCTTGAGTGGCATCGAGGTGGGCACGCTCAAGGGCAGCATTCCCGAAACCGTGTTCTCGATGTTCCAGCTCACCTTCGCCATCATCACGCCGGCGCTCGTCATCGGCGCCTATGCGGAACGCGTGCGCTACTCAGGGATGCTGCTCTTCAGCCTGCTATGGCTGCTGGTGGTCTACTGCCCGATCGCGCACTGGGTCTGGGGCGACGGCTGGCTGCAGAAGATGGGGATCATGGATTTCGCGGGCGGCACCGTGGTGCACCTAAACGCGGGGACCGCGGCACTGGTCTGCGCGCTGATGCTCGGGCGGCGCAGAGGGTTTCCCGATACGCCGATGCCGCCCCATAACCTGACCATGACGGTGACAGGCGCGTGCATGCTGTGGGTGGGCTGGTTTGGCTTCAACGCTGGCAGCGCACTGGCGGCGGACGGAACCGCAGGCATGGCGATGCTCGTCACGCATATCGGCGCGGCGACCGGGTCGCTCGCCTGGACCTTCTGCGAATGGTCGCGTTACGGCAAGCCGTCCGTGCTTGGCATCGTCACCGGCATGGTCGCGGGGCTGGGCACGATTACACCCGCTTCCGGTTTTGTCGGGCCGCTCGGCGCGCTTGCGATCGGCGCCGCTGCCGGCGTTGCGTGTTTCTTCGCGACCAGCTTTATGAAGCGGGCGCTGCGCGTAGACGACTCGCTCGATGTGTTCCCGGTGCATGGCATCGGTGGCCTCCTCGGAACGCTCCTGACCGGTGTGTTCGCGTCGACCGTATTCGGCGGAGTGGGTTATGCCGATGGCGTGACGATGGGAAGTCAGCTGCTGACACAGTTTGTCGGCGTGATCGCGACGGCAGCCTGGTCTGGCATCGCAACCGTCGTGCTGCTCAAGGTGAGCGGGGCGCTCGCGGGCATGCGCGTCGCGCCCGAGGCCGAGACCGAAGGTCTCGACACGGTGCTTCACAACGAGAAAGGCTATAACCTCTAACAACAACTCCCCGCACAGCGCGCCCGAGAAAAACAGTCAGCGAATTCCGGGACTGTCCTCACGGCAGTTCCGGAATGCGTCTTGAAGCGCCCGCCGTCGCAGCAGACGGGGGGTCCTCACCCTCAAAGTTTTGTTACGATCACGGACGGAGCATGAAGCCCGTGCGGCGGGTGCTCGCACCCGTTGTGCGCGAGCTTGCGCCCGCTCGACTTGCGAATAACAGACGGATCGCCGTAGCCGCCAGCAGAGGAGACCAGGATGACGGAGCGCCCCCTTCCAACCATCACGCCGGAGACGCGGCATTTCTGGGAGGGCACGCGCGCAGGCGAGCTCCGGCTGCAGAGGTGCGCCGGGTGCGGCGACGCGTATTTTCCGCCGCGTCCGTTTTGCCCCAGTTGCGGCTCGGCTGAAGTAACGATATTTCGCGCGAGCGGCCGTGCGACGTTGTACAGCTACGTCATTCATCAGCGTCCCGCACCTGGTTTCGTGCCGCCGTATTCGATCGCCGTGGTGCAGCTGGAGGAAGGCCCGCGCATGATGACCAACATCGTTCAGGTCGCGCAGACGCCTGAAGCGCTGCAGCTCGACATGCCGCTCGAGGTCGTGTTCGAGCGGATGAGCGACGACATTTCCCTGCCGTTCTTCCGCCCCGCGGGGAGGTCGGCATGAAGCCCGGCAGCATCGCGATCGTGGGGGCGGCCGAGACCACCGAGCTCGGCGTGATCCCGCACATGTCGCAGATCCAGCTGCACGCCGATTGCGCCCGGAACGCGTTACGCGATGCCGGGTTGAAGGCAGCCGACATCGACGGCCTGGCCTGCGCGGGCGAAGTACCGACCAACGTCGCGCATTACCTGGGTATCACACCGAAGTGGGTGGATGGCACGGCGGTCGGCGGCTGCTCGTTTATGCTGCATGTCCGACACGCCGCCGCGGCGATCAGTGCGCGCTTGTGCACGACGGTGCTGATCACGCACGGGGAGAGCGGACGCTCGCGCATCGGAGCGCAGCCTCGGACGATTCTTCCGGCTTCGCTCCAGGGGCAGTTCGAGGCGCCGTTTGGTATCCTGGGCCCGCCCACGATGTTCACCATCCCGGTGCTGCGCTACTTGAAAACCTACGGCAACACCCAGGAGCAACTCGCGATGGTGGCCGTCGTGCAGCGCGAGTGGGCGGCGAAGAACCCGCGCGCGATGATGAAGGATCCAGTTACGGTCGACGACGTGCTCGCCTCGCGCATGATCGCCTACCCGTTCCGGCTGTTCATGTGCTGCCTGGTCACCGACGGCGGCGGAGCGCTGATCCTCGCGTCGGCCGAGCGCGCCAAGGACTTCCCTCAGAGACCCGTGTACATCCTCGGCACGGGCGAAAGCGTCGAGACGCCGATGATCAGCCAGATGGCCGACTTCACCTCTTCGCGCGCCTTCCGCGTCTCCGGCAAGCAGGCGTTCGAGAGCGCCGGCATCCGGCACGCCGACGTCGATCACCTCATGATCTACGACGCCTTCGCGCACCTGCCGCTGTACGGCCTCGAAGATCTGGGCTTCGTCGGCCGCGGTGAGGCCGCCGCCTTCATCGCGGAGCGCCGCACCGCACCGGGCGGCGAGCTGCCGCTGAACACCAACGGCGGCGGGCTCAGCTACACGCACACCGGCATGTACGGCATGTTCGCGCTGCAGGAGACGGTGCGGCAGGTGCGAGGCACCGCGCCGGCACAGGTGAAGGACGTTCAGGTCGCCGTGTGCCATGGCGTGGGCGGCATGTTCGGCGCGAGCGGCACGATCGTGATGGCGGACCGCCGGCCATGAGTGCACATGCGAACTGAGCTGCGTCCTGCGATGGGGCGGCGCATCCTCCTGACGATTGCGCTGCTTGCAGCGTTCGGTGCCGCGCTCGCTGCGCCACCCTATCGGCGCCCGGCTGGGATCGCCGACGACAAGGAGCCTTTGATCGTAGCGGGTTACCGCGCGCTGTTCACCTGTTCCGCGCACTTCTTCGCTGGGCGCCCGCTGGACGACATCAAGAAGGTCGAGCTGGTGGACGTCGAGGGACTGGGTTATCCCGACCCGGTCATCGACGAGGTGCGCCGCACCGTCACGGCGACGGATGTCTCCGGCCAGATCGTACGGATCGCTGCGTTTCGGAACACGATGGGGTGCACGGTGCTGCCGCCGCAGTGGCAAATGAGCGACGTGCCGCGCCTGCCGTATGTCGAGTACGCGCCGCCGCCGGATGTCGCCAACCTGCCGTTTCCGGCAGGTGATCGCGTCAGGCTGCCGAACGATGGCGTGGACCCGCGTTACCGGTCGCTCGCGCCGGTGCTGGAGCGAGCTTTCGACAGCAGGGGCTACGCCGAAGGCGAGGGTGTGGTGACCACGGCTGTGATCGTCGTGAAAGGCGGCAGGATCGTCGCTGAGCGCTATCGGCCCGGCTTCGGCATCTACGCCGGATACCGGACCTGGTCGACGGCAAAAAGCATCTCGGCTGCGCTCATGAGCATCGCCGCGAGGCAAGGCCTGCTCGACCTCGATGCGCCCGTGAGCATTCCGGAGTGGGGCTATCCGGGCGATCCGCGCCAAGCCATCACGTACAAGCAGCTGCTGTGGATGTCGAGCGGGCTGTTCAGCGGCGGGGCCAATACCTACGCGGTCTATTTCGGCGGCGAGGACGTGGTGAGCGCGGTGACCACCACGCCGCTCGAGGCCGACCCGGGCACGCGCTGGAAGTACGCCAACAACGATACGCTGCTGCTGCTGCGGGCGCTGCGGCATCGGCTGGCGGACGATCTGCGATACCTGCGTTTCCCCTACGACGAGCTGCTGTTTCCGCTCGGCATGTACCACACGCGCATGGAGGTCGACCACCAGGGGAATTTCGTCGGCTCGAGCCAGACCTATACGACGGCGCGCGACCTCGCGCGCTTTGGTCTCCTGCTGGCGGCGGACGGCGTGTGGAACGGCAAGCGGCTGCTGCCGGAAGGCTGGGTCAAGTTTTCCAGCACGCCTGCGCCGACCAGGCCGCCGGTGCCCGGGCAGTGGGGCTATGGCGCGCAGTTCTGGCTGCTGGACCAGATGCCCGGCGTTCCTGCCGGCACGTTCACCACCGCCGGCAACAAGGGTCAGTTCGTCACCGTGGTCCCGGGACCGGATCTGGTGATCGTTCGCACCGGGGTCGACCCGGACGGAAAGCGCTTTCTGCAGGACAGGTTGGTCGCGGCGGTGGTCGAAGCGCTCGCGAGGTAAACTGAATGTTTCGGATAGCGCGGCTGCCGGTGCGAACAAAGACTTGCCGCAACGCGGAACACCGCACCGCTGGCCCAGTCCAATCCACCGGACACAGCTGAGTCCGAAGGCCAACATAGCTGCAGCGAAGGTTCTTCACTGTAGCCAGACTGCAATCTTTCTCGGGGGGAATCGATGGCAACAACTTTCAGCGTCAACGGAAAGCAGCTCACGGTCGACGTCGAGCCGCAGATGCCTCTGTTATGGGTGCTGCGGGATGAGCTCAACCTGACGGGGACCAAGTATGGCTGCGGCATCGCCATGTGCGGCGCCTGCACGGTGCAGGTGGACGGGCAGCCGACGCGCTCCTGCGTTATGCCGGTGTCGGCAGTGGCCGGCAAGAAGATCACCACGATCGAAGGTCTGTCGAAGGACGGCGGCCATCCGGTGCAGAAGGCGTGGGTCCAGCTGCAGGTGCCCCAATGCGGCTATTGCCAGAGCGGGATGATCATGGCGGCCGCATCGCTCCTCGCGCAGAACCGCAATCCGAGCGACGCCGACATCGACGCGATGGTGACCAATCTGTGCCGCTGTGGCACCTACGTGCGCGTGCGCGAGGCGATTCACGTCGCCGCCAAGTCCGTGTAAAGGAGAGACGGCCATGACACAGTCCATTCATACGGAACGCCGCGCTTTCCTGGTGAAATCCGCCGCCCTGACCGGTGCGCTGGCGGTAGGTGTTCGCCTGCCTGGCCCCGCGCAGGCCGCCGCATCCGGGCAGCCACCTGAAATCACGCACTGGATCGTCATTCAGCCGGACGACACGGTCATCGTCCGCGTGGCCCGTTCGGAGCTGGGTCAGGGCACCTTCACCGGCCTGGCCATGCTCGTGGCAGAGGAGCTGGAGTGCGATTGGGGCAAGGTCCGCGCAGAGTACGCCGACGTGAACGAGCACGTGCGCCGCAACCGCATCTTCGGGTCGATGTCGACCGGCGGCAGCCGTGGCATTCGCGACTCGCAGGACTACATGCGCAAGGGCGGCGCCGCCGCGCGCGAGATGCTGGTTGCGGCCGCCGCTGACCTGTGGGATGTACCTCCCGCCGAATGCACAGTCGCCAAAGGCGTGATCACGCACGCGGCGAGCCACCGCAGCACGACGTTCGGAAAGGTGGCTGCCAGCGCGTCTCAGCTCGAAGTTCCCAAGGAGCCCAAGCTCAAGGACCCGAGCCAGTGGAAGCTGATCGGCACTTCGCCGGCCCGCTTCGATATTCCCGACAAGACCACGGGCAAGCAGCTCTATACCGCCGACGTGCGTTTACCCGGGCTGCTGCACGCGTCGGTCGCGCAGTGCCCGGTGTTCGGCGGCAAGGTGAAAAGCTTCGACGACTCCAAAGTCAAGGGCCTGCGCGGTGTCAAGAGCGTCGTGCGCGGCGAGGACTGGGTTGCGGTGGTCGCCGACAACTGGTGGCGCGCGAACCAGGCGTTGAAGGAGGTGGCGATCGAATGGGATGTCGGCGAGAACGGTGGCGTGTCGAGCGATTCGATCATGCGCTTCCTGCGTACCGGTATCGAAGCCAAGGAAGCTCCGGTGGCCCGTAAGGATGGCGATGCGGACAAGGCCATAGCCGGCGCCGCCAAGGTGGTCGAGGCCGAGTACTACGCGCCATACGTCAACCACGCGACCATGGAACCGCAGACCGCTACGGCGTTGGTCAAGGATGGGAAGGTCGAAGTGTGGGTCGGCACACAGAACGGCGAGACCTCGATCGCTGCAGCCGCGGAAGCGTCCGGTGTCCCGCTGGAAGAGGTGTACGTCCACAAGATGCACGCCGGCGGCGGGTTCGGCCGGCGCGGCCCACATCAGGAGTACGTCAAGCAGGCAGTCGCCATCGCGCAGAGCATGCCCGGGACGCCGGTCAGCCTGCAGTGGTCGCGCGAGGAGGATATCCAGCAGGGCCGCTACCGGCCCGTGGCGCTCGTCAAGCTGCGCGGTGCATTGGATGCTCAAGGCAACTGGATCGCCTGGCATGTGCGGCAAGCCGACCAGTCCATCCTGATCACCGTGCGCCCGACGGACATCAAGAACGGCATCGATCCGGTGAACGTACGGTGTTTCCAGGACAATCCGTACGCCGTGCCCAATTTCACCAACGAGTACGCCATGCGCAATACGCATGTGCCGCCTGGATTCTGGCGCGCGGTGGCGCATACCAACAACCCGTTCTTCCGCGAGTGCTTCATCGACGAGCTGGCGCACGCCGCCGGCAAGGACCCGTATCAGTTCCGCCGCCCGCTGCTCCAGCAGAAGCAGAAGGATCTCGGCGTCCTCGATGCGGTGGCCAAAGCGATCGGCTGGGGTACGCCGGCACCGAACGGCGTGCACCGCGGGATTGCGGTAGTCGACTCGTACGGCAGTTACACCGCTGCGGCGGTGGAGATCTCGGTCAAAGGCGGCAGCGTCATCGACGTGAAGCGAGTGGTCGTCGCGATCGACTCGGGCTACGTCGTGCATCGCGATGCGGTGAAAGCGCAGATCGAGGGCGGTATCCTGTGGGGCCTGGGTTCTGCGATGCACGAGGAGATCACGCTCAAGGACGGGCGCGTCATGCAGAACAATTTCTCGGATTACCCGCTGCTGCGGCTTTCCGAAGCGCCTGGCAAGGTGGAGTGCATCATTGCGCCGACCGGCGGGTTTTGGGGCGGTGTGGGTGAGCCGCCGATCGGCGGCGTGACGCCCGCGCTGTGCAATGCGATTTTCGCGGCGACCGGCAAGCGCGTGCGCTCGCTGCCGCTCAAGAACCACGGCTTCTCGTACGCGGCTTGAGTACGCCCCCATCCTCACCTTCCCCCGCGCGCGGGGGAAGGGATGCCAAGACCAATCCCTCCCTCGCGTGCGAGGGAGGGACAGGGAGGGGGATAGTGGCTCGGAAGTCCGTGGTCAACGGCAGGCGGCGGGCCTTGCGCGCCATCGGCGCAGGCGCTTGCCTGCTGATCGTGCGGCCTGCGGCGGCGACGCCGGAGGAACTCGCGGCCGCGCTGCGCGAGATGTTCGGTGATCGCCCGATCACGCCGGGCAGGGTCAAGCTCGATATCCCGCGCCTGGCGGAGAACGGCAATCTCGTCCCGGTGGTGCTCAGCGTCGACAGTCCGATGAGCGAGCAGGATTACGTGGCGAGCCTGCACGTCTTCGCCGAGCGCAATCCGCTGCCGCGCATTCTGGATGTCGAGCTCGGGCCGCTGAACGGACGGGCCCGTATCGTGACGCGCATCCGCCTTGCCGTATCACAGCAGGTGCGCGCGGTCGCGGTCATGAGCGACGGCACGCTATGGTCGGCGGCGGCGGATGTCGAGGTGACGGTCGGAGGCTGCGACCCGTGAGCCGCTTCGGGAAGGTGTGGGTGCGCCTCAGCGAAAACCCGAAACGGGGCGAGCCGGTCGAGGTACGCGCGATGGTCATGCATCCCATGGAGTCCGGGTTTCGCCTTGACAACGTCGGCCAGCGGATACCGCGCCACATCGTCACTTCGTTCACTTGCACGTACGCCGGCAAGCCTGTGTTCCGCGCCACGCTCCATCCCGCCATCGCCGCCAACCCGTACTTCGTTTTCTACGTGCTCGCCGGCGACAGCGGCAATCTCGAGTTCGCCTGGACCGATGATCGCGGTGAGATGGCGACTCACAAAGTGACGCTGGAGGTCGCGTGACCGCGTTGATCCTGGGTCTTGTTGTCTTTCTCGGAGCGCACTCGGTTCGCATCGTCGCCGACAGATGGCGCGCCGCGCAGCTCGCCGGCGTCGGTTATCGGGCTCACGCTGATCATATGGGGTTATCACTCCGCTCAGGCACAGCCGATCGTCGTCTGGTCGCCGCCGCACTGGTTGCGCCTCGTGGGCGCGCTGCTCACGATCCCGGCCTTCGTGCTTCTGGCCGCAGCCTACGTGCCCGGCAATCGGATCAAGGCCGCAGTCGGGCACCCGATGGTCGCCGGCGTGAAGGTGTGGGCGTTGGCGCACCTGCTGGCCAATGGCACCCTGGCCGCGATTGTCCTGTTCGGCGCTTTCCTGGTTTGGGCCATCGCGGACTTTCGCTCTGCGCGCCGACGTGATCGTGCGGCGGGCACACGCTACCCTGCTGGAACGACCGCGCGCGATGCGCTCGCCGTGATAACCGGCCTGGTGGCTTGGGTGTTGTTCGCATTTCTGCTGCACAGATGGCTGATCGGCGTGCAGCCGCTGGCTTGAGACTGGCTGAATGCCCGTTGCGCCGTGGTAGGGGGCGCCCCTTGGCTCACGGGGGCGCTGGGTTGGTGCCGGAACCAAGCGTTCGAATCGATGTCTTTCCTCAGTCTGCCGCCGCTGAAGTCCATCGTGCATCCCATCTGTCATGGGATGGCGACGCACCTCCGCGGCGGCGCTAGCGGCTGCCGAGTGCGACTACGTTGAGCGAGTACTCCCGAGGCTCGCGAGGCCCTTTGGGGCCGCGCAGCCAACGCGCAGGCGATTCGTGGCTGGTGCGCAGCGCGCCCTATGCGATCGCCGTCCTGTTCGTCCTGGTGGTCGGCGCTGCGCTCTACTTCCGAGAAGCGAGTGTGCGGCAGGAGCCCACCCAAGCCCAGCCCCCGCCGCCGCGAGCGGACACGGCGGCGCAAAGCGCGCCGACGCCGCAAGCGCCGGCGGACAGCAGTCCTCGCGAGGTCCGTCATCCGCTGCCGCAGGTTGCGCAACCCGCCGGAGCCGAGAGCAGGCCGCTTCCGCCGCTGGCGGCGAGCGACGAGGCGATGCGCGAGGCGCTGGCCGGCACGCTGGATGAGCGCTCGATCAGCGACCTCGTCATATCGAAGGACATCGCACGCCGCATCGTCGCTACCGTCGACAATCTGCCGCGCCGGAAAGCAAGCACACAGTTGTTGCCGTTCAAGGCACCCGCCAGGCAGCTCGCGATCAGCCGCAAGGGCGAGCGCGTGACGCTGAGCGGGGCCAACTACGCGCGCTATGTCCCGTACGTGAAGCTCGCGCAAGCGGTGGATGCGAAGCGGCTCGTCGCGCTTTACGTGCGTTTCTATCCGCTGTTCCAGCAGGCCTACGAGGAGCTGGGGTACCCGAAGAAGTACTTCAACGATCGCGCGGTGGAGGCGATCGATGATCTGCTGGCGGCGCCGGACGTGGATGGACCGGTCGCACTGGTGCAGCCCAAGGTCGTATACGAGTTCGCCGATCCCGAGCTCGAAGAGCTGTCCGCCGGACAGAAACTCTTGATCCGCATCGGCCCGCAGAATGCGGCGGCGATCAAGGCCAAGCTGCGCGAGGTGCGACTCGAGCTGGTGGCGGACGCGCCCGCACCCGACAGATGATGCGCGTATCATAACTTTGCAGGACTCGATCAGCCTTTCTCACGCCGAGACCCCGATGCGCAGCGCGACCGTCAATCGACTCCTCGCCGGCTTCCTGGTGGTGTGCTTGACCAACCTCGGCCTCGTGCACAGCGCGGGCGCCGCCGTGATCGACACGCCGCTGCTCGTACAGCTCGAGGATCGGACGGCGGCGGTGTCGAGGATCCAGTCGAGCCTGGCGCGCGAAGATGTCCGCAAGGCGCTGGTACAGCTCGGCGTGGATCCGGAGCAGGCGGTGGAGCGCGTGCTGGCGTTGACGGACTCCGAGGTGGCTCAGCTCGATCAGCAGCTCGCGAAGCTGCCAGCGGGGGGCGACGGCGGGTGGATCCTGCTCGTGATCGTGCTGACCGTGCTGATCGTGCTGTTCGCTACCGGCAAGCTCAAGTTCAACTGAGTGCGCCGCGGCGCGGCAGCCATATGGGCGCTCATCTGGCTGCTGGCCAGTTGCGCAAACAGAGGTCCGGTACTGAGCGACGATCAGTTCGAGCCGGACGCCCCGGCGAGCGTAGACCTGAGCGGCGTGCCGTTCTTCCCGCAGGAGACATTTCAGTGCGGCCCGGCGGCCCTGGCCACGGCACTGAGCTACTCGGGTCTCGAGGTGACGCCACAGGAGCTCACCCCGCGCGTCTATCTGCCCGCGAAGTCCGGAAGCCTCCAGGTCGAAATGGTTGCCGCGGCACGCCGCTACGACCGCATCCCCTACGTGATCCCAGCGGCATTGCCTGCGCTGCTGGCCGAGCTCGACAGCGGGCGCCCGGTGGTCGTGTTCCAAAACCTCGGGCTGGCCGATTTGCCGCTGTGGCATTTCGCCGTGGTGGTGGGCTATGCGCGACCCGAGGACGCGCTGCTGCTGCGTTCCGGCCGGGATGAGCGCGAGACCATGAGCGCTTACAACTTCGTACGCACCTGGGAAGGCGGGCAACGGTGGGGCCTCGTGATCCTGCGGCCAGGCGAGCTGCCGGCTGCCGACGATCCCGACGGCTATCTGCGGGCGGTCGCCGCCAAGGAATCGGTGAGCGGTCCGGCGACGCTGCTGGAGGCATACCGCGCGGCTGCGCTGCGCTGGCCCGACAACCTCGTCGCTCGCTTCGGATACGCTCACGCGCTGCAGGCGTCGGGCGACCTGCGCGCCGCCGTCGAGCAATACCGGGCGCTTCTGGTGCAGCATCCCGATCAGATCGCCGCGCTCAACAATCTTGCGGATGCTTTGAGCCGGCAAGGCTGCCGCTCGGAAGCGCTGTCGACCGTCGATCGCGGCCTCGCTGCTGCGCGGGACCCGCTGCGCCCCGTACTGGAGCAGACCCGGCAGGAAATCCTTGCGGCGCCCGCCGACAGGTCCGAGCCCGCGGTCTGCGCGCGGTAGCTGCGCACCTACATGATCTGATTGACCACGCCGCCGTCCACCCGCAACGCGGCCCCGCTGGTTCCAGAAGTGCCTTCGCCGCAGAGGTAGACCGCGAGGTTCGCGACCTCGTCGGCGGAAGTGAAGCGCTTGATCAGTGAGGTCGGGCGGAAGCTCACGAAGAAATCGCGCTCGAGCTCGGCCACCGTGATACCGGCGGTCTTGGCACGCTGGGCGCGCAGCCGCTCGGTGTTCTCGGTGCGCGTGGGCCCCGGCAGGACAGAATTGACCGTGACTCCAGTGCCCGCGAGCTCCATGGCCAGACCGTGGGAGATGGTGAGCTGCGCCGTCTTGGTCATGCCGTAGTGGATCATCTCACGCGGCACGTTGAGCGCCGATTCGCTCGAGATGAACAGAACGCGGCCCCAGCCCCGCTTGGCCATGCCCGAGGCATAACGGCGCGAGAACCGGACCCCGCTCAGGACGTTGACCTCGAACAGCCGCAGCCAGTCGTCGTCCGGAATGTCGAAGAACGGCTTGCGCTCGTAGATGCCGAGATTGTTGACCAGGATGTCGATCTCGGGAACGCGCGCGAACACGGCTTCGGCGCCTTTGACGGTCGCGCAATCGGCGGCGACGCCATCGGCGCGCGCACTGGGCAACTCGGCGCGCAGCCGTCCCAGCGCAGCATCGATCGCCGCTTGCGTGCGGCCGGTGAGCGTCACCTGGGCGCCCTCGGCGGCCAGGCCGCGCGCGATGGCGAAGCCGATTCCGGCGGTGGAACCGGTGATGAGCGCGCGGCGGGTTTCGATATGCAGATCCATCGTGTCATCCTCGAGCGGAACTCCCTATGGAAGTTCTCTAAGCCTGAATTATGCCGCCGCCGGGGCGATAACGTGCGCAAGCAAGTCCAGACCGTGGCCGAGCGGGGTAACATGAGCGAAACAACGCCAGAGCGCAAATGAATCGCCCCGGCAAGCCCGCGCTACCGGCAGTGGAAGCCCGCGGCCGACCAGCCGCAATCGATCCCATGCGCTCGTTCTGCCTCGCGGTGGCGGCGGCGTTCCTCGCGACGCCCTGCGCTTTCGCCCGCTCACCTCAGGAGGTGTTCCGCGCTACGGAGCAGTCCGTGTTCGCGCTCGAGGTGCTCGACGACAAGGGACAGGTCATCGCCGCTTTCAGCGCGCTCGCGCTGGAGAAAGGACGAGCGGTCACGCAGTGCGACCTGCTGGAAGGCGGCAGCGCATTTCGCCTGGTGCATCGCGGCGGCAAGACACTGGTCACGGTCGACAAGCGCGACGGGGATCGTCATCTCTGCCTGCTTGCCGGCGCCGGTCTGAATTTATCTGCGGTGCAGCTCGCGGCCGACAAGCTCCCGACCGTGGGTGCCTCGGTCTATGCCGTCAGCAACGCTCTCGGTCTGGGAACGAGCATCACGGAGGGGGTGGTCTCGGGCGTGCGCGAGTACAAAGCCGATACCTTCATTCAGTTCACCGCGCCCATCGCACCGGGGTCCGAAGGCGGTGGCTTGTTCGACTCGGACGGCCGCCTCGTCGGCATGATCGTTTACCGCCCACGCGATGGTCAGAACGTCAACTTCGCGTTGCCCGCGCGATGGCTCACCGAGATCGATAGAAGGTCCGCGAGCGCGGCGTCCGTCCCGGCGTGGTCGGGGAAGTTGCTCGCGTATGAGCGCGACAAGAACTGGGCGGATATGGCCGAGCATGCAAGGCGCTGGGCAGCGGCATCTCCCGACAGCGTCGACCCCTGGATCTGGTGCGGTTACGCGGAGCTGCGGCGAGGGGATCCGCATGCCGCTGAGCTGGCCTATCGCGAAGCGCTCAAACGCGATCCCGGCTCGATCCCCGCTGCCCTTGGGGTGGCCGGTTCGCTTATCGCTCAAGGTCATGCCCAGGCGGCGCTGGACGTGCTGCGGCCTCTCTTGGCCGTGCGCGCAGAAGATGGCCGTGTGTGGACTCTCATCGGCACTGCCGAGCGGCGTTTGGGCCACCTGGATCTGGCGCAGGATGCCTTCGAGAAAGCGGCGCAGTTCGAGCCCTGGAATCGGGACGCGCAGCTGGGCCTGGCGCATGTGGCGCTCGCTCGAAGGGACTGGAAGAGACGGGTATCCATCCTGAGGCTGCTGACGCAGATCGAGGCGCAGAACCATTGGCACTGGATCAGGCTGTCGGACGCATATGTGCGCGCAGACCGGCCGGCACGTGCGCTCGCCAGCGCGGAGCGGGCGCTATCCATCAATCCACAGAGCGCCGATGCGCTGCTGTGGAAGGGGATCGCCTTGGCGGCCTCGAAGCGCCAGCGGGAAGCGATAGAGACCTTGAACCAGAGCCTCAAGGGAACGCCGGCCTTCCCTCTGTGGGCCTGGAGCGCCCTGGGCGAGACCTACTATGCGCTCAAGCTGT
>Ga0335077_10006265_pt1 | contig 14694 bp, 16 predicted proteins | sample Lox_Sample_31_FD_207151 | JGI IMG/M metagenome (GOLD analysis project Ga0335077, IMG submission 207151) | Soil microbial communities from Loxahatchee National Wildlife Refuge, Florida, United States - Lox_Sample_3.1 | ecosystem: Environmental > Terrestrial > Soil > Wetlands | place: USA... | reverse complement strand
CACCCGGAAAAGAAATTGTTTTATAATATAAAATGTAAAGTGAAATAAATTATTGCGATTGAAAATTTAGCATATGCAACACGATCAATTCATAACGAGGCAATTCAATCTAATACAAAAAGAAAGGTGTAACATTTGTGTCACAGTGATTGTTCCCACACACCAGCTTTCGCCAGAAAGAAGAGTCGACGGGCTGGAAGTAGAGAAAGCCATTCGCCGCGCTAAAGAATATCTTTCCAACAGTTACAGTGAAAAAGAGATTTCCCCATTGCTTTCCTCGTTGGATGAATTATACAGCAGCATCGATTTTAATCATAATGCCATGGGTATAGGATTATTTGTTTCTGCCGAGGTCAGGCAATTGGTTAATTTTTTGTTCCCGGTAAAAGAAAAAATCGTCATTTCAGATTCGTTTCATCTCCGGGATATATTATACCAGGATAATTATACCATTCCGTATTTTGCTTTGCATTTAAGCGAAAATGAAGTTAAACTTTACCAAGGTTCTTTGACCTCGCTGCTTGAGATCAAAGACAATATCTTTCCGATGAAAAATGAAGATCAATATGAGTATAGCCACCCTACCCGGGGCTCGTCTTATTTTGGGAATTCGTTTACCAAGGAATTTGAAAAAGATAAATCGATTCTCCAGGAAATGAGATACGAAAGTTTTTTGTCGCACGTGGATCGCGAATTGAATCGCTACCTTGTTAACGCTGTTCCTTTAGTAATCATAGGAGCAACAAAAGACCTTTCTTATTTTAAAATAAAATCGCATCATGCAAATCATATTGCCGGGCAGGTTCATGGAAACTACAGCTATGATTCCGTTAATGAATTAGGCCGCTTGACCTGGAAAACAGTTAAAGATTTTTTAGATCATGCAAAAGAGAAAACAATCCGGGAATTGCAGGAGAAAATTGGTCAGGGACATGGAGTAGCAGGCATTGATGCAGTGTGGAAAGCTGCTTATGAGGGACGGGGCCTAAGGTTGTTGGTTGAAAAAGATTTTTCTTTACCCGGTTTTTTTACAAGCGGCGACGATTATCATTTACACCTGCATCCTCCTCAACAGCCACATCACATAGTAACCGATGTCATTAACAAGCTCGTTGACCTTGTCCTCGACAAAAAAGGAGATGTGATTGTTGTTGAAAACGGATTGTTGGATGACTACCAGAAAATAGGATTGATAACTCGTTACTAGTAAATCACGATACCATCGATATCAGGGTTGCGAATTGAATTACGCAAGACTGATGACATGCCTGAAAAAAATCTGGCAGTCGGGAATCAAGGTAAGCGCTTGCTGAATAAAGAACCAAAAAAACTTCGCTTCTTCAACAGCTTCCAAAAATACTCATAAAATCAAACAATGAATTCCAAATAGATTCGACCGGCAGCATGCCGGATGGTAATCAAAAGAAATGCGGTTTGTTTTCTATTCAGGCATCCGTTTGTCTTAAAAGGCAGCTTTCATAAAATGGGACATAAAATAATAGTTTACCCAACACTTTCTTTGCATGAACTCAAGAGAACAAAACTTTATTCGGAGGAACTGGGGATTGAACTAAAGAAGAGAAATGATGAGGAACTGTTTAAATGGTTTTTGGCAAGTGTACTATTCGGAGCACCCATACAGGAAGCTGTTGCTAAAAGTACATACCGCTCATTTGAAAACTACGGTTTGTTGTGTCCAAAAAAAATTTTGAAAGCCGGTTGGGACTATCTCGTCTTTCCGGTAATGAGGGAAGGACATTATGCCCGATATGATGAAAAGACATCCACCCTATTATTGAAAAATTGCAAAATGCTGGTGGAAAAATATAACGGTAGTTTAAGTCAGTTGATTTATGCATCTAAAAATCCGAAAGAGACGGAATCGAAATTGATGGAGTTTTATGGTGTTGGTCCGGTAAGGGCAAATATTTTTTTGAGGGAATTGAGGCCTTACATGAAAAATTGCAACCCCGAGCCCCTGCCCTTTGTAAAACAAGTCGCCCGAAAAGCAGGTATTAAACTTGATAATTTTAACCGGAGAAGCATGGTTTTTACAAGAGTTGAAGCGGGCTTAATCCGCAACAGGAAAATATTAAAATAGCAACACCCTTGTATTCATGATGTTAAAAATTATGCCCGCTGTCCAAGAGGTTGAGGTTGATAAAGAATAAAATAAAGATTTCATAACATGGCTCTGTCCTTTTTTGTTTTAATTTTTTGGACGCGGCCAATTCGTTCGGGATATGGAAGTTGAACAATTATCAGAAATAGACAAGATTAAACAAACGCTCCTCATGATGCGTTCAGAGCTACGACAGGCTGTCCAAACAAAAAAAGATATCCTGGATCCTGTGCATCCTGCGCACCGAATGGGCTTGTGTAACCTAATACATTATCTCGCACTTAGAAGTCACGATGTACGTCAATTACAAAATAGATTGCATAACATGGGGCTTTCTTCTTTGTCCAGCGCCGAAAGTCATATTTATGCTCAACTCGGTGCAGTTTTGCAAATGCTTGATGTGGCGGAACAGGAGAACGAACCGGTATTTGACATGCATTCCGCCGCTTTGGACATCGAAAAAAAAAGCAAAAAGCTTTTTGGCAGCCACCACACTGGATCCATTCCCTATATAATGGTCACTTTTGAATCGGAATACGCCGATGATTACGATAAAGTAAAACAACTGTTGTCGAATGGAATGCGGATCGCTAGAATAAATTGTGCCCACGATGATGAAATTACATGGACCAAAATGGTTTCAAATGTAAAAAAGGCAGCCAGCGAAACAGGTTTAGAATGCAAGATATATATGGATATAGCCGGGCCAAAAATAAGAACGATGTTTTTAGGAGCAAACAAAAAAAGCGAAAAGATTGCATTAGGAGAAGGGCAATGCCTGGTATTAGCAGAAAAAAATGCCGCAATCAATAGCGATTTTCCAGTCGTAGGTTGCACCGTTCCCGGGATTATTTCCAAGCTGACTACCGGGAAAAAAGTATTTTTTGATGACGGGTTAATCGCCTGCACAGTTGACAAAGTCGAGAAGGATATCGCCATACTAAGAATTGATCGTGTCTCAACTAAAAAGCCGTTTCTCAAAAAGGAGAAAGGGATTAATTTTCCCGGTACTCAACTTGCAATTTCACCGCTTACAGATTTTGACAAAAAAAATCTTTCTTTTATTTGCCGGCAGGCAGACCTGGTTGGTTACTCCTTTGTGAATTCAGTCGAAGATATTCAAAGCCTGCAGGAATTGCTGGCCCGCGGGGAAAAGAAAGCTGCAATCGTTTTAAAAATTGAAACGAAGGAGGCATTTGAAAGTCTTCCAAAACTAATTATCCAGGCAATGAAAGACGAAGTCTTTGGTGTGATGATAGCAAGGGGAGATCTGGCCGTGGAAGTGGGTTTTGAACGTTTAAGCGAAGTACAAGATGAAATTTTGTGGATATGTGAAGCAGCTCATGTGCCAGTCATCTGGGCAACCCAGGTTTTGGAGTCGCTCAATCATGTGGGTTTGGCAACAAGAGCGGAAATCACAGATGCCGTCCACGGGGCCATGGCTGAATGTGTAATGATCAATAAGGTTTCGCATGTAATGGATGTTTTAAAAACACTAAGGGATATTTTGGAGCGAAGTGGCGAACATCAATATAAAAAAAGATATATGTTCAGGCCTTTGCATATTGCAAAACAATTCTTTCAATCATAGATATACAAATTTCCAATAGTCAAACAAATTATTCTGGGTACAAAGCATCCTCTTACTTCGTAAGCATTTCAAATTTATAACGGAATCAAAGCTTAATGTCATTTTCTAGATACTTACGCGGACATATGCTGCGTGTCTTGAGAAAAAAATTCCCACATGGGAAAATGTGTGAAAAATTCATTTCAAACAAAAGCATATTTGCGGCGAGAGAAATCAAGAGAGATAGAGAAAATAATTTTCTGATTTCAAAAGGGGTAACACAAACCGTAACACAAAGCGTAATACATGAAGTAAAAAAATAAAGAAATATTAATTTTTAAAAATGCAAAACCCGCTGAAAGATAATATCAAGCGGAGGGAGTTGTTTTGCCTGGTTGCCCGATGAGGGTTCGAACCTCGAAATGATTTTCAAATAGTTGCCAGTAAAGGGTAATACAAAGTGTAAAACCTTTTTTTAGATTCAGTGATATGGACCAATAGTTTTAAATCCCCATACGATTTAATTGAATGGCGCAATAATGAAACAGAATTCCGGTTACGGTATGAAGGGGAAACGTGCCATCTAATAGTGGCTGCCTGTATTCGACAACCAAACCAAACCGGGTTTATGCACAATAAAGTAAGGATGCCAGCTGCAAATTTTCTACGCAAGCATTGACTCATAGGCCGGCGTTGGGGGGAGGCGTATTTTGCTGAAAAATTAAATGATTGCGATTTATCGGAACACAATGGCAACTGGCAGTGGGAGCAGGATCTGGTTGTCATGCCACACCGTATTTCAGGATCTTTAATCCCTCAAAACAGGCACAAAAATTTGACAGCAACCTGCAATACATCAAGACATGGAATCCGGATTTTGAAACATTCAGAAGGGCGCCAATTGTCGAACCCACCTGGGCCAGGAGTAGAGCACTGAACACATATAACAGGGCTCAAAAAAAATAAAGCAGAAAATTATCAGCTCAGGGATGGAACTCTTTAAATGGGAATGCGAGAAAACAAGTTGAAAAGGTCTAGAAATTGAACAATAAAATTACAAGTAGCGGAATAATTTATTCACGGTTGTCAGGCCGGCTTTCAGCTTTATTAGGACAAAATTTCAGCAGCGCGTCTGAAAATGAAAATCAATTTTTTGTAATCTTTACCCATGTAACAGGATCTCCTGTTACTGGAAAATTGACATTAAAAATGTCAATTTTTCTATTGAACGATGCATTGGCATTATTCGTGCGGGCTCATTTTTAAAAATAAAAAAGGAGGTTAGTATGACAACCGCAATTGCAAAAAGACAAAATGGTAATCCATCTGTAAATTTTGAAAATGTAGTTGACAGCTTATTCCAGAACACCCTGCGCAGGTTCTTTGACGACAATTTCTGGGAAACGGACACTCCTCTGGCAGCCGGAAAAGTGCCAGTTAATGTCAGGGAAACGGAACAGCACTATGAAATGGATGTGATCGCCCCTGGCTGTAGCAAAGAAGATTTCAGCGTGAACATTAACGACAATCTTCTCACTGTTTCATTCCAGCATAAGGAAGAGAAACAGGAGCGTATTCAACAGGAAGGTTGGGTGCGCAATGAATACCTTCAGCAGTCTTTCAACAGAACATTCACGCTCGACGATACTGTTGACATAAATAAAATCCACGCCACCTATACTGATGGTATTCTCCGGCTTATACTTCCAAAAAACGAGAAGGCGAAAAAGCTTTCCCGGAATATTGAAATCAAATAATCTACAGGATTACCATGTTCAACGAAGGTGGGACCTCCAATGGTCCCACCTTTAAGTACTAATGGTATGCAGAACGTATTATTCAATATATGCATAATATATCCGCTGCGATCCTGCCACTGACTAAGTTGAAGTAGTCTTACTTCGAGTATCAGTCAGATTAAAAATATGATTCATGAGACACAGTTTTTCTGACCTGCAAAAAAATGTATTTCTGGGAGAAATTGGAATTCTTATGCTGTAGCTTTCCCTCGGACCTTGAATTGAAATACCTGACGATGAGATTTTTTTACAAAGGCCTATACTGCTCAAGCAGGAAGATATTTGCATTTATCTGCCCGGTTTATTACTTTCTGCCAATGAACCGTTATTTTATGGAAACTGGGATATAAAAAATGATTTATTATTATGAAGACAAAATTTTACATCTTATTCAGCATTAGGACAATGACCGGCCCCGAAAGTTTTGCGCAATTTTTTATTGGAAATAATCGCGCTAAAGCAGAGGCAATTTTTCGAAGCTTAAAGGGAACGCCGGACATAGGTGAGAGAAATATGCTTTATCTTGATTTTATGGAAACAAAAGATGGCCTTCCGGTGAATCTGAAACTGATTACCTGTACGTTAGAACAACTCGCTGAAAATTGCAAACTCATTACCAGGGAATTTTTTAAGATGAATAATCTTGAACAGATATAAGCCGATGCTCCTCCAACTCGCTGGTTCAAAATACAAATGGGTGGCATCGATATCCGCTAAAACTGACTACAATCAGATTTTTTTATGACAAAAGTCATTGACAGAAATATCAGATTATTGTTTACCTTACACATAATTCGGATGTGAAATATTGGTAAGGCATAAGGATAACAGAAATATCCTTTAATAGACAGCAAATTAACCCACACAAATGCAGAATAATCCATCCCTTGACTTCCGCTCCCGATAAAAATAATTTTGTGTTGAAGTAAGTATATAACTGAACCTAAAAAGAACAGGAAATTACTTTTGACCATAAAGTAAGGATCTGGTGTAAATGATTAGATCATCGGGTATTCTATTTTCTAACCATAAAAAAACTCTTTATGAAAAATCTGGTAGTAATAACTTTCAAAACCCTTCAACATGCCAACGAAGGGCTCAACCAACTGAAAGACTTGGACCAGTTGGGAGATATCGTCATCTATAACCAGGCATTGATTCACAAAAAAGAGCAGGACAAGTATGAAATTCTTTACCACGACGGACCGGACACAGAGGATTTCCCGGCTGAAGGTGCACTCGTCGGATCAGCGATCGGCCTTATCGGCGGTCCGATAGGTGTGGCTGTCGGCATGGTAACCGGGGCAACCGCCGGCGCACTGGATGAAGACGATTCAGAAGACTTCCACGATGAAGTGCTGCACAAAGTAAGCACCCGGCTTCAACCCGGAGATTACGCCGTTATTTGCGAACTGGAAGAAGATGATTCGTTTGTGGTTGACAGTTATATCAGCCGCTACGATGGAGTATTGGTGCGTACCTCAGTAAGTGACGCATATGAAAAATATGATCGCGAGCAGTGGGACGAAATGAATAAGGAAATAGACGATGAAGAAAAGCAGTTGAAAGCGGCCAGGGATGAGGATAAGGCGGCCATTAAAGCCAGGCTCGACAAGCTAAAAGCTAAACGCGAAGAAAGAATCAAAAAATTCAAAGCAAGAAGGGAGAAAACCAAAAAGCTGATCCACGACAAAATTGAAAACCTGAATAAAAAGATTGCTTCTGCAAATGAAAAGATGAAAGCAAAGATGAAAGCACAAAGGGATAAGCTTAAAGAAAGGCTTGATAAGTGGGATGATGAAATTGCATGGGCATATATGGTTTGAAAAAACTTTTTGGTTGTTTTAGTCTCGCAGCCGAAGGCAGGTGAGGTAAGCACGCAAGATGAAACATCATTAGTGGAAAATTTTAATGACCAATTTTATCCTGCTCGCATGAAGGATCTTAGGAATGATCGGTATGATCTGTGAAGAAGCAGTCCGATATCCTGCCTTTATGATTTGTATTTATTCACCCTTAAAATAAATTTTATATGACAAACACATTAGAAGCTATTCGTAATGATGTCAAAAACTGGTGGTGGTTTCTCATCACCGGGATATTGTTTATCGCAGCAGGCATTGCTATTTATATGAAGCCTGCGGAAGGCTACGTTAGCCTGAGTATCCTTTTCAGTCTGGTAATGATTGGGTCTGGCTTTGCCCATATCATCTTTTCAGCAAGTAACAGTGGCGTTCTCAAGGGATGGGGATGGATACTGGTTTCCGGAATTATCGACCTGGCTTTAGGGACTTATTTATTCCTATATCCACTAGTCACGATGGCCACCTTACCCTTTTTTGTCGGTTTTTGGATGGCATTTAGGGCTTTCTACCTTATGGGAGCATCATTTGACCTGCAGGCTCTAAAAGTTCCCGGATGGGGATGGCTTTTGTTTGGCGGCATCGTTTTACTCATCCTGTCATTTTTCATTATCTGGTATCCTGCGGCAGGAGTAATAAGCATCATCGCTATTTCGGGATGGGCTTTTATTGTAGCCGGTATCCTGAGCATTTATCTGTCCTTCCAGCTAAAGAATGTAAAGAAAGAAGCAGGCAAGGTTAAGGGCGAAATAGAAAAGATCAAAGAAGAATATAAGCACGCTTAATTTCTTTCTACCATTTTTCAGGTTTTAAAAATCGTTATCAGGAAAACGGAAAACTTGAGAGGAACTTGGAAACGGCTTAAACAAAAACTGCAGGATAAGTATCATACTTTAAGTGAAGGGATCTGAATTAACAAATTCCTTTTTCAAATCAGGCAGTTTTGTTTGATGATTTCGAGATGGGCATTATTGATGTGGATACACTGCCTGATTTTTGAAAAAAAACTGTAACAAATAGCATTTACCGAATGGATTTGCAAAAGATCCCGACTCATAATCCGACTTCTTCCATATTGAAAGCTTTTGCAACCGGGCTGGTCATTTTCTTTTGGTTCATGAATACAGTAATCAGTGCGGTTTTGTTATTTCTTCTTTCAGTTCTTTTGCGATTATAATCAATGCACCGGAACCTGGCTGGAAAAGAAAAAACCTAAGGAAGACAGGCAACTTTTCTTGTTTTTTCTGCTTTTAATGGGAACCGTATTTGGATTTATTGGGGTTTTACTTTCAATTCCCATGGCAGCCTATTCTAAATCGACATATGAAGAATTTTATTTAAACGGTCTGAAACCAGATGTAAATATGGATCAAAGAATTGAGTTCATGCTGAATAAATCAAATCCAGCCACCGCATAAATTCGTTTACCCTCCTTTAAAAACTGCGAAGTTTATCCGAAAAGGGAAGCCGAAAACTTTTTAGAGTAGGCATTAACGTTATAAAATGAATACAATGACAAGCCTTGTAGTTATTTCGTTCACAAACCAGGCAGCCGCCCTGGAGGGAGCGAAAAAGATTAGCAAAATGGAATCCAAAGGTGAGTTAACCATTTACGAAAAAGTAGTTGTGGTAAAAATGCCTGATGGTGATATCCAGGTGCTTGACTCTGACACCAGTGATGGCTTGCACCTCCTTTCGGGCATGACGCTTGGTACCATAGCAGGCGCTTTTGCCGGCCCTGTTGGTCTGGCAATAGGTTTGGTTTCGGGACTCCTTCTCGGCGGAATTGTCGAAACAGAATATTCTGATTTTGCCGAAGATTTTAAAACAAAAACCTATAGCCGGTTGAAACCTGGTGAAGCAGCAGTGATCCTTGAAGTTTATGAAGAGGGCCCCGCTTTTCTAGATAATGCTGTCGAGTCCATGAGCGCCACCATTGCCCGGTCAAATGTGGATTATGTTCACGAGGAGTATGAAGACGAGCAGATCGAAGCAATAGAAGAAAAGATCAATGTGGAAAGAAAAAAAATCAAATCAGCAGATGCAGAGGCAAAAGCTAAGATCGGACAAAAGATTTCTCAATTGAAAGAAAAAAGGAAGAAAAGAATATTCGAACTAAAAGAAAAAAGGAAATCAGTTATTGCAAAGATCAAAGGTAAGGTGGAGAATGAGAGAAAGTCGAGGCTGCTCAACAGGATCTACAATTACCATGCAAAGATCGGAGAACTGGAGGAAAAACTGCAGAAACTGGAACATTCAAAACAATAGAATAAAGATGATTTTAAGAATATTATATTTTGATTCACTCACAACAAGAACTTTCAACATGCAAAAAATATCTTGCGCAGCCCTGCTCATCCTCGTAGGGATGACAGGCTGCAACTCAGAAGGAGGCAAAGAAAAAGTAAAAGAGCCAGAAGCGGTTGTTGCACAGACAGTAAAAAACGACACACTCATCACCGTGTTCGAAGGCGTCAGGCCATGTAACGGATGTAAAGAAATAGCCACTGAAATCAGATTTGAAAGAAACGTAAAGGACACTGTTGGAAGGTTCCATCTCATAGAAGCATATATTAATAAGAAAGACAGTGCTTTTCAACATTATGAAGGCTCTGGTAATTATAAGATCATGCCCAAATTAGGCGGCGGTGAAGCAAAGGGGATCGCTTTTTACAACATGATTCTCGATGATCAAAGTCACAAATACATTTATATGCTTCAGGACAGCGTGACGATTGTACTGGTCGACGAAAAAGGGAAACCGGTTACTGGCAACGATGCCATTAAACTCAAGCGATCTAACAAAAAAGCGTAAAAACAAAAACAGGTAAAACCAGAAACAGAGGATTATTAAAAGATCCGGTTTGAAGATGACTGGTGTGGTAAAAGAAAGGTACGCCAATCTTACGGAAGAAGATTTGAAGTACGTCGAAGACAGGAAAAAGAATTGTATGGCAGGATACAGAAAAGGTTGGACTTAAAGGACACATAGTGAGCCAGATCATAAAAGAAGAAGATGAAAAACTAAAAGAATGGGTAAAAAAGCTGAATGAGCCAAGTAATCTGCAAGCTTTCAACACTGAAAGAATCCAAACAATGATAAAAAAGATTGTTTGGTTTTCTTTTTATCTGGTTTAAGAATATAAGATTTTTAATCCTTTTCACTAAAAGCTAAAAACTTAAATTGTATCCGCTAAACTGTTTTTAACAAAAGGTCCGATTTCTTTCTGCATATACAGTACAAACCTCAAAAATTACAATCATATCAAAACAGTAGCAATTCTGATAATAACATTGAATTCAATTATGGCTATTTGCAAGGCGCAGCAGCCGCTTAATTTTCCCATCCCCACAGGCATACCAAACCTGCTGTTTTATTTGCAAAGAAGTCAAAATATAAATACTGTTATTTATGAATTAAATTTGAAAAACGGACTCGTAGATTCGCTTGAACCCATTCACATCTTTTGGATCAGCTATGCCGAAAAGTCGCAGATAGAAGAACTGACTGAGATCCAAAGGAAATTTGCGTACGGACTTGACATAAAGCAGCTTGGGAGTGAACATTATGCGCTCAGGTTCCTTGCCAAGAAAAAATATGTTTTTGAATTAAAAAAGGGAGAAGACAATCAATACCATGTTTACGGCGCTATCAGTAATAAGCCAGCCATATTGCGAAAAATATATCTTCAGATAAACGGTGGCTCTTTGTTTTCTCCAAATATTGAGTATGTAATTCTGGAGGGAACAGATGTTGAGACAGGAGGTTTAATTATAGAACAAAAGAAAATATGAAGATCTTATAAAACCATTTTCAGAAAATCATTATTACTTTCAAAGCGTCCTCAATATTTTCAGGTTATTAAAACCATCGGCAGTAAGAATGCTACTGTTTGGAAAAGATATTTTAATTGGATGAATGAAATGTAAATTAAAAGAAAATGCAATACAGGCCTTTTGTTCTTTCCGGAGGTGGATGTCGTGGTGCTGCACATTTAGGTGCCATAAAGGCATTTCATGATCAAAACATTTATCCTTCTGAGATTGCAGGAACGAGCGCCGGTGCGCTCGCGGGAGTTTTTTTAGCAAATGGATTCACGCCTGATGAGATTAAAGAAATGTTTATGACCGCATTAAAGCCACACTTACCTGCTTGGACAGGGCTTAAAATAGGCACGACGGCAATGGAAAATTTAAGGACTTTTTTAAAGAAAAACTTACGTTATAAATCTTTTGAAGAGCTGACCATTCCATTTTATGTAACAGCGACCAATTTTATAGATGGACGGCAAATAATATTTAATCGCGGTGAAATCATTGATAAAGTAATAGCTGCCTGTTCAATTCCCATTATATTTCCGCTTGTTCTCATAGATGGTATTCCTTATGTTGATGGTGGAATATCAAATAATCTTCCCGTCGAGCCTTTTATCGGAAGGCTAAAAGAAGTTGTAAGTATCTATGTCAATCCATTAAAGTTATTCAGCGCACATGTCAATACCGTTGATATTATGGATAGGACTTTACATTTAATTCACCGCGAAATGATTGAAAGATCAGCGGCCGGCTGTTTTGCATATATAGAGCCGCCGGAATTGCATTCAATTGGATTGTTTGATATTCGTAAAATTCCTGACGCATTTGATATTGCTTATAGATATACAAAGGAATTATTGATATAACAAAAGATGCCCCTTATTGTGTTATACCTGTGGCTGCTATTTTTGTGGATAATTTGCATTCTAATACTTTTTAACTACTCTTTATGTACGAAAGGTATTTCCAGGAGTTTAATAAGAGAGCGCTGCTTTCAGAGGAAGAACAAGAATTCATAAAAAGATTTTTATCTGTAAGAAAGATTCGTAAAAGGCAATACCTGCTGCAGGAAGGCGATGAATGCAAATGCGTTGCCTTTGTTGAAAAAGGCGCCATGCGTCTGTACCGAGTGAATGAAAATGGGTCTGAACATATCGTTCTATTTGCATTGGATGGATCATTCATCACTGATTTATATAGTTTCTTAACGAACGAACCTTCCACTTATAATATTGATGCAATTGAAGATTCAGAACTGTTAGTGATTACAAAATCTGCTAGTGATGAACTGCGTAAAGTGTCTGCAAAATACAGGGAGTTCATATTCGACATGACCTCTGAAGCATACATTCAATCGCAAAGACGTATCACGTCCATCATAAGCCTAACCGTCGAAGATCGTTATAAGGAACTTATTGCTATTTACCCGGACATCATCCAACGGCTGCCACAGCATATGATCGCTTCTTACATCGGAATGACCCCCGAAACACTCAGCCGTGTCCGCAAAAGGATTTCCATCAACAAGTAAGGTCCATCAAAAAGCCTTGACTAAAATCAATCATTTTTCTTGATTCCACACATTGGATAAAGGCCTTGCCTGACCGTAATTTTGATCTGTCATAAAAATTAAATGATCCTTTCCCTTCCGGAAATTACTTGAACTCTGGTCCTTTCCCAGTGAAAGCCAGCCAGGCGATTGTTCCTCGTATTTATGACGGAAGAGCATAGCGTGGAAAAAAGATCCTGGATGACCCACATTATAAAATTTAAGGCTTACAATGAACACGACACTTTGGATTATACAAATTATATTAAGTATCATGATGCTTGTCATTGGTTTCATCAAAACATCTTATCCATTGGAGAGGCTGAACAAGTTCTCCTGGACAACAAGGAGTTCAAAAGGATTCGTAAGATTTGTTGGAGTATCAGAATTGCTTATTGGACTGGGATTAATCCTGCCTGAGCTAACGGGCATTTTACCTATTCTTACTCCACTTGCTGCTGTTTCACTATGTGTGATAATGGTACTGGCAACGATTGAGCACATAAATCATAATGAAAAGCAGGATACCTGGAAGAACGTGATTGTCTTTTTGCTTGCAGGATTTATAGCGATAGGTAGATTCATTCTGTCAAAACCATAAGATGAACATTGAAAAAGAATGAATCACACCATAGATATTCTAAAGTTTCGCAACAAATAAACGATGGAAATTAATAAAGTAATACAAAGGGAAATAGAGTCTAAATGGCCGCCCGTTCAACGACTTAACTCTCTTAAGCATCTGGTGGAAACGAAATACCAGCGGCATGGAAGAAATTCAAATTTGAACCCAATTGACAATTACAATCCAATCCCGACGTCAAAAACAATTTATTCACTTCAAAATCATTTTTTATGAGCAACATAATTGACGACATTCGTTACAATGTCAAAAATTGGTGGTCGTTTCTTATCTCTGGTCTATTATTCATCGCATTAGGAATAGCCATTTATGCGCGCCCCGTTGCGGGTTATGTAAGTCTAAGTATACTTTTTAGTGTGCTAATGTTGACTAACGGTTTTTTCCAGATCGTATTTGCTTCATCTAATCGTGGAGTACTAAAAGGATGGGGATGGATACTTGTATCTGGAATAATCGATCTTGCCCTTGGCACTTATCTGGTGATGTATCCCACCATCACGATGGTCACACTGCCCTATTTTGTCGGCTTCTGGTTGATTTTCCGTTCCTCTTATCTAATGGGATCTTCATTCGATCTTAAGGCATTGGGTATAAAAGGATGGGGCTGGCTATTATTCGGTGGAATTGGGATGCTGATTTTGGGCTGTCTGACGGTTTATTATCCTGTCTCCGGCGCAGTTAGTATTATAGCGGTGTCTGGTTCTGCATTTATTGTTGGTGGATTCATGAATATTATTCTCGGATTCCAATTAAAGAGCATAAAATCAGAAGCCGGGAGGATCAAAGAAGCAGTTAACAAAATAAAAGAAAACGTAAGAACAGTTGGGTAAACATTTGAAAAATAAACTTATTGGTGAAAAAAGGGAAGCCGAAAACTTTATAGAGTAGGCAAAAAAAATTAAATCATTTATTATGACAAACATTGTTATCTTATCATTCAGCAACGAAGCCAAGGCCATTGATGCTTCGCATAAACTTGCTGAATTGGAATCGTATGGTGACATCTCAATCTTTGAAAAGGCAATGGTCAAAAAAACAGCAAATGGTGAATTGGTCACGATGCAAACTGAAACCTCTGATGGTTTGCGCATTGTCTCAGGCATGACGTTGGGAACGCTGATTGGAGCCATAGGTGGACCAGTAGGAATGTTGCTCGGCCTATTATCAGGAACTGTAGTAGGTGCGTTAGCGGAAACAGACTATGTTGATTTCAGTGATGATTTTGTTTCGAATGTAAGAAAACGCATCCAGCCAGGAACCGTTGCCATCCTTGCCGAAGTGAGCGAAGACAGCCCGACATTCATAGATAATGCAATGACAGCATTCGGTGCAG
>Ga0335077_10006263_pt1 | contig 14695 bp, 11 predicted proteins | sample Lox_Sample_31_FD_207151 | JGI IMG/M metagenome (GOLD analysis project Ga0335077, IMG submission 207151) | Soil microbial communities from Loxahatchee National Wildlife Refuge, Florida, United States - Lox_Sample_3.1 | ecosystem: Environmental > Terrestrial > Soil > Wetlands | place: USA... | reverse complement strand
TTGCTCACCGAGACCGGCAAAGGTGCGGGCATGGCGATCGTATTCGGCAACGTGCTCGACACCATACCAGGATGTCTGGTGATCGGTGCAAAATTTGGCGGCTTCGAAACACTGTCCCTGACGCTGATGCTCGGCATGTTCGTTGGCGGCATCCCGGAAGCTGCCGCAAGTGCCGCGATGCTGAGCAAGGCGGGCTATCGTCCGGCCACGATCTTCAGGCTGTGGTCGACCGTGATCATCGCCGGCGTCGTCGCGGCAGCCGCGGGCAAAGCCTTCATCGGCAGCAGCGATGCGCTTTCCGCGATCTTTTCACAAGCGCTGGCGGGCGGCGCCGTCCTCGCTCTGATCGCGCACGCGATGATCCCGGAGGCGATCGAAGGCGGCGGCTCGCTCGTCGTGCTGCCGACCGTTGCGGGTTTCCTATTCGCGCTCTACCTGGCGCTTGTCGGATCGATGGCCTGATGACCGTGCCTGTAGACGTGACCGCGACACAGCGCGCAACGGAATGCGCTCCACAGCGATCTGCCAGTCAGCGGGCGATCGCGCCGCTCGCGGCAACGGCTGCCTCGAGGCGAGCGATACTCTGCTTATTGCCTTCGATCACGCCTTCAAGCCGGGAAATATTCTGCATCAGGCGTTCGCTGGTCAGTCGCAGGAAATAGTAACCGAATTGAGGGTTCTGGAAATAAAGCTCGAGGAGCTTTTCATAGGTGATGCTGAGGACCTCGCCGTCTTCGATGCATCTCACGGTTTGCGTGCGCTTGTTTTCCGGGGTGACGAAGCCGAGCTCCCCCATCATTCGGCCGGGCGGCAGTTCGACGCCGATCTCGCTGACGAGGAATTTGCCTGTCACGGTAAGAAACATTTCCTTCGCAGCATCGCCCTTGCGAAACAGCACTTCGCCGTTGCGGTACTTGCGGGGGCTCATGAACGGCCTCAGCCAATCCATCGACAGATCGCCCTGCGCCGATAGGCGGGCCTTCTTGACGAGATTGAGCATTTGCCGCAGCCGGATGATGTTGATCGGCAGCGACAGCAGATAAAGGAAGAATGTCGCGGCTGAGCCCGACAAGGCGCCGTATCCGATGAAGAATACGTTGCTGACGATGCCGATGACGCGCAGCGGAACGATCGTGCGCACCATGAGCGTCGCGACGTAGAATACCGCGCCCGTGAGTGCCAACAGGTTGGCAAAGTTGACATTTGCCAACGCGATATCGAGCAACCGATTGAACACGACGTCGTAGGAAACGTTTGCCGGGTCGAGACCAAGCTGGATCAGCAGTTTCTCGACCTTCAGATTCTGCGTCGCAATATCGAGGATGTGGTTGAGTATCGCGGACGGGTCCAAACTCGCGTCGATCATGCTTCCCTCACCCGAATCTGCCGGTCGCGGCGCAGACGGCGAGATTAATACGCTAATCCGGCCGCCAGATGGAGCCCCAGGCCGAAGCCACCGACCTGCGCGCCGGCGGCAAATTCGTCGCGTTTCGGCGAAAATTGTGTCTCGCAGCCCGCCAATCGCTTATGCCGCCGCCGGCCCGCCTTTACGGCGCCTTTATAACGTAGGGTGCCGCGCGATCTGGCTTCTATATGGCCTTTGCCGCCATTTTAGCGGCGCGATCATGCGATCGCCCTGTGAGATGGTGTCATGGGTTTCTTGGAAGTCTTCATTGCCGCGCAATCTTGCGACAGTCTCGCCCGGCTAGACGAGCGGCTGCGCGCGTCTGCGACGCCAGATGACAATCTCTTTTCTGAGGTCCTGACTCTGGCCTCGTCGACGCGATCGACGCGTGACAGGGGCGGAGCGCGGATTGCTCAGCTCATCGCCAACAGCGCTTGGACCGACGCAGCGCTCGCCTTGATCGCGTTCGGTCTGCCGAACTGGAAATTGCGGCGCCTCGCCCACGAGAACGGCGAATGGTTCTGCTCGCTGACCTCGCATCCCTGCTTGCCGGTTGAGATCGACGATACTGCCGACGCCTGTCATGAAACATTGCCGCTTGCGATCCTGCGCGCATTTGTCGAGGCGCGGCGCCGAGATGGGCCAATGCGGCGCACCATCACGAGTGTCCCAAACGTGAAGGAAAGCAGCTCAACGTTGTGCTGCGACAATTTTGCCTGAAGCTGCGTATTCGCATTCCTATGCTGCCTTTATGACGTTTATCCCGACTCCGTCTCGAATTCCTACGGCCGGCCGCGCACATTACCGGACAACCAGCTCGGTCTGGGAATGAGAGGTCGCCGACGATGAGACAGCGCAATCTTGAACCGTTTCGGGGCTTGGGCTTCGCTTACGCTGGACTTGAGGCGGGGGGCAGCGTTCACCTTCAATCGCCTGTGAAGCCGGACCCCGTGAGCGCCTTTCCGCTGCGGCCTGACGCGAGCGTGATCAACGGCGCCATTCCACTCTATTACATCGGGCGAACGCGGGAAGGATTTTGGCTGGCGCGCGAGGCGGAAGGACGTAGCGGCGGGATTTTTCTTTTCAAGCGCTCGGCAGTCCGCTTTGCCAATCGCATGTCGGCACCTGTTGGCTGTGCCAAAATGCATATCGCCGGGCCGGTCGAACTTGATGTTGCCAATCAGGGTAGTTTGTTAGCGGCGGAGCTTACGGCTGCGATACGCGTGAGCGCACGGCGTACGCCGCGGCTCATCTCGCTTGCTGCCATCGGCATTGCGTTTGGTCGCACGTTCCTTGCGCGTGTATCGCGAGCCGTCGACGGCGCGCGCCGAAATCGCGCAGCGATCGAGAAGGAACTGTTTCAAGACCAGTACAAGCTGTCATCGAAGAACGATGACGACGTACCGGTTCTGTAAGCCTTTGCGTGCCGCTTATCGAATAATGAAATCGAACAGGCGCAATGCTGGGAGTTGGTCATGAAGAAAGCCGAGGAGTTTCCTCTATGCCTGCGGCCTTCACTATTTATGATCGGTCAGGACAGTTATGGCCGTTGGGTCGCTCGCGACCAAGATGGCAGCCGGGGCGGCCTATTCGTGGATCGCGCCGAGGCGCTTAAATTCGCTCGCGCCGAAACTGGCAATATGCCGCACGGCATTGTCATGATCGGGGGCGTGCTTGAACTCGATTTGAATGGACCCAAGGGGCTTGCGGCCTCGGCCGGAGAACCCGTCGCTTCTCTGCATTAAAGCATGATCCGGAAAAGTGGAAACCGGTTTTCCGAAAAGATCATGCTCCATCAGGATACTAGAGCAAGAATCGATTCAATCTGAAGCGATTTTGCTCTAGCGACTCTGCGGCGCGACCGGCAAGGTCTCGGTGCGACCACTGCCAACGTCGAGAGTTTTTTCCGCCGGCGGTTCTGTGCGATTCCACCAGCCGCCGCCCAGCGACTGAAACAAGGCCGCAGTGTCCGACAGGCGCGCCGTCTGTGCCTGTACTACCTGAATGATTGCCTGCAGATAGGTCTGTTGTGCGTTGAGCAGAAGCAGCACATTGGCGTTGCCGCTTTGCGTTTGTTGACGCGCGAGATCGAAGCTGGTCCGGGCAGCACGTTCGAACGCACGTGCCGAGCGTAGCGCATCCGCGTCATTTTGCAGGGCCCGCAGCGAGTCGGCTACATTCTGCACCGCGTCGATAACCGTGCCTCGATAAGTCCATGCCGCCGCCTGATAGGTTTCCTTGGCACCTTGCAGCTGGTGCAGTAACGTTCCGCCGTCGAATACCGTCTGCGTGGCGTTGGCGCCGAGCTCCCAGAACAGGTTTTGCGGCGCCAGTAGATGGCTGAGCGCGGTACTGGCAAAGCCGGCATTTGCGTTGATCGTGAACGACGGCAGCACATTGGCCGTGGCGATGCCGATCTGCGCGCTGGCGGCATGCAACTGCTCTTCGGCGGCACGGACATCAGGTCGCTGCTCGATCAGTTGCGACGGCAGGCTCAAGGGCAGCTCGGCCGGCAGATGCAGGTCGGCAATGTGGAAGGTCTCGGGCAGGCCGTCGCCCGCGTAGGCGCCGGAGAGTGCCGCCAATAGGTCGCGCTGCTGGGCGAGGGCCTTGCGCAGCGGCGGTAGGGTCGCGCGCGCCTGCGCCAGCGCGGCCTCCTGCGCAGCTACCTCGCTGCGATTGGCGTAGCCGGCGTTTAGCTGCCGATGCAGGATGTCGACCATCTGCGTGTTGGCGGCAATGAGCCGATCGGTCGCATCGATCTGGGCGCGAAGCGAGGCTTCGGTGATGGCCGCGACGACAATGTTCGACGTCAGCGCCAAATAGGTTGCTTCGACCTGGAAGCGCTGCACGTCGGCCAGCGCTTCGAGTTGCTCGACAGTACGGCGATTGAGCCCCCAGATATCGAATGTGTAGGCGACTTCAAGCTGGGCAGTGACGAGATTGTAAATGTTGGCGCCGGAGGCCGGGATTGGCGAGAGCGCTGCTGAAGTTTGCTGTCGCGTCGGATTGAAATTGGCCTGGATAAGCGGAAAGAACTTGCCTTCTTGTGCGGCGGCGCTCTCCCTTGCTGCGCGCAATGCCGCCATCGCCGATTGCAGCGAAGGATTATTGGCGAGCGACCGTTCGACCAGCGCATTCAGGGCCGTCGACCGATACGAGCGCCACCATTGCTGCGGCATTTCGCGGCCGGTGATAAAGCGCTGTGACTGCCCCGCGGCGATAGTTTGCGTCGGCATCGGCTCCCGGCTGTAGCGCGTGATCGCCGGAGCTGCAGGATTCACGAAGTCGGGTCCTACCGCGCACCCGGTCAATAGCAGCGCTGCCGTGAGAGCGGCGGCACCTTCGGCAAACCACCTGACCCCGCCATCCGACATTGCCAGCTTGGACTATTGGAATCGCGATACGTCGCCGCCCGCCTCGACACGCGACATTATTTCCAATCTGGCAGGAGTTGGCTGTGATCGCCTAGCCACACTGTGACTTATTCAGTGAATTACTCGATGGCCCGGGGGCAGCTTCGAGCAAATCCAGGCCCCATTGAAGCGTCCCGGAGATTCGAGGCGGCGCGCGCCCGGTAGCGGCTGGCCGATAAAATCCTGGAAATTGCGCGATTTGGATTGTTTTTCAGCGACTGTGATCCATCCGTCCTCACCCCCTGTGATTAATGACAGTAGACGCGTGGCTGTCGCTGATGACCATGTCGCGGCGAATCGGATGATCGAGGACATGCACAAGCGATGGCACCCCGAATGACGGACACTCGGGTGAGGGCGGCCGTCATCGTCGCCGTCATCGCCGTCGCCGTTTTGGTCTACGGGGCGTGGCGGTTCGATCACCTTGGCTCGTCCAATAATGCTCCGCCGGGAGGCGCTGCGAGCGAAGCACAAGCTACCGCGCCCACGAGCGATAGTGTCGATCTCTCGGACTCCCAACTGACTGCCGTCAAGGTCGAGGCCATCGAGGCGCGTAACTTCCCGGTCGAGAAAGAGGCCGTTGGCAGCGTCAGTTTCGATGACGACATGTCGGTGCAGGTCTTTACGCCGTACCAAGGCCGCATCATCGCGCTGTTTGCCGCGGTCGGCGACGATGTAAAGGCCGGGCAGACCCTGTTCACCATCGACAGTCCGGACCTGCTCCAAGCCGAATCGACTTTAATCGCCGCGGCCGGGGTCCTCGATTTCACCACACGCAACCTCGCACGATTGCGCGACCTTTATGCGACCAAGGCGGTTTCGCAACGCGACGTCGAACAAGCCGTCTCCGATCAGCAGACCGCCGAAGGCAATCTGCGGACTGCGCGTGACGCGGTGCGGCTGTTTGGCAAGACCAACGCCGACATCGATCGCATCATCTCCGAACGCAGCGCGGATTCGACGCTTGTTGTGCCGAGTCCGATCGCCGGCCGCATCACGGCGCGCAACGGTGCGCCCGGCCTGTTCGTGCAGCCCGGCAATACGCCGGCGCCATTCGCTGTCACGGACATCGACACGATGTGGATGTTGGCGAATGTCGCCGAAAACGACAGTCCTGCGTTTCGTGTCGGTCAGGCTGTGCAGGTCCGCCTCGACGCTTTTCCTGGACGCGTTTTCGACGGCAAGGTGACCATGATCGGCGCGGCAGTCGATGCCGGCACGCGCCGCGTTCTGGTGCGTTCCGAGATCAGCGATCCGCGGCATGAGTTGCGTTCCGGCATGTTTGGAAATTTCGTCATCAGCGTCGCGCCACCGCTACGATCTCCCGCTGTCGCGTCCGACGGGGTGGTCCGTGAAGGCGACGGTACGATGACCGTCTGGGTCACAGCCGATCGGCGCCGCTTCATGCGCCGAACCGTCACGATCGGCGATGAGCGCGACGGCTATCGGCAAATTCTCGAAGGCGTGCGTGTCGGCGAACTCGCGGCGACCGAGGGGGCGCTGTTCCTTAGCAATGCGCTCGCCACCGCGTCGCGCTGATTGCGTGACGTCTGATTCACAGAGATAGCAACGTGCTCCGAAGCGTGGTGCAATTCGGACTGACGCGCCGGCCGCTGGTCCTGCTTGGTCTGTTGATGTTCGTCGCCGCCGGCATGTTCGCCTTCTCGCGGCTCAATATCGAGGCCTATCCCAATCCGGCGCCCGTGATCCTCGAAATCACAGCGCAATCGCCGGGCCAATCCGCCGAGGAGATGGAGCGCTATTTCACGATCCCAATCGAAGTCGGTCTTGCCGCTACGCCCGGCGTTGATGTCATCCGTTCGACATCGTTTTCGGGATTGTCGTTCGTGCGCGTCGTGTTCCAATACGGCATCGACTACTACTTCGCGTTGACGCAGACCGCGATCAACCTCCAGCAGAACGTCAATCTGCCCAATAACGTCATCCCGCAGATTCAAGGCACCAGCCTGGTCGGCGAGATTTTTCGCTACCAGGTGGTCGGTCCGCCGCACTTCGGTCTGTCCAATCTACGCACAGTCCAAGATTGGATCTTGCAACGGCGGCTGCTTACCGTGCCCGGAGTTGTACAGGTCAACACCTGGGGTGGCACCACCAAGCAATACGACGTCGAGGTCGATCTCCACAAACTCGACGCCTACAACGTTACGCTGCCGCAGGTGATCAGTGCACTTGGCAATGCCAATATCAATGTCGGAGGCCGCACCATAAATTTCGGTCAGCAGTCGGTAAATGTTCGCGGCGTCGGTCTCATAAATGGCGGCGGGGCCGACGATCTGACCCAAGGCTACAGAGTTCAAGACATCGAAAACGTGCTGCTATTTCAGAAGGACGGCCTGCCGGTCTACGTCAAGGATGTCGCCAAGGTCTCGGTCGGCTACGCGCCGCGCCTCGGTAAGGCCGGACGCGATCAGGACGATGACGTGGTTGCCGCAATCGTCATCATGAATCGGACGCTGCACACCAACGATGTGGTGGCGCGGGTTCGGGCGGAGATCGCTAAAATCAACAGCGACGGCAGCCTGCCGCCGGGCGTCAAATTGGTGCCGTTCTACGATCGCACTCAGTTGGTCCGAGTCACGACCACCACGGTCCTGCACAACCTGCTGTTCGGCTGCTTGCTCATCTTCTTCATCCAGTGGATTTTTCTCGGCGACCTGCGCAGCGCCATCATCGTCGGCATCAATATCCCATTCGCGCTGTTCTTCAGCATCATCATATTGGTTTTGCTGAATGCGGATGCGAATTTGCTTTCCGTTGGAGCGATCGATTTTGGCATCATCGTCGACGCAGCTGTCATCGTGGTCGAAAACATCTACCGAACCTTTCAGGCAGGCGCTGCAGAAAAAAGACTGCTGCTGCAGCAACTGGCCGAAGGCCGGTGGGGACCCGATCCGACGCGCGGCAAGGATTTCGCGGATTTGCCGGGTTGGAGCGACCGGCTGCGCTTGATGCTGGTCGGTGTGCTACAGGTCGACCGCGCGGTATTTTTCTCGACCGCGATCATCGTGGCGGCGTTCATTCCGCTGTTTACAATGCAGGGCGTCGAAGGCCAGATCTTCGGTCCGATGGCGCGAACTTACGCCTACGCACTGGTCGGCGCGCTGATCGCGACCTTCACCGTGACACCGTGTCTTGCCTCGCTGCTCGTTCCCGAACAGGTCGAGGAGACTGAAACGGTCGTCGTGCGCAGATTGCGCTCGATCTATGCGCCGGTATTGCGTTGGTCATTGTCCCATCAAAGAGCCACCGTGGCGGTCGGGCTGGCCTTTCTTGCGATCTGCGGCTTTATCGGTTCGCGACTCGGAAGCGAATTTCTGCCCGCGCTCGAGGAGGGCAATCTGTGGATTCGGGCATCGATGCCGCCGACCATTTCGCTCGAAGCCGGAATGCCGATCGTGAACAGGATCAGGCAAATTCTGCTGCGTCATCCTGTCGTCATCACCGTGGTCTCGCAACACGGTCGCCCGGACGACGGCAGCGATGCTGCGGGATTTTTCAATGCCGAGTTTTTCGTGCCGCTCAAACCGTTCGATCAGTGGCCGACCGGTTTGACCAAGGAGAAACTGATCGACGAATTGCAGGCGGAATTCGCCAACGAATTCGTCGGCATCGACTTCAATTTCTCACAGTACATCCAGGACAACGTCGAAGAGGGTCTATCGGGCGTCAAAGGCGCCAATTCCGCCAAGATCATCGGGCCCGATCTTGCGACCTTGGAGCGGATTGCCCGGGCGGCCATGCACGAGATGGCGCAGGTTCGCGGCATCGCCGATCTCGGCGCGTTTTGGGTGCTCGGCCAGCCCAATCTGAACATCCGCATCGACCGAAACAAAGCCGCGCGCTACGGGCTGAGCGTCAGTGACATTAATAATGTCGTCGAAGCAGCTCTTGGCGGCGTCACGGCAACCACGCTCTACGAAGCCGACCGACAGTTTGCCGTGGTCGTGCGCCTTGCGCCGGAATTTCGCGACAAGATCGAGCAAGTGCGCAACCTGAAGGTCGGCATCCAGACGGCAACCGGCAATGTCTATATTCCGCTGAGCGATCTTGCCGCCATCTCGCTCGATACCGGCGCATCATACATCTTTCGCGAGCGCAATCAGCGATTCGTGCCAATCAAGTTCAGCGTGCGCGACCGCGACCTCGCCGGGGCGGTAGCCGAAGCCCAGCAGCGTATCGCCGAGAATGTGCCGTTGCCGCCGGGCTACCGAATCGAGTGGTCCGGTGAATTCGAATGGCTCCAGCAGGCGAAGAGGCGGCTCGCCATCATATTACCGATCACGCTCGTTCTGATCACGGTCCTGCTCTACACGTTGTTCAATTCCTTCCGTGACTGCTTTCTCGCCTTGCTCGGCCTGCCGTTTGCGATTTGCGGCGGCATTGTCGGGCTCTACGTTACCGGTCTACAGCTCAGCATCTCGGCGGCGATCGGCTTCATCTCGTTGTTTGGTGTCTCGGTGATGAGCGGGATACTTGTTCTCAACGGCTATTATCGCGTCGCTGCGCGCGGCGGCGGCGGAACGCCCGCGGAGATGATGTTCACGGCCGTCGAGCAGCAGATGCGTCCGATCCTGATGATGACGCTGTCTGCTTGCATCGGCCTGCTGCCGGCGGCAGTCTCGACCGGCATCGGCAGCCAGGTGCAGCGGCCACTCGCCACCGTCATCGTCGGCGGCATGCTGATCGGTCCCATCTTGCTGCTCGCAGTCGTACCGGCGCTGCAGACGATCGTCCTCGCCGCGGGATCGCCGCCCGCATCGGCTACGGAACCTGTTTAGAACGGTGCGCAATGCTGTTGTTTGCGAGGGAATCTCTATACTCTGCGGCGGCGACGTGAAATCCAATCATCCGGTCTACTCGGCGGCAAGGAGGTGCAACAGGGGGCGAACGAGTGCCGTCGTTTGCATGCGGAGTTGCCAACTTGGCCGAGCGCGAGACACAGACCAGGAAGGAATTGCCGGCCGCCGAGATTTCGGCGAGCCTCAAGCTTGCAGGCCGCGCGCTACGTGCTGTCTTCCTGCTGGTGCTGATTGCGGTGACATTTCGCGTCAGCCTGCCCCAGAACGAAACGATCTGGACCGCCTACGACACGCCGCAAGACCTCATCCGCATGGCTCTGGGCCTTGGACTTTGTGGCTTCCTTGGGTTCCAGCTTTTTAGGGCGCCGGTCGATGCCTCGGGCTATCGCGCCTGGTTTTATCTCGGCCTTGCCGCCATACCGTTCGCGATCATCCTGTTGATTTATGTCTGGTGAATGCTCGACCGTGATCCATTTGGGCGACCGCTTCTTCCCGCGGGTCAACTGCGCGGAGCAGGCGCATCGTGCTTTATGGGTCGATCAACCGTCCGGTGGCGGCTTTCAGCACCGCTTCGGTTCGCGTCGCAGCGCCCAGCTTGCCGCGCGCATTGTCGATGTGAAAATCGACCGTACGTTTGGTGAGATCGAGGATTCTGGCGATCTCTGCCGAGGTTTTGCCGCGCGCCACCCAGGTCAGGACCTCGACCTCGCGCTCGTTGAGCGCGACCGTCTTCGGCCAAAGTCCGGAGCGTGCAACGCCGGCGAGCCGCGCTTTGATGATCGTCGCCAGCATATCGAAATCGATCGGTTTGGTGACGTAGTCATCAGCGCCGAGCTGGCGGCCCTTGAGTTCGTTGCCGCGGTCGGTCAATGCGGTCAGGAAAACAAACGGCATTTTCGAGAAGCGCGGCGCCAGCGCGGTCAGCGTTTCAAGAAGTTCGAAGCCCGACATCGCCGGCATGCTGATGTCCGACAAGACGAGGTCCGGCATGATTCGCAGAATGGCAGCGAGCCCGTCACGGCCGTTCTGGGCGAGGCTCACATCGTAGCCGCGATCAAGCAGTTCCTCGGCAATCAGCGCCGCAGTCTCGCGATCGTCCTCGATGCAAAGTATCTTCTTGCGTTCTCCAGACATTTGACGCTTTCGAAGCTGCAGACGCACTATTGCAGTTTGGTCGCAAATTCAGCCGCACGCCAACCTTACTTCAATCGGAATTCCCGACCGAGCGCGGATGCACTATGCTTATGACAAGGGACGCCGGGATTGCAACGTTCGATGAGCCAAGATCAATGCGGCAGCCGCAATCGATAAGAGTTCATCTCGCCGCGGTTTTTCTCGTCTTCTTCGTGCTCATCGTCATTCTCGGCTCATTCAGCATTTGGCGGCTCAGCAATTTCAATGCACTTTCGGCGGATGTTGCCGAAGTCTGGTTGCCGACGACGCGGGCGCTCGGCGATCTCAACAACTTCACTTCGGATTTCCGCGCCATCGAAGGCAGCAACCTGCTTTCGGCGGATGCAACGGAGGGTGCGGCGAGCGAAAGGGAAATGGAGCGGCTCGACCGGTCGATCGGTGCGGCCGAGCGCAGCTTCGAGCGCATTCGGCACACGGCCGAGGAGGACAAACTCTACAGCCAGTTCAAGACGATGTGGAGCGACTATCGGAGCATCGTCAATCAGATGCTGGAAATGTCGCGCAGCAATCGCAAAGGTGAGGCGCAGGCGATTTACGGCACCTCGTCGCGGGCGGCCTACAACGCGGCAAGCGACACACTCGGGCAGCTCACCGACCGTGCCGTCGCCAACGCCCAGATCGCCAGCAGCCGGCTTGCCGTCGCCTATCGGACGGCGCTCTGGCTCATTGTGTTGGCGATGGCGATCGCCGGCATGCTGGTTGTCGCTGCGCTCATTCACGTCAGTCAATCGATTTCCTCGCCGCTGCTTCGACTGGGCGCGTGCATGCGCAGCCTTGCCGGAAACGATACGGACGTGGACATCCCGGAAACCGATCGCCGCGACGAAATCGGCGAGATGGCCAAAGCGACGGTGGTGTTCCGCGCAAACGCAATTGAACTGATGCGCAGCCAGCAGATGTTGGCCCGACAAGCAACTCAGCTCGAACAGCAGCTTGGCGAGGAGCAACGCCTCGCCGTGATGCAGCGCAATTTTGTGTCGATGGCCTCGCATGAGTTTCGCACGCCGATGACGATCATCGACGGTCACGCGCGACGCATGGTGAACATGAAGGAGCGCATGGCGCCGCAAGAGGTCGTCGAGCGCGCCGGCAAGATACGCAGCGCCGTGCTGCGAATGACGCACCTTATCGACAATCTCTTGAATTCATCGCGGCTCATCGACGGCGGCGCGAAAGACTTTTTTCAGCCAAGCGAGATCGACGTCGCCGCCCTGCTACGCGAGGCATGCCAGCTGCAACGCGAGATGGTGCCCACGGCGCAGATCGTCGAGCGGATTGCGACCGCGCCGATGCCTGCCGTCGGCGATCCCAAGCTACTCTTTCAGGCCTTCGGCAATCTGTTGTCGAATGCGATCAAATATTCTCCGGACGGCAGCGAAATCGACGTTGACGCCGCGATCGGCGATGACCGGATCGTCGTGATGATTGCCGATCACGGCATCGGGATTCCGGTGGGCGATCTCGACCGCCTGTTCGAACGCTATCATCGCGGCAGCAATGTCTCCGGCATCGTCGGCACCGGAGTGGGGCTCTATCTCGTCAAAATGGCGGTGGACATGCATGCCGGCAGCGTCACAGTCGAGAGCCGGGAAGGCGTAGGTTCACGCTTTACGGTTCATCTGCCGACTCGGCGTGACCTCGCTGCCGACACGCAGCGAACCGTCGGGGTGATCGCCTCTGCGATCGGACGAACCCCAGCCGATCCTTCGGTCGCCGCGCGCTCCATGGTATCGTGAACATGCAGGGATGGTGCAGCATGAGACCGCTCCGCGGCGCCGCGTTAACTTTACTTGTTACAATTGGGCTCTCCGGTGATGGCCGCGCCACCGCGCCGAACTTTACGCCAGTCGGCGCCGCGCTCATCCAGGTCGATTGGCAGGAGCCGCCGCAATTGCCGGCACCGTTTCGCAACCACTGCAGCGTCGACCGTTGGAGTGGGCGTCTTTACTGCTCTAACCACTGCGGTATGGACTATCAGTTTTACTTTTGCACGCCGGCAGCCTTCGGCTGCTGTCATATCGGGCATGGTTATTGCGACTGGGATGGTCGTTTGCGCTGCGCGCCATGACACGTAGGCAATTTTGGTCGATCCGCGCCGCATGTTCTCGCCAAGCCTTGCCGAGCGGTCGCGTTCAATTCGACGAAACTGATCGAGCATTTTAACCGATGAATCTTACTTTCACGCAAGAATTCGTCGACGATTGAATTCACGGGCCCTTCAGACTTTGAACCTTTGATAGCGCATCGATCGCGCGAACAGGGTCGGCGTGTGCCGAACCGTTCGAAGGCGCGACCGGCAACCAGTTTTTGGGGCTGCGCAGATGTTCAAAGCTATTCGCGTGATCAATGGTGCGCTCAATCAGTTGCAGCGGTTTCGCCGCCACGAGGGCGGAACGATGGCCATGCTGGCCGGGTTGGCGGCGATCCCCATCATCTTTTCGGTCGGCGCCGGCGTCGACTACAGCACGGCCAACATGGCGAAAAGCCATTGCCGATGCCGCGGCGTTGGTGGCTGTCGATCATATCAACATCACCAATCCCGCCGGTACCGCGCAGACGGCAGCGACCAACGTGTTCAATTCGCAGTCCTCGACGGTCAAGAACGTCAGCGTCAACTCTCCCAATATCACGGTGACCGATAGCACGACCGGACGGACCGCGGTCGTCAGTTACTCGGCGACCAAATCAAACCTGTTCATGGGACTACTCGGCATCCCGACGACGACGATCACTGGATCGGCCACCGCGACCGCCGGCCTGTCGGTGAACATCAATTTCTATCTCCTGCTCGACAATTCGCCATCGATGAACATTGCGGCAACGACCGCCGGCATCAATACGATGGTCAATCACACCTCTGCCCAGGGCGGCTGTGCCTTTGCCTGTCATGAGTCCAATCCCGCGGCGGACAATCTCGGCAATCCGGGAGGCATCGATAATTACACGCTAGCAAAGAATCTCGGCGTGGTGACACGGATACAGAATTTGGCGAGCGCGACACAGTCGTTGATGACCACCGCCACTTCGGTCGAAGGTTCAAACACATCGCAATACAAGATGGCGATTTACACCTTCAACGGCAGCGGCCTCAACACCATTCAAAGCCTCACTTCGAACCTCAGCACGGCCAAGGCCTCAGCGGCCAACATCGACGTGCTCGAAGTCTATGACAACAACTGCCTGACGAAGACGAACTGCAACAGCGACACCGACACCAATTTCGAAACGGCCATGTCGCAAATCAACAACATCATGCCCAACCCCGGCTTGGGCACGCCGAACAGCACGCCGCAGGAGGTTCTCTTCCTGGTCTCTGACGGCGTCGACGACGAAGTGGCAACGAGCTGCTCGCAGACGATGAACGGCAGCCGTTGTCAGCAACCGTTCAATACGACGTGGTGCACGACGGTGAAAAATCGCGGCATCCAGATTGCGGTCCTCTACACCGTCTATCTGCCGCTGCCCACCAATGCCTGGTACAATACCTGGATCGCACCGTTCCAAAATCGCATCGCCTCCAACATCGAAAGCTGCGCCTCGCCGGGCATGTTTTTCTCGGTGACGACGGACGGCGATATCACCGCGGCGATGCAGGCGCTGTTCCAGCAGGCGGTTGCAACGGCGCGCCTTGTCAAGTGACTGGAAGCCGGTACGCAGAGGCTCGACTCTCTCAGCCATTCGGCCGGGGCGACGTCGCCCCAGGCAACTGACGCGATTCTATTTTCGACCGGATCATGGCTCGCCAGCGTGGGACCATCTCCGCGTCCGCACCGCCGCTGCCTTCAGCCGGCCGCGCTATCACTCTCTTTAGGTTAACGATATGTGGCCGCGCCCGGTCGAGAGGAACTTAATCGTTCCGC
>Ga0335077_10006262_pt1 | contig 14695 bp, 12 predicted proteins | sample Lox_Sample_31_FD_207151 | JGI IMG/M metagenome (GOLD analysis project Ga0335077, IMG submission 207151) | Soil microbial communities from Loxahatchee National Wildlife Refuge, Florida, United States - Lox_Sample_3.1 | ecosystem: Environmental > Terrestrial > Soil > Wetlands | place: USA... | reverse complement strand
TTCGTGCACAGAATCTTTTTCCTGTCGAGAACCAAGTCGGAGCGGCAAGCCGGACAAACGATTAGATCGGCAACCGATGTCGCCGGCGTGTGGCTTTCGCTTGATGTCGTTCCTGCTCTCATCGAAAAATTTTCGGACTGCACCACGATCTCTAAACGACTGGGATGATGCCTGCATTACCGCTCCATAGGCCGCGCACCAAATCAACAGGCTTCCGCCCGGTGAGATGCAGAAACAAAAATACCGCCCCGAAATAGACTAGAATGGCAACCGGTATGACATAAAGCGCGGCGCTCCAGACGATCACGTGATAAAATGGCACGAGCCAAACCGCCATGGCCGCGACGCCGAGCAGTCCGCTGGCGAGGATGGCCGGATCGGGGAGCGGGAACGGAAAGACTCGGCCCATCTTCGTCACCGCGACCGCAAATCCGGAGCCGAATCCGATCAACGCGGCAACGGCCGCACCCCAGGCGCCATAGTGGGGAATGAGGATGACATTGAGAACGAGATCAAGGGCCGCCGCGGTCCCCATCGACAGCAGCGTGAGATTCGTGCGCGAGGCGAGAACATAGCCGTAATTCATATAATACATCAGCACCTTGAGAAACGTCGCGCCGACCAGGATCGGCAACAGCGACAAGGCCAGCGGCCGGAATTCTGCCCCGAGAAAGATATTCATCAGCAATGGCCCGGTCATCACGATGCCGACGCCTTCCGGCAGCACGATCAGAATGATGAAAGTGCCGAGCAGACGCAGTTGCGCTCGCGCGGCTTGAAGGCCGCGCTCGCTATAGGCGCTGATGGTCAACGGATAGCCTGCCAGCAACATCACCGCCAGTGGCACACCCAGCAAGTTCATTTGCAGGTCGTAACCGGCGGCATAGAGACCGGCCTTGTCGGCGCCGACAAAGGCGGCCAGCAGCCAGCGGTCGCCGAAGGTCGCCAGCCAGCCGAATAACGCGCTCACGATCAGCGGCAGACCGAAACGCAGCATCTGCCGCCCCAGAACAGGATCGAAGAATTTCCGGTTGATCCACCAGCCGCGCCAATTGACGGCGACCGCCGCCAGCGCGGCAAGCGTGGTGCCGAGCAGCGCGCCGGGGACGCCGTAGCCGAGCAGCACCAGGCCGATGCCGAGCACCATGTCCAAGATGCTTTCAAGGCTGCCGAGCAGCGCGTACTTTCCGGGGCGGAGCGCGCCCTGAGCGGCTGCGAGCTGAAACTTATGCAGCAGCGTGGCAAGGAGTAGGCCCGCGCAGATCGTGAGCTGTACTCGCCAATGCTCCGGCGCGAAAACGAGAAACGCCGCCGCGGCCACACAGCAAACTGCGGCCGCCGGCAGGATCAAGCCCCATAGCGTGGTGGCGCGCGCCGCTCGTGCGTCGGCAGGCAGATGGCGCAACATGGCCAGCATCGGCCCTTCCACGACCAGCACGCTAAAGAATCCCACCCCGGCGATCGCGAGCGCCAACTCGCCGAATTGATGCGCGTCGAGCAGCCGCGTATAGGCGGCAATGATCGCAAAACCTGCGCCGCCCGCCAAAATGCGCGCCAGGAAATAGATGCCGCTATGGCGAAGCAGAGCCATTAAGTCGATATCAATCAGGGCATTTGTGAAAAATCAACTGCCGTCGCCCGCGCGACGCAAAAACGCCGGCGAATGGCTCGCCGGCGTTTTCGTGCGGGACCGCCGACGCGGTCAGCGGAAGAAATAGCGCCCGTTGTTGCCGTAGCGCTGGCCGACCGGACGCGGCGGTCGATAGGTCGGCTGCGGCGCCGCATGCGGGCCGCCGAACAGGAAGTCGAAGAAGCCGCCGCTCGAGTAGCCGCCGTTGCCGCCATACATGCCGACCGGCGCGCGCACCGGCTTGGACGAGGCGTCCGGCTTGCGCTCGATGGCGATGTCGGCGACCTTGCGCTCGCTGCCCTTGAGGATGGCGATCATCCTGGCGTCGCGGCCGTAGACGTCCTTGCGGAACTGCAGCTTGCCATCCTCGTCCACGAAGGCCGTCTGGTAGGTCAGATGCACCCAGATGTTCTTCGGGAAGTTGATGTTGATCTCGCTGCCGCCGAACATGCTTTCAAGCTTGGCCGCGGTGTAATGCCCTTGCGGGTCGACCAGCGACAGGAGCTTTTCGCCATAGATCAGCGGGTTCTGCACGCGCATGCAGCCGTGGCTGTAGGCGCGCTCCTCGCGCGCGAACAGGTATTTGTCCGGCGTGTCGTGCTGATAGACCAGGAACTTGTTGGGGAAGTTGAAGCGGATGCGGCCGAGCGCATTGCCGGCGCCGGGCGGTTGCGAGATGTGGATGGTGCCGTCGGCATCCTGCGTCAGCTTGAGGCCGATGCGGTCGAGCGCATCCGGATCCTGCTGCAGCGCCGGCAGGTATTCGTTCTCGATGATCGAGGGCGGCACGTTCCAGGTCGGGTTGACGGTGATGAATTTCATCTCCGCCGAGACCATTGGCGTCGCCTTGCCCGGCTTGCCGGCGACGATCTTGCTTTTCCAGTACGGCTTGTCGTCGTTGTAAAGCGTCAGCGTGTAGTCCGGCACGTTGACGATCACGTGCGGATTGCCGAGATCGCGCGGGAACCAGCGCCAGCGCTCCATATTGACGATAACGGTGTCGATCGGATCGGCCGAAGGCCCGCGGGCCACTTTCTTCTCGCCGTTGAGCGCGCGCAACGTGTTGGGCCCGAGGTTGCCGTCGACGTCGATGTCGGCTTCGGTCTGGAAGGTCTTCACCGCGTCGCGCACGGCCTCGTCGTAGAGTTGGCTGGTCTTGTCGCCCGGGACGTCGAGACGCTTGCGCAATTGCACGACGCGCGGGTCTTTCATGCCGACGTGCAAGGTCTTGCCGTCGCCGATGCGCACGAGGTCCGGCTTCTTCTCTTCGTCGGCTTTGGGCGCCTGCACGCCCTGGCGCAGTTCGGCGAGCTTTTGCTTGAGCGCCTTGAATTCGGCCTGCGGCGGATTGTAGCCGTCGAGAGCGGCGGCGACGTCGCTGGCGCCGGCGAGCTTGGCCAGCACCTCGGCCGGCTCCGGCGCCACCAGCTTGAAATCGATATCGGCGCCGACACGGCTGAAATGGATGCGGCCGGTCTGTGCTTGGCGCGCGTAGGTGAGCACGGAAGCGGTAAGCTTCACCTCGTCTTCGGCCAGCTCGCTGGCGGTGGTCGCCGTCTTGAAGTCCGGCGCCGGATAATCGGCGGGATCGAGACCGTCGGTGTCGACCTGCGCGAGGAAGGCGATCGCCGCCTTGGCGCGCGCGTCGGCGGCGCCGTCGCTCACCCAGAGCGGCTTGTAGTCGCGCGCCTTGTAGAACGCCTCGACGCCCTCGCGGTCGGGTTTGCGGGTGACGATGCGGTCGAGCTTGCCGGCGATCATGTCGCGCAGCTGATCGGCCACCGCGCTGTCCGCGGTGGCGGACACAGGAGCGGCGACCGGCGCGGCGGCGGCTTTCTCTGGTTGGGCAACCGGCTTCGGTTCGGCGATGGCCTTTGCCGGTTCGGCCGCGGCTTTCGCCGGCTCGACGGCCGGGGTCGCGGCATCCTGCTTGGTCTCAGCCTTGATGGCGCCGGGTGTGGCGGCGACGTCCTTTGCCGTCAGCGGCGGCGGCAGCTCGGTGTCCGGCATCGGCACCGCCAAATCGATCTGCTGTTGGGATTGCTGCGCCATGCCGGCATGACTTCCCAGCACCAGCGCCACGCCGAGCGCGGTGGTGGCCAGCAGACGATTAAATCGGGCAGTTTTCACCAGTCCATCTCCTAAGGCTGAGCAGGGGGCCTGGCGGGCCCCCCGAAATCGCGGCCATCCTAATCCCATAGTCCTGAGGTAGTTACGCTTTTCCCAACGCGCCGAGGCGAAACATTCGCCACTGTGGCTATTTTGCATAAGGGCGGCAAACCTCGCGTTTTCGCTCGCATTTCCAAGAGTTGTCCACGGGTAAGCTAGAGCAATCGGCGACCGCCCGGCTGGTTCCTGCACCCCTTATTCGCCGAATTGGCCGATGACATCTTCGTGAGGTCCGTGTTGCACTGCAAATCGTCGTGGCGCGCCTTGCTGACAGGGGCGAATCGTTGCGCTAATATTTTAATACTTCCGCCAGCAAAGAGCGGACGAAAGGGAAACGCCATGGCCTGGACCACTCCGATCCTCGTCGAGATCTGCATCGGGCTCGAGATCAACGGCTATTTGCCGGCCGAGTTCTGATTTCCTCGCCACGTTCGTTCGACGCCCGCTAAATGGGGCGCCTCACCGTCATTGTGCTTGGCTCGGCGGCGGGAGGCGCTTTTCCGCAATGGAATTGCCGCTGTCCGGTCTGCGCGCTTGCCTGGGCCGGTGACAAGCGGGTGCGCGCGCGCACGCAGGCTGGCCTTGCGGTCTCCGCCGGCGACGGGCGCTGGACGCTGATCAACGCCTCGCCCGATCTCGGCGCGCAGATTCGCGCGACACCTGCGCTGCATCCCCGGGGTGGTCTGCGCGGCAGCCCGATCGACGCGGTGGTCTTGACCGGCGCCGAGATCGATCAGATCGCCGGCCTCGTGTCGCTGCGCGAGGGCACGCCATTGACGCTTTACGCAACGCCGGCGAGCCACGCGGCGGTCGCCGCCAATGCCATGTTCGGCGCGATGAGCGCGATGGCCCGCAAGGCGGTCAATCCTGGCGAGCGGATCATGCTGGCGGGCGGCATCGAAGCGAGCCTGTTCATGGTGCCGGGCAAGCTGCCGCTGTATCTCGAGGGCGAAGATCCCGAGACCGACATCGAAAGCGCCGCCAATGTCGGCATCGAATTGTCGCGCGCGGGTGCGCGCCTCATCTTCGTGCCCAGCGCCGCGGCGGTGACGGATGCGATGCGCCAGCGCTTCGCGCGTGCCGATGCCGTGCTATTCGATGGCACGCTGTTCACCGACGACGAAATGCTGCGCACCGGCACTGGCGAGAAGACCGGCCGCCGCATGGGCCACATGCCGATCGACGGCGAGGGCGGCAGCTTGGGCGTCTTGCAAGGCCTGTCCGCGCGGCGCATCTTCATCCACATCAACAATACCAATCCGATCCTGATCGACGGCTCCCCCGAACGCGCCAAGGTCGAAGCCGCCGGCTGGCAAGTGGCCGAGGACGGCATGGAGATCGTGCTGTGAAGCTGCTCTCTCCCGGTGAATTGGAAGCCGCGCTGCGCGACATCGGCGCCAAGCGCTATCACCGTCTGCATCCGTTCCACGGTCTGTTGCACGGCGGCCAATGCACCAAGGGCCAGGTGCAGGCCTGGGCGCTCAACCGCTACTATTATCAGGCGATGATCCCGATCAAGGACGCGAGCCTGATGGCGCGCTGCGACGACAGCGCGGTACGCCGCGAATGGCGCTCGCGGCTGGTCGATCACGACGGCGAACGGGACGGCGACGGCGGCATCGCGCGCTGGCTCAGGCTCACCGACGGGCTCGGGCTCGACCGCGATTACGTTACCTCGCTGCGCGGTCTGTTGCCGGGCACGCGCTTTGCGGTCGAAGCCTATGTGCACTTCGTGCGCGAGAAAACGCTGCTCGAAGCGATCGCCTCGTCGCTGACCGAGATGTTCTCGCCCGTCATCATCGGCGAGCGCGTGGCCGGCATGCTGGCGAATTACAACTTCGTCACCCGCGAGACGCTTAGCTATTTCGACAAGCGCCCGCCGCAAGCGCAACGCGACGCCGATTTCGCGCTCACTTTCGTCAAGCAGAACGCCAAGACGCCGGAGCAGCAGCAGGCGGTGCTCGCCGCGCTCGAATTCAAATGCGGCGTGCTGTGGTCGATGCTCGACGCGCTCTATTACGCCTACGTTTCGCCCGGTCACGTGCCGCCGGGCGCTTTTGTGGCGAGCCCATGATCCCGAAAAGTGGGAATCGGTTTTCGGATAAGATCATGCGCAAAGAAAAGAGAAAAACATGAGCGAGATCGCCGATAGCGCGCTGCCGCGCCTGCCGCGCGGCGTCCGCCTCACGCATAACGAGGCGCAGGGCGGCTGGCTTTTGCTGGCGCCCGAGCGCGTGTTCAAGGCCGATGCCGTCTCGGCGGAAATCCTCAAGCGCTGCACCGGCGAGGCGACGCTTGCCGCGATCGTCGACGACCTCGCCAAGACCTTCAATGCGCCGCGCGAGCGCATCCATGCCGACGTGGTGAAGCTGCTCGGCGGGTTGGTGGAAAAGAAATTGTTGGAGTTGGCGTGAACGCACCGGTCCCAATTCCGGCCCCCCTCGGCCTGCTCGCCGAACTCACGCACCGCTGCCCGCTCGGCTGTCCCTATTGCTCGAATCCGTTGGCGCTCGATTCCCGCGCCGACGAGATCGACACCGCCACCTGGGCCCGCGTCTTCAAGGAAGCCGCCGCGCTCGGCGTGCTGCAGGTGCATCTCTCCGGCGGCGAGCCGGCGGCGCGGCGCGATCTTGCCGATATCGTCAAGGCCGCGCGCGAAGCGAACCTCTACAGCAATCTGATCACGTCGGCGGTCGGGCTGACGCCGCAGACGCTCGCCGCGCTTGCCGAGGCCGGCCTCGACCACGTGCAGATCTCGATCCAGGACAGCGAAGAAAAATCCGCCGACCATATCGCCGGCTATGACGGCGCCTCGGCCCGCAAGCGCTCGCTCGCCGCCGAGGTGGTCAAGCTCGGCCTGCCGTTGACCGTCAACATGGTGGTGCATCGGGCCAACATCGCCCGCATCGAGCCGATGGTGGAGCTGGCACTGTCGCTCCGCGCCGCGCGCGTCGAGATCGCGCATGTGCAGTATTACGGCTGGGCGCTGAAGAACCGCGCCGCGCTGATGCCGTCGCGCGAGCAGGTCGAGCGGGCGGTGCGTGAGGTTGAAGCGCTGCGCGCCAAGCATCGTGGCCGCATCGTCATCGACGCCGTTGTGCCGGACTACTACGCGCGCTTCCCCAAGCCCTGCGTCGGCGGCTGGGGCCGCCGCTCGCTCAATGTCACCCCGGCCGGCCGCGTGTTGCCGTGCCATGCGGCGGAGGTCATTCCCGGGCTCGAGTTCTGGAATGTGCGCGAGCATTCGCTCGCCGAGATCTGGTGCGCCTCGCCCGCATTCATGGCCTTCCGCGGCACCGATTGGATGCAGGAGCCGTGCAAAAGCTGCGAGCGGCGCGAGCAGGATTTCGGCGGTTGCCGCTGCCAGGCCTTCCTGATCGCCGGCGATGCGCGCGCCGCCGATCCGGTCTGCCATCTGTCGCCGCAGCATGGTTTGGTCGAGCGACTTGCCGCAGTGCGGCACGACGCTCCCTATAGCTACCGGCATTCCTGAACGCGGCTCCGCAACACAGAAAATTGCACGCCCCCCGATTGCCACCGCCCGTGCAAATAGTGGACACTTGAACCGATGGGGGCGCGCTCCGGGGCCGTTCTCGATCGGACCTCGCGGGCCAAGCGCCTCCGCATCAGGGAGGACTTCGATGATTCCGCGTGTCACTGCCCGGCGCAGCTTTTTGCTCGCCGGCACGATTGCCGGCCTGTTATTGACCGCTCCGGCCTTCGCCCAGCAACCGCCGGCTGCCGCTCCAGCGGCTCCGCCTGCCGCCGCGCCGGCTCCGCCGCCCGCAGCTGCGCCCGCTCCGCCGCCGGCCGCAGCACCCGCTCCGGCGCCCGTCGCCGCCGCGCCGGCGCTGCCGCCAGGCTCGCCGCTCATCGGCCGGCCTGAGGGCAACGCCGCCGCCGCCAAGCTCGCGCCGGTCGCCGCGCCGCCGCTGCCGGCGCCGGCCGACAAGCTGCCGACGGCGATGCTCAAGGTACCGCCCGGCTTCCACGTCGAGGTCTATGCGAGCGGCATCCCGAATGCGCGCTCGATCCGTCTTAGCGACAACGGCACGCTGTTCGTCGGCACCCGCTTCGGCAACAAGGTCACCGCCGTCGTCAAGAAAGACGGCAAGACCGAGAACAAGGTCATTGCCGAAGGCCTCTATCGCCCGAACGGCCTCGCCTTCCATAACGGCACGCTGTACATCGCCGAGCTGTCGCAGATCTCCAAGATCGACAATGTCGACGCCAATCTCGACAAGGTGAACAAGCCGACGGTGATCTACAAAGATCTGCCGAAGGACGAGGCGCACGGCTGGAAGTTCATCGGCATCGGTCCCGACAACAAGCTCTACATTCCGGTCGGCCAGCCGGGCAACAACGTGCTGCACGACAAGGACCACGGCCAGATCCGCCGCATCAATCTTGACGGCACCGGCCGCGAAGATGTCGCGCTCGGCGTGCGCAATTCGGTCGGCTTCGACTGGAACCCGGTCAATCACCAGCTCTACTTCTCCGACAACGGCCGCGACTGGATGTCGGAGGACGTGCCGCAAGACGAGCTTAACCGCGTCACCAAGATCGGCCAGGATTTCGGCGCGCCCTATTGCTATCAGGGCAATCTGCCGGATCCGGAATTCGGCTGGGGCCACTCTTGCAGCGAATTCGTCCCGCCGATCCTGCTGACTGGTCCGCATTCGGCCGGTCTCGGCTTGCGCTTCTACACGGGCAACATGTTCCCGAAGAAGTACAAGAACGCCATCTTCCTCGCCCGCCACGGCTCGTGGAATCGGTCGAAGAAATTCGGCGGCGACATCCTCGTCGTTCATCTCAAGAAGGACGGCACGGTGAAGTCGACCGAGGTGTTCCTCACCGGCTTCCTGCAGAACAACAACTATGTCGGCCGTCCGGTGGACGTCGAAATCATGAAGGATGGCTCGATGCTGGTTTCCGACGACTGGAACGGCGCAATCTATCGCATCACCTACGGCAAGGCGCACACCGCCAGCCGCTAACGCTCGACGAACGGCCGGGGGCCTCGGCCCCCGGCTTTTTTTATTTTTGGGTCAGACATGAAAATTCGCGTCGCGTTCGCCGCGCTAACGTTTGTCGCTGCCGCGCCGGCATTTGCCGAAACAATGGCTGAGCGCGCGGCGCCGTGTCTCGCCTGCCACGGCGCCAGCGGCCAATCGGAAACGCCGGAGATCCCTTCGCTCGGCGGGCAGACCGCACCTTATGCGCTGATCCAGCTTTATCTCTTCCGCGAGAAGCAGCGCGAGGTCGAGGTCATGAACGACATGACCAAATCATTCACCGACGACGATCTGCGCGCCTTCTCCGATTTCATCGCCACGCTGCCGCCGCCGAAGCCGCCGGCCGCTGCTGGCGAGCCTGAGCGCATGCAGCGCGGCGCCGCGCTGATCACGCAGAACCGCTGCAACAGCTGCCACAATTTGGATTTGTCCGGGCGCGAGAATATCCCGCGCATCGCCGACCAGCGCGAGGATTATCTCGTCAAGACGCTGCGCGATTACAAGAACAACACGCGGCACGGCTACGACGGCACCATGGCGGAAGTGTTGGCGGACGTGACCGACGCGCAGATCGCCGATCTTGCTTATTACATCGCGCGCTTCCGCTAGTGCATGATCCCAAAAAAGTGGGAACCGGTTTTCGGAAAAGATCATGCACAAGCAACAAAATGCCTGCGCGGCGGCGACAATCGCGCTTCACGCGAGGCCCAAGAAAAAACCGGGTCCCAAAGGGACCCGGTTTCAGGTTGCCGGTGTGGGGACCGGCAATATTCCAGAGGGGAACATGCTGCACGCCGGTGACTCTGGGAGGAAACATCCGGCGCTGCAGCGAGCCCGCAATATGCGGCGCACGAGCTATGCGAGCAATGCCATGCGCCGCATGACTGCCATGCCGTTTCGCACGCAAACGAATTCGCCAGTGATTCGTATGTCCAACCCACGGAATCGCGGGCCGAGCGAATTTATTTTCCGTAAATTTCTAGAAATGCCAGCGTTGCGCGTTGGCCACCAGGAAATCGCGGAATACCTGGATACGGGCCACCGCCTTGAGCTCTTCCGGATAGACGAAATAGGCGTCGAGCGCGAGCGTGTCGGCCTCGCCGAGCAATTGCACCAGCCCGCCGTTCTCCTCGACCAGATAGTCGGGCAGCATCGCGATTCCCAAGCCGCGCTGGCAGGCGCGCAGCACGCCGAGCACGTTGTTGATGGTCAGATGCGGTAGGCGCGGGCCCTTGCCGTCGCGGCCGATGTCGACCAGCCAGCGCCGGTTGGACAGGTGCGCCGGCACGGTGCCGCCGAGCAGGATGATGCGATGCTTGTCGAGTTCATCGTGCGAGCGCGGCGTGCCGAAGCGCTTGAGATAATCCGGCGAGGCGTAGGCGTGAAAATGCACGGAGAACAGCTTGCGCTGGATCAGGTCCGGCTGCGTCGGCTGGCGCAGGCGGATGGCGACGTCGGCCTCGCGCATGGCGAGGTCGAGCTCTTCGTCGGTGGTGATCAGCGTGATGTGGATCTCGGGATAGAGGTCGAGGAATTCGCCGAGCCGCGGGGTGAGCCAATGCACGCCGATGCCCGGCGTGGTCGACACCTTCAATTCGCCGTTCGGCCGCTCGCGGCTGTCGGTGAGCTTGGTGCGCGCGGCCTCGAGCTTCATGAACACTTCGTGCGCCGTGCGGTAGAGCAGTTCGCCCTGTTCGGTGAGGATCAGCCCGCGCGCATGACGGTGGAATAACGAAACCGACAGTTCGCCTTCCAGCGCCGAGACCTGGCGCGACACCGCCGATTGCGACAGGCCGAGCCGCTCGCCCGCATGGGTGAAGGAGCCTGCCTCCGCCGCGGCGTGGAAGACCTTCAGCTTGTCCCAGTCCATCGACTTGTTGGTTGCGACCATGATTTATTCCGCCGCCGCGCGCTGATGCTCGTGGGCGGCGAGGAATTTCTCCGCTTCGAGGGCCGCCATGCAGCCTTGGCCGGCGGCGGTCACCGCCTGCCGGTAGATGTCGTCGGTGACGTCGCCGGCGGCGAACACGCCGGGCACCGAGGTGGCGGTGGAATGGCCGGCGGTGACGATGTAGCCGTTCGGCTTCATCTGCAGTTGGCCGGCGAACAGTTCGGAGGCCGGCGAATGGCCGATGGCGATGAATACGCCGTCGACCTTGCGCTCGCTGACCGCGCCGGTCTTCAGGTTTTTCAGCCGCACGCGTTCGACCTTCGGCGGGCTGTCGCTGCCGATGACGTCATCAAGCACGCTGTCCCAGATCACGTCGATCTTCGGGTTCTTGAACAGGCGGTCCTGCAGGATCTTCTCCGAGCGGAAGGCGTCGCGCCGGTGCACCACGGTCACCTTGGAGGCGAAATTGGTGAGGAACAGCGCTTCCTCGACCGCGGTGTTGCCGCCGCCGACGACGATGACTTCCTTGTTGCGGTAGAAGAAGCCGTCACACGTTGCACAAGCCGACACGCCGTAGCCCTTGAACTTCTGCTCCGAGGGCAGATCGAGCCAGCGCGCCTGCGCGCCGGTCGCCACGATCAGCGCGTCGGCGAGATAGACCTCGCCGGAATCGCAGGTGAGGCGGAACGGCCGATTGCCGAGCTCCACCTTGTTCACATGATCGGTGACGATGCGGGTGCCGACATGCTCGGCCTGCTTCTGCATCTGCTCCATCAGCCAGGGACCCTGGATGACGTCGGCGAATCCCGGATAATTTTCCACGTCGGTGGTGATGGTGAGCTGGCCGCCCGGCTGCACGCCCTGGATCAGGATCGGTTCCAGCATGGCGCGCGCGGCATAGATCGCGGCGGTGTAGCCGGCCGGACCCGAGCCGATAATCACGACTTTGGCATGCGTCATCTTTGGCATTCGCTGCGCCCCCCTGGCGGGCGTCGGGCCTTTCACCGCCCGGGTGGCCGGCGCCTGACCGGCACTTTGCGCATAGCAGGATGTATGGGTTTCGGGGGAGCTATGCAAGATACGCAACCCATGGACTCACAATCTTGACGGTTTTGGCCGGAATGGCATACCGCTCCACGCAATAATCTTTCGCGAAAGAATGTTTCGCGGTATGGATTGGTCCTGCTGGAACGCCGAACCAGGACTCCCACTTGCCCGCCCGCCTCGACGGCATCGACCGCAAGATTCTCAAAGAGCTGCAGGACGACGGCCGCATGACCAATGTGGAGCTGGCCCGCCGCGTCGGCATTTCGGCGCCGCCCTGCCTGCGCCGCGTGCGCGCGCTGGAGGAGGCCGGCTACATCAAGGGCTACCGCGCGCTGCTCGATGAAAAGAAGCTCGGCTACGAGGTGACCGTGTTCGCCATGGTGCATCTGGCGAGCCAGGCGGAAGCCGACCTCGTCGCCTTCGAGGAGTTCGTGCGCGCGCAGCCTTTGGTGCGCGAGTGCTGGATGCTCTCGGGCGAGATCGACTTCGTCTTGAAGTGCGTGGCGCCGGACCTCAAGACCTTCCAGGCCTTCGTCGAAAAGCTCACCGCGGCGCCCAACGTGCGCAACGTCAAGACCTCGCTGACGCTGCGGCAGTCCAAGGACGCGGCCATGGTGCCAATGGACGATTGATCGCCCCGCCTGCCATCGAGCCACAAATAACGTGAAGGGTTGATGCGATGAACGTTCGTGCGGACAACGACAGCGGCGCCATCGTGATCGAGAAGGACGTCGAAGTGCCGATGCGCGACGGCGCGCGGCTCGTCGCCGACGTGTTCCGCCCGAGCGGCGAGGCGCGCGTGCCGGCCATCCTCAATCTCGGCCCCTACCAGAAGGACAAATTGTGGGTCGTTCCCGATACCCTGGAGGAAAAACCCAACGCGTGGATGAACTGGGAAACCGTCAACCCGGCCTGGTGGGTGCCGCGCGGCTATGCCGCCGTGCGCGTCGACGGCCGCGGCAGCGGCAAGTCACAGGGTCAGTGCGAGCCGTGGTCGCAGGCCGAAGCGGTCGATTTCTACGACGCCATCGAGTGGGCGGCGGCGCAGCCTTGGTGCAACGGCAAGGTGGGCCTGCTCGGCATTTCCTATTTCGCCATCAACCAGTGGTTCGCCGCCAACCTGCAGCCGCCGTCGCTAAAAGCGATCGTTCCGTGGGAGGGCTTCGCCGACATCTACCGCGACGCGCTGTTCCACGGCGGCATCTTGAGCGTGTTCATGACCAACTGGTTCACCGCGCATTTGCTGCATCACAAGCTCGGCCGCGCGTCGCAACACTTGCCCGACGGCTGGAAGGTGAACACGCTCGACTTCTGGCTCTCCAACAATCTCGACACCGGCGCTTTGCGCGGCGCGCAGGCGCAATGGGACAAGATAACGGTGCCGATGTTTTCGGTCGGCAACTGGACCGGCTTCGGCCTGCATCTGCGCGGCAACACCGAGGCCTTCATGCGCGCGGCGTCCAAGCACAAGAAGCTGCGCATCCACACCGGCAGCCACGTGCATCCGTTCTACACCGAGGAGGGGCGGGCCGATCAGATTCGGTTTCTCGACTACTGGCTCAAGGGGATCGACAACGGCGTGATGGACGAGCCCCCGGTCAAGCTCGCCATCCGTCACGGCGCCGACAAGATCGAATGGCGGCACGAGCGCGAATGGCCGCTCGCCCGCACGCAGTGGACCAAGCTCTATTTCGATCTGTCGAAAGCCGACGGCATCGGCGCGCTGGTCGATAAAAATCCGAAGCAGACCGCCTCGCGCACGTATGCCGCCTCGAGCCTCGGCTCGATGGGCTCGACCTCGGCGGCCTCCTCGCAGGTGATGGGCGGCGGCATCAAGCCGGGCATGGGCATTGCGCTGGAAACTCCGCCCCTCGAACGCGACCTCGAAGTGACCGGCCCGCTCGCCGCGACCTTCTGGGTGTCGAGTTCGAGCGAGGACATGGATCTGTTCCTGACGCTGCGCAATTTCGACGCCGACGGCAACGAGATCATGGAGACCGGCCAGCAAGGCACGCCGGTGCCGGTCGCCAAAGGCTGGCTGCGCGTCTCGCACCGCGAGCTCGACCCTGACCTCACGCTGCCGTATCGCCCCTACCACAAGCACCGGCGCCGGCTGTTTCTAAAGCCGAGTGAAATCGTGAAAGTCGATGTCGAGATCTGGCCGACGTCGATGGTGTTCAAGAAGGGCCACCGCATCCGGCTCGACGTGCAGCCGCGCGACGGCGTCGGCAGCCAGGGCTACATGCACTATCACGCCGACTACAACAGCGGCACCAACGCCATCTACGCCGGCGGCGAGCGCGAATCCTATCTGCTGCTGCCGGTCATTCCCACCGCCTAGCAGGCGTCAGGCCGACAGGCGGCTGAAGCGGGCGCCGAGCGCGAGCGAGGGATTGTCGCGGAATTTAATGATCTGCCGGGCGATCGAGGAGGGCAGCCGCGCCAGCGTGTCGAGGCACTGCTCGAGTTCGCCGGGCGAAATGCCGCGGCCGCCCGCGCGCAGGCGCAGCACGGCTTTGGCGGTGTCGCGCGACATGCCGAGCGCCTTGACCATGATGAGCACCGCATCCGGCAGGTCCTGCGTCATCGCCTGCTCGACCGTCTCGATGGGCAGTTCGCACAGCGTGGCCAGCGCCACCGTCGTCTCCTCGAATTGATTGGCCTTGGCGAAGGCCGCCACGTCTTGTTCGTTAAGCTTTCCGGAAGCGCGCAATGCTTCGACGCGGCCGCGCGCCGCGGTGTAATCGCGCATGACGACGTGCGCCCTGTCGAGCATTGTCTTGGTGACGTCGGAAACGGCTTCTTCGATCAGCGATGTCATTGCCGGGTTGGCCGCCTCGAGCTTCTGGCGCACCGCATGCGAGGCGCGCACCAGGAGCCGCATCAGATGCGGGCGCGGAATGTCGCGGCGCAGGCCGACGCAGGCGGCGAGCTCGTCGTCGC
>Ga0335077_10006261_pt1 | contig 14696 bp, 16 predicted proteins | sample Lox_Sample_31_FD_207151 | JGI IMG/M metagenome (GOLD analysis project Ga0335077, IMG submission 207151) | Soil microbial communities from Loxahatchee National Wildlife Refuge, Florida, United States - Lox_Sample_3.1 | ecosystem: Environmental > Terrestrial > Soil > Wetlands | place: USA... | reverse complement strand
GCTTCAACCACCATGCGTCTCCTACGCAGATTGCGTATGCTCCGTCCTTGGTGACGAACAGATCGATTGTTAATTGCTCGAGGTCCTTCTCATCCCTCGTGGTGAAATAGCGTCCAGAGTGAGTCGCTCGACAGAAGCTCCCTCGGCGTTCCATCCACGGGTACGATACAGCTCCCAATTTCCATTGCGTCGCGCGGAAAACACAAGCACATCGCCAGTAGGTGTGAGGGCCATCGCTTCACGATCGAAGGTCCACCAGAAGTCGGAAACAGACCAGTGCGGCGCGGGTCCAAGCGATATGCGCCTGAGCAGCCGCACCTCCGCTTGTGCCGAAATAGTTAACAGTACGAGGAAGATGGGCAGCAGCACTCTCGGACGCAGGCGGCTACAAACCAATGGGAGTTCTTGCATAAGCTGAGTTTAGTCCTCCATTAGGGCTGTTCATCCGCGTTATTGCCCGACCACACTCACCACTGGAGCTTCACCCTTCGAACACCCACTCGTCGCTCACCAGGAAATTTGCAATCGAACACAGGGCAATTGCAATCGCGTTGGCCAGCAAATAGTTCATGTGTCCTTCGCCGACCAGCACTCGCATCAGCGCGAGATTGCCGACGATCGAAACGGCCCCGGTTGTTACATTGAATCTCGCAAATCGGGCTAGCGACCTCCGCCACGACGGCTGCACCCGGTCAGACCAGGTGAACTGCTCATGCCAGACGAAGTTATGGACGACCGCGGCTTCCACCGCAAAGGCCGTCGCGAACATATAGTCGAAGTTCAACACACTTTTCAGCAGGAATAGCGCCGCGAACTGCACGCCGATGCCGATCCCGCCGACGAAGTTGAACTTGAGCCAGCGCAGCAGAGTAGACGACGCTCTGTTGTTGGTATCCCGAGGCTCCGTTGCGCGGGAGATCCCTCGCCGCGCTCGAAAAAACGCGCGGCTTCGGGATGACGCCGGAGGTGTGGGAGCGTTCGATCCGGTTGACGCCGAGGAGGTAGGGGCGCTCACCACGGCGCTTCGGGATGACGCCGCGTGTGCGGAAGCGCGGCTTCGACATGACGTCATCCAAGTCGGACGATGGAACATCTCGCTCATCGCTCAATCCTTTCTTCCCGATACAGCCGCATCGTGTTCTGGATCGAGAAGAAGACGGCCATCAATCCCATGCCTGCCAGGCCAATCGCTCCGCCGACATCAAAGAGCCGATAGCTCCCGCCAAAGAGATGAACCACCGGACTGCGCAGCAGAGCGAGATTCCCCAGCGCCAGCAGAATGCGTAGCTCTGTCGGGCCAAATCTCCAGAAGGACAGCCGGAATTCGCCTAAGGCGTGCGTCGCCAGATACGACTGGATCGACAGCATCAGGAAGGCGATGAGCAGCCCGATCGCGATCCACGGATGCATGTATCCCGAGAGCGCCAGCCCGGCCATGAGCGCGACGGCGCCGAAGGTGTCGACCATGTGGTCGACGTAGAATCCATAACGCGGACGTAGCCGCTGACGAACGCGGGCCAGCGTGCCGTCGAGCGAGTCGCCGAGCCAGTTGAGCGCCAGGCAGGCGATGACGCCGAGCAGGGCGAACCTGTTCCAACGCGCAAGCGCATAGAAACCTCCCGCGCCGATCTGCGCCAGCAGGCCCAGCGCAGTGAGGTGATCAGGGCCGATCCACTCCGGTGTGCGCGCGGCGAGCCATAGTAAGGCCCGCTCCTCGGGCTTCGCTACCCAACTCTCCTGGACACGCACGCTCGTTTCGGCCGGCATGCGCCGGGATTTTTCGTCCCGCAGCGCACGAAGCACTCGCGGGTTCACCTGTTCACAGAACTCGGTCATGGTTTGAGAGCCTGCGATTGCCATTTCGTCCTCCGTTTGGGTTCTTTTGGCACCGTTTTCGCAGGAAAGGCAGTGGATCGCAATGCACGGCGGCTCAAACGGAAATCAAACCGAGGTCAAGCGCAAAGTTGCTGGAAGGAAAGGGCTTCCCGGCTCAGATCATCCGAGCAAGACGAGTCGGGGATGACGAAATTGAGGGAAACTGACCAAGGGTGCTCTATCCCGAGCGCGACACGTCTTTACCTTTTTTCTTTCCGCAACATCCAACAAATTGGTGGAGGTTTTATGAAAGTGTTTGGCAGGTCTTCTTTCTTTTGCTTCTTGGTCTTGGCGTTGGCAATCTGCTCGGGTGCGGCGGAGGCTCAGGAAACTCCCGCCGGCAACTCAGCCCGACTGCTCGTCACGGTTGAACCGCACCATGGCAACGCAGTGCCCGAGATTAACCGCCAGGATGTGATGGTCTTTGAAGGCGCGATCAGGTCACGGAATGGACTCCCGCGCAGGGGGATAACGCCGCGCTCGAACTCTACATCCTGATCGATGACAGCTCCAGCACGAGCCTGGGCACGCAATTACAAGACATTCAACAGTTCGTTAATTCGCAGCCTCCGTCGGCCAAAGTTGGAATCGCGTACATGCAGAATGGGATTGCGCGCATCGCGCAGGAACTGACTGCCGATCACGCCCAAGCAGCCAAAGCCGTCCGACTGCCCATGGCCGAAGCCGGCGTGAATGCCAGCCCCTATTTTTCGCTAAGCGACCTGGTTAAGCATTGGCCCGCCGGCAACGCCCGCCACGAGGTGCTCATGGTGACGGATGGAATCGACCGTTATTATGGGAGTGGCGATCTGCAGGATCCATATCTCGACGCTGCGATTGACGATGCCGATCGCGCCGGCGTCGTCGTTTCCGCAATTTACTCACCGGGAGTCGGACATTTTAGTCACAGCTACTGGCAGTCGTATTGGGGACAGATGTATTTGTCAGAACTGGCGGAGAAAACCGGCGGTGAGGCCTATTACATCGGATTCACGGGCGCGCCTGTCTCCTTCGATCCATACTTGCAGGACCTGGCGAATCGGCTGCAGCACCAATACTGGCTGGGATTCACTCCCAAGGCGGAGAAGAAAGCATCCTGGCACACTGTGCGGCTGCGCACGGAAGTCCCGAGCGTGGATCTGGTTTCCGCCGGGCGTGTCTACGTGCCGTAACAATCCGTCGCTTTAGCGGGAGCGAATCGATCAATACTAGCGTCGCGAGATTCCGATAAGATTGACCTCGGATCGGGACTCGATGACGAAATTTCTCCGCTTTTTCCGGCCCTCGCACGAGCACACGGCATTCTCGGCGACTCTGCTGCTGATCTCGGCCGTGATGTTGTCCCGCGTGATCGGGTACGTGCGCGATGCTTACATCGCCTGGGCCTATGGCGCCGGCGGAGCGACCGACGCCTACATGGCAGCCTTCACGCTGCCGGACTTTCTCAACTACGTTGTGGCCGGCGGCGCCGCTTCGATCACCTTCATCTCCATCTACACACGTTTTCTCGCCGAGAAGCGCGAGGCCGAGGCGCAAAGAACTTTCTCGATCATCATTACGGTCATGACGACGGTGATGATTGTGGGGACGATAGCGGCGGAAATCTTTGCTCCGCAATTCATCCGCTGGTTCGTCAAAGGTTTCAGCCCCGATAAAGTCGCGTTGTGCACTCACCTGACCAGGATTCTTTTGCCCGCACAAATTTTTTTCTATGTTGGCGGCGTGGTCTCGGCCGTGCTGCTCTCGCACCGACTTTTTCTGCTGCCCGCGTTCGGTCCGATTCTGTACAACGTATTCATCATCCTCGGCGGAGTCGTGGGCGGCCGGCATTTTGGCATTCAGTCGCTGGCCTATGGGGCTCTGGTGGGAAGCATCGCCGGTCCGTTCCTTGCCAGTGTGATAGGGGCGGCGCGCATCGGCACCGGGTATCGGCCGTCGTTCGACATCTCCAATCCGGCGTTCCGCGAGTGGGTACGATTATCGATTCCCCTGATGCTGGGCTTCTCTCTGGTCACGGTCGATGACTGGATCCTGCGCCACTACGCTGCGGTCGATGAGAAATCAGCCGTCTCTCCTATGCCAAGCGGCTCTTTGCCGTCCCCATTGCGGTGCTTGGCCAGGCGACCGGGCAGGCCTCACTGCCATTCTTCGCTCGCCTGTTCAACGAAAAGAAGCTGAAGGAATTCGCCGACACGGTCAACGATTCTGTTTATCGCGTCTCCGCCGCGTCGTTGCTGGCGACTGGCTGGATGATGGTGGCCGCCCTCCCGCTCATCGACTTGGTTTACCGGCGCGGAAGGTTTTCCTTCGAAGATTCCCAGACCAGCGCCGTCTACTTTTTCTGGTTCTCGCTTTCGCTCATATTGTGGTCGGCGCAGGGACTCTACGCGCGCGCTTTTTATGCAGCAGGAGACACGCTCACGCCGATGGTGGCGGTCACGATCATCACCGCCCTCTCGCTTCCTATCTACTCAGTCTTATTCCACACATTCGGGGTGGTTGGGCTGGCCTGGGCTTCCGACATTGGAATTGGGATGAATCTCATCGCGCTCGCCGGATTGCTGCACCGGCGAAAGCTGGTCTCGCTCGCCGGCCTCCGCTGGGATGAGTTGGGAAAGGCTGCGGTTACTGCGCTCGTCGCCGCCGTCATCAGCTTCGAAGTGGCGAAAGCGGTTCCCATTCATTCAGGACGCGGCGGCCGCTGGGCCGATGTTTCCCAGCTCGCTCTGGTTTCGCTGACCTGGGCCGCCGCCGTGGCAGCTGGATTATGGCTGCTGCGTTCCGAGTTGCCGGGCGATCTTCGTCGCCGCAAGCGTGCGGCATATCCCGCAGTCGCGCAGGATGAGAGCAAAGAAATTATGGGATCCGGACGGTAGCGGCGAGAACGCAGAGCAAACTCTGGCGCTATACTTTTTGTAAGCGACGATTCATGACTACCGCAACTAAAACCGTCTCGATTCAGACCCTTGTTCGCGAACTGCGGCAACTGCCGGAGTCTGATTTCGTCCCTACCGAACCTCTCCGCCGATTCCTGCAGCAGATGCCGGTGGATGCCGATTCTCTGGCTCCTTATCTGAACTGGGATCGGCAGCACTATACGCGCAACCTGATCGACCGCACTCCGCTTTACGAGTTGATGGCCATCTGCTGGGAAGTTGGGCAGGCGAGCTCGGTGCATAATCATCGCGATCAGAATTGCTGGATGGCAGTTCCCATCGGCCGTCTTCAGGTAGAAAATTTCCATCTTGTAGATCAGGATTTGTCTGCGGGAAGATGCCGCCTCGAGCCGCTCAACGTTGTCGAGATGAACATCTCACAGCCATGCGCCGTCGATCCTTCGGACCCGGTGCATCGGGTTGTGAACCCGCGGGAGTTCAACCAGCGCGCTGTGAGCCTGCACGTCTATTCCCGCCCATTCGATACCTGCATCGTCTACTCGCCAGAACAAGGTACCTGCGGGGAGATCAAATTGCACTTCAACACGGAATATGGAAAGTCGAAGTAGAGGTTGGTCCGCTCACATGGGAGGCGTCATCCCGAGCGAAGCCGCTCTCAGGCGGAGAGAAGGATCTCCCTCAAAGGGGCTGCTTGGGGAGATCCCTCGGCCCGCTGGTGAGAACGCGGGCCTTCGGGATGACTCCTAATAGGAGCGCAAAACGATCATCGGTGAAATGTTGGCGGCCTTCTCAGGCTGTTAAACTAGCCTGGTTGCCTCCTCGAAGAAAATCATCGAATGCCGCGGCCGAAGCGCCGATTGCAGAGAAGGCACCTGCTGCCAAACCGGCGCCGGTGGCCTGCCCGGATCCTAGCTCGCAAGGCCGTATCTTCCTGATCGACACCATGTCGTTCATCTTCCGCGCTTATCATGCCATGGCGCGGCAGCGGCCCATGTCGACCAGGACCGGCCTGCCCACGGCTGCGATTTACGTTTTCGTAAACATGCTGCGCAAGTTGCGCGACGATTTTTCGCCGCAATACCTGGCCGCGGTATTGGACGTTGCCGGACCGACCTTTCGTGACGAAGAGGCCGAAGCGGTTACCAGCGTTCGCAAGTTCGACATCAAAACGCAAACCTTCGTGGAAGTCGAATACAAGGGTTATAAGGCGAACCGAAAAGCCATGCCCGAAGACCTGGCGCAGCAAGTTCCTTACATCAAGCGGGCGCTCGAGGCCTATCGCATTCCGATGCTCGGCGTGACACGCTTCGAGGCCGACGACGTGATCGGAACTCTGGCGCGCAAAGCGGCCGAGACTTCGCATCCCGTTTACATCGTTTCCAGCGACAAGGACATGATGCAACTGGTAAACGAGAGAGTACACATCCTGAATCCGCCGAAGGACAACCTGATCTGCGATGCGGCCAAGGTGGAAGAGATTCTCGGCGTGCCCCCCGAACGCGTCATCGACGTGATGGCGCTTCGCGGCGACACGATCGACAACATTCCCGGCGCGCCCGGAATCGGCGACAAAGGTTCGGTCGAGATCATCAAGCGCTTTGGCTCGCTCGAGGCCGCACTTGACCACGCCGCTGAAGTCGAACGCAAGACCTATCGCGAATCGCTGCTCAACAATCGCGACACAATTCTTTTCAGCAAGAAGATGGCGACGATCGATACCAACGTGCCGGTTGAGCTGGATATCGACTCAATGCGCGTGGGAGATCCGGATGTCGACGCCTTGCGCGCGCTGTTCACTGAACTCGAGTTCACTTCGCTGCTGAAGGAATTGTTGCCAGTGGCCGAAGTCCGCGAAACACAGTACGGAGAGGCGAAATCGGCCAGCGAGGTGGACGCGGTCCTGCATGCGTTGTCCGCCGACAGCGCGCTCGCGATCGCAATTGAGCACGAAGCCTCGACTCAGCAGCCAGACGAGAGTGAAGAAGAAAAGGAGGAGGCGCCGCAAGACGCTCAGCTCTCATTAATGGATGTTCCGATGGCGATGGCTCCGACTGAGCAGAGGGTGCCACGCATTGCGATCTCAGCCGGCGCGGGATCAGCGTTGGCAGCGAAGCTCGACTCCAGCGCAGCAGGAAAAAAATTAAGAGACGCCCTGCAGAATGAGCTGCTGCCGAAGTCCTTTCACGATTACAAGTCCGCCACTCATGCGCTCGCCCCTCTCGGTGTAGTCATGCAAGGCGTGCGCCACGATCCCATGCTGTATTCCTATCTGCTCGATCCCACTTATTCCTCGCACAGCCTTCCGGAGATTGCGCTGCGGCGCGCGAATCTAAAGCTCGCGGGCGGGCTGGCGGAGGCCGCGGACATCACCGGAAGGCTCACGACCGCGCTGCGCGCTGAAGTGGAACAAGCCGGATTGCTGAAACTCTACGAAGAAATCGATCTGCCGCTCGTCCCCGTGCTGGCCCGCATGGAAGAAGCAGGCGTAAAGATCGACACCGGCGCGCTCTCCCAAATGTCGGTCGAGCTCGAGCGCGAAATCGCGGTCCAAGAAAAAGAAATTCACGACGCCGCCGGGATGGAGTTCAACGTCGGCTCACCCAAGCAGCTCGGCGACGTTCTCTTCAACCGCCTGAACCTGCCAAAGCCGGTGAAATATGGCAAGGGACGTACGATCTCAACCGCAGTCGATGTGCTGGAAGAGCTGGCCGAAAATCATCCCATCGCGCGCATGGTTCTGGATTACCGGCAGCTCACGAAATTGAAATCGACCTACGTCGACGCTTTGCCCGCTTTGATTAGTTCAACCACGAAACGTTTGCACACGACGTTTGGTCAGACCGGAACCGCGACCGGCCGGCTCTCGTCGGCAAATCCGAATCTGCAGAACATTCCCATCCGCACGGAGCTCGGACGTGGCATCCGCGCAGCATTTATCGCCGAACCGGGCTGCGTGCTGCTCACGGCTGACTATTCACAAATCGAATTGCGGCTGCTGGCCCATTTCTCCCGCGATCCGTTACTGGTCGAGGCCTATCGTCGGGGCGACGACATCCATACTCTGACAGCCTCGCAGGTTTTCGGCGTGCCGCCACTGATGGTTACCGCCGACCACCGCCGCCAGGCCAAGGTCGTGAACTTCGGCATCGTCTACGGGCTCTCGCCATTCGGGCTCTCGCAGAATCTCGGAATCGAGACATCTGAGGCCAAACAGTTCATTGAAGCCTATTTCACGAAGTATGCGGGAGTGCGCGCGTTCATCGACAAGACGCTCGACGAGGCTCGGCGTGAGCTGAAAGTCCGAACCCTGTTTGGGCGCATCCGGCCGATTCCCGACATCAACAGCAAGAACTTCACGCAGCGCGGATTCGCCGAACGCACGGCGGTGAACACGCCGCTGCAAGGCACCGCCGCGGACCTGATCAAGATTGCGATGATCCGCATCGACGAGGCGATCCGCGAGCGCGGCCTGAAATCACGGATGACGCTGCAGGTACACGACGAACTGGTGTTCGAGGTGCCCGAAGCGGAGATCGACATCATGCGATCGCTCGTCCGCGAACACATGGAAAGAGTTCACGAGCTCGCTGTGCCGCTGCAGGTGGAGATGGGCGTGGGTCGGAACTGGCGAGATTTGGAGTAAGCGTTGGGGGCACTCTCGCCCGCGGACGCTGGTGACGTGGCACCCGGGCGCGTGCCGCTGGTGTAAGATTATCAGTGAACCCCATCCGCCGGGCGACCTCCCGGCGGAATCCTTCCGAGTCGGGACGTGGCTCAGCCTGGTAGAGCACTCGCTTGGGGTGCGAGGGGTCGGCAGTTCAAATCTGCCCGTCCCGACCAATTGCCCGCCATTCGCCGTCGGGTGCAACGCTAAAACACTTCTTCACCCTGCGATCGGTGCCACCGCCGCGAAGAATTCTTCCTCGCACCCGCTGAAATAATGCGCTATCACGCATGGTTCGCCGGAAGCGAGCATGGTTTCGAATTCGCCACCCTGGCATACATCCGCTGGAGCAAACTTGCCGGGCGAGAAATTCGGAAGTCGTCCGAGCGCCAGCCATAACGCAATCTGTTCGACGATCCAGGGATTTGCGGAAGGGTAAGGAAGGGCATGCGATCGATCCGACTTGCTCATCGCGTCGAGAACCGCCGGCCGGACGCGTGGGTCATCGAGGCCCATTTCGTGATCGCTGAGCTCCCGTCCGCACAGCAATCGCCACACCAGGCAAAGATAAGACTCGCGCAACTCCCTGAACTTATGCCAGATGCCGCGATTCATCAGGCAAACGCCGGAATTGAATGGCGGCACCGGCTGCAGGCCTTCCTTTCGCGCGATATAGCTCAGCAGCAGTTCGTCCACGTGCTTCGGATTGTAGCCATGCGGACTCCGCCGCGACCGCGGCTCTTCTCGCGCATACCAGTCCTGGGACACGTGTTGATCGAAAAGAAGGTTGACATCGGCGAAGAAGAAAGTATCGCAATCGAGATAGAGGAGTTGCGTAACAGATTCCAGCGGCGACGTTGCCAGAACCAGAAATTTGTGCAGCGTCGGATACAGCGCCAAAATCGAAGCCCGGGAGTGCATCGGCTGCAGGAATGCTGCGTAGCTGCCCAGAAGTTCTACGTGGACATTCTGCCGCTCGGCTTCCTGAAGCAACCTCTCGCTCACGCTATTGAAAAGAAAGAGCCAGACGGCGATGGAGCGGTTATGCTTTCGCAGGCTGCGAATGCTCTGAATCCATTGCCGCTCGCGGCTTTCGCCGGGAATGTTAGCCAGCGAGTAATAGATCAGTCTCACGGATACCTCGTGGGTTTCAGCCTGCCTCCTCCATCTCCCGTGCCATATCCAGCATCTTCGTGACGCTGTTCCAGTTCCGCGCTGTGCCGGTGACCTTCAGGAATTTCTCAACCTTAGACCATGGCAACTTCGATCGGCCCGCTCCGTCTGGAAAATAGATGAACAGCTCGCGCCCTTTCAGATGCAGTTCTTCCGGATATTTCTTGAATGCAGCGAGCGCGTTTTCCGCTTCGCGTCCCGGTTCGCCAGCGAGAAAAGTCACAAGAATCTTGCCCGGCTCCAGATCACGGCCGGCGAACGGAGTCACAGCAACAACTCTTCCGAGATCTTCTACCGTTCGCAGGATCACGTCCGTCCGGCAGGCCAATTTCTTTTCCAGCGCCTTCTGAATCTTGCCTGCAATCAGTCCGAGATCTTTTTCCTTCGTGCGGAAGATGACGTTGCCACTCTGCACATACGTGCGCGGTTCCTCAAATTTCAGGGATGCATAGAGGTCGCGCAGAGCGTCCATCTTGATCCGTTTGTGCGGACCCAGATTCACACCGCGGAGCATGGAGATGACGACCGGCATAATCTATTTCTGCGCCCGATGCAGGATGATACGACGATAGAGAGTCTTGCCATCATCGATCAGCAGGCGGCCCGCCATGGTGTCGCCCATCACGTGGAATTCCCAATCATCGTTCTCGCGCGATCCCGATGTACAACTCAGAGCGCCCACTTTTGATTGGTACGTGCAGGCCAGCGTTCCGATAAAGTCAGGCGCGCCGTCAACGATTTTGTAGGCGTCAAGATTGAGCTGAAATGGATCCTTCTTGTCCGTGGCAATCTGATACAGAACATGCTCGTCATGGCAGGGAGAATCCGCGACCGTGCACTTGGAATCGCCCTCCCACGAACCCAGAACGGCCTTCACCGACTGCGTTCGCGCAAGAGGCAGCCACAAAACAAAGAGGATCACGACGAACAGGAATGTCTTTCGCATCGCAAATTCGCGTAACCCATGATATCCGAGTCCGCATCGACCGACGAAATGTCCCTCTGAGTTTGCCGGAACCAAGAGAATTACTTTATGGGCGACACGAACGCTCGCAGAATCAGGAAAAGCTCGCCGCCACGTTCGTCGTTGGCTCGCTCGACCGTTGCACGTGTGACATTTTCCGCCCGACGTTCGCAGCTCGGGCCACAGCCCAGGGGGAGAGGATATGTCGGGACAAGTGGTTCTTTATTTTGAGGATCAGTCGGACGCGCTGCGCTTCGCCCTGGCGGCCGGCTCGGTGATGGCGGGAGAAGGCGCGAAGTTCACGAACGATTTGCTGGCGGAAACGGCGCGCGTGACGCGCATTCGGCTCGATGCCGTCAATGCCGGATCGGTGAAGAAACCAACTTCAGGCCGCGCCGCGTAAGCGGACGCTCAAGCAGTTCCCGCGTTGGTGAAGGCCTCGATGGCGTCGTCTAAAGTAGGAAACATCAGGAAGATCTGTTCGACTTTAGTAATCTCAAATACCTTCAGAACCCGCTTGTTTACTCCGGTGAGCGCAATCCGCCGGCCCGACTTGGCGCACGACGTACACGCGCTGACCAGCGATCCCAGGCCGGAAGAATCGAGATAAGGCACTCCGCTGAAGTCGAGAATCATGGTCGGAGCGCTCTCGCGCCGCACGGCGTTCATGAAATTGGCGGTATTCTCCATGGTGAGCGGGCCGCGGAAACTCAGCACTCCGCGATCCAAAACGTCGACCTCCAGCGGCTCTGACACCATGGCGCAGCGATTCTAGAGGAGAAAGTCGCCGCCGTTCAAGTTAACTTGCGAATTACTTTCGACCGTGGTCCTCATTTGTAATTTTTCTGTGTTTTCTTGTTTCGCCCCTTTTCACTGCTCTGTACATGAATAGGATTAGAACAACGGCGCGTGGGGAGAAAAGGCGTGGCAAGAAGTGAAGAGGAAGCCCAGCGATGTTCAAGCTGATTTTCGCAGATTCGATAGGCACCCCAAGGGCAAGCAAGCTCGCATCCTGTTGAGCTCGGTCTTTGGGCCGTACGCCCAGGATGACGAGTTCGGAAGCCGCTCCATCAATCCGATGGAGCTCTATCACAATCAAGTCACGCGTGCGCAAGGCAGCTTTTCGCTGCGCATGTTCCACCGGTCGTGGGGCATCATGCTGATCCAGGCGAATATTTCCGCGCCTTGCACGGTGCTCGATTTTCCAACTCGCGATCGTTTCGCCCGCGAAATTCAGCGGCATTCCTACGACATCATCGGGATCTCTTCGATCATCGTAAACGTGTCCAAGGTGCGCGAGATGTGCCACATGATCCGTCAGCTCTCGCCCCAATCGACCATTGTTGTCGGCGGGCACGTGGCCGCCATTCCCGGCATCGAAAGCATGATCGATGCCGACCACATTGTGCGCGGCGAGGGCGTCTCCTGGATGCGGCGTTATCTGGGCGATGATGAAAATGCTCCGATCCGGCATCCGGCGATTGTGTCCGGACTGCGGACGCGCATCATGGGCATTCGGCTGCCCGACCGCAAGGGCGCGACGGCGGCCACCATTATTCCTTCCGTCGGCTGTCCCATGGGCTGCAATTTCTGTACGACCTCGGCTTTCTTTGGCGGAAAGGGGAAGTTCGTCAATTTCTTTGAAACCGGCGACGAGTTGTTTGATGTGATGAGCCAGATGGAGAAGGACCTGCGTGTGCGTTCCTTTTTCATCATGGACGAGAATTTTCTGCTTCATCGCCGGCGGGCGATGCGGCTTCTCGACCGCATGAAAGACGCACACAAGAGCTGGACCATGTCGGTGTTCGCTTCGGCGAACGCAATTCGTCAATACACGATGCAGGAATTGGTCGATCTGGGCGTCAGCTGGCTATGGATGGGCCTGGAGTCTCCCCGTTCCAGCTACGGCAAATTGCATGGCATCGATACGCGGCAACTCACGCACGAACTACGGGAGCACGGCATTCGTGTGCAGGGGTCGACGATAATCGGTCTCGAGCATCACACCCCGGACAACATCATCGCGGAAATCGAACATGCCGTTTCCCACGACACCGATTTCCACCAGTTCATGTTGTATACGCCGGTCCCGGGAACACCCTTGTATCAGCAGATCGAGAGCGAAGGGCGGCTTCTGGGCGGCGTCGATTACGCGGATGTGCATGGCCAGTTCAAATTCAATTTCGAGCACGCCGCGATCTCGCGCGAGGATTCCAAGCGCTTTCTGGATTGGGCGTTCTGGCGCGACTTCGAACTCAATGGCCCCAGCCTGTACCGGATCGCGCGCACCCTGCTGGCTGGCTGGAAACGTTATAAAGACTGGCCCGAAGCTCGCGTGCGTGAGCGCTTTGCGCGCGAGATGCATCGTCTCGGCGGGATCTATGGCTCGGCTCTTTGGGCCATGGAAAGGCAATTCCGAAGCGTGAATCGAGAGGTCAGCGAGCGCATTCGGACGCTGCGAGAGGAATTCGGCCGCGAGTCGGGAATTGTGTCGCGAGTAATGCCGGCCGTGCTTGGTCCGGTCCTGCTGTGGACCACGCGCCGCGAGGATAAACGATTAGCGAAAGGGAAAACTTACGAGCCGCCGACCATTCTGGAGCGGACGAACTGGGTGGGGGCTTAGCCGGTTTTGCGGGTGGAGAGCAGATCCAGAATCTCGCGCAGTCCCTGGCGGATGTGCTGAATCTCAGGTCCTGCTTGCGCGGGAAATGGGATGGCGCCCTGAGTTTTGTCGCTCTTGTTTTCAGCGCGAAGTTGCTGGCGCGCGCCTGAGATGGTAAATCCCTGCTCGTAGAGCAACTGCTTGATGCGCAACACGCTTTCTACGTCGCGCTTGCGATACATTCTCTGCCCGGTGCTGCTTTTCACCGGCTTCAGTTGCGGGAATTCCGACTCCCAGAAGCGCAACACGTACGCCGGCAGCCGGCACAAGGACGCCACTTCTCCGATCCGAAAATACAGCTTGTCGGGGATCAGGATTTCCGACTGTTTTCCTTTTGTTGAATTCTTTTTTCGCGCTGCCATTTGACCAATCCGCTGAAAAGCCGTGCGGTTCGCCTATTGTGACACAGGTTTGGCGGCAGATTACAGATTTTCACGCCGATCGTTCATCGGGCGCGTCGTTGTCATCGGGAGCTCCGGCAATCGATGGAACTTAATGAGTTCGGCCCGGAGCGGGATGATCGGCGCTTGTATTTTAGTCGCGCGTTCAGTCATCCAGCAAAATCGAAAAAGCCCCTTAAGAGGTGCTTCCCCTAAGAGGCCTTGAGAAATCGTATACGCGAGTATGGTTCTCGCTGACGGTTAGTGTTTCTTCTTTTTTGCCTTCTTCTTCGTTGCCATTGAAGGTGCCTCCCGTTGACGATTTACCCTTGCAAGGGGTGATGACTCAGGGCCCAAACTCGAATATCGAAGACCAACCCTACTTATAGTAGGTGATGATCCTATGCCTCAAGATATTGAGGCAGTATAAACAAAGTGTCAACAGAAATCTTCCAGATTATGCACTTGACACAAGGTAATTAATTGTTTACTATTCGGAGCGTGATGGTTTTGGCCGCTCACGCTTCGGCTTCGGATCCTGTTGCTCCTTTACATGCTTGCGGACTGCCTTCACGATCTTCGGATGAAACAACTGTTTTAGAGCCTCTTCGTCCGTCATTTGCATCGGGTGTTTTTTCAACTTCTTAGACATTAGGTGCTCCGATGAAAGAAGCCATTGATCTGTGCGAACTGGTGGACCAGTACGGCAACGATGACCGCTGCCGGGTATATCTGAAGCATCTTCGCTGGCCGGATGGCGTGCGCTGCCCCAAGTGCGGCGGCGAGCATGTTTCTTCGATTCTGAAGCGCTACCAGTTCAACTGTGACAACGAAGAGTGCCGCTACCAGTTCTCCGTTACTGCTGGCACGATCTTTCACGATACCCACCTGCCGCTCACCAAATGGTTTCTTGCCGTCTTTATGATTTGCCAATCGCGCAAAGGGATTTCTGCAAATCAGCTGAAACGAATGCTGCGAATCAACTACCGAACTGCTTGGTATCTCTGCCACCGCATCCGGCACGCAATGGAAGAAGCGAATCCCCGAAAACTGAGCGGCACTGTCGAGGTCGATGAAACTT
>Ga0335077_10006260_pt1 | contig 14697 bp, 6 predicted proteins | sample Lox_Sample_31_FD_207151 | JGI IMG/M metagenome (GOLD analysis project Ga0335077, IMG submission 207151) | Soil microbial communities from Loxahatchee National Wildlife Refuge, Florida, United States - Lox_Sample_3.1 | ecosystem: Environmental > Terrestrial > Soil > Wetlands | place: USA: Florida... | reverse complement strand
AGGCGAGCGAGGTTCTGCCGGAACGGGTCCCGACGTGGCTTCTGGTTCCCGTTACCGCACCGGATTTTGCAGTTGACGGGTCACGGAAACTCTCATCTCTTCGCGGCAAGCCGCTGCTGCTGAGCTTCCAGACGGCGGAGTCACCCGATCTCGCCGGATTCCGGCGCGTTCATCGGGATTGGGCGCCGAGAGGACTGCAGTTGCTTGTCATCGCGTGCGGCGATGGAATACCGGCCGGAGAGTTCCCGCTGGTGCAGGGCACGGACGATGTGGCGGGCGTGTACAACGTTCTGTATCGTCACTTGTTTGATCGGCGGCGGGACCTGACACTGCCCACTTCGTTTGTGATTTCCGAAGCGGGCGAGATTGTGCGGGTCATACAGGGGCCTCTCGATTTCGATCGCGTCGAGGCGGATGTGCGCCGGACTCCAAGAACGCCTGCAGCGAGACTTGCTGCCGCGCTACCGTTCGCAGGAGAGTCCGCGAATTATGTGTTCGCTCGTAATTATCAGTCCCTGGGTGCGGTCTATTTTCAGCGAGGCTACTTCGAGCAGGCGGAGGCGTTCTTCCGCGAGGCTGTGCGCGACGATCCGTCGAGCGCTGAGGCGCACTACGGGCTGGGCAGCGCGTACTTGAAGCAGGACCGAAAGGCTGAGGCGCGCGTCAGCTTCGAGCAAGCCGTGAAGCTGCAGCCGAACTACCCCGATACGGCGCCCAACGCGTGGAACAACCTGGGGCTGCTGGCGGCTCGCGAAGGACGCGGCGATGAAGCGATCGCGTGCTTTCAGGAAGCGCTGCGGCAGAGTCCCGAGTATTGGGTGGCGCTGGAGAATCTCGGCAACGCTTACCGTCAACAGCGCCGCTGGGACGATGCGCAGGGGGTGCTGGAGCGCGCGTTGGCGGCCCGCCCGCGAGATCCGGAAGCCAATTACAGCCTGGCCATGGTGTTCGCGCAGAAGGACGAAACGGAACGCGCTCAGGAATTGCTCGAGCGGGCCTTGCAACTGCGCCCGAACTATCCTGAGGCGCTGAATAATCTGGGGATCCTCTATATCCGGACGCGGAGACGCGACGAAGCGGTGGCGCGGTTCGAGGAGTGTGCGCGGGTGGCGCCCGATTTCGACCAGGCATACTTGAACCTGGCGCGGCTGTACGCCGCCGAGGGTGCGCGCGACAAGGCCCGTGCCGCGTTACTGGAACTTCTCAAGCGGCACCCGGACCACGCGCAGGCGCGACAGATGTTCGACCAGTTACGGTGATGAGAGAAGGAGACCCCAGCCATGCCAAAGCCCATGCCCATCATCATCGACACCGATCCTTCGCCGGATGATGCCGTTGCGATCCTTACGGCGCTGGCCTCGCCAGACGAACTCGAAGTCCTCGCCGTGAGCGCCGTCGCGGGCAACGTTCCGGTATCGTTGACCAGCAAGAACGCGCTCAAGGCGCTGGAATTGGCGAAGCGGACCGATACGCCCGTTTACCAGGGTGCCGTCGCACCTCTCGTGCGCCCGCTGATTACGGCGGAGCATGTTCACGGACGGACAGGATTCGACGGGTTCGACCTGCCGGATCCGGCGACTCCGCTCGCGGAGGGATTTTCTCCGGATGCGATCATCGACCTGGTGATGCGAAGGCCTGCCGGCGAAGTGACGCTGTGCTGCATAGCTCCGCTCACGAACATCGCGTTGGCGCTGGCGAAAGAGCCGAGACTGGCCGGTCACCTGAAGCAGATTGTCATCATGGGCGGAGCATTCTCGGAGGGCGGAAACATCACGCCCGCCGCCGAGTTCAATGTCTACGTCGATCCGGAGGCGGCGGCTCGGGTCCTCGCCTGCGGCGCGCCAATCATGATGATTCCGCTCGATTGCACCCACCAGGCGCGTACCACCGCAAGGCGTCTCGAGAAACTGCGGGCGATCGGCACTCCCGTCGCCGAGGCCTTCTACCATTTGCTGAGCTTCAACAAGCTCTTCGATGAGCAGAAGTACGGCTGGGAAGGCGGGCCTTTGCACGACGCGACGGTGATCGCCTGGCTTCTCGTGCCGGAGATCTTCTCGGGACGCAAGGTAAACGTTGAAGTGGAGTGCGCGAGTTCCTTGACCTTGGGAATGACGGTGGTGGATTGGTGGGGAGTGAGCGGCAGGACGCCCAATGTTCTGTTTTTGCGGGATATCAATGCGGATGCCTATTTCGATCTGGTGATCGGGAGGTTGGCACGGCTTTGAAAGGGCTACAATGTTGGCGGGGATGATTAGGGTTGTACAGGCGGGAAAAAGGAGTGCCTGCGTCACATTTTTGTGTGCCGCATTGTCCCTGGCTCAGAGCCAGAAGCCTCCGGAGAAGCTTCCTTATTTCGATGAACCGTCATTCATCCCGGCGGGCGTCACCGATGCGTCAAGCCGCGGCGGCCACGGGTCGGACGCGGTTCTGCGGTCGGCGGAGGCGCTGGTAAAAGCCACGGCGTCCTTGGGTTCAAGTGCTACGGCTTCTGCCACCGAGCAGTCGTTGCGAGATGCAATCGGGCGGGATCCAGGAAACGCGGCCTTGCATCACACCCTCGCGGCGGTATTGGAACGGCAGGCGAATCACCTGGCGGCTCTGCGCGAATACCAGCGTGCGGCTGACCTCGATGGCAGCGAGTCGAATATTTTCGACCTGGGAACGGAGCTGCTGGTTCATCGCGCCGCGTTGCAGGCGTGCGATGTTTTTGCACGTGGCGCGCGTTCGTTCCCACGTTCCACTCGAATGCTGCTGGCGCTTGCTGCTGCGTTCTATTCACGCGGATTATACGAGGAGGCGAAGGCGCGCTTTTTCGAAGCGACGGACCTGAATCCCGGCGATCCGGCCCCTTATCTGCTGCTGGGAGAAGTGGAGAGCAGCGCTATCGCCGAATCGGATGGATTTGCCGAGAGGATGGAACGCTTCGTGAAGCTTCATCCAGACAACGCTTGGGCGAATTACTACTACGCGGCCAGCCTGTTGCGACGATCGCGGCGCCAGGATGACGCGGCGGCACAGGGGCGGACGCTCGCGCTGCTCCAAGAAGCGATCCGTCTCGACCCGAAACTCGGCGATGCCTGGCTCGAGCTCGGGATACTCTATGCCGACCGCTACGAATTTGACAAGGCGATCAGTGCGTGGCAGCGTGCGATTGCCGCAGCCCCTCGAATGGAAGAGACGCACTATCGCCTGGCGCAGGCGTACCGCAAGACCGGCGAACCGGAGAAAGCCAAAGCCGAGATGGACCTGTTCGAGCAGCTGTCCAAGCAATCGGCCGACGAATTCTATACCGAGCGGGGGCGCGTCAAGCAGTTCGTCTTCGAGATGCGCGACCACTCCAAGTGATCAGAAGGCCAGCTTCAGCGCAAACTGCACCAGCCGCGGATTGTTCACGGTGGAATTGATTACCCCGAAAGTTGCCGGGGAGTTGAAGTCGGCGCCCGGCAGGCCGAATTGCGGATGATTGAACAGGTTGAAGAACTCGCTCCGGAAGTCGAGGCGCAAGGGCTCGCGCAGGATGAAATGCTTGATGAGCGAGAAATCGGTATTAACGAAGCGCGGACCCGAAACCGGGGTTCGAGACGCATTTCCCAGTTCGCCGTCGGGCGGGGCGGCAAAGCATGAGGTGTTGAACCACTGGCTCAGCGTGGCACTGCCAGACGAGGGATTGCAGGTTTGATTCGGACGATTGAGGCTATTGCCGTTGTTCTGGAAATTCACACCAGAGGCGTTGTTGCTGTCTACGACGAACACCGGGAATCCCGAGGTCGCCTTCTCGATGACAGTGATTTCCCAATTCCCCAGGATGGTCTGCGCCGGTCCGCCCCAACCGCTTCCGAAAGGACGGCCCTTGCCGAAGGGCAATTGGTAGATCACGCTCGCCGTGAAGCTGTGATTGAGATTGATCTGCGAGAGAGCCCAATCGAGGTTCTGCCAGTTCGGGAGCGGAAAGTACGTGGCCCCAAGCGGAGTGCCCAGCCCATCGGTAAACCCGTTGTCGTAGGCCTTCGCGTAGGTGTAACCGACCAGAGCATAAATACCGTAACGGGCGCTCTTCGTTTCGGCCTTGATCTGAAGCGAGTTGTAGTGCGCCCTTCCGCTGTCGAACGCATTCGAGATGGTGGAGAACGGGAAAGCGGGGTACGGCACGTCGAACGCAGCCCCGTTGGGGCCGCAGCCGAGTGTGTAGCCGCGCACCGAGCCGCAGGCAGACGGAGAGGCGACGTTGATGTTGTTGCCGTCCACCAGGATGTGCGAGCTGCGCGAGCCGGCATAGCCGGCGGTCAGCACGACCTGTCCCGGTAATTGGTGCTCGACATTCACGTTGTACTGCTGTATCCTGCCGAGCTTGAAATTGGTGTTCTGCGCCAGAAACGTTCCGGTGAAATCCGCGAAAGTCGGCGGCTTGGTGAAGATTGGAAATCCGTCGGACACGTTCAGCGCCGATGGCTCCAACCCGTACTTGGTGGCGCAGGCGGAGGTGGCGAACGTACATTCGCCGCCAAAGGCAAAGGCATCGGACTCGGCGTAGAACGGCGGGTTCTGCCACAAGCCTTGGCCACCCTGATTCCACGAAGAGTCGTGGTACATGCCGTAGCCCGCGCGGACCACGGTATTGTGCCCAGTGAAGGGCTTCCAGGCTACGCCGATGCGCGGCTCCAAGGCCGTTTTGTCCAGCTGAATCCCAGCCGCACCTCCAATGATTAATTGTCCGGTGGCGGGATTGAAATCGGCTTGCCGGCCGGCGGCCTCTTTCACCGGCGTGACCAAGGCCCACGCCAATCCCAGGTTCAAGGTCAGCTTCTTGTTGACCCGCCACGTGTCTTCAACGTACGGGCGGAAGAGCTTCCATCGCCGGCCCGTCACGTTTCCGTTGAAGGTCTGGTCATGAATCGCGAGGCTGGGGAGTCCGAGCAGAAGGTCGGCCATGGGCTCGCCGCCCCAGAGCCCGGTGAAAATCCAGTAGCCATCCTGGAAGCCTTCGGCGAGCACGTTCATCTGGTTGGCACGAATCGAACCGCCGATCTTGATGTCGTGATCGCCGCGGATCATGTCGAACGAGTCGGAGATCGAAAAGACGTTGGTGCCGCCCTGGAACGGCGAATACCCGCGATCGCCCAGCGACCAATAGCCGCCATCCAACTGGATGGAAGTGAGACCGCAGCTCACGCCGCCCAGATTGGCTCCCGGAATTCCGATTGCCTGTGCCTCGCAGCTTCCAGTGCCCTGCGAAGAGATGTAGTCGAAGATCCGGTTATAGCCGCCGCTGACCTGGTTGATGGTATTGGGCGAAAACACGTGGGTCTCGGAGACGGTGACGTTGCGCGCGTGATTCAGAATGCCTTGATTGCTGGCGAAGGGACTGGCTTCGGCAAATCCGGGGGAACCGCCCGGCACATAGGAGGTCGCCTGATCGTAGCTGAAGCGGGCGTAGAGAGAGTCCTTCTGCGAGAGGTTCTGATCGAGGCGGACGTCGAACTTACCCTCGTTCAACTTCCGTACCGGCTCGTTGACGTAGTTGTAGCCGAGTTCCGAATTGTTCGCATCGGGCAGCGGATACAGGTTGATCAGCTTCTGCGAGATGGGGTTGAGCAGGCCCTGTGGAATCTTGTTGCAATTCACGCCGGCGGCCTGGCTGCCGTCGGGCGCCACGGGCATCGGCGCACCGGCGGCGTTGCACTGAAAATCGGTATTCGGGGCGCCGCTGACGAACGGGTTCGTCAGGAATCCCTCGGTGGGATTGCCGAAGGCGTCGTGCGAGAAATCGCCGGTGCGCATCGCGGCGCTCGGGACCAGACCCGTGAACGGTATCCCGTGGCGCTGATATTTATTCTCGAAATCGGTGAAGAAGAATGTCTTGTTCTTGCGTATCGGGCCGCCGAGCGAAGCGCCGAACTGATTGAGGTTGAACTTCTCGGTAGAGGTGGCGAAGAAGCTGCGCGCGTCGAGACTGGTGTTCCGCAGGAATTCGAAAACGCTTCCGTGAAACGAGTCTGTGCCGTTCTTGGTGGTCACCAGCACAGTCGGACCGGCGCGCGTTCCCCATTGGGCCGAGTAGTTGTAGGTGAGAACCTTGAACTCCTGGATGGCATCGATCGAGGGCAGGATGGCGATGCCGCCAGCGGTGAGTTCGTTGTTGTCGTTGCCGTCGAGCAGCCAGTCCGTGCTGCTGGCGCGGGATCCGCCCACCGAAAGGGAATACGACCCTCGCGCCGAGACTTCGCTGCTGGGTCCGCCATTAAAGAAGCTGTTGGGGTTGGTCTCCTGAGTCACGCCGGGCGTAAGCGTCGCGAGTTGGACGAAGTCGCGGCCATTCAGCGGAAGATCGGTCACCTGCTGGGAGTTGATGACTTGTCCCAAGGTGGCGTCTGCCGTTTGGACCGAGACGGCGGTCGCGGCAACCTCGACGCTGGTCTGAACGGTCGAGGGGACGAGCTTGAAATCCAGTTCCCGGTGCTCGTCTACCTGCAGACGGATGTCTTTGGCTTCCGCGGACTGAAAGCCCGACAGATCGACCTTGATGTCATAGCTGCCCACGCCCAAAAGCGGGATCACGTAGGTGCCTTTTTCATCGGTTAGAGTGTTTCGAGTCAGCCCGGTGGCAGGAGCCGTGACCCCTACTTTGGCCCCTGGCACGGGCGCCCCTGAAGCATCCGACACAGTGCCGGAGATGCTGCCGGTTGCCTGCCCGTAGAGGCATGGGGCTGCCAGAACCAATGCAGACGCGATGATGATGAACGGAAAAAGCCGTGCAGATGCCGAAGCAGCAGCAGGCGCACCCAACACGCCGGTTGCCCGACCAATCATGACACCCTCCAGACTGTCAGAACGGTTAGTGCAGCACTACTCCCGACTGAACGCACTGAGTCCAGCCCCAAAAGCGTACCGTCGAACGAGGCGGTTGAATCAGTTTTGTTCATTCGTTATCGATTTGTCAAGGACGAAGAGGCAACTGGTGATTCAACCGAGCCCGCCGGCCGTCGGGGGTAATTCGCTGTGAATTAAATCACGGGCGGAACAGTTTTACATACGTCAATCTGCGGTTTCCGATGATCAGTCATGGAAGGGCCATGCTACGATTTACCCAAGGTTGGTTATTACCGCTTCGAGGGTTTGAACATGCGCATGCGCAACGTTTCGAGTTTCCGCGGGTGTAGTCTGCCCGGTCTTCTTGCCAGTTTCTTTCTGTACGCTGTTGCCGCCTTTCCGCAGTCCACCGGTACCATTCAGGGAACCGTTACGGACGCGACTGGCGCGGCGGTGCCCAACGCTTCGATTTCCGTGAAAAACCAGCAGACGGGCGAAGAGCGGTCGACCAGCACCGATTCGAGCGGCATCTATAGTGTGCCTTCGCTGCCGGTGGGTGGATACACTGTCTCGGTAAAATCACCCGGAATGTCGCCGATGAATGCGACGAACGTCGTGGTGGCAGTCAGCAGCACCGTACGACAGGACTTCTCCCTGAAGGTAGCCACCAGTACCGAGGTCATCGAAGTCGCGGGGGCGGCGCCCGTGATCGACACCAACTCAGTTTCCGTAGGGGACGTTGTCAATCAGAGTACGGTGCAGGAGATCCCTTTGAACGGCCGCCATTTTGTAGATCTGGCGCTCTTGATCCCGGGATCAGTGGTGCCCCCGGCGAACGGATTTCTGACAGCGCCGCTCCGTGGCCAAGGATCCTTCGCTTTCAATTCCGCGGGTGCGCGTGAAACCAGCGTGAATTTCATGGTGAACGGGATCAACCTCAGCGATCCCAGTCAGAACCAGATCACCTTCCAACCGACGATCAACACGGTGGAAGAGTTCAAGGTGGACAATTCCACGTTCAGCGCCGAGTACGGCCGGAATTCCGGCTCGATTGTGAACATCGCGACCCGGCCGGGCGTGGACCAGTGGCATGGCGAGGCATATGAGTTCCTGCGCAACAACTACCTGGATGCCCGTAATTTTTCGAATCCCCGATTCGTCGGCTCGGGCGGCGTCCTGACGCCCAATCCGCAATCTCCGTTCAAGCGCAACCAGTTTGGCGCCGATGGCGGCGGGGCCATCGTCAAGGACAAGACGTTCGTGTTCCTGACCTTCGAATCGACACGCCAGCGACAGGCGGTGCCTCTCTCTTCGACCACCCTGTCCGCAGACCAGCGCGCGCAGGCAACGGCGTCCAGCGATGCTCTGGTGCAGAAACTGCTGCCTCTGATCCCGCTGCCCAACTCGGGCACCAATCAGTTCGTGGCATCGGCAGTAGCGCCGGTGAACATCGAGCAGGGCACCGCGAATTTCCGGCAGGTGTTTTCCGAGAAGCAGCAGGTGAACGTCTACTACGCGATTCAGCGCGATGAGCGTAACGAACCGCCTTCGACCGACGGCAACAGCTTCCCCGGCGGCGGCGACCAACGGAATGGGAGCCGCCAACTGCTCACCATCAACGACACCTGGGCGATCAATCCGACGATGGTGAACGAAGCGCGCCTCGGGTACAATCGCATCCACATCACGTTCGTGGGGGACAACACCGACAGCGCCGCGGCTTTCGGGATTAACAGCGGCGTGACTGCGGCCATCGGGCTGCCGCAGATTACGGTGTCGGGTGCGTTCACGTTCGGCGGAATCGGCGGCTTTCCGCAGGGCCGCGGCGACAACGTCGGAGTGCTGTCCGATACCTTGAGCTGGATCCACGGGAACCACTCGATCAAGATTGGCGGCGAATTCCGGCGGCAGAATTCAGACAACTTCTCCTTCACGCCTGGCACCTTTACGTTTCCCAGCATTACCGCCTTCCTGGCCGATCAGGCCACCGGCTTTTCGGTGAACACGTCGAATCTGTCGAATCGCACGTATGGGAACTCGGTGGGAGCTTTCTTTACCGATACGTGGAAGGTGTTGCCACGCCTGACGCTTTCGCTCGGGCTGCGTTACGACTGGTACGGTACGCCAACGGAGGCGCAGAACCGTTTCGTCGTGTTCGACCCCACGACGGACAGCCTGGTGCACGTTGGTCAAGGTGGCGGCCCGTCTCTGGCCTATAACCAGAGCAGCCTGAACTTCGAACCCCGCGTGGGAATCGCCTGGGATCCGTTCGGCAAAGGACGCACCGTAGTCCGCGCGGCGTATGCCATCATGACCGATCAGCCGACTCTGGGATTAGTCACCGGCCTGGTCTCCAACCCGCCGTTGGCGTTTCCGATTTCGTTCTCGCCGAGCGCGGCCACGCCGTTCGTGACGCTGGCCAACGCCTATTCCTTTGCGGGCGGTACGGTCGCGCCTTTTTCGGTGGCGCACGGCTACAAAGACGCCTATGTGTCGGAATGGAATTTCAATATCGAACAGAGATTCGGCGAGACCTACGGACTGACCGTCGGGTACATGGGCAATAAAGGCAGCGACCTGAATATTGAGCGCAATTACAACCAGCCGATCAACGGCGTTCGGCCCTTCCCGACTCTGTCCGCGAGCAGCCCCATCGATCCGGGTCTGCCACTATCGAACATCGCCGTATACGAGAGTGTAGGCAACTCCATCTACAACGCGGGTTGGATCGAGCTGAAAAAAGTGGCGAGCAAGGGCCTCACGTTGGATGCCAGTTACACTTTTTCGAGATCCATCGACGACAACTCCCGCGTGCAGCAGGGATTGACGGTTCAGGACAGTTACAACATTCATGGCGACCGGGGACTTTCGGACTTCGATGTCCGGCATCACTTCGTGTTGAGTTCCGTGTATCAACTGCCGTTCAAGGGCAACCGTCTGAAGGAAGGCTGGGAGCTTTCGATTATCGAGACTGCCCAGACCGGCAATCCGATCAATTTTCACATCAGCAATGCGTCATTTGCCGGGGCGGCGGTGCTGCGGCCCGACGTGACCGGGCCGGCCATGACCGGATTCACACCGGGCACGAACGGAAGCGCCACAACCGTGACGTACGTCCAGAACCCGTCGGTATTCCTGAATCAGGGCACCACGCCTGGCACGGTGTTGGGCTTCGGCAATTTGGGACGCAATGTCGTGATCGGGCCGGGGTTCCTGAACACGGACTTCGCGTTGACCAAGTTCACGCACCTGCACAGTTCGCAGGATCGCAACATCGATCTCGTAGTTCGCGCGGATGTCTTTGATATCTTCAACCAGAAGGACTTCACGCAGCCGAATTCGGTGGTGGGCTCGTCGGTGTTCGGCCTGATCACCGGCGGGACGCGGTTCCCGGCCGGGGACTTCGGGACGTCGCGGCAGATCCAGCTTTCCATGAAGCTGCAATTCTGACGCAAGGCTTCACTGCGGATTGTGGATCTCCTGCAGGCTCCACACGCGGATGGGGTCGCGCAGACGGGCGGCTACGGCGTCGGCAGCCGCTCGCGCGCCGCTCATGGTGGTAATGCAAGGAACGCGATAGGTCACGGCACTGCGGCGGATGGCTTTCTCGTCATGGAAGGCGGGGGCGCCGGTGGTGGTGTAGATGGCCAGTTGGATAGAGCCGGCCTTTAGCAGGTCGACCGCATTGGGCCGGCCTTCGTTCACCTTCAAGATGGTCTTGCATGGCAAGCCGGCGTTGCGCAGCGCCATGGCAGTGCCGCGGGTCGCAACCAGTTGAAAGCCCAGTTTCACAAAACGGCAGGCCACCTCGACAGCCTCGGACTTGTGGTGGTCGTTCACGCTGATGAAGACCGTGCCTTTCTCCGGTAGCGGGCTGCCGGCGCTGATCTGCGCCTTGAGAAAGGCTTCGCCGAAATTGATCCCGACCCCCATCACTTCGCCCGTGGAGCGCATTTCGGGACCGAGCGCGGGATCCACGCCGTGAAACTTGTTGAACGGAAACACGGGCGACTTCACGAAATTTTGCCGCACGGATAGAGTGCCCGACGCGCGGCCAGCGGTGAGGTGTGCGTATTCCTTCAACTTGCGGCCCCACATCAGGCCCACGGCAATCTTGGGCAACGGGACGCCTGTCGCCTTGCTCACGTATGGAACGGTGCGGGAGGCTCGCGGATTGACCTCCAGTACGTACACGACTCCGCTCTGAATGGCGTACTGCACGTTCATCAGCCCGATCACATGCAGGGCCTTCGCGAGCCGCACGGTGTAGTCTTCGATGGTGCGGAGAGTCTTCTCAGGCAGCGATTGCGGCGGCAGCACGCAGGAACTGTCGCCCGAGTGCACGCCCGCCTCCTCGATATGCTCCATGATGCCGGCGATCAGCACGTCGTCGCCATCCGCCAGCGCGTCCACGTCCACCTCGGTGGCGTCTTCCAGGAAGCGATCCACCAGCACAGGCCGCTCTTGCGAGAAGGTCACGGCCTCACGCATGTACTGGCGGACCATCTCCTCGTCGTAGGCGATCACCATGGCGCGGCCGCCCAGTACGTAGCTGGGACGCACCAAGACCGGGTACCCGATCCGCCGCGCCACCGCGCAGGCCTCTTCGATACTGGTGGCGGTGCCGTTGACGGGGCACGGGATTCCCAACTCGTCGAGCAGCTTGCCGAACAGCTTGCGGTCTTCCGCCAGATCGATGTTCTCGGGGTCGGTACCGATGATGGGCACTCCGGCTCGCTTCAGCGGCAGCGCGAGGTTCAGCGGCGTCTGTCCGCCGAACTGCACGATCACTCCGTTGGGCTTTTCGGTGTCGCAGATGTTGAGCACGTGCTCCAGGGTAAGGGGCTCGAAGTACAGGCGGTCGCTGGTGTCGTAGTCGGTCGAAACGGTCTCGGGGTTGCAGTTGACCATGATCGACTCCACGTTCATCTCCTGTAGCGCGAAGGAGGCGTGGCAACAACAATAGTCGAACTCGATGCCCTGGCCGATGCGATTCGGCCCGCTGCCCAGGATCATTACCTTGGAGCGGTCGGCGGGGTCGGCTTCGCTGGCGCTCTCGTAACAGGAATAGAGATACGGGGTGAAGCTTTCGAATTCCGCGGCACAAGTGTCTACACGGCTGAACACCGCCGCCACACCGAGTTCCTTGCGGCGGTTGCGGACGGCGAGTTGCTCGGAGTTCCACATCCGGGCGAGTTGCACGTCGGAGATGCCGTAACGCTTGGCCTGGCGGATGGTCTCCGCAGAGATGTCCGACAGTTGGGCCGGGCTGGAGACTTGAGCCGCTTCGAAGTCCGCCACCTCTTTGATTTGCCTCAGAAACCACGGGTCGATGGCGGTGAGTTCCTGAATCTCGTCGACGCTCATGCCCGTCGAGAGCGCGAAGAGGATGTAATTGAGACGATCGGGCGTGGGCGTGAGGAGCTTGTGGACGATCAGGCTGCGGTCGAACTTCTCCGACCCGAAGGCCTTTCCGGTTTCGAGGCTGCGCATCCCTTTCCACAGCGCCTCCTTGAAGGTGCGGCCGATGGCCATCACCTCGCCGACAGACTTCATTTGGGTGCCCAGCGTGGGGTCGGCGCCGGGGAACTTTTCGAAGGCCCACTTCGGAATCTTCGCCACGACATAGTCGATGGTAGGCTCGAAGCAGGCCGGCGTCTTCAGCGTGATGTCGTTGCGGATCTCGTCGAGCCGGTAGCCGACCGCGAGCTTGGCGGCGATCTTGGCAATCGGAAACCCGGTGGCTTTGGAGGCCAGCGCGGAACTGCGGGAGACGCGCGGATTCATCTCGATGATGACCATCCGGCCGTCCGTGGGGTTGATGGCGAACTGCACGTTCGATCCGCCGGTATCGACGCCGATCTCGCGGAGGCAGCGGATTGCGCCGTCGCGCATCATCTGATATTCACGGTCGGTGAGCGTCTGGGCGGGAGCCACGGTGATGGAATCGCCGGTGTGTACGCCCATCGGATCGAAGTTCTCGATGGAGCAGACGATGATGCAGTTGTCGGCGAGGTCGCGCATCACCTCCAGTTCGAATTCCTTCCATCCGAGCGCGCTCTCTTCGATGAGGACTTCGTGCACCGGCGAAAGCGCGATGCCGCGCTCCAGGATCTCAACCAACTCCTCCTGGTTGTAAGCAATGCCGCCGCCTGTGCCGCCCAATGTGAAGCTCGGCCGGAGGATGCAGGGGTACCCGATGCGCCCCGCGAACTCCAGGCCGCCCTTGACGCTGTTCACCAGCTGCGATTGCGGCGTCGCCAGCCCGATCTTGCGCATGGCGTCTTTGAACAGCAGGCGGTCTTCGGCCTTCTTGATGGCATCGATGCGGGCGCCGATTAGTTCCACGCCGTACTTGTCGAGGATGCCGGCTTCGGCCAACTCCACGGATAGATTCAGGCCGGTCTGGCCTCCGACCGTGGACAGCAAGGCATCGGGCCGCTCGCGGCGGATGATCTCTTCGAGGTAAGGCCGGGTGAGCGGCTCGACGTAGGTCTTGTCGGCCAGGTTCGGGTCGGTCATGATGGTGGCCGGATTGGAATTCACCAGCATCACCTCGAAGCCGTCGGCGCGAAGGGCCTTGGCCGCCTGCGTCCCGGAGTAGTCGAACTCGCAGGCCTGGCCGATGATGATGGGACCGGAACCGATGATCAGGATGCGATGGAGGTCGTTGCGTCGGGGCATCGGCTACTTCTCACTCCGTTGCTGTTGCATCAGGGAGACGAAATCGTCGAAGAGGTAATGCGAATCATGCGGGCCGGGGGCCGCTTCCGGATGGTATTGCACGCAGAAGACCGGGTGACTGCGGTGGCGGAAGCCTTCCAGGGTCTGGTCGTTGAGGTTGACGTGCGTGATCTCGACGTCGTTGAGATTCAGCGAGTCGGGGTCGACGGCGAACCCGTGATTGTGGGAGGTGATCTCTACCCTCTTGGTGACTTCGTTGCGGACCGGATGGTTGATGCCGCGGTGGCCGAACTTCAGCTTGTAGGTCGTGCCGCCCACGGCCAAGCCCAGCAACTGATGGCCGAGGCAGATGCCGAAAATCGGCTTCTTGCCGATGAGCGCGCGGATGTTGCGCACCTGGGTCTCGAGCGGCTCGGGATCGCCGGGGCCATTCGAAAGGAAGATACCGTCGGGGTGGAGTGCCAGCACATCTTCCGCGGAGGTCAACGCCGGAACCACCGTGACGCGGCATCCCACCTGCACAAGGCGGCGCAGGATGTTGCGCTTGATGCCGAAATCGTACGCCACCACGTGGAATTCGGGCGCGGGGGCGTGGCCCACTTGTTCCGATGGTGAGCAGGCATCCACAGGATGGCTCCATTCGTAGGACTGCCCGGTCGAGACGCGGCTGGCAAGGTCGAGCCCAGCCATGGTGGGAATCGAGCGGGCCTTCTCGACGAGCGCTTGTGGATCGGTGCGGGCTGCGGAATCGCCCGACGTAGCAGAGAGGACGCCGCGCATCACACCCTTCGTCCGCAGGTGGCGGACCAGGGCGCGCGTATCGAGGCCCGAGACGACCGGGATGCCCGCGTCGAGGAGAAATCGGTTGGCGGCTTCGTCCGAGCGCCAGTTGCTGGCGACCGGTGAAAACTCGCGAACTACCAGGCCTTCGATGTAGGGGCGGCCGGCCTCGTTGTCTTCGCGGTTGGTGCCGTAATTGCCGATCTGCGGGTTCGTAAGGATGACGATCTGCCCGGCATATGACGGGTCGGTGAAAACTTCCTGGTAACCAGTGATGGCTGTATTGAAGACCACTTCGCCCGCCCGTTCTACAGGCGCACCAAAACTGCTGCCCTCGAAGACCATCCCGTCTTCCAGGGCGAGGATTGCAGAGTTCAAGTTAGGCTTTCCTTCCGAGGGTGTGGGTAACTCTCATTCTATCGCAGG
>Ga0335077_10006259_pt1 | contig 14697 bp, 15 predicted proteins | sample Lox_Sample_31_FD_207151 | JGI IMG/M metagenome (GOLD analysis project Ga0335077, IMG submission 207151) | Soil microbial communities from Loxahatchee National Wildlife Refuge, Florida, United States - Lox_Sample_3.1 | ecosystem: Environmental > Terrestrial > Soil > Wetlands | place: USA... | reverse complement strand
GGTGATGCGCAGCCCCTGCCGCCGCATCGCCTCGACATGCTCCGGCCAGGGATCGATGAAGGTCACGTCCTCGCCCGCTTGCGCCATATGCGCGCCGCAATAGCCGCCGACCGCGCCGACGCCGACGATGGCAATTCTCCGTCCCATGGCCTCCGCCCTTTCCTTGCGCGCTTATCCGCGCGTCAGAAATTCCTTCATCCAGCGCCGGTGCTCGGCATCGCGCGTCACCGTCTTCATCAGCTCCGCCGAGGCGACGCCCGGCAGATCCTTCGGCTTCACCCCGTCGCGCAGCGCTTTCAGCGTGTCATGGACCGCGCGCACCGCCGCCATGAAAGGCTGATGTCCCTGCAAGGCGACGCGCACGCCGCGCGCGGCGAGATAGTCGCGATCGTCCAGCTCGGCCGAACCGCCGCCGAGGATGATGGGCCGATCGACCGCGGCGGCGATGGCGTCGAGCTCGGCGCGTTTCTTGAGGCCGACGAAGAACAGCGCATCGACACCGGCGGCGGCATAGGCCTTGCCGCGGGCGATGGTGTCGTCGAGCCCGGTGACCGAGATCGCCTGGGTGCGCCCGACGATGACGAGGCCGGGATCCTGCCGCGCCGCCAAGGCTGCGCGCATCTTGCCGACGCCTTCCTCGATCGAGATCAGCCGCATCTCCTCGGCGGCACTGAAATTCGCCGGCAGCGCCGTGTCCTCGATCGAGAGCGCGGCGATGCCCGCGGTCTCGAGCTCCTCGACGGTGCGCATGACGTTGAGCGCATTGCCATAGCCGTGATCGGCATCGACCAGCAGCGGCAGCTTGCCGGCGCGGCAGATGCGATAGGCCTGCTCGGCGAATTCGCTGAGGGTGAGGAGGATGAGGTCGGGATTGCCGAGGACGGTGAACGAGGCAATGGAGCCGGCGAACATGCCGATCTCGAAGCCGAGATGCTCGGCGATGCGGGCGGAGATCGGGTCGAAGACCGAGCCGGGGTGGAGGCAGCGCGACCCCGCGAGCAGGGTGCGGAACCGTTGGCGACGCTCGCTCCACTCCATTCCTTGGAACCCTCCCTCACGGCTCTTTTGCAGCCTTGGCGCGATTATGGGCCGGCGCCTCCGCCGCTGTCCATGCGCCTTCTGCGGGGCTGCCCTGCGCCACCGGGCCGGCTATCCGCCGAAAGGGCAAGAAGGCGGTCCCGGCCGGCGGATGGCTCGGCTATGCTCGCGCGTGAAGCCAAGGGCGGGGCAATGAATGGCGGGCAGGCTGGTCGCAATCATGGGGCCGTCGGGCGCAGGGAAGGACACGCTCATCGCTTATGCCCGAGCGACATGCGATCCCGCGCGCGTGCTCTTTGCCCATCGCTACATCACGCGGCCGGCGGGGTCGGGCGGCGAGAACCACGTGGCGCTCTCCGCCGCCGAATTCGCGGCGCGCCGCAAGGCCGGGCTCTTCGCGCTCTCCTGGGAGAGTCACGGGCTTTCCTACGGCATCGGCAGCGAGCTCGATCTCTGGCTCGCCGGCGGCTTCACCGTCGTCGCCAATATCGCCCGCGCCGCGTGGGGCGATGCGGCGAGCCGCTATCCCGGCCTTATCGGCGTCCTCGTTACCGCCGCGCCCGCTGTGCTGGCGCAGCGGCTTGCGGCACGCGGTCGCGAAGACGAAGCGGCCATCGCCGAGCGGCTCGCCCGCGACGTGGCCTTGCCGGCGGATCCCGCGATCCACGCTCTCGACAATAGCGGCGAGATCAGCATCGCCGGCGAGGCGTTGCTGCGGCTGCTGTCGCCGTCGTGACGGTCAGCGGCGGAGCGCCGCCATGACTCGCGCGGCAAAGCCGTCATAGGCGGCAGGGGCGAGCCAGCGGCTCACGGCGACGATCCCGGTCGCAGGATCGATCCAGGTGACGTTGCCGCCGGCGCCGACGGCAAAGAAGCTCTCCGGCGAAGCCGCGCGATAGCGGCCGCCGCCGCGATTGAGCCACCAGAGGAAGCCGTACTCGGGCTTGATCGGGCAAGGCTCGATCGAGAGCGCGATCCAGCGTTCGTCGAGCAGGCGCCGCTCGCCCCAGCGCCCGCGCCGCAGCATGAGCAACCCGATCCGTGCCTGATCCTCGGCATGGATGAAGACGCCGCCGCCCCAATGGCCGCCGCCCGAGACCGACTGGACCATCTTTCCGCCGATCTCGACGAAGGAATTGCGGTAGCCGTGCCACTCCCAGCTCGCGGAAGCGCCGATCGGCCGCATGATCCGCTCGGCGAAGACGTCCGGGAGCGCGCGGCCGAAGCGGCGCAACAAAGCGAGGCTCAGCCGGTTGACGCGGACATCGTTGTATTCCCAGAAGCCGCCCGGCGGCGCGAGGTCGCGATGCGTGCCTTTGGCCTTGCCGCGCCCCTCGAGCGCGAGATCGCGGTTGCGGTCGATGAGGTCGGGCTTGCCCCAGAGCGTCCCTTCCCATTCCGAGGTCTGCTGCAGCAGATGGCGCCAGGTGATGGCGCCGTTATGCGCGCCGTCGAAGCCGCCGTCGCCCACGCTCTCGCCGACGCCCTGGTCGAGATCGGCGATGAGCCCGTCCTGGAAGGCAAGTCCGGCGAGGATCGAGAGATAGCTCTTGGCGACGCTGAAGGTCATGTCGACTCGTCGCGTATCGCCCCAGGCGGCCACGATCCGGCCATGGCGCAGGATGAGGCCGTTGGGATCGCCGCGCGGCCGCGTCGGGCCGATGATCTCGGCCCACGGCCCTTCCTCGAAATGGCCCTTGGCGATCACCGCGGCCAGATCGCGCTCCCACGGCGTCTCATGGGCCCGGGCAAAGGCGACAGCCTCCGCGAGCGCTGCCGCATCGAAGCCGAACGCTTCAGGTGCGGCGCGCTCCCAGGGCGTGCCGTCCGCGCCGGGTATGTAGCCGTCCTCGCGCATCACCCGTAGAGATGACACGCGCGAGGACGGGGAGCAATGGCTGGCGTTGCGCTACTACCGGTTCAGCATCTGCGTCACCGCGCCGCCGACGGCCGTGCGGGCGCCATCGACCACCCATTGCGCGCCGTTCACATTGCCGGCGCGGTCGGAGCAGAGGAAGACCACGATCTCGGCAATTTCCTCGGGCGTGGTATAGCGGCCGGAGGGGATGCCGGATTTGTAGCGCTGGCCGATGGCGTCGGGATTGGCCGGGTCGAGCTGGCTTTCGAGCGAATGGATCATGCGCGTATCGACCGGGCCGGGACAGATCGCATTGACGCGGATGCCCTGGCGCGCCACCTCGCCCGCGGCGACCTTGGTGAGGCCGATCACCGCATGCTTGGAGGCGACATAAGGCGACATGCCCGGCGTTCCCACCAGCCCCGCCACCGAGGCGGTATTGACGACGGCGCCGCTCTTCTGCCGCAACATCACCGGCAGAACGTGGCGCAGGCCGAGGAAGATGCCTTTGACATTGACCGAGATGACGGCGTCGAACATCGCCTCGTCATATTCCGCGGTCGGCGCCACGCGGCCCTCGATGCCGGCATTGTTGAAGAAGCAATCGATGCGGCCATAAGCGTCGAGCGCCGCTTTGACATAGCCCGCGACATCGGCCGCGCGGGTCACGTCGGCGGCGATAAAGCGCGCTTCGGCGCCGGCCTCGCGCACGGCGCGCACCGCCGCTTCGCCGCCGGCCGCGTCGCGGTCGACCAGCAGCAGCTTCGCTCCGCCCCGGCCGAAGGCGAGCGCGGTGGCACGGCCAATGCCGCCCGCCGCGCCGGTGATGACAACGATCTTGCCCGTGAACTCCATGGCGTCCTCCCTCCCTTTTCAGACCCAGTGTACACCCTTGCCCTTCCCTGGCACGTCCGGCTTTGCCACACTGCTGGCATGACCCAGGATCGCGAGATCGCCGCGCTCGCCCGGATGATCGGCGCGGCGCGCCGTGCCGTCGTCTTCACCGGCGCTGGCATCAGCACCGAATCCGGCATTCCCGATTTCCGCAGCCCCGGCGGCATCTGGACGAAATACAAGCCGATCGATTTCGAGGACTTCCTGTCCTCGGAAGAAGCGCGGCGCGAGGCGTGGCGGCGCAAATTTGCCACCGATGCGACGATCCGCGACGCCAAGCCCAATCGCGGCCATCGCGCCGTCGCCGAGCTGGTGCGCCGCGGCACCGCTGCCGCGGTCATCACCCAGAACATCGACGGGCTGCATCAGGCGTCGGGCGTGCCGGAGGCGCGAATCATCGAGCTGCATGGCAACACCACTTATGCGCGCTGTCTCGATTGCGCCTGCCGCTACGAGATCGAAGCGATGCGCCTCGCCTTCGAGCCGGCCGAAGTCCCGCCGCGCTGCGATGAGTGCGGCGGCTTCATCAAGACGGCGACGATCTCTTTCGGCCAGCCGATGCCGGTCGATGCGATGCGCCGCGCCCAGCAAGAGACGCTCGCCGCCGATCTCTTCATCGTCGTGGGCTCGTCGCTGGTGGTCTATCCCGCGGCCGGCTTTCCCGAGCTCGCCAAGCGCAACGGCGCGGCGCTGGTGATCCTCAACCGCGATCCCACCGGGCTCGACGAGATCGCCGATCTCGTGCTCAACCGCGCCATCGGCGAGGCGCTCGGCGCGGCGATCCACGTCGCCTGACCGGCGCATGGCCGGCAAAGCGCGCGCGGAGACGGCAGCAGCGCTGATCCCGTCGCATGCGAGTTTGGCGACGCTGCGCACGCGAGCGCGCGAGTGCACGGCTTGCCCGCTTTACGCACAGGCGACGCAGACAGTGTTCGGCGAAGGCCCGGCGCATGCGGCGCTGCTTCTCGTGGGCGAGACGCCGGGCGATCAGGAGGATCGTCAGGGCCGGCCCTTTGTCGGGCCCGCCGGCAAGTTGCTCGACCGCTGTCTCGAGGCGGCCGGGATCGCGCGCGACGCGGCCTATGTCACCAATGTGGTGAAGCATTTCAAATGGACGCCGCGCGGCAAGCGCCGGCTCCATGCCAAGCCCAACGCCACGGAGATCCGGGCCTGCCGCCCCTGGGTCGAGGCCGAGATCGCCGAGGTCAAGCCCAAGGTCATCGTTTGTCTCGGCGCCACCGCGGCGCAGGCGCTGCTCGGCACCGATTTCCGCGTGACGCGCCAACGCGGCGAGCTCGTGCCATCGCCGCTCGCGCCTTATGTGCTCGCGACCGTCCATCCTTCGGCGCTGCTGCGCACCGATCCCGAGCTGCGCGAGGCCGAGATCGCGCGCTTCGTCGCCGATCTCGAGACAGCGGCGAAGGCGCTGAAGCGCTAAGCCTTCGCCGCTTGCATCGCGCGCCAGAGGCGCTCGGGCGTCGCGGGCATGTCGAGGTGGCGGATGCCGTAGGGCGCGAGCGCGTCGATGACCGCGTTCATCACCGCGGGCAGCGAGCCGGCGCAGCCCGCTTCGCCGCAGCCCTTGACGCCGAGCGGGTTGGTCTTGGCCGGCACCGGGTGGCTTTCGAAGGCGAACATCGGCGCGTCGCCGGCGCGCGGCATAGCGTAGTCCATGTAGCTGCCGGTGAGGAACTGGCCTTCCTCGTCATAGACCGTGCGCTCCATCAGCGCCTGGCCGATGCCCTGGACGATGCCGCCATGCGCCTGGCCCTCGGCGAGCAGCGGATTGAGCAACGTGCCGAAGTCATTCACCATGGCGTAGCGGACCACGGCGATGCGGCCGGTCTCGGGATCGACCTCCACCTCGGCGATGTGGCAGCCATTGGGGAAGGAGGAGGGCGGCGAGTTGGTCGCGAGCGCGACATCGAGCGATTGCGGCAGCTCCGGCGGCAACTTCAGCCCCGAGCGCAACTTCGCGACGAGCTCCAACAGGCCGATCGAGCGGTCGGTGCCGGCGATGGTGAAGTGGCCTTGGGCGAACTCGATATCGGCGGCAGCGGCCTCGAGGACGAAGCCCGCGATCTCCTTGCCGCGCTTTATCACTTCCTGGCTCGCTTCGACCAGGGCCGAGCCGCTCGCCATGGCGGTGCGCGAGCCGCCGGTGCCGCCGCCGACCACCAATTGATCGCTGTCGCCCTGCAACAGGCGCAGCCGCTCGAAGGGAATGCCAAGGCGGTCGACGACGACCTGCGCGAGCGGCGAGCCGTGGCCCTGGCCGTAATCGAGCGTGCCGGTGATCATCGTCACGCTGCCATCGGCTTCGAAGCGAAGGCCGCCCATTTCTTTGCCCGCCGGGGCCGTCACTTCGAGATAGGAGCCGATGCCGCGGCCGCGCAGCTTGCCGCGGGCGCGGCTCTCCGCCTTGCGCTGCTCGAAGCCCTGCCAATCCGCGAGCGCGAGCGCCTTGTCGAGCACCGCCGTGAACTCGCCGCTGTCATAGAGCATGCCGGACGAGGCCTTGTAGGGAATGGCGTCGGGCCGGATGTGGTTGCGGCGGCGCAGCTCGATCCGATCGATGCCAAGCTCGGCGGCGGCGGCATCGATGAGCCGCTCCATGTAGTAATTGCCTTCCGGCCGCCCGGCGCCGCGATAGGCGCCGGTGGGCGTGGTATTGGTGAGCATGCCTTTGGTCGAGACCTCGAGCAGCGGCGTCTTGTAGACGCTCACCACGTTCTTCACCGCATTGACGCTGAAGGGCAGGGTCGCCACCGAAAAGGCGCCGGCGTTGCCATAGCCGGTGAGCCGCACGGCGAGGAAATTGCCCTCGCCGTCGAGCGCCAGCTCCGCCAGCATTTCGTGATCGCGGCCGTGATGGTCGGAGAGAAAGCTTTCCGAGCGTTCATCCGTCCACTTGACCGGCCGGCCGAGCGCGCGCGCCGCATGCAAGAGGCAGACATATTCGGGGAAAACCGAGGACTTCATGCCGAAGGAGCCGCCGACATTGTCGGTCAGCACATGCACCTTCTCCGGCGGCACGCCGAGAACGTCTTTCAGCGCCTGGCGCATGCCGAACACGCCCTGGCAGCCGAGATGGAGCGTGAAGCGCCCGTCGCGCGCATCAAAGGCAGCCAAGGCCGAGCGCGGCTCCATGGCATTGACGACGATGCGGTTGCTGACGAGCTTCAGGCGCGTGACATGCGCGGCTTTGGCAAAAGCCGCGGCGACCGCTGCCGCATCGCCATAGTGATAATCGAGGACGAGGTTGCCCGGCGCGTCGGCGTGAAGCTGCGGCGCGTCCGGCTTGTCCGCTTCTTCCGGCGTGGTCACGACGGGGAGCGCGTCGATCTCGACCAGTACCGCCTCGGCCGCGTCCTTCGCCTGGATCGCCGTTTCGGCCACAACGCAGGCGACCGCCTCGCCGACGAAGCGTACACGATCCGTCGCCAGCGCCGGGCGCAACGGCGCGCGCATCGGCGAGCCGTCCTTCATCGGCACCATCATCATCGGCTTGATCAGCCCGTAGTCCTTGAGGTCGGCGGCGACATAGACGGCGAGCACGCCCGGCATGCGCCGCGCTTCCTCGGCATCGATGCCGCCGATCGTGCCATGGGCCATCCGGCTACGCACCATCACCGCATGGGCCTGCCCGGACAGCGCGATATCGTCGGTATAGCGGCCGCTGCCGCGCAGGAGCTTCGGATCCTCCATGCGCGGTACCGGTTGCCCGATGCCGAATTTGGTCAGAGCCAGATCGGTGCTGTCCATCCCCTCGCTCCGCTTGTCGATTGTTGCCGCTTATGCCGCTCGCCGCGGCCAGGGTAGGCGAGAAGCGCGGGGTGCGGCAAGCCGCCGGGCCGGCTTTTCAGCCATGCGCAGGGCGAAGGGGTGGTGCGCGCCATCGGCGGCGTGGGGCCGAGTTGGGATGGGGGGCGGGCTTGCTACACTGCGCCGCCAAAAGGAGCCCCGATTTGACCCAGCGTCCGAACGGACTGCGCCCGATCGTCGAAGCGATGCCGTTCTCCAGGATCGGCCAGGTGGCGATGGCGGGGCTCGGCGATCCCGATGTCATTCCGCTGTGGTTCGGCGAGAGCGATCTGCCGACGCCGGGATTCATCTGCGAGGCTGTGGCGCAGGCGCTCCGCGCCGGCCACACCTTCTACACCTTCAAGCGCGGCATCCCGGAGCTGCGGCAGGCGCTCGCCCGCTACCTCGAGGGGCTCTATCGCCGGCCAATGAGCGCGGAGAGCATCATCGTCACCTCGTCGGGCATGAGCGGCATCATGTTCATGACGCAGGCGCTGATCGAACCCGGCGACAACATGGTGATCCTCTCGCCGGTGTGGCCCAACATCAACGATGCCGTGACCGTGCTCGGCGGCGAAGCGCGCGCCGTCGCGCTCGAACCGACGAATGCCGGCGGCTGGCGGCTCGATCTCGAACGGCTGATGGCGGCGTGCGACGGCAAGACGCGCGCGATCTTCGTCAATTCGCCGGGCAACCCGACGGGCTGGACGATGCGGCGCGACGAGCAGCAGGAGCTCCTCGCCTTCGCGCGGCGGCGCGGCATCTGGCTCATCGCCGACGAGGTCTATGGCCGTATCGTCTACAGCGGCGCGCCGGCGGCGCCGTCCTTCCTCGATCTCGCCGAGCCCGAGGACCGCGTCGTCGTCATCAACAGCTTTTCCAAGGCTTGGGCGATGACGGGCTGGCGGCTCGGTTGGCTGGTGGCGCCGAAACCGATCCAGGACGTCGCCGACAAGATCGTCGAGTTCAACACCAGCGGTGCGCCCACCTTCCTGCAGCATGCGGCGGTGACGGCGATCGTCGAGGGCGAGAGCTTCATCGCCAGCATGGTGGAGCGCTGCCGCACCGGGCGGGACCTGGTCATCGCCGGGCTGCAACACTTTCCACGCATCCGCGTCGCCGCGCCCGAAGGCGCCTTCTATGCCTTTGGCCGCGTCGAGGGGATGACCGACAGCCTCGCTTTTGCCAAGGAGGTGTTGGCCCGCGTCAAGGTGGGGGTTGCCCCGGGCGCGGCCTTCGGTCTCGGCGGCGAGGGCCATATCCGCCTCTGCTTCGCCAGCGCGCCCGAGCGCCTCGCCGCGGCGCTCGACCGGCTGGCGCCGATGCTGCGGTAGTGAGCTAGGACGGCGCGGTGCGGCTCTCGCGGTTGCTTGCGCAACCGCTGTCGCCGCTGCCGACGAGCGCCGCAGGCGCTCGCGGCGGGTTAACCGATTTTAAGCATGGTCGCGCGATACTGGTGCCATGCCTGATTCGAGCCGTAGCCTGCCAGGCGAGATTCCGCTGCCGCGGCGCAGCCTGCCGCGCAAGCCGGGCGTCAAGCATATCAGCCTCGCGCTCCAGGGCGGCGGGTCGCACGGCGCGTTCACCTGGGGCGTGCTGCATCGGCTGATCAGCGAGCCGCGCTTCTATATCGACGGGCTCAGCGGCACCAGCGCCGGCGCGATGAATGCGGTGGTCTTCGCCGACGGCTTCATCAGGGGTTCCCGGCAGGGCGCGATCGACGCTCTGGCGCGATTCTGGGGCCGCATCGGCGATCTGCCGGGAGTGCCGCGCAGCCTCGCCCGAGGCCTGCCGGGCCTCACCGATGGCTGGCAGGTCGATAGCGATCCGAGCTTCCAGCTGTTCGACTTCATGACGCGGCTCTGGGCGCCGAACCAGCTCAATCCGCTCAACATGAACCCGCTGCGCCGGGTGCTGAACGATCTCGTCGATTTCGCCGCGCTGCGGCGGCGGCACGACGTCAAGCTGTTCGTTACCGCCTCCAATGTGCGCAGCTGCAAATCGCGGCTCTTCCGCACGCCGGAGCTCACTCCCGACGTGCTGCTCGCCTCGGCTTGCCTGCCGCTCCTCTACAAAGCAGTCGAGATCGACGGCGAGCATTACTGGGACGGCGGCTATCTCGGCAATCCCGCGATCCATCCGCTGATAAATGAATGCGCCAGCAGCGATGTGGTGATCGTCCAGATCAATCCGCTCCATCGCCCCGATGTGCCGGTGACGATGCGCGACATCCTCAACCGCATCAACGAGATGACGTTCAACGCGAGCCTCGTGCGCGAGATGTTCGGCATCGCCACCGTGTCGAGCCTCATCGAACGCGGCGCGCTCGAGGATGACCGCTATACCACGGTGCGCTTCCACCGCATTTCGGCGGAAACAGAGCTCGTCGGCTACGGCGCGCTGAGCAAGCTCAATACCGAGCGCGCCTTCCTCCAGCACCTGCACGATCTCGGTTACGAGACCGCAGAGCGCTGGATCGCCGAAAGCTTCGACCGCATTGGTTGGGAAAGCTCCGTGGACGTTCTCGAGACTTTCGTCTGAGGGTGGCTGCGCTTTACTCGCCGCACGGGCTTGCGGTTGCGCCGCTCGTCGCGGACGAGGTCGGCGAAGACGATGAGGTCGATCAGGCAGACGATCCCGACGGCGATGCTCCGCCAATCCAAGGAAACCATCACGCACTCCAACTTGCTTGCTGTCGCCTACGCCCAGCAGGCGCAGCGCCGCCAAGCCGACACCGGACGGGCCTCGACCACGGTTGCGATCAGGGCGCGCAGCGCCGCTTCGTCGACCTTGTCGCTCGCCATCAACAGTCGCATCGCGCTGTCCTCGAAAAGCTCGTTCAATCTTGGTTCGCGGCAGGGCTTTTCCATGGCAATCCTCATCGCTGGCGGCGATCCCGGCAGGTTCGTGCGTCTGAGTTGGGGACTGGATCGCGCGGCGACTACCCGTGTTCGGGTGAATTCGTCATTCGCTCGAAAAGAATAATCGCCGGTGATGGCCCCACGCGACGCCCGCAACCGGCCAAAAAGCTGAAACGCTGCGGCGCTCCGGGAGCCGAGGTTGAAGCTGCGGGAAAAGCACAGCGTCGCGGGAGCCGGAGCCGCGAGGCCGCCGTTAGAACAAGACCGTTGCATCAGCGGCAAGGGAAGGATGCGGCCGATGGACCTCTACCAACTCCTCAGACAGGACCATCTGAAGGCGAAGCGGCTGTTCGAGCGCCTCAATGAGGTCGCCGAGCCGGCGACGAGCACGCGCGAGCGGCTTTTTCAGGAGCTGAAGCAGGAGCTGGAGCGCCATACCGAGCTGGAAGAGAAGCATTTCTACCCGGCGCTCGAACGTTACGAGGAGGCCCAGGAACTCGTCGGCGAGGCGCTCGAGGAGCATGACGAGATCGGGCAGCTCATCGAGGCGCTCGATCAGTCGGAACCGGATGACCAGGAGTGGGCGATGCGGTTGAGCGAGCTGCAGGAGGAGGTCGAGTTCCATATCGAGGAGGAAGAGACCGAGCTCTTCCCGCAAGCGCAAGAGCTGCTCAAAGCGTCCGAGGCGCAGGCCATCGCCGAGGCGATCGCGCGCGACAAGGCAGCAGCCAAGGAGAAATAGGCGAGCGCCGCGGCGGCATCGCCGCGACGTCCTGCGGCGGCGGTGCCGATTTGCGCCTCCCCGGGGCCGGCTGCCCTTGCGACGCCCACCGGTTCCGCCATCCAGCCAAGAATCCATTAACCAGTGTGCATTATCCTGCCGCCGCGTGGGAGGAGGGCCCATGGGCTGGCGCCTGCGTCTGTCACCCGAAGTGATCTACCCGCTGCTCGATTGGTTCATCCCGCCGCGGCTCAAGGCCGAGCGCGAGCAGCACCAGCGCGCGCGCATCTTCCTCGTCTCGCACCTCTTCGGGCCGTTCCTCGGCCACACCCTGACCGTTTACGTCTATCTGATCGACCCGCATCCGGGCTACCGCCTCGGGGTGCCGGCGGCGGCGCTCACGGCCTATTGGGCCTTTCCCTGGCTGCTGAAGCGCACCGGCGCCTTGACCGGGCTGGCGCTCATCTCGGTGGCCAATCTCATCTTCGTGATCCTGTGGGGCTGCTATCACTATGGCGGCCTCAGCTCGCCTTTCGTCGCCTGGCTCGTCGTCGTGCCGCTCCTCGCCTTCCTCTATCTGGGCTCGCAGGGGCCACGGCTCACCGTCATCGGCATGATCGCGCTCGGCGTCGCCATCCTCTACGCGTTCTATGCCGCGGGCGGTTCCTTCCCTCAGCATGTGCCGCTGCACGCGCTGGGCGGCGTCGGCATCGTCTCGATCGTCAGCGCGGCGATCTACGTGTCGATGATGGCGCTCTACTACGCCAGTATCATCGCCAGCCAATCGGAGCTGGCGCGCGAGATGCAGAACCATCGCTCGACTGCGGTCAAGCTGCGCGAAGCCAAGGAAGAGGCGGAGAACGCCAACCGCGCCAAATCCGAGTTCCTCGCCAAGATGAGCCACGAGCTGCGCACGCCCTTGAACGCGGTGATCGGCTATAGCGAGATGCTGCTCGAGGATGCCGAGATCGAGGGCGTCGAAGCGCAGGCGCTTCAGGACCTGATCAACATCAATACTTCGGGCAAGCATCTCCTGATGCTCATCACCGACGTGCTCGATCTGTCGAAGATCGAGGCCGGCAAGATGGAGCTGTTCAACGAGCGCTTCGACCTGAACGAGCTGATCGGCGAGCTCGCGCTCACGGCCGAGCCGCTCTGCACCCGGAACGGCAACCGGCTGATCGTCGAGCGCGGCGACGGTCTCGGCGGTGCCGAGGGCGATGTCAGCAAGCTGCGCCAGGCGGCGCTCAACCTGCTGAGCAACGCCGCCAAATTCACCAAAGACGGCCGCGTCGTCATGCGCGTCACGCGCCAGCGCGAGCGCGGCGGCGATTGGCTTCAGCTCTCGGTGCGCGATACCGGCATCGGCATCGCCCGCGAGAATCTGAGCAAGCTGTTCCAGAATTTCAGCCAGGCCGAGGCCTGGACCGCGAGCAAATACGGCGGCACCGGCCTCGGGCTGGCGTTGACGCAAAAGCTGTGTCGCCTCATGGGCGGCGACGTTACCGTCGAGAGCGAGCTCGGCCAGGGCTCGTGCTTCACCATAAAGCTTCCCGCCTCGCTGGCCGATACCGTGGAACGGCGCAGCGCGACCGTTGCGGCACAGCCCGAGGGAACGCAGCGCCGCGACGTCGTCCTCGTCGTCGATGATGATCCGGCGGTGCTCGATCTGATGCAGCGCATCCTGATGAAGGAAGGCTTCCGCCCGGTTTTGGCCGACGACCCGCGCAAGGCGATGGCGCTGAGCCGCGCCGTCAAGCCTTCGGCGGTCATTCTCGACGTGCTGATGCCGGAGATGAACGGCTGGGAAGTCCTGCGCGCGCTCAAGGCCGATGCCGAGCTCGAAGCCGTGCCGGTGATCCTGCTCACCATCGTCGATGACCGCCGCACCGGGCTTGCGCTGGGCGCGGTCGAGCATTTGGTGAAGCCTATCGACCGCGACGTGCTCTTGCGCACGCTCGACCGCGTCTGTCCGCGCGGCATGCCCGCCGCGTCCCACGATCCCGCAATCGCTCAGGTCATGACCGCCCATGCCTAAGATCCTGCTCGTCGAAGACAACGAAATGAATCGCGACATGCTCGGCCGCCGGCTGCAGCGCCACGGCTTCGAGCTCTGTTTCGCCGTCGACGCGCCGAGCGGCATCGCGATGGCGAGCACCGAGCTGCCCGATCTCATTCTGATGGACATCGCGCTCGGCGAGATGGATGGCTGGGAAGCGACGCGACGGATCAAATCCAACCCGGCGACCGCGGAAATTCCGATCATCGCCCTCACCGCCCACGCCCTGGCCAGCGACCGCGACAAGAGCGTCGAGGTCGGCTGCGCCGATTTCGACACCAAGCCCGTCGACATGCCGCGGCTGCTCGCCAAGATCGGCGCCTGTCTCGGGAAACGCTAGTTTTCAGTTGTCAGTTGTCAGTTTTCAGTTGTCAGTGGTCGGTCAACTGAGAACTGACAACTGACAACTCCCTTGAGCAAACGTCCTAAACGACTCGTAAACGCCGGGCGTCGCGTCTCTTCGCAAAAGCTTAACGCTGGTTGACGTTTAATGCGGCCGATGGCTGGCCCGGTGGCATGTGCGACCGCGCGCCGATCCAATGTCTCAGACGGTACGAGGTTCGCGATGAGCGGTGCGCCGGGTCTGGAAGGCAAGACCGTGATGATCGTCGACGACGATCAGACCATGCGCATGCTGATCCGCCGCATGCTCGCGCGCATGAAGATTGCCAACCTGATCGAAGCCGAGGGCGCCGAACAGGCGCTGAAGCAGTTCGAGCAAGCGTCTTCGGCCTGCGACCTCATCATCAGCGATTGGAACATGCCGGGGATGTCGGGCATCGAATTCTACAATCGGATCCACGCGATCAAGCCCGATCTGCCGTTTCTGATGCTCACCGGACGCTCCGATGCCGGCTCGGTGATCGCGGCCAAGAAGGCGGGGATCCCGGCCTACATCGTCAAGCCGATCTCGCCCGAAGAGCTCAAGACCAAGATCTCCTTCCTCCTCACCAAGAGCGCCTGAGGCGCGGGGCGGGGGCGAAGCGGCGCGGCCGAGGGCGCGGCGATGGCCGAGCCAGAGAGCGAGACCAGGCCGGGCGCCGAAGCCCGGCTGTTGCGCCATGTGCGTCGGCTCGGCGAGGCGCGCTCCGGCCTGCGTGCGTTGCACTTCCACCTGTCGCGGCTGCAGCGCCATCATCGCCGCGACAAGCATCTGCAGATCGTCGCCAACATGCTCGACGAGTTGGCCAGGCCTTTCGCCGGGAAGCTGTTCCAGCTCGGTAGCGGCGACATCGTGGTGATCTGCAAGGGCGCCCGACGCAAAACGCTCGAAGAGGCGATTGCGATCATCCGCTATCTCTTCGGCGACGACCCGCTGACGCAGCACGATGACGGCGCCGCGTTGTGCTCGCTCTTCGACCTCGAGCACGATTACGACCGCTTCCTGGCGCTGGTCGAAGGCCTCCGCGCGGGTGAGGCGCGGCAACGGACCGCGCCGCCGGCCCGCGGTGCCGCACAGCGC
>Ga0335077_10006258_pt1 | contig 14698 bp, 11 predicted proteins | sample Lox_Sample_31_FD_207151 | JGI IMG/M metagenome (GOLD analysis project Ga0335077, IMG submission 207151) | Soil microbial communities from Loxahatchee National Wildlife Refuge, Florida, United States - Lox_Sample_3.1 | ecosystem: Environmental > Terrestrial > Soil > Wetlands | place: USA... | reverse complement strand
CTTTCTGCACGCCTCGTCCGTGCGTTCAAGCGAAGCGGCGTTGGGGAGCTGGAGGTGCAGGAACATGTAGCCCTGATCTTCGTCGGGCAGGAAACTCGACGGGACCCGGTTACTGAAGAAGGCGGCTCCTACGCCAAAGCCAACCAGCATAACCAGCGCGACCGCACTTTTACGGATGAGCGTTCCCGAGAAACGGACATAGCCTTCGGTTGCGCCCCCAAAGACGCGGTTGAACCAATCAAAGAAGCGCCGGAGCAGCCCGTGACTCTCCTCTTTCGGCTTGAGCAGCAACGCGGCGAGCGCCGGGCTGAGTGTGAGAGCGTTGAACGCCGAGAGGATCACCGAGATCGCGATGGTGACAGCAAACTGCTGGTAGAGCCGTCCCGTAATTCCCGGGATGAAGGCTGTGGGTACGAATACGGCCGACAGCACCAGGGCAATGCCAACAACAGGCCCGGAGATCTCTTCCATGGCTTTCAAGGCGGCTTCCTTGGGCGCCAGGCCGTCTTCGATGTGGCGCTCCACCGCCTCGACTACCACGATGGCGTCATCGACCACCAGGCCGATCGCCAACACCAGGCCGAACAGGGAGAGCGTGTTGATGGAAAATCCGAACAGCGGGAAGAAGACGAACGTGCCGATCAGCGAAACCGGCACGGCCAGCAGCGGAATCAGGGTGGCTCGCCAGCCTTGAAGAAAAATATAGACGACGAGAATCACCAGAAGGATTGCGATCACCAGCGTGATGACGATCTCTTTCATGCCTTCGGTGACGGCGCGCGTGGTGTCGAGCGAGACCACATAATCCACATCCTCAGGCAACCGTTTCTTTACCTCGGCCATGAGCTTCTTGACGCCCGCCGCCGCCTCGACCGCGTTGGTGCCGGGCAGTTGGTAGAGCGCGATAATAGCGCCCGGTTGGCCATTCAGGCGTCCGATGATGCTGTAGTCCTGCGCGCCCAGCTCCGCGCGCGCCACATCCTTGACGCGTACGATGCCCCCGTCGGGAGTCTCGCGAACCACGATCTGCCCGAACTCTTCGGGCGAGGTCAAGCGGCCTTGCGCGCGAACCGAGTACGTAAACTCCTGACCCTTGGGAACGGGCGCGCCCCCCACCTGTCCGGCGGGATTCACGGTATTTTGCGATTGAATCGCGTTGACGATTTCCGGCACGGTGATCTTGAGCTTCGCCAGTTGGTCCGGTTTCACCCAGAGCCGCATGGCGTACTGGCCTGCGCCAAAAACCTGCACGCTTCCAATGCCGGGTACGCGCGTGAACTGGTCGTTGAGGTTGATGTACGAGTAATTCGCCAGGAACCGCGCGTCGTAGGTTCCCTTGGGCGAGTAGAGGCCAATGATCATCAGGGGGGCTGTCACAGACTTCTGTATCGTGACGCCAAAGTTCGTAACCTCCACGGGAAGCTGGGAAGCGGCTTGCAATTCGCGCATCTGGGTGAGAATCTGATCGGTGTTGGGGTCCGTCTTCACATCGAAGTCCACGATCATGGTCATCTGACCGTTCGCCGCATTCAACGAATACATGTAGTTCAGGTTGTCCACGCCGCTCATTTGCTGCTCGATAGGGGTGGCAACCGACTGTTCGACGGTCTGCGCGTCGGCGCCGACGTAGTTGGCCTGGACCTGCACCTCCGGCGGGGCAATGGATGGGAACTGGGCTACGGGCAGCCCCGCGATGGTGACCGCGCCGATGATCACCAACAGAATCGAGATCACCATGGCGACGATGGGCCGGTTGATGAAGAACCTGGACATAAGCGCTACCTGCCCGCCGCCTCGCCGGCCGCGGAAGCCGGGTAGGGCAGTGGCTTCACGGGCATGCCGGGTCCGACCTTCTGCACTCCTTCAGCCACGACTCTCTCGCCCGGTTTCAAACCTTCGTCGATGATCCACATCCCGCCGCTCCGCTCGCCCACTTTGACGGTTCGGATATTGACCTTGTTTTCGGCATCGACGACGGCGACCTGGTATGTGCCCTGCAGTTCGGTGACGGCGCGCTGAGGAACCAGCAGGGCACCCTGATGCGTTCGTACGGGCGTACGGACACGGCCGTACTGTCCTGGCCGAAGAATATTTCCCGGGTTGGGAAACAGTGTGGCGAGCCGGATCGCACCCGTGGTTTGATTCACCTGGCGATCAGCAAAGAAGAATTTTCCCGTGTGCGGGTAGGTTACGCCGTCCGCCAGAATCAGCTCGAAAGGCAATCGCACAGTTTCCGCATCGCGGCTGGCTTGAGTGGGAAAACGCCTGTTAAAGTCGAGATACTCCTGCTCGCTGACGGTGAAGTAGACTTTAACGGGATCAAGGGTTGAAACCGTGGTCACAGGTCCGCTGGCCGGGCTGACCAGTGCGCCGACCTGCTGTTGCGCTTGACCCGCGATGCCGTCAATGGGCGAAATGAGCTGCGTAAAACCGAGATTGAGCTGCGCGGTTGCCACGGCCGCCTTGGCCGCTTCCACGGCCGCCTTGGCGGCCTGGATCTGGGCTTTGGCCGTCTCCACTCCAGCGGTTGCTGCCTGGACCTGTGCCTTGGCGGCAAGGTTGCTTTGCGTGGCGTTGTCGAGGTCCTGCTGGGTGATGGCCTGCTCCTTAGCCAGAGGGATATAGCGATCTTCATCGAGCTGTGCTTTGCGCTGATTCGCTTCGGACGCAGTCAGCTGCGCTTCCGATTGGACCAGTTGCGCCTTGGCTTGGGCTAAGCCTCCGTTGGCCTGTGCGAATTGCCCCTGGGCCTGATCGAGCGCCGCCTGGAAAGGCCGCGGATCAATCTCGAACAGTTGTTGCCCTTTCCGAACGAAGGAGCCTTCAATGTAATCCTGCTTCAGCAGGTAGCCTGAAACCTGGGCTTTGATATCGGCATTTACCAAACCGTCCAGAGTGCCGATCCACTCGCCGTAGATGGGGACATCCTTCTGTTGAACCTCCACCACCTCGACGCCAGCCGCGGCCGGATTCGCGGCGGACGTGCCTTGTGAGCACCCGCTAGCAAGTGCAACCACAAGAAACACGCAAATTATCACCCACATCTGGTGTTTAGACAGAACTTGCATACTCACCGAAGGCCCTCCCTCGCACGTGTGCAATAGGTAGTTGATGCTTGAGGGCCGGTGTTGGGTTCGAGTGCCCGGGCTGCCTCCGAAGGGAAACGCACCGGGTGGCGGCCAGCCCGAGTTCCATGCGGCAGACGTACGGCGAGCACTCTTCCCGCTATGCGGCTGCTTGCTTCTCCTGCTGCACGAAGGCCAGCAATTCCGCGTTCACCCGGTCCTTGAGCGTCGAACACATTCCGTGAGGCGCCCCCGGATAGATTTTCAAAGTTGCTCCTTTAACGATCTTCGAGGAGAGAAGAGCGGATGCCCCGATGGGGACAATCTGGTCGTCGTCGCCGTGAAGGATCAGGGTCGGCACGTCGAACTTCTTGAGATCTTCGGTAAGATCCGTCTCCGAGAACGCTTTGATGCAATCGTAGGCGGCTTTATGTCCGCAAAGCATCCCTTGCAGCCAGAACGAATCCCGCAGTCCCTGTGAGACGGTGGCGCCAGGCCGGTTGGCCCCATAGAACGGCGCACTCAGATCTTTGAAGAACTGCGAGCGATCCGCAAGAACGCTGGCCCGTAGCTGGTCGAACGCTTCTATTGGCAGGCCGCCTGGATTGGCCGGCGTCTTCAACATCAGCGGGGGTATGGCGCTAATGAGCACTGCCTTGGCCACGCGTTTTGTTCCGTGGCGGCCGATGTAGCGGGCGACTTCACCCCCGCCGGTCGAGTGGCCGACATGAATCGTGTGCGTTAGGTCCAGCGCTTTGACGAGTTCAGCGAGGTCGTCGGCATAGGTATCGAGGTCATTGCCGTTCCACGGCTGGCCAGAACGCCCGTGCCCTCTGCGATCGTGTGCGATGCAACGGTATCCGCGGGCCGCTAAGAAGATCATCTGGTCCTCGAACGCATCCGCGCTGAGGGGCCAGCCATGGCTGAAGACAATGGGTTGTCCTTGGCCCCAATCCTTGTAGTAAATCTCAGTTCCGTCTTTGGTCGTAATCGTCGGCATGATGTTTCTCCTTTTGAGGTTTGTGGGGCTATACGCCCATGTAAACAAGTCCGGTGAAAGCGGCTGGAGTGATTAGAAACTGTCCCCATTTGGCATCGTAGGCGGCGGTGGGTTTGGCGGCGATGGTTTCGTCCAAGGATCGGCCTTGCTTTTTTAGATTCGACACGCTCTCCCGAACCGCCACGAGCATGTCGCGAAACTCGAGGAGATCCGCCTTCCCACCTACGGACCCGTGCCCCGGGATGACAATGGTCTGGCCGGTGACCGCAGCCTGATTGGCGTCGGCGGCGCGAATCTGTCCATCGATACTGCCCCCGGTGGAGTAGTCGATGAATGGGTAGACGCCGTTCCACCACGTGTCACCCACGTGAATGACATCAGCCTCCGTGAAGTTGACCGATATGTCGCTGTCGGTATGGGCTGGAGTGTAGTATTTGAGGATCATCGCGGTGTCGTTCAGGTGCAGTCGATGATCCGCTGCGAATACTCTGGCAGGAATGGCGCCTGCAGGCGCGGCTGGAAAGGTGTAACTCCAGCCTTCGACGCGAGTCGCGACAGACAGGTGCTTGCGCGTGTTTTCATGCGCAATGATGGAAGCGCCGGCCGCGTTCAACCATTCATTGCCATCGGTGTGGTCGGTATGCCAGTGGGTGTTGATCAAGTGTTTGACGGGGTCGGAGTTGATCGACGCCAGAGCTTTGGAGATCGCGGAACGCGAAACTGCAAAGCCGGCATCGGTGAGCACCTTGCCGTCCCGACCAGTCAGTACCGCGATGTTGCCCCCAGAGCCCTCGAGAACACTGATATTGCGGCGAAGGCGCCGGGCGGTGATTTTAGCGCCGGCCGCTGCCCTGACCATGGTCGGAACAATGCCTTTGTCATCGATTGCGCGCAGCTGGCGCGGGCCGAGCAAAACAGCCCCGGCGGAAAAGCCGACCGCTGTAATAAAGCAACGACGTGAAACGGCTTGCGATGATAACTCCATACTTTGTCTCCTGTCGGAACGACTGTGGATGTCGCTCAGCTCCGGCCGGGCGGCATCTCCAATTTCACTGACGCCTCACGAAGGTTCTTGTTCTCCTGTTCGAGGTCATGCATGTGGCGTTCAAACGGTGCCAGGGCTTCCTGAATCTGTTCCGCCGTAAAGCGCGGTGTGATGTGCTGCGGGCAGTTCCAATCGAATGCTTCAATCCGAATGACAATCACCCGCTCGGTCGCCGCCTTATAGCCCGGCACGCGAACTCGCTCGATCCACTCTCGCGCCTGCTCGCCCTCGAAGATTTCAGCGCGCCCCAGAACCTTCAGACGCGCCTGACGAGGGTAATCGACCAGGATCAGCGCCACTCGATGGTCCGTCGTAAGGTTACCGGCGCTGATAAATTGCCTGTTGCCCCCGAAATCGGCGAAAGCGACCGTGCGATCGTCGATGACCGTTAGAAAACCCTTGGGGCCTCCCCGGTGCTGGACATACGGCCACCCGGCTGCCCCGATACTCGCCATGTAGAAGCTGTCGCGTTCGGCGATGAACGAGGATTCCTCCGGGCCGAGACGGTCGAGTGAAGCGCCAGCCTCCATCCTTGCGTATTGCCGGCGGCTACCATACCGCTCCTGTAATTCCTTCACCACCGGCGTAAAGACCAGCGAGCCGAAGTTGTGTGCCATGCCAGCGCCTCTCTTGCCGCGGGCCAGCTATCGCGCCGCCCGCGATTTTTCGTCAGTATTCGATCGGTGGCGAGAGTAAAGTGCGTGCGCTCCGGGAATCCCTTGTCATCCGTAACAGGCTTGACTGCGTTCAGATGTCGCGCACGGTCTCTGACAAGAACCAGGACCGGCGCTCGGTTTCGTCTATCCAGACTTCAATCAAGCTGGCCGTTGCGACATCGTTGTGCCGTTCGCAGACCTCATGCGTGGAACGCAGGGATCGCGTCAGTGTCCGGTTGTCGGCAAGGAGTTCTGCCAGCATGTCCTTCGGAGTGACGGATTCGCGGTCGTTGTCCTGCAGGCGTTGGTGCCGTGAAATATCGCCGATGGAGCGCAGCGTACTGCTGCCAAGCTTGCGGGCCCGCTCTGCAATAACATCCGTCATGGCGAAGATCTGATCGGCGTGTTCGTCCAGTAGCAGATGGTAGTCGCGAAAATGACGGCCGCTCATGTGCCAGTGGAAGTTCTTCGCCTTCACATAAAGCGCAAATGCGTCGGCAAGCAAGGGCCGCAGTTCACCCGAAATCTCCGTCACAGCGTCATCGTCCAAATCCGCCGCGGTCATAGCCTTCGCCCGTTCGTCTAATTGCGTCGCATCACTGTTTCTCATGGTTGTTCCTCACTTTCGGTCTCGCTATATTTGTCAACACGTAAATTCCCGCCGAATCATCGGCAACTCGATCATTGCCCTGCGCGCGCGCTCGTCGACTTGAGGGATTTCCAGGTGCAATAGCCGGGCGCAGACCTCGCGTGGCAAGCCCACCAGGAAACGCAGCACGAAACAGTGACGCAGAGCCGTGGGCAAATGCAGCACCCGCTGCAGTTCGCACGGGAGATGAGACGAAGCGCGCTCCAGGTCTTCCGATGGCTGCTCCGAGGAATCATGCGCCGGCTCAATGGCGGCATTTACGGCTTCTCTGAGCAGCGTATCGCCCGACGAATCGCCGAAACCGAAGGCCCCCTTGGCTTGCAAGATCGCAGACTCGGCCCGCTCCGCGCTTCCGGTGAGTAGAAGCGCCGTTAGAAACGCTTTGCCGACCATGTGGTGCAGGTCTTGCGCCGCCGTCCGGGCGCTTGAAGGGCACTCGGGGATTGGCATCAACACCGTGTTGAACGGAATCGCGCTTGTCATAGTCGTCGCTCCTTGATGTGAACTTTCGATCCGTTGGAATCGTTACTCCAAACTATGCCGGATCAGAACGGGAGAACCATCACGAGATCGAATGGTTTTTTGCTACCTCTGAGGGCGGCACGCGCCGATACCACCATCGTGGTATCTGAGAGCTGACAGCGCAGGGGGAAAAGCCGGGGGGTTGCGAGCGCCCGATACTATTTCGGAGAGCGGGAAACAGGGGGGATGATGATCTCGCGACGTCCGAACAGGCGGGCATCCGTCGAGAATGCTCCGGGACCCAGGAAAACGATGGCGGCACTCATGATCACCGCAAACACCGTTGGCAGTTTCGCATCAAACAGATTGCGGGCGGCTGCGGGAAACCATGCCAGCCCGATGCCTAGAGTGCCCAGCCCAACAAGAGTACTCGCGACAGGTGTCAGAAACCCGATCAACAGCAAAGCGCCACTGGCTACCGCCACCAGGCCGACCGTCCCGGTTTCGAGAGTCAGAGTGCCCGGGTCGGCCAAGTATAGTCCCCCTTGAATGATCGTGGTAACGCCCATCGCTGACCTGAGAAGCAGCAAGCCTGCGCCGGGCCACCCGCCCGGAAAGGTGGAAAACAATCGTTGCAGCGCTAGTCTCCTGGGTATCCGTTGGTGTTATTTCGAACACACCACACACCAGAGTAACGATTGTAACGGCGAGAGCGAATCCCCAGGGCTAGGCGTTTTTTGCTACCACTTTCGTGGCATTGGTCCCGGCGCGGCGGGCTTCATAATTGGATGATTCCGCGCCGGACGGCTATGGCAACAGCTTGCGTGCGATCACTGGCGCCGAGTTTTTCCATGATGTGCTTGACGTGGACCTTAACGGTTTCCTCAGATATGAAGAGCTGTTCTGCGATATCCCGATTCCGATTCCCGCCCGCGACGTGCCGGAGCACATCTACCTCACGCTCCGTCAGAGCGTCGTCGCTCAGATGCTCAGCGAGCCGGGCGGCGAGTTCCGCGGGGACACGCTTTTTTCCCGCATGAACCTGGCGGATCACCTCGACCAGATCCTTGTGGGGCATGCTTTTGAGCATATAGCCGCGAGCGCCGGCCTCCAGGGCACGCTGGACTTCGACGTCGCCCTCAAAGGTGGTCAACATGATAATGCGGGCGTCGGAAAATTCGGCGCGGATAGCGATCATGGTGTCGATGCCGCTCATGTCGGGAAGTCTGAGGTCCATGAGCGTAACGTCAGGTTGATGCGTGCGAAATTCCTGGATGCCCTCAGCGCCGCTGGAAGCAGCGGCCACCAACACCATGTCCGGTTGGCTGTTAATGATCGCGGCGATCCCCTCGCGCAAAAGGGGGTGGTCATCCACACTGAGCACGCGGATTCTGATTTGGTCGCTCATCGTTCTCTCTCTCTTCGCGGCTTCGGAGCCAGCGCTCCTGCTTTTCGTGGATACAATTTGGCGAGCCATTTCGGCCCGCGACCCGATGATGGAAACTGGAAGGCGATGCTGCCGGGAACGGTCAATTCTACCTCGGTTCCAGCCTCGGAGCGGCTCCACAACTTGATTTGTCCACCAACCCGCTCTGCGCGCTCGCGCATTCCAGATAGCCCAAAGTGGCCGTCGCGGCCCGACTGCAGCATGTGAGGATCGATCCCGAGTCCGTTATCGCGCACAAGAATCCGAAATTGGCCCGTCGAGTACTCAATTTGGAGTTCGATGCTCGTGGCGCGTGAGTGGCGAAATGCATTGACCAGCGCTTCCCGCCCGATGCGGTAGATTTCGTCCCGCAGGACGGGATGCAAGGGCCGGGGCTCGCCGTCAACGATGATGCGAAAAGCGACTTCCTCCGTGACACCAACTTCCTGCTGGACTCGGGAAAAGGCTTGTTCGAGATTCAGAGAGACACTCTGGGCCGAGCGCAGGCCTCGAACGGCGTTGCGGCCCTCATCAATGACCTGTCTCATTAAATCCAGGACGCGGCTTAGCGGCGGCCTTGCCGGGGAGTCTGCGGGCAAGCGGTCAACGGCGACATCCAGCTGCATGGAAGCGCTGAGAAACCCCTGCAGTAGAGTATCGTGCAGTTCCTGCGCAATGCGTGTCCGCTCGGCCAGCCGCTCTTCGAAGCGAACACTGAGTTGATTGGCCAGTTGGTGCAGCCGGAAACGATAGACAGCCGCGAACGCCAAAATGCAGGACAGCAGACCCAAGAGGCGGAACCACCATGTCTGCCAGAACACGGGTTCAATGGCGAACTCAATCGTGGTCTCGGCGCTATTCCAAACGCCGTTAGGGTTGCTCGCAATCACCCGAAAGCGATAGGAGCGCGGACCAAGATTGGTGTAAACAGCTTCACGCGCCGCGGTCGGCTCGCTCCAGCCGCGATCGAATCCATCCAGCATGTACCGGTATTTTACGCGATCGGGAGCGGAAAGACTCACACCTATATACCGGAACGTGAACCTCTGGCGGGCGGGCGGAATTCGAATAGGATTCCGCAGTTCAACGGGACGGCCATCGGCTGAAATCGCCTGGATGTGAACCGGCGCGGGAGCGGAATTACTCGAAATCCGGCCGGGATCGACGACGGAAATTCCACGCTTCAGGGAGAACCAGATGCGTCCGAGCGAATCCGCCACCACGGATCGGTTGCGCTTCACGCCGGCCGTGCCCAGCAGGCCGTCGGCGAGCGAGTATTCGCGCATATCGGCATCACCGAGTGCGGCGTCCAGCAATTTCTCACGGTCGACCCGCAGCACATGGCCGGCAGTTGCGATCCAGAGCCAGCCATTCCTGTCTTGCGCCATGCCGAATACCTGTTCGTGCAATGATTCGGGCACATCCCGGGGAACATGAACCTGACCGGAGGCGAGGAACGCGACGCCCTCGGACGTCCCGATCCACAGCACACCTGTCGAATCTTCCAAGAGGCAGTTCACGTTCCCCGGCGGTAAGCCGTCGCTGCCGGTATAGATCCGCCAACGGCCATTCGCCAGCGCATTCAGGCCGTTAGGAGTTGCAAACCACATGGTGCCATCGGAACCCTCCTCAATGGCGCCGACTGTGTTAGACGCCAGACCGTTCGTGGTGGTGTAGGTTGTGAAGCGGCCGTTGGTGAATCTGCTCGCGCCGCCGCTGAGCGTCCCTGCCCACACGGTTCCGTCACGGTTCCGATGAACGGCGTAAACGCTGTTTTGAGCCAGTCCATCGGCTTGGGTGTAGGTCGTGGCCGTGAATGAGTCTCCCTTCGTAATCAGGTGCGTCAGCCCACCGCGCTGTCTGCCAATCCATAATTCACCTGGGCCGCCCGCGATCGAATAGACTACATCCTTACCCAGGCCGGCGCTGGTTTGTCTGATCTGGTCTCCCTTGATCCAAAACAACCCGCCGTCGGAAGGGGCGAACCAGGTGCGGTTGTCTGTGTCGGCGTACAGTGGTCCGTTGTCGTCCGACTGCAGACGTCCCGGGGTGGGATAGCTCAGAAACGCGCTGTCCCGAAAACGCTCAATGCCTCCCGCGCTTCCGACCCAAAGATCTCCCTCGCGATCTTCAAACACCGCCGTTACCGCCCCGCCGCCCGTCTGGCGCCCGCGTTTTTCCGCGGTGGAAACGCCCCTGGGATTAACTCGCATGAGGCCGCGCGCCGTTCCAACCCAGATGTTCGATTCGTGATCTGTGCTCATGGCCAGGATCTGGGCGTGCTCAAGGGAGGGAGACAAACCGGCCTGCGTGAGTTCGATCCCGTTCCAACGCACGAGGCCGCTGTCGGTACCGATCCATAACTCGCGGTCACCGGCGGCGAGGAGAGTGTTTACCTTCTTATCGGGCAGCCCCTCCGCAATGCTTGAGACGCCGCCCTCGCTGGGAGAGAACAGGCCTTCATCTCGAGTACCCATCCAGATTCTGCCGTCGCCCGTCTGCGCCATGGAAATCACCAGCGAATCAGCCGTCAGTCCGAGTGGCACCAGTTTCCCGCCGCTGGACTTAAGATTGCCGCCTGGGCGCGCCAGCAGAACCTCGCCGTTCCTCGCCCGGCACATTGCCGTGATACCGGTTTCCGGCGGCGGGATCTCAGCCGAGACATCACGAAATACTCCAGCGCGGTAGCGCAGCAGCCCCTGACGCTGCGGTCGAATCCACAGGTTTCCGGCGGCGTCCACCGTCAAGCCCAAAACAGGACCAGGCGGCAGCGCAGTTAACGTCGCGAGATTGAACAGGCGGAAGTTCAGTCCGTCAAAGCGAACCAGGCCCTGCTCGGCGCCAATCCAGAGGTACCCATCGTCCGTTTCGGCAATGGCATAGACGTTCCCGCCGGGAAACCCCTGCTCGGCGCCCCATTGGTCGCGGATGTACTGTGCCATTTCTCGATTTGGATCCAGAGCTTGTGCCGGGCTGACAAAATACGCCGTTGCGAGTCCGGCCAAAAGCCGCAGAAGTATCCCAGACTGTCGGAACCCTCGCATCACGGCAGGTATTCAAACTTCTCAATGACAACCTCGGCTCCGTGTTCGAGAGGAACGGTGGCACTGCGGTAGACATAAAGGTTCATGCGGATCGATTCGATGCCATGGGAAGGGATTCCCGAAGTGAAAACATGTTCGGCAACGGCGCCTGCTGCAGCCCCGGCTTTGGAGGCGCGGACCGTCTTGAAAGAAATGCGTCCGGGTTCCCAGTGAAACGAGTGCGTAAGTGCTCCGGCGGTCGCCGTAAATCGAGCGACGTTTGCGGGCACGTAGTAAGGCTGGACCACGTATTGGGCATTCTTGATGGCCGGATCGCCCCAACGGGTAATTTCGATGTCGACTTCGCGGTAGTTCTGCTGTGCTCCCGAGTAATCCCAGGTGAACATGCCAAAAACCGCCGCAGGCTCCAAGTGAGAAGTATCCCGCACTACGAACGAATAGGTGCCATATCCCAGACTACGAGTGAGGCTCACTTCGGCGCAGGTCCATTTTCCTGGGGCTTTGGCAATGCGAAGATGCAGGGCACCGTCCGAGTCGGTCCATGCGTTGGCCGGACTGTAGTCGTTCCCGCCGCCGCGGCTGCTGGGAGCGTCGCGAACGCGCCACTCATATCCGCTGAAATGGATAGAGGCGGAGGGGGGAGAACTCGCGCCCTTGACAACGGCCACGGCGGACACGGCGCCGCCTATAGCCGGCAACACATTCGTTGTGGCTGGCGGACGAAACCCTGGGTCGACCAGCAGAGCAGCATACTCCGTTCCGAGGTGGGTCGCGTTACTCCACGTTGAATTCGGTTCGATCTTTGTGAACGGTTGAGTGACGAGTGGCTGCACCCACCATGTTCGGCTCCTGGCGTACAGAACGATCTGCTGCCCGGGACGCGCACCGGTGACGCGCCCTTCAATGATGTCGTGCTTCTCCCGGCCACCCTCGTCGGCTTGGGGAACCCGGATGAATTCGATGAAAGCTCCGGCGTTCGCCTGCTGCCGTCGGCAACTGCTTAACAAGATCCAGCTAACTACCAGGAAAACCCGCCTCCAGGTGAGATTGCCCCTGGCAGCACATGAGCGCAACCTCATTTCAGCACCATCGTGGGGTATATCAAGTCTATAACGGAGGGCAGCCCGGCTGTTCCGACGGGTAGATGCCCTGAACTTTCGCCCTTCAACAGTTCCCGATGATCGAGGCGAAGCTTCGGAGCCCTTTAGCGGAAGCCAACTACGGAAGAACCTTGGGTTCCTACCATCAGGTTCTGGTACGACGCTGGAGCTTTTGAGACACCCGCGGGGGACAGACTGGCAAAGGCCGCGGGGCTGGATTTGGTCAGTGAAGCGCGCCGCCTCGCACGCGCAATTTGTACTAAGACTACGTGTGAAGAACTCACGTTCCTCAGGCGTTGATCACACCACTCGTCAAAGCTCAATGGAGACGCCGTCTTCTCCCGGCTTCGGAAATACCGCGCTATATCCGTATGGACCGGTGAGGCCGCGATCTCCCCAGAGAAAGCCTTCTGCATTTCCAAGGCGTCGTGGGCGGCGCACTTCAACTGCTCCACGTGCTTGTATTGCGCGGCGCCGACCAGAAATGCCCACTTGTTTGGAAACTTGACTGCCTGGCTGCCAATAATCCCGACCTCGCTCAGCGTCCAGACTCCCCCCGTCGGCGGGGGCACCGATCGGAATAAGACTTACTACCGAATCGATCCCAAATCAAAAACCGCTAGTATTACAGGCCCATCCAGTCCAAATGGTATAGAGATTATTTCGACGAGTTTTTGTTGATTTCTGGGGAGCCTGGAGGTAGCCTGCTAGGGACTTCGGGAGATTGTCGGCCTGATCGGCCTCTGAAAGGAGTAACAAATGCCGAAGAATATCGTACTTTGCTGCGATGGAACCGCAAACGAATTCGCTCGGGACAAAACCAACGTGGTGAAGCTTTTCTCCATGCTGGAGCACGATCCAACCCGCCAAGTCACCTACTATCATCCCGGACTGGGAACAATGGAGCCCGCCGGGGCACTCACCACTACCGCACGAAAGCTCACCATGCTGCTTGGCAAGGCGATCGGCTATGGGCTGGCGTCGGATATTCGGGACGCTTATGTTTTCCTGATGAACCATTATCAAGACGGCGACCGGGTGTTCCTGTTTGGGTTCAGTCGCGGGGCGTACACCGTTCGGGCAGTTGCAGCCATGCTTCACATGTATGGCCTGATTCGCAGTGGGAACGAACCGCTGGTGCCCTACGCCATCCGCATGCTGACCACGGTGAGCAGCGCCAAAACGAACAACCGGCGGGCCGGGAATCCAGACGCTGTCTTCCAGTTGGCCGACGAATTCAAGGCTACCTTCTGCTCGAACCCGTGCAATCCGTGGTTCGTCGGAGTGTGGGATACCGTGAGTTCCGTCGGGTGGGTGGAGAATCCTCTGAAAATTCCGTTCACTTCGAGCAATCCCGACATTCAGGTCGGCCGGCATGCGGTCTCGATCGACGAACGGCGAGCCTTCTTCAGGACCAACCTTTGGAGACCGGCGAATCCACCGATTCCAAGTGGACCGAAGGACTTGAAGCAGGTTTGGTTCCCCGGAGTGCACTGCGATGTGGGAGGCGGTTACCCCGAAGCGGAGAGTGGTTTATCCAAGATCGCGTTGGCGTGGATGGTCTCGGAGGCGAAGGGGGCAGGTCTGTTCGTACACCCTGCGAAAGAGGCGAGCCTGCTGGGCGGCCAGTCGCCGCCCAATCCGGAGGCCCCGATGCACGAGTCGCTCACTGGATTGTGGCGAATTGCGGAGTTCATTCCAAAGAAGCACTACAACTGGAAGACGCATAGGGAGGAGCGCCGGATGAACCTGTTCCGGCGGCGTACGATTCCACCCGGAGCGCTCATTCACGATGCGGCTTTCCAGCGAGGCGAGGATTACATTAGGAAGCTGCCGGCAGAACACACTCGCGTGACCACTGTGGCGGACCAACGGCCCGCAGACCGCCTCCATTTCAGCCAAAGCTCGACAGGAAAATAGTCTCTGGCCCGTTCCATCAAAGACGGAACGCTTGGCCGCGCGGTCAACCGCCGACGCCATACAATGCTCGACCCAGGTGAGGAGATGCGCTCCGGTACGTGAGGAGATGGGTCACGTCGTGCGACGCACCACTCGGGGGGAATTTAGGAAATTTGAGGGATTTGGTCGGGGCGAGTGGATTCGAACCACCGACCTCCTGGTCCCGAACCAGGCGCTCTAGCCAGGCTGAGCCACGCCCCGAACAGCTTCAGTGTAAACCGCCCGACACCGCCAAGCAACTATCGTCAGCGACCGCATCATATCTTCCAGGATAGACGAGTCTATCCGAAAA
>Ga0335077_10006257_pt1 | contig 14699 bp, 14 predicted proteins | sample Lox_Sample_31_FD_207151 | JGI IMG/M metagenome (GOLD analysis project Ga0335077, IMG submission 207151) | Soil microbial communities from Loxahatchee National Wildlife Refuge, Florida, United States - Lox_Sample_3.1 | ecosystem: Environmental > Terrestrial > Soil > Wetlands | place: USA... | reverse complement strand
TCCACCCATCCCCCGGGTGGGGCCCTTCCGCGCCGTGCTGTCGGGGACGGCACCCCCCCCCGCGCCACCCGCTGATCCGCGGCCCGAGGAGCGCGCCGCGAATTGCGGATCAGGCCTAGTTGCTGCTGCCCTGAGGGCTCTCCATCTTCCTCATGGCTTCGTCGATGGCCTTCTTCATGCTCAGGGTGTCGGCCCCCTGGCGCGGCGGATCCTGCAGGCTCTTCAAGTGAGCCGCTCGCACGGTCGCCTTCCACAAGTACGAGGTGATGCAGAAGTTCCGCCTCGGCAGCAACGCCGAGCTGGTCGAGCACGAGCTTCATGCTGGCCTCCTCTCGCGGGCGCCGTGGAGCGCCGCGGCGGCATCGGCGATGGCGCGGAGCTTCGCCTCCGCAACCTGCGCGGACGCGACGGGGCTGTCGGCGAAGGTGGCGAAGCCGCAGTCCGGGGTCAGGAGCACACGCTCGGGGCCGAAGATCGTCATGGCCCGTTCGGCGCGCCTCCTGATCTCGTCCACGCTCTCGACGCGGTCGTCCTTCTGATTGACCACGCCCAGGCCCACGCGCCGGTCCCTCGGGAGGTCGGCGAGCACCTCGATCTCGCCCGCCCGCGGGGTCGCGAGCTCGAGGAAGTACGTGCCGACGTCGAGGGCCTGGAGCAGGGGCAGCAGCGGACGATAGTCTCCGGCGAGCGCGGCTCGCTCGTCGCGCGTCCAGTTCCCGCGGCAGAGATGCACGGCCAGTCGCTCGCGCGGCAACCCCGCGACGGCCCGGTTGACGAGATCGCGCGCGAACCGGAGCTCGTGTAGGGCGTCCCCCTTTTCGCTGAGCGCGCCGCACATGAAGGTCCGCGTGTTCTTGGCGCCGGTGAAGACCACCTCGGAGAGGACGGGCTCGTCGAGCTGGACGAGAGCCGCGCCCGCCGCCAGCAGGAAGTGGATCTCCTCGCGAAGCACGCGGACGATGTCCTCCGCCAGGTGCTCGCGCGAGCGATAGGCGCGATCGGAGATGCACTCCATCCACATGATGCGCGTGAGCAGGTACGGGCCAGGGAGCGCGACCTTGACCGGCTTGTCGACGAGCGACTGGACGAACCGGAGCTCGTGGACGGCCAGGGGCCGGCTCCGGCCGAGCGCGCCGAACACGGCCGGATGGCGCACCTCCGATGCGGGGACGTCGAGAGAGCGCATCTCGGCCTCGAACGTGGCGGGATCGTCGACCAGAGGGAGCAGATCCGTGAGGGGGATCAGCTGGCAGTTGTCGAGCCGGCTGCCGACGAAGCTCGCGTAGTTGTCGCGGCGCTGCTCGCCGTCGGTGAGGACGTCAACCCCGGCGCGGAGCTGGGCGGCGACCGCGAGGCGTGTCGCGTCGTCGCCGGTCGCGTCGAACTCGGCTTCACCGAGGCGTCCCTCGATGCGGTCGTGGATGGCCTGGAGCATCCAACGCGGTCTCGGCCAGCTCCCGACACCCATGACCGCGAGCGGGGGGATCGAGGCGGCCGGAGCGGGCGGCGGCAAGGTCGCCGGGACCGTGACGACGAGGATCTTCGCGTCCGGCGGTGCGCTCCACGTGACGCGAGGCCGGCTCGCGCGGCGCTCGCCGAGGGTCCCCTTGCATACGAGGAAGCTCCGCTCCTTGCCACGGCGGACGAGCGAGACCAGCTCGTTCCCGGTGAGTCGACACCAGGCCGGAAAGTCCTCCTCGACCGAGGACTCGGTCGAGCGGAACTCGAGGAGCTGGCCGCGCTCGAGCGGATCGATGTGCTGACGGATCAGCAGCAGCAGGCCGTTGCCGCAGTCGAGATCGCCGCCGTCGAAGCTCCGGTCGGCCTCGAAGAGATGGCGCTCGACGGGCTCCATTGGGATCTCAGTAGCTCACGCAGGGACTCCCGTCCGACAGGAACTCGACGAGCTTCGCGCCGCCCACGATCGTCGCGCCGGCCACCAGCTGGCCCTCGTCGAGCTTGCGCTTCTTGAAGCAGGGTGAGCAGACGTAGATGGTCCCGCCGGCCTTGGCGAAGTTCTCCATCAGCTCCTTGAGCGGCGCGAACCCGTCCTCGCGGATGTCGTCGGCGTAGCCCTTCTGCGCCAGACGGACGCCCTCGACGCTCAGGAAGACGAGGGTCTCCTTGCCGGAGCCGACCGCGGCGTTGGCCACGACGAAGGCGACGGTGGACTTGTCCGTGTTGTCCTTCGAATGAGTGAGGCTCACGCAGAACTTGTTGGCCATGACGTGCGTCTCCTTTTCCTTGCCGGGCCGCCGGGGTTCGTGCGCCGTCGGGCCGCGGCTCCACCCGACGGTCGCGGGGTCAGCCCCCGCGTGCGTGCCGCTGGATGAGATAGACGGGGTGGTCCCCGTGGAGCAGCGTGTGGCCGGTCATCCGGCACCACGCGGGCATGTCGGCTGGCGCCCCGGGATCGAGGGCGATGACCTTGATCACCTGATCCGGGCGCATGCCGTCGAGGCGCCGCTTCAGCTCGAGTACCAGCTCGCCGCAGCCGAGATGGCCGGCGTCCCACTCCTCGTCGATCCGAGTTGCGTCCTCGGTCACGGACGCGCCTCGCCGTTCCTTGCGTAGATCTGCTCGATGGCGCGTGCATCTAGACTCGCGGCCGGGCTGTCGGCCACGACCCGTCCGGCGCGGAGGGCCACGATGCGGTCGGCGTAGCTCGTGGCGAGGTGGACCTGGTGCAGGCTGGCCACCACGGCGACGCCGGACTTGGCCACGCGATGCAAGGTGTCGAGCACCGCCGCCGCGGACTCTGGATCGAGGCTCGCCACCGGCTCGTCCGCCAGGATCACCCGGGCCTCCTGCGCGAGCGCGCGAGCGATGGCCACGCGCTGCTGCTGCCCACCGGAGAGCTGGTCGGCCCGCGCGTAGGCGCGGTCGAGGAGCCCCACCGCGTCGAGACACCGGAGCGCGAACTGGCGGTCCGGGCGCGCGAAGCGCCGGAGCAGCACGCGCCAGGTCGCCACCTGCGCGAGGCGGCCCGCGAGCACGTTCTGCATGGCGGTGAGGCGCCTGATCAGGTTGAACTGCTGGAAGATGAGCGCGACGTCCCGGCGCGCCCGACGAAGGTCGCGCCGGCTCATCGCGCCGACGTCTCGCCCGTCGAGCGCCACCGATCCCGCGTCGGCCCGCAGGAAGCCGGTGAGGCAACGGAAGAGCGTGGTCTTGCCAGCGCCGCTCGGTCCGAGCACCGCGACGAACTCGCCGGGCCGGACCGCGAAGGATACGTCGTGGAGCGCCGTGACGTCACGCGCGTAGGTCTTCGTCAGTCGCTCCGTGCGGATCAGGGCGGCGCTCGCCGGCCGGTCGGGCGGCGACTCGTGAGACCTGGCGCCCATCATCGCGCCGTCTAGTCTAGCCGCTGTCGCAGCCATTGGCTCGCGTGATCGATCACGGTGACCATGATCAAGATCAGCACGATGATGGTCAACAGGCGGGGGAAGTCGAGCAGGTCCATCGAGTTCTTCAGCTCCTGGCCGATGCCGCCCGCGCCGACGACACCGAGCACCGTCGACGCGCGCACGTTGAACTCCCACCAGAAGAGCCCCACGGAGACCATGCCCGGCGCGACGTCGGGCAAGAGCGCGAAGGCGAGGACCTTGAGCCGGGAGGCGCCCGTCGCTGCCGCGGCCTCCAGGGGACCGGGCGGGATGTTCTCGATCGCCTCTGCCCAGAGCTTCGCCGTGCTGCCCCACGTGTGAAAGGCCACGCCGAGCACGCCGGCGAACGGCCCCAGACCGACCGCCGCCACGAACAGGAGCGCGAACACGAACGAGTCGATGCCGCGCAGCGCGTTCAGGAACCAGCGGGCCGGGTAGTAGAACAGCATGCTCGGGGTGACGTTGCGAGCGGCGATGACACAGAGGGGCAGCGCGAGCAGGGCGGCGGCGGTCGTGCCGAGCGCGGCCATGGCCACCGTCTCGGCGGCGCGGATCAGCAGGACCGGCAGATCGCCCGTGGCGGGAGGCCACGCCTTGCGCGCCCAGCCCGCCATTCTCGGGAGCCCGGAGGCGAGCTTGCCCAGATCCACGTGCGTGAGCTTCCAGCTCGCCGTGTAGAAGACGGCGACGACGAGCAGCACGAGGATGAAGCGCATGCGGCGTTGGGACCACCAGCGCACCACCGGCTCGGGATACTCGCGGGCCGGGGTGGCCGTGGTCACTGTTTCTTGATCCGGCCCACCAGGATCCCCGCGTCCTCGATCATCTTGTAGCTCCCGTGATCGGCGGCGACGAAGCCCGTGTAGTGGGCGGGCAGGATCGACTGCGCCTGACTTTCGGTGATCCCGAGCAGGATCCCCTGGATGCGTTTGGCGAGCGCAGGATCAAAGCCCTTGCGCACAGCGATGGCGTCATTGGGCAGCGGGTCGGACTGCCACACGATCTCGGTGGCGTTCTTGTCCAGCTTGCCCGACTCGATCATGGCGGTGCGGTTCCGATCGAAGTCGGTGGCGCAGTCGACCTGGCGCGCGGCCACGGCGATCTCGTTCGCGGCGTGGGTGGCTCCGTCCGAGTACACGAAGTAGTCCTTGGGGTTGATTCCCTTCGTCTTGAACCAGGCCGATGGGATGAGCCAACCCGAGGTCGATCCCACGTCGGCGAACGACACGCGCTTGCCCTTCGCGTCGTCGGGCCACGTCTTGATCCCGTGGCCAGGCTGGCACACGACGATCGCGTAGTAGATCGGCTTGCCGTCGTACTTGGCGGTGGCGATGGCAGTCGCGCCGGAGTCGTTGTGCGCGAGGACGTAGCCCCACGGCCCCATCCAGGCCAGGTCGACTTGATCGTTGGCCAGCGCGACGGAGATGCCGGCCCAGTCCGTGGTGGCGACCAGGTCGAAATCACGGTCGAGCTGCTTGGCGAGATACGCGAAGAACGGCTCGTAGGCCTTCTTGGTCTCCGAAGGTGTCGGCTGGAGCGGTCCCACCCCGAACCGGAGCTTGCCGGTCTGCGCCAGTGCGGGCGACACGACCAGGAAGGTGAGCAGCAACACGACGGCCGTGATCAGCTGGGATCGTCGATTGGTTCGCATAGCGCTCGAGGTCTCCCGTCGGCGAGGCGCGCCGACTGCACGATGGGGAACGATAGGGCCGAGCATAGTCGGTCTCCCACGCGACTCAAAATCGGTTATCTCGATGCATGAGGCAGACATGCGGGCTGTTTGCCGATACGCAGGGGATCCAGCGATCGTACGCGTCCATCCGCAGCACTCGTTCAGACAGGGGTGGCTCGACCGGAGATTCGGGCCGGGCGACACGGTGAGCACGGATTGACAACCCGGATCTGCCGCGACACCATGGGCGCCATCATGCGAATCGTGGAGCCGAGCCCTTCGCCGCGGCGCGATCGCCGCGGGCCCGCGTGATGCTCGTCGGCGCGTTCGCCTGCGCGCACACGCCGCAGCTGCTGATCCGGCCTCCCACCGAGGACCGGGACCTGGTGCTGCGCGTGCACGCCGCGTTCGCGCGGGTGAAGGCGCGGCTCGGCGCGCTCCGGCCCGACGTCATCGCGATCATCGCCGGGGACCACGTCGAAGGCTTCTTCCTCGATGCCGTGCCGGCGCTCGCCGTGTACGTCGGCGAGGAGGCTCTGGGCACCTTCGGGCCCTATCGCTACCGGCTGCCCATTCACGAGCCGCTCGCGCGCACGATCCTCGCGCAGGGGATCGAGCGAGGGTTCGACCTGCTCTACACGCAGGCCGCCCGGCTGGACTACGCGTTCTACGTGCCCCTGCACTTCACGATGCCGGAGCCATCGGTGCCGGTGGTGCCCCTTCACGTGAACGTGTATCTCCCGCCGCAGCCCACGCCGCGGCGCTGCTACGCGTGGGGCGCCGCGCTCGGCGAGATCCTGCGGGCGCGCCCTGAGCGCATCGCGCTGATGGCCTCGGGCGGCATGTCGCATTTCCCCGGCACGGATCGGTACGCGTCGCCGGACGTCGACTACGACCGGTCGCTCCTCGACGTCTTACAGGCAGGCCGCGGGCACGAGATGGCCGCGCTCACCGCCGAGGAGCTCGACAGGACCGGAAACGTGGAGCTCCGCACGTGGATCACGCTCCTCGGGGCGGTGGGCGAGGCGAAGGCGCAGGTCCACTGCTACGAGCCGTCCTGGCATCACGGCAACGCGGTCGTGGAGTGGCCGGTATGAGCGGCGAGCTCCACTATCCCTTCCCTCCCGCCCGCGCGTACCGGCTCAACCGCTGTCTCTACATGATCAAGTCGGATCAGGCCTTCTGCGCGCGCTTCCTCGCCGACCCGCGCGAGGCAGGGACGGAGCTGGAGCTTTCCGAGGCCGAGCGCGCCGCGCTGTCCCCGTTCGACCGGGACGCGCTCGTGGGGCTCGGCGGGCATCCCTACCTGGTCTTCATGGCCGATCTCCGCCTCCGGATGGCGCGCGATCCGGGGGCGCTCGAGTACTTCTGACCCGTCGGGTCAGACGATCTGGAACTCCGCGGCCCAGCGGTCGAGGAAGAGCGCGATCATCTTGCTCCGCTCGAGGAGCGTCGGCAGCAGGATGAACTCCTCCTCGCTGTGGGCCCGACTGCCCTGCGGACCGAGCCCGTCGATGGTGGGCGCCACGGCGGAGGTGTGATTGCCGTCCGAGCTGGCCCCGGTCTTGATCGCCTTCACGTCGAGGCCGATGTGCCGCCCCGCCTCGCGCATGATCTCCACGAGGCGCTCCGTGCCCGGCAGTCCCGGCGGCCACGGCGGAAAGAGGATCTGACCCGAGAAGCGCGCCCGGGTGCCCGTGACGTGGGTCCGCGCGGCGATCGCCTGCATGGCCGCAATCATGCGTTCGGCGTCCTCGGGCGTCCACACCCGCAGGTCGATCTCCGCGTACGCGCGGTCGGCCACGACGTTCGGACGGGTGCCGCCCCCGATCACGCCGACGTTGACCGTCGCCCCCGCCTCGAAGTCCGTGAGGGCGTGAAGCTCGGCGATCTTCTGCGCCAGGTCCCAGATCGCGCTCGCGCCCATCTCGGGCTGAAGGCCGGCGTGCGACGACCGGCCTTCGACTTCGAGCCGGAACGTCCCCGCCCCCTTGCGCCCCATCACGTACTCGCCGCCGGGCCGTGCGGGCTCCAGGATGGCGACCGCGTGAGCCCGCCGCGCCTCGGCCTGGATCACGCTCCTGGACGTCGGTGACAGGCGCTCCTCGTCGGAGTTGAAGACGACGGTGATGCCCGTCTCGGCCCACGCAGCCGTCGCAACATCGCGGTGGGCGCGGAGCGCGAAGATCAGGGCGACGAGCCCGCCTTTCATGTCGTAGACGCCCGGCCCGTAGGCGCGCGTGCCCTCGATGCGGAACGGTCGGTCCTTGACCGTGCCCGCCGGGAAGACGGTGTCGAAGTGCCCGACGAACAGGAATCTCCGCGGTCCCGTGCCCGGCTTCGTGGCGACGAGATGATCGCCGTAACGCTCCTGCGGGATGCGGGTCACGGTGAATCCGAGGTCGGCCAGCGGCGCGGCGAGCATGTCGCCGACCTGGTTCACGTCGTCACGGTCGTCGGTGCCGCTGTCCTGGTTCACGAGCCGCGCGAGGAAGTCGATCTGTTCCTCGCGCCGGTCGTCGAGGCACCTCAGCAGATCACGCGTCGGCATCAATCGACGCTCAGGAGGATCTTTCCGTCCTCGACGAGCATCATCGTCGCCACCGAGACGAACGGCTTGGTCATCGAGTAGAGACGGAAGATCTCATCCTTGGTCATCGGCGCGCCCGTCTGCGGATCGCGCTCCCCGAGCGTTTCGAAGTACGCGATCTTGCCCCGGCGCGCCACGAGCGCCACGGCGCCTGGATACCCCCCCTGGACCATCTCGGCCTTGATGACCGCCGTCACCCGCGCGAGCTTCTGCGACGAGAGCCCGACGTCCTCGGGCGTGGTCGTGGGCAAGGCGTCGCCCCAGGCAAGCCCGGCGAGAAGGACCCAGATGGCCAGAGCGCCGACGGTGACGGATGTCTTCATCGTGGACCTCCTGTGTGGTTTCGCCTGCCGTGCCGTGGACAGCGTATCCTCCGACGGGCTCCCTTCGGCGTCAGCCCTCGCGCACACCGGCCGGGGCCCTTCGCGCGCCGGCGCGCGAACTGGCCGCCGTGCGACGCTTGCTCAGGAACTCTTCCATGAAGCGCTTGGCATCACCGGCCGCGAAGGCTTCGTGCTGCGCCTCGACGCAGAAGCGCGCCGTCGCGCGGAAGTGCTCCTCCGTGAGCCGCCGCGCCCATTCCTTGTCGAGCTTGAGCGCGAGCGGGGCAAAGCGCGCGAGCTTGCCGGCCAGCGCCAGGGCCTCGCGGCGAAGCCGAGCGGGCGATACGACCTTGGCGGTGAGCCCGGCTTGCCAGGCCTCCCTCGCATTCAGCGTGTCGCCGCTCAGCACCAGATACAGGCTCCGGCTCATGCCCACGAGGTTCCAGAGGAGCCCGAGGCCGAAGATCGCCGGAATGCCGTCCCGGATCTCGGGCATGCCGTACTTGGCGGTCGTCGACGAGATTCGGATATCGGCGAGGAGCGCGAGCTGGCAGCCCGCACCCATGGCCCAGCCGTTCACCGCCGCGATGATGGGCACGCTGACCGCGCGCACCTGCTCGTACAGGCGCTCGAACTCGCGGACCCACTCCTCGGCGCCGGGCCCGTCGAGATCCTTGGCCTCGTTGAGATCCTGGCCGGCGCTGAACGCCTTGCCGGCGCCGATGAGCACGACGGCCCGAACGCCTCTATCCGCGGCGATGCGCGCGAGCGCGTCCGACACCTCGGCCTTGAGCGCCCGGCTCAGCGCGTTCAGGACGCGGGGCCGGTTGAGCGTGATCACGGCGATGCCGTCCTTCTGTTCGAAGAGGATGTTCGAGTACATAGGGCCTCCCATCAAGGGCGGGACGGACGAGCGTGAGAAGGCGCGGCGGCGCCGCGCGACTGTTCGAGGTCCCAGCAGCCGTCCACCGAGCGAGACAGCTCGCTCTTCTGGATGCGCTCGCTCGGCGTCTTGGGGAACTCGTCGACGAAGGCGATGTAGCGCGGCACCTGGAAGTACGCGAGGCGCGGCTCGCACCAGCGGATCAGGTCGGCGGGGGCGAGCGGCCGATCTCCGGGGCGAACGAACAGCTTGATGTCATCCTCGCCCAGGGCCGACGGGACGCCGATCACCGCGCACTCGTCCACGCCGGGACAGGCGCTCACGACACGCTCGATCTCCCAGGCCGAGACGTTCTCGCCGCGGCAGCGGATGCGATCCCTCGTGCGCCCCGCGAAGTAGAAGAACCCCTCGGCGTCACGGTAGCCGAGGTCGCCGGTGTGGAGCCATCCGTCGCGGAGCGCCGCGCGCGTCGCCTCGGGATTCTTGAAGTACCCCTTCATCAGGAGCCCGGGCTCCCGCTCGCGCTGGACGATCTCTCCGACCTGGCCCGGCGGCACCGGGCGATCCGCTTCGTCGACGATCTCGACCTCGAAATGGTCGACCGGCTTGCCGATGGAGCCGACCCGTCCCTCCAGGTTGACGGTGGTGAAGCTGGCCCCCTCGGTGAGGCCGTAGCATTCGTGGATGCGTACGCCGAACCGCCGCTCGAAGCGCGGCCACAACTCGGCCGGGGCGGCGGCGCCCCACGCGATCCGCGCCGGATTCGCCGCGTCCTCGGGATGCTCCGGCTGCATCATGAGCCGCCCCAGCACCACGCCGAGGTAGTGGATCTGGGTCGCGCCGTGGCGGCGCACCTGGTGCCAGAAGCTCCCCGCGCTGAACCGCTCCACGAGAGCGCACGAGACTCCGCGCTGCAGGCAGAGCGCGATGGCCTGGATGCCGGCGATGTGATAGAAGGGCTCCCAGAGGAACAGCACGTCGCCAGCTCTCACGTCCGCCACGAGCGCCGCCGTTCGTCCCGCCGCCCGGTACATCGTGTCGCTCAGCATCACGCCCTTCGGCGGCCCTGTCGTGCCCGACGTGTACATGATCGAGACAACGTGATCGGGTCCCGGTCCGACCTTCGGTGGCGCTTCGACACCGTGGGCAGCCAGCTCGTCCAACGAGTGGGCCCGGCCGTCGTGCGCGACGGGGAGCGCTCCACGCCACACGACCGTCTCGGTCACGCTCGAGCGGGGCACGGCGGCTGCCAGCTCCCCCTGATAGCGGGCGTCGGCGACGACCGTGCGCGCTTCCGAGTGCTCCAGGAGATACTGAAGACCTGTCGCCTTCGTGTGAACGTTGACCGGGACGTGCGTGGCGCCGAGCTTGGCGAGGGCGAGGACGGTGTAGATGTGGTCCGGATGGTTCGGCAGCATGACGGCCACCCGGTCGCCGGGCCCCACCCCGACGGCGCGAAGACCGTCGGCGACGCGGTTGACGGCGGCATCGAGGGCGCCGAACGTGATCGTCGCGTCCTCGAAGCGGCAGAACGCGTCGTCCCGGTTGTCGCGGCCACGACGCTCGACGAGGTCGCGCAGCGACGGCTCACGGGTCGTCCCGGACCCGGCGATGCAGCGCGTGCTCGAGCGGTTCACCCCGAAACCCTAGCGGCGGCGCTCCACGGAGTCAAGGCGCGGCGCCGCGGTTGACGACGAGGGCGTCCTGTGCGGAAATCGAGTGGCATGCCGCGCTTCGGAGAGGGCCGCGTCAGGCCGGATTACTGGGATGCGCTCGCAGGGTCCATGCGCGAGCCGCAATTTCAGGAGCAGATCGCGCTCTACAAGCGGCGCGAGGGCCTCGCGTTGATCGCGGCGTGGGCGCCGCAGCAGGTGCGCTCGGTGCTCAAGACGGACCTCTTCGAGGAAGGGTTCGGCCAGGACGCCCTGCTCGATTTCTTCGTCTCCGCGTATCCGGTCGTGATCGGGATGGACGTGTCCAGACTCGTGACCGCCGAGGCGCGGAAGCGGATCCCAGGCGCCGGCTACCTCGTGAGCGACGCTGCGACGTTGCCCTTCAAGACGGGGGCCTTCGACCTCATCGTTTCGATCTCGACCCTCGATCACCTCCCGCCGCCCTTGCTGGCGGGCGCGCTGGCCGACCTGTGCCGGGTCCTCCGGAAGGACGGGTGCCTCATCCTGACGCTCGACAGCGGGCACAATCCCCTGCACGTGTTCTCGAATCACCTGCGACGGCGGCTGGGGCGGATCTACGCCGAGCGGTGCTACACGGTGCGCGAGGTCCAGGCGGCGATGGTCGGTCAGCCGTGGATCCTGACCGAGGCGACGGCCATCTACCACGTGCCGTTCCCCATGAACTTCCTGGCCAAGCAGGTCTCGAAGATCCTGGGCTCGCGGGCGGACCGGCCCATCCGCGCGGTGGTGGGCGCGTGTGAGAGGCTGGCCGCGCTGCCGACGCGTTTCTTCACCGGGCGGTACATCGCGCTGCGTCTGATCAAGGGCGAGTGAGCTCGGCGGGGCCCCGCCTCGGCCCGGCGCGCGGTCACTGCCGGGCGGCAGACTGCGGATTCTGGACGTTCCAGCCGCCCCCGAGCGCCTTGTAGAGCTGCACGTACGCGACCAGGCGGTTCAGCCGAACCTGGGCCTGGGCGTTCTGCGCCGGGAAGAGCTTCTCCTCCGCATCGAGGACCTCGTAGTAGCTGGAGAGGCCGTAGAGGTAGCGGAGCTCCGCTAGCTCGACCGCCTTCTTCAGCGCCGCGACGGCTCTCGTCAGCTCGGTCTCCGCCCCTGCCAGCTGGTCCAGGGCAACCAGGTTCGACGCCACGTCCTGGAACGCCTTGATCACGCCTTGCTCGTACTGGAGCTTCGCCTCGTCCCAGAGCGCGACCGTGCCTCGGTAGTTCTCGAGGATGCGTCCTCCCTGGAAGATCGGCCCTGTCAGCGCGGCGGCGATGGCCCAGATGGTGGATGTTCCGTTCGTGAGAAGCGTCAGCTCCGGACTGGCCTTGCCGAGGATGCCGGTGAGGTTCAACTGGGGGAAGAACTGGGCCTTCGCGACGCCGATGTTGGCGTTGGCCGCGACGAGCTGCTCCTCCAGCTTCATCACGTCCGGGCGACGCTCCAGCAGGGCCGACGGCAGTCCGGCCGGCACTGTCGACGGCACCTCCTGGGAGAACAGCGTCGTGCCGCGCGGGATGGCGCTCGGGTTCTTGCCGAGGAGCGTGCTGATCTGGTTTTCCTTGGCGGCGATCTGGCTCTGCAGCTCGGGGATGTTGGCGGCGGCTGAAAACAGCGCGCCCTCGGCCCTCGCCACTTCGAGCTGGGACTCGACGCCGAACTCGAGCCGGTCCTTGAAGATCCGGTAGATGCCCTCGTACGTCGCCGTCGTCTCCTTGGCGATCTGGAGCAGGGCATCGAGCTCGATCAGCTCGAAATATGCCTGCGCCACGTCGGCGACGAGCGAGAGCAGGACGCCACGTCGTCCCTCCTCCGTCGCCAGGAGCTGCGCGGTCGCCGCTTCGTTCGACCGGCGGACGGCACCCCACACGTCGATCTCCCAGCTCGCCGAGAGCGCGCCGAGGAAGAGGTTCGTGGCGGACGGCACGAACTGGTTGTTGGTATTCGAGATGCCGAGGAATGCCGCGTATTCCTTCGCGCGCTGGACCTTGACGTTGTACCCGATCCACGGGAAGAACGCGGCCTGCGCGACGCCGGCCTGGGCCCGGGCCTGCGCGACGCGCGCGGTGGCGACCTGCAGGTCGTAGTTGCCCGCGATGGCTTCCTTGATCAGCGCCTGGAGCGTCGTGTCGCCGAACACCTCCCACCAGGGAAGATCGGCCATGGAGGCCGCCTCGACCGGCGTGACCTGGCCGCGGAACTTCTCCGGCGGCGTGAGCGGCGGACGGCCGTAGTCCGGACCGACTGCACAGCCGGCGAGGAGCACGGCGATGACGACGACGATGAAGCGGCCATCTCCGAACTTCATTGTGGTGCTCCTTGGGCGGCGGGGCCGGCCCCGGGGCCAGCGGGGCCGGTCGGCTCGCGCCCCGGCAGCCGCGCGGGTGTCTCGTCGCGGCGGGCGAAGCGTTGGCTGATGGCGAACGTGGCCGGGATGACGAAGACGGCGATGACCGTGGCCGCGAGCATACCGCCGAGGACGGTCGTGCCGAGAATCCTTCGCGACGACGCTCCCGCTCCGGTCGCCACGACGAGGGGCATCACGCCGAGAATGAACGCGAAGGCCGTCATCAGGATCGGTCGGAGACGCAAGCGCGCGCCGGCCAGGGCGGCGTCGTAGAGCGAGGCGCCGCGCTCGTACTCGGCCTTCGAGAACTCGACGATGAGGATGGCGTTCTTCGCGGCGAGCCCGATGATCATCACCAGACCGATCTGGGAGAACACGTCCATCTCGAACCGGCGCACCCAGAGCGCGACGAGCGCGCCGAACACGGCGATCGGCGTGCCGAGGAGGACGCCCAGGGGAAGCGACCAGCTCTCGTACTGCGCGGCGAGGATGAGGAAGACGACCAGTAACGAGAGCCCGAAGACGAGGGACGGGGGCACGCCCTGCGCGGCCGCTTGTTCCTGGAACGACATGCCGGCATAGTCGAAGCCCATCTCGCGGGGCATGGTCGCCCGGAAGACCTCCTCGAGCGCGCGCATCCCTTGCTGCGTGCTGTAGCCGTGCGCCAGCGCCGCGTTGATCTCCGCGGCCCGGTACTCGTTGAAGCGGATCGTGAGATCGGGGCCGAAGCTCGGCTTCATCGTCACCATCGCCGACAGTGGCACCGTCTTTCCCTCGGCGTTCCTGACGTAGAACTCGTCGATGTAGTCGGCCCGCGTGCGGAACTCGCCCTCGGCCTGCACGTACACTTGCCACACGCGGCCGTAGAGGTTGAAGTCGTTGACGAAGTATCCGCCGAGGAACACCTGGAGGGTCTGATAGACGGCGGTCAGACTGACGTTCTGCTTCAGCACCTTGTCCTGGTTGACGTCCGCAAAGATCTGCGGCACGGCGGGCGTGAAGGTCGTGTTGACCGAGGCCAGCTCCGGGCGCTTCCGGGCCGCCTCGAGGAAGATCCGGGTCTGCTCGGTGAGGAACTTGATGTTCTTCCCGGCCCGGTCCTCGAGCATGAAGGTGATGCCGCCCGAGGCGCCCACGCCGGGGATGGCGGGCGGGGGGACCGCGAAGGCCCGCGCCGCAGGGATCGCGGCGAGCCGCTGGTTCAGCTCCGCGATGATCACATCGGCCGGGCGGCCCTTCTTGTCGCGCTCCTCCCACGGGTCGAGCGTGAGGAAGTACGAGGCGGTGTTCGTCGTGGCGGCGCCGATGACGACGGTGTAGTGCTGGACCCCGGACGTGCTCTTCAGGACGGCATCGATCTGGTCGCACACCGCCGCCGTGCGCTCGAGCGAGGCGGCGGCGGGAAGCTGGACGTTGATGGACATGTAGCCCTGGTCCTCCTCGGGGACGAACCCTCCCGGGAGGCGCCAGCCGAGGAGACCGGCGACGCTGCTGATGACCACCAGCAGGAGCAGCGTGACCACGGCCTTGCGGATGAGCAGTCCGGACGTCGCCACGTACCCGTCGGTCGCGCGAGCGAACCACCGGTTGAATCCGCCGAAGAACGCCCCGAGCGGTCCCCGCATCGGCCGTCGGGGGCGCAACAGCAGCGCCGCCAGGGCCGGGCTCAAGGTGAGCGCATTGAAGGCGGAGATCACGACCGAGACGGCGATGGTGACGGCAAACTGCTGATACATCCGCCCGGTGATGCCCGGCACGAAGGCGGTGGGCACGAAGACCGCCACCAGGATGAGGGCGATGGCGACGACGGGCCCCGAGACCT
>Ga0335077_10006256_pt1 | contig 14700 bp, 15 predicted proteins | sample Lox_Sample_31_FD_207151 | JGI IMG/M metagenome (GOLD analysis project Ga0335077, IMG submission 207151) | Soil microbial communities from Loxahatchee National Wildlife Refuge, Florida, United States - Lox_Sample_3.1 | ecosystem: Environmental > Terrestrial > Soil > Wetlands | place: USA... | reverse complement strand
CGGTCGGGATGACAAATGCCTGCACAAGGTTCGTGGTGCCGAAGAGAAGAAGAATGATCGTGACGGTCCACTCCGCAATGAATCCGCGTTGCGGCTCCGGCCGTGGGGCTACAGGCCCTGATGCCTGTTCCTGGGCGGCGACGGTGAGGTTTTCCTGGTCCACAGAAGTCCATTTTAGCAGGCGGAAAATTCGTTGCTCCGTCGGGACCGGCCCGCGCCGCGTTGACAAGCGTTTACAATCAAGTGGAGGTGGAAGATGCTGAAGAAAATGGGATTTCCGGCGCTGGCCCTGGCGGCTGCACTGACGCTCTTCACCCCGCATGGCGCGAGCGCCCGAACGCACTGGCATTTCGGTTCCTGCATCGCGGATCTGAACGTGGCGGCCATTTCGGCGGTGGTTTTCGAGGAAGCCGTTTCCACGGCCAGGCCGGCCGCGGGCACCGATAGCCGCGACGCGTAACCGCGGGGGCGGACGAGGACACTCGAGGCGTCCGCACCCTCGCACTCCCGGCACATACTTGTCACGAGGCGCCCAGACTCGCGATGGAAACCCTGCTATGCTGGTGTGGACTCGCCGCAAATCGTCAAAAACAGGGCCATCCTTTTGAGCGCACCGACAACAGCCCCCAGCCAGACGCCCACCGCATCGCATTGGAAGAGCGTGGCGCTGGTTTTCAGTTGCACCGTTCTCGGCGCGCTCGCCCAGTTGCTGATCAAAAAGGGCACCACCACCATCACCCCGGACCTGACGTCGATTTTGCTGAACCTGCCGCTGATTGCCGGCTATTCCATCTACGGAATCAATACTCTGCTGATGGTGCTCGCGCTGAAGGATGGCGAAATGTCGATGCTTTACCCGATCATCGCGCTGACGTATGTGTGGACGACTCTGCTCAGTTACACCATCCTGGGCGAGCCTTCGAATCTCTACAAAAACATCGGGATCATCACCATCGTGCTCGGTGTAGCTGTAATGGGCCGCGGGAGCAGGAAGTGAGCCCGCTGGTCCGCAGCATGCTGATGGTGTTCGGCGCCAGCGTCGTAGGCTCGTTCGGGATGGCGTTCCTGAAGATGGGCGCCGGGCGCCTGACGAAATCCATCTGGAGTTTCTTGAACGCGAGGCTGGTCTTCGGTGTGGTCCTGTTTCTGGGCTCCAGCGTGTTATACGTGGCCGGCATTAAGGGCGGCCAGCTTTCGGTACTGTATCCGATGGTCTCCCTGGGATACATCTGGGGCCTGCTCTGGGCCAAGATATTCTTCAACGAGCCTCTGACCAAACAGAAATTCGCCGGGCTCGGCCTCATTCTGCTGGGCGTTTTCTTCGTCGGCCTCGGCAGTCAGGACCAGCAGCCGCCCGCACACGCCACTGCGGCAGCCCGGCAATTTCAGCGCTAGCCCTCGTCGCTTACAGTTCCTCCCTAACCAGAGTCGGCCGTCTGAATATAACGATCGGCAACTGTTTATGCATGGAACTTAAGGTGTATCCTTGCGTCTAAGTGAACAGGAGGTAAGGGCTATGAGCAACACAGTCGAGCGATTAAGGCTCTGCGAGGCAGTTCTGGCCCTCATCGAGCAGCGCCGTGCCGCAACGAGCGACGAATTTCTGGGCGCAGGGATCGAGCGGGCGGTGCTGGATATGCAAATGCAGGAGATCGAGGCCGAGATTCTGGAGAACCCCGGCGCTATCGAGCCCTGGCTGCTGCGCCGGCGCAAGTCGGACTGAGCCTCCACACCCTATTTCAAAAAGCCGCTTTTGCCGCTCCCGCTTGCAGAGAGTTCGTCATTCAGCGGATCGTTCAGTGCGAGAATGCGGCGCGCGTCCGCGGAGAGATGCGACTGCACTTCCGTAGAGAGCAGCCGCTTTTGATACTGCTGTTGCGGCTGATCGAAGCGCGTGTAGTAAATGTGCAGCGCGCGCCGCGGCTGCGCGGTGCGATTGGCCGTGCCCCCGTGCCACATGTGGGCGTTCATGACGACAACGTCGCCGGCTTTTCCCAGCACGAGCCGCTCTTCCGGGTGCGGCTCGTAATAATCCGCGTGCGGCAGCCGCCGCCAGCGATGCGAGCCGGGCACCATGCGAGTCGCTCCGTTTTCAGGGGTGAAGTCGTCTAGCATCCAGATCGAATTGCAAACGAGATAGCCGTCATCGCCGGCGATGGCGCCGCTGTCGGCATGGAGCGGCTGTCCGTCCTCTGTGTGCGGGTCCGCCGAGCGCGCGTTCAGGCTGCTCAGCTTGAAACGCGGTCCAAGCACCTGGGCCACGCAATCCAGCACGCGCGGCGTCAGGATCATCTCTTCGAAAATCCGGCCCTTGTTGACCAGGTTCGCCAGCCGCCGGGCGCCCGGCTCCTGCTTGAACTCGCTGCCCGCGGCGGCGCCCTCTTCCGCGAACAGCTCGTCGACACGGGAACGCGCCGCCGAGAGCTGCGAGGGCGGCATCAAACCCGGCAGGGCGAGCCAACCCATTTGTTCGAGCTGGCGGCGTTCGGCGTCGTTGGTCATATCCTGGAGAGATTATGCATGATCTTGCGAACCAGGTCGTACTGGTGACCGGAGCCGGCCACGGAATCGGTCGAGCCATCGCGGAGCGCTTCGCGCGAGAAGGCGCGCGGGTCGTGGTCAACGATATCGACGCCGGCCGGGCCCGGGAAGTCGCAGCCGCAACCGGAGGTGTCGCGATTCCCGCCGATGTCTCCCGCAAACCCGACGTGGACCAGATGTTCGATCGAGTCGCCGGCGAACTCGGTCCCCTCAGCGTGCTGGTCAACAACGCCGGGAACATCTATGCCGCCCGTCACTTCCTCGAAGGTGACGAGGGCTGGTGGGACGCCGTGCTGGGCGTCAACCTGAAGGGCGCTTTCCTCTGTTCGCAGCGCGCAGCACATGTGATGGCGATGCAGCGGCGCGGGGTGATCCTCAACATGTCCAGCGGCGGAGCAACCCGGGCCCATCGCGGCAACGTAGCCTACGATGCCTCCAAGGGCGCCGTCGAAGCCATGACCCGCGCCATGGCCCTCGACCTCGCGCCCTACGGGATCCGCGTGAATGCGATCGTGCCCGGCCTCATCCGTACCTACGATGTGACCGACGCCGTTGCCGGGGAGCGCGGCCGCGTAGTGCCGATGGGCCGGCTGGGTACGCCCGAGGACATCGCGGGTCCCACGGTCTTCCTCGCGACGGATGACGCGCGCTACATCACAGGCGCCTGCCTGGTGGTAGATGGCGGCGTGCTCGTACAGCAGCGGTCGGCGCCGGTGGACACGTTTCCCGTCGAACGCTTTCCTGTGGTCGAGCGCGCTTAGGCGAGCTCGCGATAAAGCGCCGCCTGGCGGCGGGCGATGGAGTCCCACCCGTAGTCGCGTTCGACTCGGGCGCGGCCGTTACGTTCGATCCGAGTGCGGGCGGCGGAATCCGTCAGCAGGGATTCGATCGCCTCCGCCATCTCGGTCCCTGAGTCGACCAGGACGAAGTCGGCCCCGGGGGTCAGATCGAGCCCGTTGACTCCCGCCGGAGTGCTCACAACGGCTTTTCCCATCGCCATGGCTTCGAGGATCTTGATGTTCGTGCCCGCGGAGGCGGTGAGGGGCGCGATCACCAGGCCGGCGCGTTCATAAGCGGGCCGCACGTCCTCGACGAAGCCCTCGAGCTCGATGCCGGGCTGCGCGAGGCCGGACTCGAGGGGCCAGCGCTCGTGATTGGCGCCCGCGATGATGTGCAGCGTGGCATCCTTGATGCGCGGCCAGACCTCTTTCAGGAAAAACTCGACCGCGAGCCGGTTCGGCAGATGCGCGAAGCTGCCGATGAAAAGCAGGCGCCGGGGCTCGGGCGCCTGACCGGAAGGCCGGAATCGTTCCAGATCGACTCCATTCGGCAGAATCACGGCCCTTGCCCCTTCCACCATTCCACGGTCCTTTTCGCTCATCACCACCACGCGATCCACCCGCTTCCATGCTGCAGTTTCGAAGCACCGCCATAGCGGTAGTTCCTGACGCAGGTCGAAACTGTCATCCAGCCCGGCGAGCTGCTGGTAGAGGTCGAAAGTGATATCGTGCTCCACCAGAATCGTGCGGGCCGGAGCGCAGGCATCCGCATACTGCGCGAACTGTGTGAATTCGAGCTGGGCCACGCCGGGGCGCCACTTGCGCACCGTCTGCTGAAGCGCGGCGCGGAAGGCCATGGAATCGAATTCTTCGACCGCCTCGGGCCGGCCGGTGAACGGTAGCTCGTGACTGCCGGGACGCCGGACCAGCACCACCTCGGCGCACAGATCGAGCAGCTCCGCCGCCGGCGTAACGGGCCGCTCTACAAACGCCGCCAGGACCAGGTCGAAATCGCCGGCCGCGCGCCGCATCAGGTTGTACATGCGAACCGCGCCTCCGTGGGACAGCGGATACGGCAGGTACGGGCTGGCGATCAGCACGCACGGTTTGCCGCGGGCAGTGCGACCGGGAAACACGCTCACCGCCCCCGAACAGAGCCCGAGGAACAGCTCTTCCGCGTACTCGGGTCGGCCCGCCGGACCTCCGGCCAGCGCGATCGCCGGGGCCTCCGCCAGCATGCGTTTCGAGGGCCGCCACAACCTCCGGAACAGCCGCGGATCGCTCACCGCCCGCGCCAGGAACCGCAGATAATTCCGCTCGAGAATGAAGTCCAGCTCGTCCTGATTGAAGTACCGCGAAGTAGTCGCCCGATGCCGGTGCTCCACGATGGCGCCCGCCACGTACGTGCTCGGCCATCCCCGTTGCCACGCGCGGTAGCCCAGATCCAGGTCCTCGACATACGCCGGCTGATACGCCTCATCCAGGTTGCCGAGCGCTGCGAGCCTGGCGGCATCGTATAACGAGCAGCCGCCGCTGCCGTACAGGACGTAGCTGCCGTCCTCGCCGGGAAGCGGCTCGTCGCACCAGACGGGGAATTCGGGATGCGCCTTCGGGTCGAAAACCGTCTTGCCGGTCTCCTCGCGCCGCACGCCCGGCGGAAACAGGATCTGCGCCGACGCGCAGAATAAACCCGGTACGTCGTCGAACGCCTGCCGCAGAGCGCGAAAAAAACCGGGCTCGATCAGCATGTCGTTGTTCAGCAAGCACACGTGTGAGTAGCGGGCCTGCCTGATGCCCCGGTTGATGGCGCGGGCGAACGAGAGCGGCTCTGCCGACACCTCCACATGCACCGCAGGGTATTCTGCCGCGAGCCACTCCGCGGTGCCGTCATCGGAACCGTTATCCACCACGATGATCTCATCCGGCCGCTGCGCTGCGATGCCGGGGAGCTGCGCGGCCAGCAGCTCCTTGCCGTTGCGCGAGGGAATGATCAGCGAGATGCCCGGATCGCGCAGTTGTGGAGCGGCGCCCGTCGTACGGTTCCACCGGGGGCGGAGCCAGGCGGCAAGCCGGGCAAGCGCCACGCGCCCACTTGGCGGGTTCTTTCGCAGCCACCGGATCGTGTTCTTGATCCGCCACGCGATGTGCCGCACAACGGCCGGCAATTGCGCCGGCCGCAGCATGAAGTGATTCAGATTTTCGTTGAAGGCGATGAACCCCCGCGGCGCAAGCACCAGCGCCAGCAGGCGCATGCGCCGGAACGGCACGTTCGGCACCAGCATCACGCCGGCGAGACGGATTTCGTAGCCGCGGAGTGCATCCCGGCATCGCGCCAGGTTATAGCGGAAACTGCGTTTGATGCGGTATCGGACCCACTGGCCCTCGACCGGAAAATCCGAGACCACCCACAGCGGTAGCTCCGGATAGATCTCGCGCATTCGCTCGATGAGCAGTCCATTTAACTCGGGCGTCCCGCTCAAGAAAGCGATCTTGATTTTCGGCTTCACCGTCAGATCAGCAGATGCCGGTTGATCTGCGCGCGATTCTCCCACAACTCCAGCGCCTGCCCGGCGAAGGCGGCGGACACGGGATTGACATACGGCAGGACTTCCCCGCCCTTCCGCCCGAACCAGTAGCCGCCATTGATCCGTAGGTCCGCATCGGAAGCCTGGAATCCGGCCAGCGCCGCCGCTTCCTCGCTCGCAGCCAGACCATCCAGCGCTACCGCTCCCGCCCAATCCGCGAACAGCCGCACGCGCAAAAGCTGAGCATAGACGTCGGAGCGGGCAAACTCGGGAGCGATCTTGCGCAGCAACGCGTACAGCCTGACAATGCCCCCAGAAAGGGCACTGACGCAGCGCGGCTGGTTCACAAACGGCAGCAGACCCTCTAGGAAATAGGAGTATGCGTGCAGACGATCCATGACCCCGGATTGCTCCGGATGCAACAGGAATTCGTCGTCCCGCTCAAGCGAATATTCGAGCACCCTTTGGTACGGCTCGCGAAAGCAATTGTCGCCCGTCGCCTCGAACAAATCCCACCACGCCATCGCGGCCTTCAACTGATAACATCCTGCCGACCGCGACCATCGCATCCGATCGCGCGGCTCGGGCGTCTTCGAAGGCAGCGCGATGATCGGGTGGAAATCGCCCTTGTCGCTCGCGAAATCGCGCATCATCGACTGGCCCACCGCGACCGCCCCATCGAGAAATTCGTCGTCGCCGCTCGCGCGCCATGCCGCGAGCAGGCCGCGCACGATGATCCCACAGTCGAAGAAATAGCTGTAAGCCGGCGGATCGATCTCGAACGGCATCGCGGCCATCTCCCGATTCCAAGCCACACGCGTCAGGAATCGAGCGGCGCGCGACGCGGCCTCGATATACCGCTCGTCGTGGCGGAGCGAGTGCAGGTAGACCAGCGTGCTGATCGCGTAGCCTGTGATCTCGGTCGAGACCGGGGCGTTACACGTCCGATCAGTGCGGTAATAGCGGGCTACGCCGCCGTTCGGTTGCTGAATTCCGGAGCGAAGAAACCACTCTCCGGCGCGCCAGAGCTGTGGGGACAAGGCACTAGTTTAGCATCCACACACCCGCGGCCAGCGTCAGCACGGTCAGCGGGACGCCGGCCTTCGCGTACTCCCAGAAGCCGATCCTCACCTCGGGCCGCGCGCGCTCGATCACGATCAGGTTGGCCACGGACCCCAGCACGGTAAGATTCCCCGCCAGAGTGCTCGACATCGCCAGGGTCAGCCATGCGTGGGCACGGTCCGGCAGTTGCGCGACAAAGCCCTTGAACACCAGCACTGCCGGCACGTTGCTCACCAGGTTGGACAGTAGCGCCGCAAAAGCGGTCGTCGGGGCGGTGCGCTCCAGGTGGTAGCGCGATGCGGCGGCGAACAAGTCGGCCGCGGCCGGCGTCTTCTCCAGACCAGCGATCACGATGAACAGGCCGATGAACATCACCAGCAGGCTCCAGTCGATCTCGCGGTATACCTTCTCCGGCTTGATCCGGCGCGTGACCAGCAGCAGCGCCCCCGCCAGCACCGCGACCTGCGGCACCGGCCATCCCGCGAAGAACATCGCGATCATCCCCGCCGACACCGCCACCGACTTCCACAGCAGCAGCCTGTTCACGCGGACCGCGCGGTGCGGCGGCCGGAGGTCGCCCCGCGCTCGAAACTCGTCACGATAGATCACCGCGATAACCACCACCGTCAGAACCAGCCCCACCAGCGCCACCGGGGCCAGCGCGGCTGCGAATGTCCGGTAGGAAAGCTGCGAGAAACCGGCGATCATCATGTTCTGCGGGTTGCCTGTTACAGTCGCCACGCTGCCCACGTTGCTCCCCATCGCCACGGCCAGCAGGTACGGCACGGGACGACGGCCCAGCCGCCCCGTGATCTCCAGCACCAGCGGCGTCAGCACCAGGCACATCGTGTCGTTCACAAAGAACGCGGAGAACACTCCCGCCACCGCCACGATCCCGCTCAACAGCACCAGCGGCCGGTGCGCGTGCTCCACCACCCATGCGCTCACCACCGTGAAAAACCCCGAAAGCCGCAGGTTCGCCACCACGATCATCATGCCGAACAGCAGCATGATGGTGTCGTAGTTGATGGCCGCATAGGCTTCTTGGACCGTCAACACGCGCGTGCCGATCATCAGGGCCGCTCCGATAATGGCCGCGCCGGTCCGGTCCACGCGGAATCCGGGCAGGCGGCCCACGGCCATCACCAGATAGGTCGCGGCAAAAATGAGTAGAGCGGCTAACACTGTTTGGCGCAAGCTGGACAGCCGGAATGCCTGTCCCGCATAATCGAGGGAATGAGGGTCCGCATCGCATTCATTCTCGCATTGGCCGGTGTGTGCTCTGCCCAACAACGCGACGCGGAGTTCTATAAGCTGGCCGACCGGTTCTTCGACGAGTGCTATTTCCATTACGATCCCGTCGCAGGCACTCAGGCCGGCTTTCATCAGTACGACGCCCTGTTGCCCTCCGGATCGCGCACGGAAATCGACGCGGAAATCGCCTCGCTCAAGAAGTTCGCCGGCGAAATCGAGTCGTATGGCGCGAGCGGGCTGTCGCCGGCGGCAGCCGCCGACCGCGAGCTCGTGATTTCACAGATCCGGGGCACACTTCTCACCCTGGAAGAGATCCGCCCATGGGAGAAGAATCCGGACATCTATTCCTCCGGCGTGTCCAACGCCATCTTCGTCATCATGAGCCGCAGTTTCGCGCCCCCCGCGGTGCGGCTGAAGAGCGCTATCGCGCGCGAGAAACTGATCCCGCGTGTTCTTCAATCGGCGCGCGAGAACCTGAAGAATCCGCCCAAAGTCTACACCGACGTAGCCCTCGAACAACTGCCGGGCATCGCCGGTTTCTTCCAAAGCGACGTGCCCGCCGCATTCAAGGACGTTCCCGACGAAGCCCTGCTGGCCGAGTTCAAGACCACGAACCAAAGCGTGATCGACGCCTTGAATGCGTACCAGGCATTTCTCAAGAAGGACCTGCTGCAGCGCTCCAACGGAGACTTTCGCATCGGCGTGGAGAACTATCGCAAGAAGCTGCTGTATGACGAAATGGTCGATCTGCCGCTCGACCGCCTGCTCGAAATCGGCCGCCAGGACATGCTCCGGAACCAGGACGAATTTCGCCGGGTGGCCCGGCAGATCGACGCCTCGCGAACGCCGCAGCAGATCCTCGACGAGGCGATGGCCGACCATCCTTCCGCCGACAAGCTGCTGCCGGCCTTCAAAGACGTCCTCGGCGGGCTGCGCGCGTTTATCGAGCAGCGCAAAATCGTGACCATCCCTTCCGAAGTGCCGCCGGTCGTGCAGGAAACGCCTGCGTTCCTGCGCGCGCTCACCACCGCGTCCATGGACACGCCCGGTCCTTACGAGAAGGTGGCCAAGGAAGCCTTTTTCAACGTCACGCTGCCGGAGAAGAGTTGGGATGCGAAACAGATCCAGGAGTACCTGGAGGGCTTCAACCGCGGCACGATCATCAGCACCGCGGTCCACGAGGTCTATCCCGGCCATTACACGCAGTTCCTGTGGTTGGCGCGCGCGCCTTCCAAGGTGCGCAAACTGCTGGGCTGCGCATCCAACGCGGAGGGCTGGGCGCACTACACCGAGCAGATGATGCTCGACGAAGGATACGGTAATGGCGACTTGAAACTTCGCCTGGGGCAGCTACAGGACGCGCTGCTGCGCGACGCCCGCTTTATCGCCGGTATCCGGATGCACACCGGCGATCTGACCGTCGGCCAGGCGACCGAGTTCTTCGTCAAGGAGGGCTACCAGGTGCGCCCCGTGGCGGAAAAGGAAGCCAAGCGCGGCACCAGCGATCCGACCTATCTCGTTTATACGCTCGGCAAGTTGGAAATCCTCAAGTTACGAGACGATTACAGAAAATTGAAAGGCGGGAAATATACGTTGCAGGGCTTCCACGACGCATTTCTGCAGCAAGGATTTCCGCCGGTAAGAATTGTGCGCCAGGCGCTATTGGGGAACGACACGCCCGTGTTATGAGCCCTACACCAGGTAGATAGCGGCCCGTGCCAGCAGCGTGCCGATGGCTGCCCCGGCCACCACGTCGCTCAGAAAGTGCATCCCCAACACGATCCGCGACGCCGCCACGCTGAGCGCGCAGAAATACAATCCCAAGGCAAGATCGGGATAGAAGTGGCTGAGCGATACCGAAATCGCAAACGCGGTAATGGTGTGCCCCGAAGGAAACGAGAACTGATCGGGCGGCAGCAGCGTAGCCCAGCAGTGCGGCTCGAACACGCTCGGCCGGCGCCGTCCAGCCGCCTTCTTGAGCGTCAGAAATACCCCGATCCCAGCGCCGGCGGCGAGGGCCCCGGAGGCCACCGCGGACCAGCGCACCTCGCCTCCAAAAATCAGAATCAGGGCGCCCAGCACGTACCACAGCCAGCCATCGCCGCCGCGCGTGGCACAAACCATCCAGATCCGGACCCAGCGCGGCGCCGGCCAGCGATTCAAGCGGCGCATAAGGGTGTGATCGCGCCGCGTTATGAAGTTCAGCATACCGGCACCTCCGCGATTCGGGCGTCGGATCGGTTTCCCCCCGGCGATCGCAGGCACCGCGACATCCACCAGCGGGCGAAGAGGTTTTCCAGCACGTAATTACCCACCGTGATCGCGGGCACCAGGACCGCCAGCGCTGCCAACGGCAGCGTCCGCGGATCTTCACGGACCATATCGCGCCCGATCGCCAGCACGTCACGCGTGAGCTTGTAGATGCCGCCCGACTCGCCGCGCACCCGGCCCACTCCCGCGCGCAAACCAGCCAGATACTCGCTGCGGGTGCGCGCGCCCGGCACGGCGGTCCAGGCGCATCCTACGCTGGCCATGGCATGCGCGTCGCTGCCGCCGACCTCGGCGCGCGCCGACCGGTCCGCGAGCCTCGCCGCAGATGCATTGGCCAGCGCCACCATGTGTCCGTTGTGCGTTTCCAGGGCGGGAAAGGCCGTTTCGAAGAGCTCGAAATCGGCCGCCGCTCGCCGCCCCGTCAAACTGGAGAAAACGTGGTTCGCGCTGAAGAAGAGATGGTGATCCACCAGCCAGGCGAACAGGGATTCGAAATCGTCGCGGCGGCGCTGCAGCTCGATGTGATCGCGCTCGGTGATGTCGTACACGCCGACATGCAGTTCGGTGCCGCTCGGCAGCCGGCAGGTGACTTCCTCGCTGAGGAAGAAATCCGGCCGCGATCGCAGCGCCTCCACGGCATCGATGGAGTCGTGATCGGTGACGGTCACCAGATCCATGCCGAGCCGTTTCAGCCTCTCGTATACCGCCGGCGGATCGTTGTAACTCTCCCGGCACACGCGCCGCAGCACCGGGATGGTGCACATGCCGGAATGCCGCGTGTGGACGTGGAGGTCGCACCTCATGCCTAACTCTTAGCTCTGAAACCGCTACAGTTCGGTGACAGGTGGAAAAAACGTGTGTTAACCATCCTGTTTTGCGCGCGGCGCGGCGTGGCACAATCGAGTGTGATGAAACAGGTCGATTTCCTGTTTTTCGACGCCGGGGGTGGCCATCGGGCCGCGGCCAACGCCCTGCGCCAGGTGATCGAGCAGCAGGGGCGTCCGCTCGCCATCCGGCTTGTCAATCTGCAGGAATTGCTCGACTCCATGGACATATTCCGCAAGCTGACCGGACTTCGGCTGCAGGATGTGTACAACCTGACCCTCAAAAAGGGATGGACCCTCGGCTCGCCGCAGTTGTTAGCCGGGATGCACCTCGTGATCCGTCTGTTCCACGGCAGGCAGGTTCGGATGCTCGAGGATTTCTGGCGGCAAAGCCGGCCCGATATGGTGGTTTCCCTGGTCCCGAACTTCAATCGCGCGATCTACCAGAGCCTCAGCCGCGCGCTGCCCGGTGTGCCGATGGTCACCATCCTCACCGACATCGCCGACTACCCGCCCCATTTCTGGATCGAGCGCCGCCAGGACCAGCACTTCATCTGTGGATCCTCCAAGGCAGTCGAGCAGGCGCGCTCGCTGGGGCATGCGGAGGTAAAAATCCACAGCGTTTCGGGCATGATTCTCAATCCGCGCTTTTATGAAATCGAGCCGCTCGACCCGGAGGAGCGCGCACGAGCGCGCTCGGGTCTGGGCTTCGATACCGCGCAACCGGTCGGGCTCGTGCTGTTCGGCGGCGAAGGCTCGGCGGTGATGCTCGAGATCGCGCGGCGGCTGGACAACCGCCAGCTCCTCATCATCTGCGGCAAAAACGCCCGCCTGCGCGAGAGGCTCCAGGCCATCAGGCACACTGCTCCTCTCTTCATAGAGGGCTTCACCAAAGACGTGCCCCGCTACATGCAGCTTGCGGATTACTTCATCGGCAAACCGGGCCCCGGAAGCATCAGCGAAGCCGTGGCCATGAACCTGCCCGTGATTGTCGAGCGCAACGCCTGGACCCTCCCGCAGGAGCGGTACAACGCGGTCTGGGTGCGCGAGCACAGGGCAGGCATCGTGCTGCCGGACTTCCGGAATGTCGCGCGCGCGGTCGGCGAATTGCTCGATCCTGCTGCCTACGCGCGATTCCGCCAGGCCACGGCCAGCCTGAAGAATCGCGCCGTATTCGAGATCCCGGATATCCTGGAACAGATTGCCGGAGGGCGTGCTTGAACGGTGTCTGGCTGCTTCTGAAAGGCCTGGCGACGGGCCTGGCCATCGCGGTGCCGGTAGGCCCGGTCAATGTTCTGGTCGCCTCGCGCGCCCTCACCCGCGGCCGGCGCGCCGGACTTCTCTCCGGCGTCGGTGCCGCAGCCGCCGACACGCTCTATGGGTCGATCGCGGCTTTCAGCATCACGTTCATCATTCAGTTCCTGATCCGCGAAGAGTTCTGGATCCGCGTGCTCGGCGGTATCCTGCTCGTTGGCATCGGTATCGTTTATTTCCGCAAGCCCCCGCGGCGCTTCGAAGCGCAGCAGAACGGCAGCGATCATTCCGACCTGGTGTCCACGCTCTTGCTGACCCTCACCAATCCCACCACGGTGCTTTCGTTCATGGCCGTGCTGGCCGGCCTCGGACTCGGCAGCGAAGGCCCCGGCTGGCACACCATGCTGCTGGTCGGCGGTATCTACTGCGGCTCGATGCTCTGGTGGATCGTGTTGACCGAATCCGTGCATCGCCTGCGCGACCGCTTCGACGAGCGCGCCGTCTGTTGGATGAACCGCATCGGCGGCATCGCGATCGGCGCGTTCGGAGTGCTGACCTTCATCCTCGGCGTCGCGCACGGGCGATAGCCTGGTCTTGCAATCCCCAGCCGCTCGGCCTCGCGGCGAGCGCCGCGGCGGACCCATTCCTCGGGCTCGAACAAAGCTCGATCGCTAACTCGAGTGGACCAGGTGAGATTCAGCATGCGCTCCGCACCGGCCCAGCGCATGGTTAGACAAACTTGTACTTGCCCGGGACCGGCAGCGGCGGCACCGGGAAGCTCGCTTTCATGTCGAAGTTCTTCGGCATCAGATCCTGCTGGGAGTTCATGATCATGTCCCAGGTGATCCGCAAACCGCTATACGCCGCCTCCCGGCCCATGATGCACGTCATCGTGCTCTCGGCCACTTCCATCGCCTCGTTGATGTATGGCCCCTTCCCCAGAATGCTGGCCACCATGTCGGCATGCTCCTGCTCGTAGGGATTCACCTGCAGCCTGGCGCCGCGCAGGGCTGCCGAATCGATCACGCCCTTGGTGCCGACGAGCCGCTCGCTCACGTTCTGCGCCGCCGGATTCGCATACTGCCGGCAGTGGCTCGACATGTGGACGCCGTTGGGATACACGAAATCGGCGTGCACATGGTCGTAGATGTTGCCGTACTCCTCCTCGCGCGGGCGCCATGCCGCGCCGCCGCTCGCGGTCACCTCGATGGGGTGTGCCCCCATGAACCAGTTGCACACGTCGATGTTGTGCAGGTGCTGCTCGACGATTTGATCGCCGCAGATCCACACGAAGCTGTACCAGTTGCGCTGCTGGAATTCGAGGTCGCCCCATTTGGGGTCGCGCTTGTGGTTAGGAAACAGCGGGCTGTTGAAGTTGAGCACCGGCGTGCCCACCCAGTTGGCGTCCATGGCCACCAGCTCGCCGAATTCACCGCCCTTATATCGCTTGTAGTAATCCAGGTACCACGTCTGCGAACGCCGCTGGGCGCCCGATTTTACGGTCAGCTTCAGCTCCTGGCTCTTCTTGGCGGCGGCCATGAAGCGCCTCACGTGTACCGGGTCCGTGCCCATCGGCTTCTCGCAGAAGATGTGCTTCTTGGCTTCCACCGCGGCTTCGAAGTGAATCGGCCGGTACGCGGGATTGGTAGCAAGCATGATGATGTCCACGTCGCTCGCAATCACCTTCTTGTAGGCCTCGAATCCGACGAACTTGTGCTCGCCGTCCACCTTGAAGCGGCTGGAGAGCTCGGGCTTCAGCTTCTGGCTGGCGCGGAAGGAGGATTCCAGGCGGTCCTCGAAAACATCCGCCATGGCGGTGATCTCGACGTTCGGACATGCCGTCAGGATGTTCTCCATGGCCTGCGTGCCGCGGCCGCCACAGCCGATCAACCCGGCTTTGAGCTTCTCATCGCCTGCGCCGCGAACCAGCTCCGGGCGGATAATCTGGAAGGCGGCAGCGCCGCCGATGCTTTTCGTCAGAAAGCCTCTGCGCGAAACGGAATCGGATTGCATACATGGACCTCCGGAGCCATTATTCTATAATGCTGACGCAGGCCATGGATCGTTCCGACTACACCTTCCAGCCGGACCTCGCGCGCGCCGCAACGTTGCCCTCCCGCTGGTACGTCGATCCCGGGATGCTCGAGACGGAACGCGCCGCGATTTTCGCCCGCACGTGGCAGGCCGTTG
>Ga0335077_10006255_pt1 | contig 14701 bp, 13 predicted proteins | sample Lox_Sample_31_FD_207151 | JGI IMG/M metagenome (GOLD analysis project Ga0335077, IMG submission 207151) | Soil microbial communities from Loxahatchee National Wildlife Refuge, Florida, United States - Lox_Sample_3.1 | ecosystem: Environmental > Terrestrial > Soil > Wetlands | place: USA... | reverse complement strand
GTTCAGAGAACCGGTACGTCCCAAGGCACAGAGAAGTAAAGAACCCCACCGCAATTAAAATCTGCAAACAACTCACCGTTCCCGATCCAATTCACTGAACGCAAATTTTCACTCTACTTCCACCTTCCCCGCAATCCCCGCCGCCGCAATCTGCGCCACATCCAGCAGCTCCGGAGGATTCTCCGTCGCCGCCGCCAGCCCATCCCGCAACATCGAATTGCAAAACGGACACGCCGCCGCGACCACCGTCGCCCCCGTCGCCACCAACTCTTCCGCCCGTTCGCGGTTCACACGCTTGCCTGACTCCTCGCCCAAAAACATCAGTCCGCCACCCCCGCCGCAACAAAATCCCCGCTCCCTCGCCCGCGGAGGATCCACCACCTTCCCAAATTTCCCAATCACCTCGCGCGGCTGGTCATACACACCGCGATACCGTCCCAGATAACACGCATCGTGAAACACGATTTTCTTCTGCTCGTCTTCCTTCTGATCATTGCGCGACGCGGACAAATGATCCTGATAGCGCGCCAGCAATTCGCTGTGATGCTCGATCGCGATCTCTCCGCCGTGCTCTTTCCAGTCCACGCCCATCGTCCGCACGCAATGCGGACAGATCGAAACCATCTTCTTCACGCCCGCGCCGCGAATCGTCTCCAGATTCGCCTGCGCCAGCTCGCCAAACAAATAATCGTTGCCCAGGCGCCGCACCGGGTCGCCGTTGCACTTCTCCTGCCGCAGCACGCCAAAGCTGATCTTCAAATGCCGCAGCACCTCCACTAGCGCCAGCAAAATCTTTCGCCCATTCGGATCGAACGATCCCAAACATCCCATCCACAGGCAATACTCCTGCGTGCCATCGAAATAGGGCAACCCGCTCTTCTCAATAAACTTCTCCCGATCCGACGGAGGAAAGCCCAGCGAATTTCCCTGCCGCTCCAGCGTGACAAATAATTCGCCGCCGTAGCTGTTGTCCCATTTGCCCGTATTCACCGCGCCGCGCCGCAACCCAACAATGATCGGCAAATGCTGAATGCCCACTGGGCATTGAAACTCACACGACCCGCATGTCGTGCACTGAAACGCCGCTTCCATCGACAGATGCTTGCCCAGCAGCGGCTCCGCGCTTTGGGTTCCGAATTCTTGCAGATAATGCCGCGCGCCCAGGATAATTTCTTTCGGATTCAGAACCTTTCCCGTGTTGTTCGCCGGGCAATGCTCCGTGCACCTGCCGCATTCCACGCAGGTGAACGCCTGCAGCGCGTCAATCTGAGTCACATCCTTCCCGGTATCCAGCCCAAAATCCTCATCTCCCACCAGCGGAGGAATATCGCTAAACCCTGGCCGATCCAGAAATATGGTCAGCGGACTCAGCACCAGGTGCATGTGTTTCGTGCTCGGAATCAGCGGCAAAAAAAACAGCAGCACCGCCGTATGCGACCAATACACAACCCACCCAGCCGTGCTTCCGTGCACGAAAAACTTCGCCAGATACGTCACCATCAATGCAAAAATCAAAAATGCGATCAATCCCGACTCCAGCGAGATTGGCTGAAGCCACTTCGGCCGAATCACAAATCTTCGGAACGCCAGCGCCGAAATCGCAATCGCCACCGCCACGGCAAAAACCGCCGCGGTCAAGAAATAAATCCGCCCGAATCCGCTCTCGGAGAGAAAATCCAGCCCAAACGGCGCCGCAAAGTGATTGATCGTCACCAGTGCAAAGACACAAAATCCCCAAAACACCACCGCATGCGCCAAGCCCGGCAACGGACGTTGCGCAATCACCTTCGCCTGCGCCCCCACCTCCCATATCACCTTCCGCACCCGCGGCCCAATCGGCGAGAGGTGAAAATCAGCATCCCGCTTCGCCGACAGGATGATTCGGACAGCCGCCACAAACTTTCGTAGGAACAACGAGACCGAAACGATAATGGCAATGAGCAGGACCGTACGTCCCAGCCAATTCATAAAAGGATTTCTCCCGGCAACGGGACAGTCTAAACCCAGCCAGACCGCTTCGGAGCTAAAACGCACGGCTGGCGTCCTCGCGTAACATGGCGCTTGGAGGCCTCGATGCTCCGCCCATGTCATATTCTCGTTTTCATCTCAGCCGGATTCGCCGTCACAGTTTCTCTTGCCCAACAACCTGCTCCCACGCAATCCGCTTTCGAGCGATGGCGAGCCTCTCGCGTCAACGTTTTTATGAATGACTTTGGCGAACTGGCCCGCTACCGCACCCAAAATGAAAGTCTCAAGCCGCCGGCGCCCGGCGAAGCGCGGGTAGTATTCTTCGGCGACTCAATCACCGACAACTGGCGCCTGGACGAGTATTTTCCCGGAAAGCCTTACATCAATCGCGGAATCGGCGGGCAGACAACCTCGCAGATGCTGATCCGCTTTCAGCAGGATGTGGTTGCACTCCACCCCGCCGCCGTTGTCATCCTCGCCGGCACCAACGATATCGCCGGCAACACCGGCCCGATTAGCATTGAAGATATCGAGGCCAACTACACCTCGCTGGCTGAACTTGCGACCGCCAGCGGCATCAGGCTCATCTTTTCGTCGGTGACACCCGTCCACAACTACACCCCGCAGGCTCAAGAGTTCTTCGCCGCCCGGCCCCCGCAGAAGATCCTCGCCCTTAATCAATGGTTGAAGCTCTACTGCGGCGCGCACGGCTGCACCTATCTCGACTATTTCGATTCCATGGTTGATGACCACGGGCTCCTTCAGAAGGACCTGGCCAATGACGGCCTGCATCCGAACCGGGCGGGCTATAAGATCATGAGCCGTCTGGCAGAAAATGCCATTCAGACGACCCTCAGAAACGGGCCTGAACCGCGGTGACCGCCCCCATCGCCCCACACTGGTTCGTGCTCGCAAGGCGGTATATACTTGCCTCCGTAACGGTTGGGCGCGCCCGGCTCTTGGCCGGGCCCGGAGCGTAATTTTTTTTATAAAGCTCCGCACATAAGTCGCTAGCGCTGGATTTCATCTCATACTGATCCGGGCGGCTGGCGCGGGAACGAAAGCAGCGATTGCAGCTTAGTTTCCGAGGGAGGTCCTTGCTGTGGACGTCATATTTATTCGCCTTTTTTTTGTCCTTTTCGTTGCTGCCGTTTGCTCCAAAATCCACCCTTTCGGTCTGCCTTCCAACCTTGATGCTGTCGTCGGCCTCCTGATCGGCTGCGCCATCATCATCTTCGAGTGGCGCCTGCGCGTCATGAGCCTGAAGCGGCTCATCGGCGCTGCCATCGGCAGCGTCCTCGGCATCATCGGCGCTTACCTTTTCGCCATCGTCATCCGGAACAGCATTCCCCCAAGCCCGACCCAGAGCTTCCTGCAAATCATGGTCATGCTGGTCATGGCCTACGTCGGCCTGGCTGTCGGAGCCAATAAGGGTGACCTTTTGAACCTCGCCGCCCTCGGTGGCATTTTCGGTGGCGAAAAGACGGGCAAGAAGAGCTACAAGATTCTGGATACCAGCGTCATCATCGATGGCCGCATTGCCGATATCGCCGAAACCGGCTTCCTCGATGGCATCATCGTCATCCCGCAGTTCGTCTTGCGCGAACTGCAACTCGTCGCCGACTCCGCTGACTCGCTTAAGCGCAATCGCGGACGCCGCGGCCTCGACATCCTTCAGCGCCTGCAAAAAACAACCCTGCTGACCATCCAGATCGTCGAAGACGATTTCCCCACCGTGCGCGAAGTCGACATGAAACTGATCGAGCTAGCCAAGCTTTACGAAGGCAAGATCATCACCAATGATTTCAATCTCAATAAGGTCGCTCAACTGCAGGGCGTGGCCGTGCTCAACATTAACGAGCTTGCCAACTCGCTGAAGCCCATCGTGTTGCCCGGCGAGATCATGCGCGTCTTCATCCTCAAAGAAGGCAAAGAATACAACCAGGGGGTCGCTTATCTCGACGATGGCACCATGGTCGTCGTCGACAATGCGCGCAAGATGATCGGCAAGACCATCGACATCTCGGTCACCTCGGTCTTGCAAACCACGGCCGGCAAAATGATCTTCGGCAAGTGGGATGAACGCGCCTCCAGCCGCCACGACAGCAAGGTTTCGACGCCGGTTCCGGTGCCCGCGGTCCAACCGCCTGCCGTAAACGGGCCAGTTTCCGATCCGCTGAATAGCGCGCTCGCAAAAAAACCCGCGCCGCTGCCCATCGATCGCGCTGTGGAATGAGGTGTGGGGCGGACACTCTTGTCCGCCAGGTTTGACTAGATGTGGTGCGGACACCTGTGGCGCGGGCGCTCTCGCCCGCGGTAGATTGAATAACCAACTGCCGGGTGTCATCCTGAGCGGAGCGATAACTTCACGAAGTGGAGTTATCGCGGAGTCGAAGGATCCCTACTCACTGCACCGCTTTCCTGCTATCTCAGGGAACTCTCTTCAAGGTTGTCATTCCGAGCCGTCTGCAGCCGCGCGAGCGGCGAGGACGCGCGAGGAATCTGCTTTTGATGAGCCGTCATTCTAGCGAATGGGATGTGGCGCAAAACGGGCGGTTCCGAGTTCGCAACGCCGGCGCCGCCGTGGAAGAGCGGCCCTTTAGGGCCGCGTTAGCGTCGAAAACGTCGGCGAGGCTTTGGCCCCCGAGATCATGAATCCCGTCCCCCTGTGGTTCCCGACTTTCAACGTGAAGCGCACCGCACCCGCCCTCTCTCCTGCGCTATACTGATCGCCCCGTATGAAGGTTTTCGTCATTATTCCCGCCGCCGGCCTTGGCACCCGCATGGCCCCTCCCGCTCCGGTACGTCGCCAAAAGGAGCAGACAAAGAAGGACGCTCCGAGCAAGCAATTCCAGGATCTCTCGGGCGTCCCCATCCTCGTCCGCACTCTACAAAAGTTCGCCGCCGTGCCCGCTGTCTCCGAAATTATCGTCGCCCTGCGCAAGGACGAAATTTCCGCCTTTCAGTCACAGCTCGAAAAGGAGTATCCCGAGATCCTGCGCAAGACTCTGCGACTGGTCGAAGGCGGCGAGCACCGCCAGAACTCGGTTGCCAACGCCCTCGCCAGCCTCGCCGCTGAATCCCGCGCCAACCCTGATGACATCGTTCTTGTGCACGACGCCGTTCGCCCCCTGGTCACGCCCGAAATCATCACCAGCGTCATCGAGGCCGCGCAAAAAACTCACGCGGCCATTGCCGGTTGGCCCGCCGTCGATACCGTCAAGCAGGTCGAGCGCACCGCCGAAGGCGCCATCATCAAGGCCACCATTCCGCGCGCCGCCATCGTCATGGCGCAAACGCCTCAAGGATTCCGCTACGACATTCTGAAGCAAGCGTTCGATGACGCCGCTGCCGATGGTTTTGTCGGCACCGACGAGGCTTCCGTCATCGAGCGCGCCGGACTTCCCGTCGCCGTCGTCATGGGCTCGGCCAAGAATATTAAGATCACAACGCCAGCCGACATGGAGCTGGCCGAGTTCTATTTGAAAACCAGTAGCTAGTTGCTAGTGACTAGTTGCTGGTGTTCGGCTGTACGGAGTCGTATTCGGATCGGCGAATAACTAGCAACCAGCAACTAACGACTAGCGACCAACGACGAACGACTGAAATGTTCCGCATCGGCCAAGGCTACGACTCGCACGAATTCAAGCGCGGCATCCCGCTCATCATCGGAGGCATCAAGCTCCCCCACGAAAGCGGCCTCGGAGGCCACTCCGACGGAGACGTCCTCCTCCACGCCATCACCGACGCCCTCCTCGGAGCCATTGCCGCCCCAGACATCGGCACGCTCTTCCCGCCCTCCGACCCGCAATGGAAAGGCGCCGACTCCGCCGTCTTTCTTAAAGAAGCCCTCAAGCGCGTCGCCGCCGAAGGCTACGCCCTCGTCAATCTCGATTCCACGCTGATCCTGTCCGCGCCCAAGATCGGCCCGCACCGCGCCGCCATCTGCTCTCGAGTCGCCGAACTCTGCGGCATCGACGAAGATTGCGTCGGCCTCAAAGCCAAAACTCCCGAAGGCACTGGCACCGACAACGCCGCCATCGCCCACGTATCGGTGCTGCTGGCAAGGAAGTAGAGATTCCAGGGCACAGATGAGTGCTAAATGAACTTGACGCGGAGTGTTGGATGAGCGCATGATTCTCCGCGAGTTTTTTCTGGTGTTGAAGACAAAGCCAAGCTTTGTCACTTCTCAGGCAATCCCCCCCGTGGCCTCTCTTGGTGAGGTAGTCATGAAAGTTATTGGTGTAACCGTTTCTTTAATTCTGCTGTTATCCAGTCTACCTCTGGCGCACGGCTCTCCTAGAGCGAAGTTCAGTTTACCCGTCGATTATGCGAGCAATGGAATCAACTCGAATTGGCTGGTAGCGAAGGACATCAATGGAGATGGCAAAGTTGACCTGGTGATTGGAAATGACACAAGTGTGAGCGTGATGCTGGGGAAAGGGGACGGAACGTTTGAAGAACCAGCGGTCTATGCGGGAGGAGTGTCATCACAATCACTTTTTGTGGTCGACATGAATGGGGACGGGGCCTTGGATATCGTGGCGGGCGACGGAAACAACGTTCGAGTGTTTCTGGGAAATGGGAACGGAACGTTCCAGGCGGCGATCACGACCAGTGTGACGTTTGACGCGCTGGGAGTGGGGGACGTGAATGGTGATGGCAAGCAGGACGTGGTGCTCACGACGGGAGCAGGACTAGTGACGTTGTTTGGGAATGGCGATGGGAGTTTCAAAACTCCAGTGAAGGGAAATTCTTTTGGATCCGGAATTCTGGCGGTGGGAGATTTGAACGGCGACCACAAAGCCGATGTTGCGTTGGTGACTTTTGGGGGATTGATTTCGCAAAAGGAGAGGAACAAGGCAACGATCGGGGTCATGTTCGGCAACGGAGACGGCACGTTCCAGGCTCCAGTGAACTATCAGGACGAGGGTTTCTTCCCCAATCAGCTAACCATTGATACGTCGGGTGACGTTTTTGTCGTGAACCAGTTGAGCGGAGCGAACCCGGTGAGGGGAGGCATCGACGAGTTAGTGAATAATGGATTGGGTAATTTCTACAACAGCTTCGGAGTAAGCGCAGCGGGGGAGTACGCGTATGCAGCCGCGATCGGCGATCTGAATGGAGATGGATATACGGATGTAGTGTTTGTAATTCAGGGAGAGATTTCTATCGATCTCGCCTTGGGTCTGGACACGCAACACGGAGTAGGTTACCCACCGAAAGATGTAGCGATCGCGGACTTGAACGGGGACGGTCAGAACGACATCATTACGGTCAGTCCCTGTTTGAGCTTTACGGATTGTTCGTCGGGAAAAGCGAGTGTTTTCATAAACGAAAAAGTAGATTCGCACACGATAGTCAGCAGTTCGAGCAATCCGTCGACCGTTGGGCAAGCGGTAACTTTTACTGCGACAATCTCGTCGATACGCGGAGCGGTTCCGAACGGAGTTACGGTGTCGTTCTACGATAAATCCAAACTGCTGGGAACCGGGATCACGTCTGGAGGAGCGGCGGAATTTTCAACCAGTTTGCTTGCGGCGGGAGCGCACACAATTAAGGCAGAGTTTCCGGGTTGTATTTTCGTGAAGCCCAGCCTGGGAACAATTCAGTTAACTGTCAATCCTTAGCATGTGCAGTAAGAAAACATGTAACCAACACCGGCTGCCGCGCACCGTTTTCAGACTGCATGAGTTTGTTGGAGCAGCAGAATACCTCCTCCTCGCGAAAGAGTGCTCGCCGGGCATTGATGGTTGGCGTAACATCGCGGTTTCACTTATCGACCGGAATCTCGGTCCGACAATCCAAGAACTCGTTTCGGTTGCATTGATTCGCGCCTGCGCGTTCTGATCCGCCGGGTGCCCCAGGTTCGCGAGCGCTTTCTGCGAGCTAACCTGGGAGACATGATGTGTACGCCGCGCTAAAGCTCCAAGATTTTCTCGGCGTCCTCTGCGTCTCGGCGGTAGAACTTGGTTTCACTAACCACCAATCACTAATCACTAACCACTCGTTTTCCCCGCCACCTAAAGGTTGTCATTCCGACTGAAACGAGGAATCTTTTTTCCGAGGAGTTAGCGCAGCGCCCTAGCCGCGAAGCGGCATCAAGATGAAAACAAGAGAAGATTTTCTCGGCGCTCTCTGCGTCTCGGCCGTAGAACCTGGGTTTCGCTAGCAACTAGCAACCAGCCACTAACCACTGGGTTTCCCCGCCACCTAAAGGTTGTCATTCCGAGTGAAACGAGGAATCTGCTTTTCCCGAGGAGTTAGCGGACCGTCTCAGCCGCGAAGGGGCGCAAAACGAATACAAGAGAAGATTTTCTCGGCGTCCTCTGCATCTCGGCGGTAGAACCTGGGTTTCGCTAGCAACTAGCAACCAGCCACTAGCCCACTGGTTTTCCCCGCTGCCTCCACGAACGCCCGAAAAATCTTCTTCGCCGACTCCGCTACTTCCGGCCCATCATTCACCGATCGCTCCGGATGCCACTGCACCGCCAGCACAAAATGATCAGGGTCTGTTCCCTCCAGCGCTTCCACGACCCCATCGGTAGGCGACTGCGCCACCACCCGCAGCTCCTTCCCCGCCCGCTCCGCCGACTGATGATGCGAGGAATTGACTCGGATCGGGCCGCCATCGCTCGCGCCAATAATTTCTGCCAGCCGCGATCGGGGTTCGATAACGACGGCATGTGCGTCCGCAACCCCACGTCCTGCGGGATGATTGATCGCCGACTCGATATGCTGCACCAGCGATCCCGCCCGATGCACATTCAGCGACTGCAGCCCATAGCAGATCCCCAGCAGCGGCTTGCGTCCGCGATACGCCTCGTCAATCAACAAGCCATCAATGTCATCCCGCTTCACGTCCGCCGCCGCCGTCTTCTCATGCCGCGCCGCCCCATACTTCTCCGGATCCACATCAGCGCGGCTTCCGGGCAACAGCACCCCATCACAATCCTCAACGATCCTCTTGATCTCTTCCGCCGACCGGTCGAAGTCGACACGCACCGGCTCTCCGCCCGCCTGCCGCACGGCGTTCTCATATTGCGGCAGCGCGCGCTCGGCGTATTCTCGGTCGCCGGAGTGCGGAATCGGAATGGCAATGCGAGGCTTTTTCATCGGATCATTCGGGCGATTGAGTCATGCTGTCATTCCGTAAGTGGTCGACTGTTAATTTTGGATTGCAGATTTCAGATTTTAGATTGCAGATTTGAAATGCATTCGCGCGATAAGGTTTCACTTCTGAAATCTGCAATCGCAATTGTCTTCGGTTTCACTTCTGCAATCTAAAATCTGCATTCTGCAATTCTTTTCAATCTGACTTCTGCAATCCATTCAATGGCTGAGCTGCCGTTCAATTCCTGCCAGCGCCCTTCTCTGCCGGTAGTTTCTGATCTCGATCACCAGCATCACCACCAGCACAATCGCTCCCACCGCCAACGCAAACGGAAACGCGATGTGCCGGTACGCGAACGGCAAGTTTGGCGCCACGTGCTCCACCTGCGAGTAGACGATCGTTCCCAGAATGCTGAGCAACAACGCGACCGCAAATGAGAGCAGCGTAAGCAAAAAAGTCACCAGCAGCGCTCGCACCGGAATCCCAATCCACCGCGGACGTCCTGTTTCGCTTCCCGCCATAACTTCAAGGTACACCAATCCGAGAACTGGGGAGCAGTAGCCTGACGCCTCAAGCCTGACGCCTGTAGCCTGACGCCTGTAGCCGGGTTCTAATACAATTACCCCATGTCAGAAACCGCTTCGGCGATCACCCGCAGCCCCGCGGAGATCGTCCAATTGAGCCCCGTCGCGCAAGCGCCCAATGGCATCTGTTATGCCCGCGCCGGCGAGATCACCATCCCGGAAAACGATCTCGAGCGCATGGTCGCCGCCGTGCCCCGCCCGATCGCGGCCGCGCTCACTCGCAAGGCTTACTACTTTGTCCCGCTCACCGTCAGCCAGGGCGACGAGACTCTGATTGCCGAGCGCTACGACGTCGCTCTCAGCGACAATGCCGTCTGCCATCGCAATCTCAATATCGGCGACGCGCAATGTGTCTTCATCTCCACCCGCCTCATGGACGACAAGTTTTCGGTTGCTTTTGAGTTCTATATCAACGTGGGCCACGCGCTCGTCGAACGCGCGGGTGTTTCTTCTGCCTTCGCCGATCTGGCTTGGCAGCAAGTCGAAACCGGCGTCCGCGGTGAAACATCTCTCGACGCCTGGGAAGCCCGCAAACTCGCCACCGCGAATGGCCCCGACGCGGAGAAGTACAAGAACGAATTTCTCTCCGCCAGTTTTGCCGATGCGATCTCGATCTATCTGTTAGGAATTTCTCTCGATGTCGACTATCACGACCTCCGGGAGCGCGATTATCCGCTGCTCGCGCCCGCTCCTCTCGCCGAGCGACTGCGCAAGATCGCCGAAATCTTCCCGCCCAATCCCGGCTTCGAATTCAACATCTACTACCGCCGGAGAGGCTAAGGCAGTGATTAGTGGTCAGTGATTAGTAGCTAGCGATTAGTGGCTAGTACGAGTGATGAGGTGCAACCTCATAAGCCTGTCTCAATTCCATGAAACGTTCGCACCGCCTGCCGGCGCCACCGTGGAAGAGCGGCCCTTTAGAGCCGCGTGTATCGTGCCAAATCAAACGCGGGCTCTAGCACCTGAGAGAACTTCACCTTTCTCTTCATCTCCCTATCGTCATCACTAACCACGAATCACCAACCACTAGCCACTGCTTCAAAAACAATTCAAGGGCCAGGTGTGGGACTGGCCCCTGCTTTGTTTCACGAAATCAATGCTCACTTACGGCGGCGTTAGACCCGTGCATCCCCCACGACCTTGCGCGTCGTAAGCCGCATCGAGTTCGTTGAAAACTGCGATGCTGATTGACCGAGATCAAAATTAAAATGGCGGCTGCGATGCTTTGTCACCAAATTGTCACTTTTCGGTTAAATTCCTCGAAGAGCGATGCAGGAAAAGCCGCGTACAGCAGGGCTCTCCGCCGCGTAGCGAGAAGCGAAGAGCGAGTGGCGCCTGAAGCCAGAAGCCCGAAGTCAGACGTGAGTAGTGAATTGCGATTAGCGATTCGCAAGAAGCGAAGAGCCAGAAGCGAGAAGCGAAGAGCCAGAAGCGAGCAGCGAGGAGCAAATAGCGACGGCATAAAGCCGGAAGCCGAAGTGGCGAGTAGCGCCGAAAGCCCCGAGCCTGAAGCCCGCAGCCCGCATTACACACCTTCGTACCTTGGCTTGCGGAAAATTTCGGCTTATTCTTAGAACGATCCCAACAGGTTCAGGTTCAGCAAAAAATGATTTCTCTTCGTCTTTATACGTTGATCGTGTGCGGCATTGGTCTGGCTTTTGGCGGCTATGCTTTGCTGCGCCGCAAACCAAAGAGCGCCGACGAGATCGAGCGCGAGCGTCGCACCTGGCTCAATACCATCGGCCGCATCACCGATGGAACTGTCATCGACGTGCAGGAACTCGGCACCGATGGCCAGCGCGCGCAAACCATGCTCATCTATCAGTACGACGTCGCGGGAGTCTCCTACGAAGCCTCGCAGGATGTCACCTATCTCCGCCAGTGGATCAATCTCCACTCCTGCCGGCTTGGCCTGCCGACGTCAGTGAAATACGACTCGCGCAATCCCGGCAATTCGATGGTGATCGCCGAAGGCTGGATCGGCCTCCGCCAGTAAGATGTGTGTGGCGCGGACACCGGGATCCAGGCAGAATCGGTTGCTCTTCTCGCCGAAGAAAGCGCTGGCCTGGCAGTAGATCTCCAGATGTCATCCTGAGCGCAGTGGATCATCCGCGCGCGGATCATCCACGAAGTCGAAGGATCCCTACTCCCTCAACGTCTGCAATACGCCATAGACCACATTCCTTTTCAAGAGTTGTCATTCCGAGAAACGTCCGGGGTCCCCAGACGACGCGTTTTTCGTTAGCTGGGGTGGAGAAGTGACGAGGAATCTGCTTTTGCCACACAGGGATGAGTTGCTTTTGGGTGGCGCAGCGCTTTAGCGCTGCGGTAAAGGCCAACTTAGTGAGGCGGCTTTAGCCGCCGAGGTTGACGAATTGAGCCCAGCTTTCCTCTGCGTCCTCTGCGGTAGATCTTGGTTTGGCTTTTGGGTGGCGCAGCGCTTTAGCGCTGCGGTAAAGGCCAACTTAGTGGGGCGGCTTTGGCCGCCGAGGTCACTGACTCGAGTTTCTCTAAAACACTCCCGGCCAGAACGCCGCCACCACCAAATACGCCACCTGCGCGGTCGCCAATCCAATCCAGATGCGACGGCGGATCTTCGACCGTCGAATGTCGCGCACCAGATCGGCCGCCGTCGGATCCGCCTTCGCGACCTCTTGTATTTCCACCTCGATCGGTACGGGCTTTATTGCTGGCCGCGGAACTTCTGGCGCCTTCGGCTTGTCCGGATAAAAGATCTTCGGTCCGTCGATGACCTCCGACCACATCGGCAACAGAATCCACGATTTCGGAATGATGTCTTCGATCGGTTTCGCCGTGAGCTGCAGCGCTGGTTGCGATTCCGGCGCCACTCGATCCGCCAGGTTGCGCAGCAACGATCCCCACCAGAAATGGCTGAGCTGATCGGTGATCAACTCGCCCACATCGACCGGACGCGACTCCAGTTCCAGCGGCGGCAGAACCTCGGGCGAAACGACGTCGCCGATATTGGTAAACACGGTACGAAACCAGGGTCTGCGAAGGCGATCGCCAAGCAGCATACCGACATCGATCGGACGCGATGTCAGATGCAGCGGTGGCAGTTTTTCGGGAGCTACGGTGTCGCGAAGATTGCCGACAAGAGAACGCCAAAGCGGCCGGTTGAGTTCGGACGGCGGAAGCAGATCGAGCGGAAGACCCGATTCGCCCAACTCGGAGTTGGTGTCGCCATACCAAGCCTCAGCGGCATTCGAGCGGTAACTCATAAGAAAATGGGAGATCGCGAAACGCCGCCAGTGGCCAAAAATAACCGGCAAGCTCGCTTTTCACGATCATAACGGGACCACCGACCCTTGTCACGCCCGCTTACACACATTTACTCGCCTGCAGCCCCAAGCCTGTAGCCTGACGCCTGTCGCCTACCTTTCCCGTAACCTCTCGGGTACATTGAAGTTGAGGACAGTTGAGCACGACGCGCACCTTCAAGCACAATCGATGGTTGGTGAAGGATAACTTGGAACAATCCGCCAAAACGCCAAAAGCCGAGCACGCCAGGAAACGGCGCTTCGCCCGCTACCGCTACGACGTGCGCATGGAGGTCGCTGTATTCCGCGACGGCGTGACGACTCGCTTGTGGGGTAGAACGAATGAAATCGCAGCCGACGGTGTTGGCGCCACCGTCACCGGCGAATTAAAGTCCGGAGAGGTCGTCTCCGTCGAGTTTCCCATCCCGATCGCCCCGCTCATGATGAAGCTCCGCGCCATCGTGCGCTACAGTGACGGACTCCGCTGCGGCTTCGAGTTCCTGGTCGTAACCGCTCAGCAGCGCGAAACCATGCGAAAGCTTTGCGAGTCGCTGGCCATGGCCTCGTGATTGCCGTAATGCCGTTAGGCAAGTCTTAAAGTGACTCCGCTCAGCCGAGACCTAAGTCTTCCAGTGTTGTCATTCCGAGCGTCCGCGGACGAGCGACCGGGGTCCCCGGCAAGCCTGGGCTTGGCTTGCTGGGGTGGACTTGTGAGGCGAGGACGAGCGAGGAATCTGCTTCTTGTGGTTAGGCTAGCGGTCGCCCACGCTGCACGCCGCGGCGCGGCGTAAGAATACAGCTTTTCACGCACTCCGACCTGTTCGCACTGTTCGCACCACCGGGGCACTCCAAGCCGTTGCCGCCACCGTGGAAGAGCGGCCCTTTAGGGCCGCGTTCGTCTCCTCAATATTGTCGGGTGGCACTCGCACCCTCAGCCACGCCTGGAGCTTCTCAAGGCATCCCCCTTGCAAAACCGCCTCCGAATCCAGAAAAATGCCCCGTGCCCTTCTCGCTTGCACCACATTCCCTCGGTCTCAGCCACCCCTCCTCCTGGCTCTGGACCATCACGCTCGCCGTCGTCTGGCTCCTCCTGATGCTCGCCTACAGCCCGCTCGCCGACAAAATCGCCACTCGCCTCGTCGCCGCCCCACCCACCCTTAACGCCTTCCGCGCACTGCAGCAGTCGAAAGCAAAACTTGTTCTCGGGATCTTCGTCGCCTGGATTCTCGGCGGCTTTCTCGAAGAAATCGTCTTGCGCGGATTCGTTCTGCAATCGGTGCGCACTCTGCTTGCACCAAAGCTGCCCGCCGCGCTAGCCGCCGCGATTGCCATCTCCGTCGCTGCCGCCCTGGCTGCCCTCCTTCACCTCTACCAGGGCCCCCGCGGTGCCGTTATCATCACCCAGCTCTCTATCCTCTTCGGCGTGCTCTTTGTCCTCAGCGGCTCTAACCTATGGACTGTGATCTTGTGCCACGGCCTCTACGACACTACCGCATTCATCCGTTTCGCCACAAAAAAATCCAAATATGCCCAGCCCGATGCCGCGCCGGCGCTGGACCCGGGGCCTGACGCCTGAAGTCGGAAGCCCGGTTCAAAGCCTGACGCCCGTAGCCGCTTCCCTGGCCGCAGGCGAACGTTCTACCACCCCCGTAACTACCTGAAAGCAAAATACCTCGCATACCATCGAAGGTAGCGTCATCCAGCGTTGGGAAAGGACTGTATGGGCGAGAAAGACGCCCCGGCGGAAGCGTCGC
>Ga0335077_10006253_pt1 | contig 14704 bp, 12 predicted proteins | sample Lox_Sample_31_FD_207151 | JGI IMG/M metagenome (GOLD analysis project Ga0335077, IMG submission 207151) | Soil microbial communities from Loxahatchee National Wildlife Refuge, Florida, United States - Lox_Sample_3.1 | ecosystem: Environmental > Terrestrial > Soil > Wetlands | place: USA... | reverse complement strand
TGGCGGTGAGCACCAGGCCGGGCCCGGCCCGCCGGCCCCGGGAGTAGGTCACCCCGGAACTGTCCGCGTGCAGCCTGATGCCGTCGAGCCGCCGCCCGGACAGCACCGATACCAGCGCGTGCCCGCCCTCGTGGGCGATCGTGATGACCTTCCCGGCCACCCGCCACGATCGCGAATCCAGCACGACCGCCAGGGCCAGGAGTCCGGTCAGCCCGATCACCCAGGCCGACGGCAGCGGCTGGCTGCCCGACACCCGGTCCCAGAGCCGCGCGAGCACGTTCACGGGGCAGGCAGCCAGGACACGTGACCGGCCAGGATCGCGTAGCCGACGAAGGCCACCGCGTCGATCAGGAAGTGCGCGATGAACATCGGCATCACCCGGCCCCAGCGACGGAACAGGACGCCGAAGACCACGCCCATGACGGCGTTCCCGACGAATCCGCCGACGCCCTGGTACAGGTGGTAAGAGCCGCGGATCACCGCGCTGATGGCGATGGCCCACCGCGGCCGGACGCCGAGCTTGTCCAGCCTGCTCAGCAGGTACCCGAGGACCACGACCTCTTCCACGGCGGCGTTCTGGAACGCGGAGAGCAGCAGCACCGGGATGCGCCACCAGACGTCGGGCAGGTCCTCCGCCACGACGTTCAGCTCCACGCCGACGTGGTACGCGATCAGGTACAGGCCCAGGCCGCTGCCGCCGATGACGGCGGCGAGCGCGGCACCCCGGGCCAGGTCCCGGCCCGGCTGGCGGGTGTCCACGCCGATCGCGGACGGCCCCTCTCCGGCCCGGGCCAGCAGGTAGAACACGAGCAGCACCGGGGCGAGCGACAAGATGATGTTCAGCAGGTGCAGGCTCAGGTCGAGCAGCGGCCGGCCGGGGGCCATCGAGCCGTTCAGCACCGCGGTCTGGCTGCTCAGCGACTGTTTGGCGGTCAGCGAGCCGATGAGGTTGACCAGCGCGTACAGGCCGCTGGCGCCCAGCGAGACGGCGAAGACCGCGACGATCTCCCAGATCTGCAACCGCCTGTCCGGCGGGGCGGGGGCGGCCGGACCAGACGGCGGGGACGAGGAGGCGGAACCGGGCGGCGCCGCGGGGGCGGCCAGGGTCGTCTGGCCGTCGGGCGTCGTGGGGGGCGTCCTGGTCTCGTCGGTCATCGCCTCTCAGTATCACCGAACCGGCGGGCCGGATGACCCGCCAACCCGAGGAGCCAGATAGCCCGTCCCGGGGCGACCCACTATTCTCGGTAGAACAGCGCGGAACGCAAACTCGTTCGGCATCGTCAGCAAGCAGAGGTCGCCATGTACCAGCCCTACCCGTCGAGCGGCAAGCCGGTCGAGCCGGAGCGGCCTGCCCCGCCACAGTCGGTGCTGAACGCGGTCAAGCTGATGTACGTCGGCGCCGCCATCAGCACGGTCAGCCTGGTCATCTCGCTGCTCGACATCGGCGGCACCAAGGCCGCCATCAGGAGGGCGCGCCCCACCCTCAGCACAGCCCAGGTCAACCAGCTGGACACGTTCATCATCACGCTGGCCATCGTGTCCGGCGTGGTCGGCGTCGCGCTGTGGCTGTGGATGGCCCGGGCGAACAGCCAGGGCCGGAACTGGGCCCGGATCTTGTCCACCGTGCTGTTCGGGCTGGCCACCCTGGACCTGTACGGCGTGGTCGCCCAGCCCAAGACCCTGCTTGGCCTGATATTCCCGGTGCTGACCTGGCTCGTCGGCCTGGGCGCGGTCATCTTCTTGTGGCGGAAGGAATCCACGGAGTTCTTCAAGGCGCGGCGCTTCGGGTGACCCAGGCCCCGGTCGTATTCTCCGCTGTCCCGACCTTGTTCGCAGCCGATGGCGAGCTTGACCCCGACGCCAACCGCGCGCTGTATACGCTGGTGGCCGGCCTGGTGGACGGGCTGTTCGCGGCCGGCACCAGCGGCGAGTTCCCGGCGCTGGAGGACACCGAGCGGCTGTCGCTGTTCGAGCTGGCGCTGGCCGAAGCCGGTCCGGACCGGGTGATCGCGCACATCGGCGCGCCGGACGCCAGGCACGCGGGCCGGCTGGCCCGGTCGGCGGCCGCGCTCGGCGCCACGCGCATCGCCGCGATCACGCCCTACTACCTGCCCGCCCGCCCCGATGAGCTGGCCGCGCACTACCGGCGGATCCGCGACGCCGCCCCCGGCCCGGAGCTCTACGCCTATATTTTTCCCGAACGGACCGGGCTGCACGTCTCCCCGCCGCTGTTCGCCGAGGTGGCGGAGGCGGCAGGCCTGGCCGGCGCCAAGATCAGCGGGTCCGCCTCGGCCGACCTGGCCGGCTACGTCGCCGCAGCCCCTGGGCTGCGGATCTTCTCCGGCAACGACGCCGACCCGTGGGCCAGCATGCGGGCCGGCGCCGCGGGCGTGATCTCCGGGCGCAGCGCCGCCTATCCCGAGCTCTACGCCGCGCTCGGCAAGGATCCCGCGGAGCAGGGCCGTCTTGACCGGATCGTCGCCCTGGGCGCGAGCATCGGCCGGGTCAAGCACGCGCTCCAGGTCCGCGGGCTGGTTTCCGGGTCCAGCCCGGCCGCCCGGATGACGGTCGATCCCCCGGACGCTGGCACGGCCGCCGCCATCGCGGCGGCTGTGACCACCGTGATCGGTTCGTTATCCAATCGCGCGTGAACCTGGCGCGAGGGTGGCGCGTCCTTTCTGTAGAGGTCCGGCGTAAGCGGGGCGCCGGGCCTCTACAAGCTCGGCAGGCGGAAGCCGAGCGGCAGGGCCCGGCGAGAGCGGGGCGCCGGGCCCTGGCCTGGCGTGAGCGGGGCGCCGGAGCCTGTCGATCCTCCGCCGCCGGGCTTACGACGTGACGCGCTGGCAGCCTACCGGCTGCCAGCCCGCGCGCGCTGGCCTACCCGGTATCTGCGCCCAGCATCTCGTGCCGGTCCGGCCGGCCAGCAGGGACGGGCTGGGAATACCCGGAAGAGCGCTGGTCACGGTCATGATCTGCCGAATCGTCGCACGGACAGGACCCAAAATCTTAACGCCGCGCCTATGGACTATTCAGGAGCGGTGACGTAAGCAGGTGAAAGGGAGCTAGAAGGTCTAGACCGTTCGAAGCCGGGAGGGAACCCTTTGGCCGACGCGTGGATGCCGGGCGCCAGATGCATCCGAGCCCAGACCGACGGGGGACAACTGAGAGGGGGAGCACCGCGCGCGGTCTGGCTGACGCTGGACGCCGACCCGGGTGGCGTTTCCGTCTGGTCGGCCGCGCAGCGGCTCAACCAGGAGAACCGGTCACCCCACCTGGTGTGGGACCCGCTGACCGGTGACATCGCGCAACTGCTGCCGATCGTCCGGGCCGGCTGTGCCCTCGGCACGCCGGAATACCTGGACTACGCGCCGGACCGGCTGCCCGACCGGGTGGCCGTGGTGAACCGCGAAGGCCGGCTGTGCGTGCAGATCGGCGTGCTCGGCACGCCGCGCGAGCCGTTCACCGGTTTCCAGATGATCGGGCTGGCGGCCATCCTCGGCTGGTTGGACTCGTGGCAGATCCCGCGGCGCTGGCCGGCCGGGCCGCCGGCCCCGTTCCGGCAGCTGAACCGGCCCCGCAGCCGGGCGCTGTGGGCGCGCGGCGGTCACTACGGCGCCTCCCAGGTTCCCGAGTGCGACAACATCGGCCCGGGCGGCATCGATATCGACCACCTCACCCGGCTCGACGTCGGCATTACCCGGGAACTGCCCGGGCCCGCCACCGTCAACGGGTCCCCCATCCGGCTGGGCCCGCGCACCGCGCGCGGGCTCCCGGGGCTGAGCGCCGCGGCCGTCTGACCGCCCGCGAGCCGCGGTGCGGTGCGGTGCGCGCATCACGCGCCACCGCTGTCACAGCGCCCTCGGGTTTTACCGCAGCATGGCCGTTGGTATCGAAAGAGTTGGTATCGAAAGAACAGTACCGGTGCCATCGGTGCGGTTTGCGGGGGTGGGGAGCCGGGGGCTGCCGCTTGCGGGGCGCGGGGAACCGGGGATGGAGGAGTGCGTGAGGCTTGTGGGGCAGCCGGGAAGGAGGCGCTGTGCCGTCCGTTTGGCTAAAAGCGGTTTCCGCTGGCAGCAGACGGCAGTCGAGGCCATACTCTGTGAGAATGAACGACCGGCTGGTGTGGATCGACTGTGAGATGACGGGGCTCGACAGCCAACGCGACGCCCTCATCGAGATCGCCTGCCTGGTGACCGACGCCGAGCTCAACCTGCTCGACGAGGGGATCGACCTGGTCATCAAGCCGCCGGCCGAGGCCCTCGAGTCGATGCAGGACGTGGTGCGCGAGATGCACACCGCTTCCGGGCTGCTCGCCGAGCTGCCCGGCGGGATCGCGGTGACCGAGGCCCAAGAGCTCGTGCTCGGCTATGTGCGCGGGCACGTCACCGAGGCCAGGCGGGCACCGCTGTGCGGCAACTCGATCGCCACCGACCGCTGGTTCATCGCCCGGGACATGCCCGAGCTCGACGCCTACCTGCACTACCGGATGGTCGACGTGTCCAGCATCAAGGAGCTGGCACGGCGCTGGTACCCGCGGGCTTACTTCGCCTCCCCGGTCAAGCACGGCGGGCACCGGGCGCTGGCGGACATCAGGGAGAGCGTGCAGGAGCTCAGGTACTACCGGGAGGTCCTGTTCGTGCCGCAGCCGGGGCCTGACTCGGCCACGGCCCGGGAGATCGCGGCGCGGTACGCCGAGCCGGGTTCGGCGGGTACCCCGGCCATGTGACGCACGCGGGCCTCCGGACCGCTATACTTTTGTCAGCCGCGCGATGCCCCTCGGGACAGCGCGCGTTCTGCTGTCGCCCCGGCCACCCGGCCAGGTCGACGATGGTGGGCGTAGCTCAGCTGGTCAGAGCGCCAGGTTGTGGTCCTGGATGTCGTGGGTTCGAATCCCATCGCTCACCCCATGTTGGATAGCAGGTTACCTGCGGATTCGCCAGGAGCGCCAAGCTTTCCCCAACCGTGTGGTTAGGATTTTGGTTAGGACATCTGTGTGACGTCGATCACATGGAGCCTCGTGGCCTGTGGTGCCGTACTGTGTTGCGCAGCGTCAAGGCTGTCTATCCAGGCGCCTCACCGGGAGTTGACGCGGACCCGCCGACCAGGCCGACACGAAGACCGCTTGCTTCCAGCAGACGGAACACGAACGAGACCAGTTGGAACGAGACCCCAAGGGCGACCTCCGTCGCGTATGCCAACACTGATCACCGGACCACATGTTGCAGCCACGGTTGGTGTACACGATGGCGTCGGGCGACCGGCACGGAAGTTATGGCCATGGGAAGTGGTAGGGTCGGGGGCTGGCGCGGTGGCGTTGCCCGGCGTGAGGTCTCGCAGCCACTTTTCCCTGGGTTTCCCCTGCGGGCCGCTTCACTGCGTGACCATGGCCGGGTGCTCCGTTTCCAGCCCCCGCCGCATCGAACCGTGCATGCGGTTCTCCCGCACACGGCTCACCGACGCCGTTCACCGGCGGTATTCGGCTTGACCCGCCAGTCCCGGAAGGGATAGGGGGCGACGACGATTCCTGACAAGGTGATCAGTCCGAGCTGGTCCGGGGACCGGCAGACGAGGACCGCTCAGCCGGACTTCCGGGACGGGCGGGAGCGCTTGGCGATGAACAGCGCCATCCGCATCTGCGCGTATCTCCTGATCTTCCCGAAGCGGTCCGCGGAGTTGCCGAACCGGAAGTACGCGGCCCAGCCGCGCAGGAACCGGTTCAGGTCTTCCGCGATCCACTCCGGAGCCAGCAGCAGCCGGGACCGGCGGGTCAGTTCCCTGATCCGGTCGCGGGCCTGCTGCATGGCCTTGTCCGAGGGCCAGCGGGCCAGGAACGCCACTGGTTTCTTCCCGTGCAGCCCCCGCGAGCGCACCATCCGGTGGTGAAAGCCGAGGAAATCAAAACCCTCGCCGCCTTCCTCCAGATGCACGATGCGGGTCTTGGCCGCCTTCGGCTCCAGGCCGAGACCGGCCAGCACGGCGGTCAGCCGCGCCAGCGCGGCCCCGGCCTGGCTGCGGGACCAGCACATCACGACCAGATCGTCAGCGAACCTGACCAGAACCCCATCCCCGTCGTCCCATGCCCGGTCCAGCCGGTGCAGGTAGACGTTACACATGACGGGGCTGGAAACCCCGCCCTGCGCGGCGCCGGTGTCCGGACGCCGGACCTGCCCGTCCTGCATCACCCCCGCGCGCAACATCGCGCGCAGTAGCTTCAGCACGGACTGGTCGCAGACGCGTTCCTCCACCGCCTCCATGAGCCCCTCGTGCGGAATTTCCGGGAAGCAGGAGGCGATGTCCGTCTCGGCCACCCACCGGCGGCCCCGCGCGCACTCATCGATGAGCACCTGCAAGGCGTCGTGCTGGGACCGCTTCGGGCGGAACCCGAAACTGCACGGCAGGAAATCCGCCTCGAAGACCGGCTCAAGCACGAGCTTCACCGCGGCCTGCACGATCCGGTCGCGAACCGGAGGAATCGACAACGGCCTCTGCTCCGACGTCCCCGGCTTCGGGATAAACACCCGCCGGGCAGGCAGCGGCCGGTACCGGCCCTCCCTCAGCTCGCCAGCCAGCTCGCCGAGCAGCCGGGCAACCCCGTACTCCTCGACAGCGGCCAGGGTGATCTTGCCGGTGCCCGGCGCGCCGTTATTGCTGCGCACCGCGACCCACGCGCGCCACAGGACATCACTGCGGCTGATCTTGTCATACACCGCGTGGAACCGACGCCCGGGATCGGCCTTGGCCGCCCGGTACAGCGCATGCTGCAACGCACGGACCGGATCGGCCGGGACCACCCGGACCGATCCCTTCGCGGCGGGACTAGCACTACCGGCACTCACCGGGCCCCTCCTCCACATCACACGCATCGGCGAAGCAGCGGCCCTTCCCATCACCGCAGGTTGTGTTGTCCTGCGGCTGCTACCGGTACTACGGCCGCCTCCGACGCCCACCCGGCCAGCGATCCACTTCCCGGTTCCAGCCGGTTACAGGACGCCACGCTCCGGCAGCAGAAATCCGCAGGCTGCCGGGCCGGGGAGGGCCTCCCCAGTTCCCGCCGTCACCCTCGATACGTTCCGCGCCCCCTGCGCCGGGGAGTTCCTCACGGCTGCGCGTCCAGGCTCTGCACCGCTTCCATGGCCTTCACCCTGATTACGGGGGCTCGGCACTCCCTTGCCCCGCCCTCACAGGCGCGAATGGTTACGACGCCGCAGGCTTCGCGTCATGCTGCGGACCGCATCGTCGCTCCCCCCTGAGGGGCTTTTGACGCTGGGCTCCGACCCGGCCCGTTCCCAGACCGAGCCGCCAGCCTGCTACCGGGCCTCCTGGCAGCTACCCGGACCGGACTTCCACCGGCAGGCGACGACGAGCTTACGAACACGAAGACCCACCACGACCTAGGTCACGGTGTCACCTCCTGCCCTACTGGGCGCACATAACGGACCGTTATCACTTCCTTGCGATGGTCCGCCGTCCCCTCAAGGCGTTCAGGACCGTCTCACGATCAATGCCCATGACTTGCGGCGGGATGCCTTTCGGAGTGGGCGGAATGATGTCCTCAGCGGATGCCGCTGTAGGTATGTTCGGCTGGGCGCGTGCACCTGCCTGGCCGTGTCCGCCGACCCCGGTGCCGGCGGTATTGAGGGCGACTCCCGGTAGATCTCCGTCGGCTATCCAACGGGCCTGCTCCCGGTCGCTGGCCGGGTCCCACACCTGCACCGTACCGACGTTGCCGCCGCTGACCGAGGTCCGCCCGTCTGCGCTGACCGGTACCGCCTAGTCAGCCTTCCCCACGGTCTTGATCGGATGCGGCGCGGACGACCTCGGTGACTATGACCTCCACGATGTGGTCCGGCGCGGCAGCTTGGCCCTGGTCCCGCCGGGTGAGAGAGTGTCCAGTTAACGGTGGAACTGCCGTCGGCAGCCGCCGGGAGATGGTCTTTCACCTGCGGCGACGGACGTGACGGCGCGCCGAACCTTCGAAAATCCGACAGTCCCCTCGGTCGGCCCGCCCCGTATCTACCAGGCCGGATCGCCCCGACCGCGGCAGCTTTGACCCGTATCCCGGCCGACCCCGCACCTTCGCCACTACACTCCCACGCGCCGACGAGGACCTGGTGCTGGTCGCCGAACTCCTCGGGCACACACGCCTGGACACCGTCCGGTCCTACAGCCAGTGCACAGGACTCCTGACATAGCGAAAGTCGTCGGCGGCCTGAACGCTCCCTGACCTGGCCACTTGCCAGGTTCGCTCACGACCTGCCGCCAGCGGCAGTGAAAAATCTATGCAAGGTAATTATGTAAAGCTGATGCAATCTCGAGTCTGTGACCTGGGAAAACGCGGCGGTCGCGGCTCGATCTGAAGGTCTTCGGGTTCTCCACATCACACCAAATTTCACTCCATGTCAGGAGTCCTGGTGCTACCTGACCATCGACGGCCTTGACCCGAGTCCGACCCCCGCAAGGCCACCCAGCTCCGCGGTCGGATCCACACGGCCGCGGAGCCGCCGCTGAAGGACGCGAGACCAGCTGCTACACCACCCATTCCACGATCACCATCGGCATCCGCGGCCCCGACGCCCAAGAACGCGTCAACCAGCGCCGCCACGCCCTCGGCAAGTTCATCGCCAAGCACGGCTGGACGACACGGAACGAGCCCCGCTGACCAACCCTGACACCGCAGCGCAGCTCACCTGCTGCGCTGCGGTGCCTGGCGCTAATTCCCGGCCGCATAGTCCCAAGACCCGTAATGACGATGTTCCTTCACGTTCACTGAGATCTCCTCAATTGTGAAATCGGCATGGCTGGGGCGGGGAAGGCCCAGGTCCTGGGGCTAGACGAGCTGGAGAGCCGCCAGGGAACCCAGAGGTTATTTTTTAGTCGTCCTGGAGGGCCTCTGGCTCAGGCTGCCCTCAGCTTTGTCGCCCTGCTGCGACAGCGTCAGCGGCGGAAGGTCTCTCATCTCCGCTCGAATCGTCAGCGCCTCACGGGCACATGGATTCACGCTATGGGACCTGAAGCATACCTCGCTCATGGCCGTTCACCAGCACCTCCAAGCGATAGCCAACGTTGCCTGGAGCGCCCGAAAGGGCGGCGTCGAGCTTTGCGTTCCCGGTGGAGTCGGCGTTTGTCTTGCCGACAATGACGACTTGGCCGGTCCCGGACGTGACCCGCAGCGTGACGTTGTCCCCAGGTGCGAGGTGGCCAACGCTGACTGTGCCTGTGACGGTGTACTGGTGGCCGGTGCCCGCTACCTCCAGGCCGAGCACCGGTGCGTCCGCGTTGCTCGCGTGGACCGCCGCGATAGTCCCGGCTGCGCCCGCGAGCACCACGGCGACGATCAGTAGCCGACTAGCCGCCACCACCCAGTACGCCCGCCGGAACTGTTTGCTGTACCACTTCCTGACAAGTACGTTATTCTGGCAATTTACGTTCTCGAGGCGAAGAGCGAGATAGCCGAGCGCGCACAGCAAGGCGAGCGCTGCCGCGCCCGCCGCGGCGAAGGCTAGGCCTTCAACGACAGGGTACGCTGATAGCAACGCTGCGGTAACGAGCCCGAACGCCGTTAGTGCGGTAGCCACCACGCTCACCGTCGAGACGGTGAACTTGGCGCTAGCCCCTATCCGCTTCAGTGAGGGCGCGGGATAGAGTTCGCTCCGCATGGCAGGCATAGGATCGTCCGGGCCGACCGGCGTTCCGGCTTGCTCCGCCTGCTCTTGGGTCACTTCTCGTAGCTCCCCTCAAACCGCAGCAAGTGTCCTTCGCCCTCACCGTCCGTGCAGCGCACGTCCACCTCGAAGGTGCCCACATTGGCCATGCCCTTCCGCCTCGGCCGCCAGCCCATGTTCGCAGTGACCGTGGGGTCGTTGTCCACCTTGGCGAGCACGTCCGCGGTCAGGTCGCGGTTGTGAGTCCGGCACACGTAACGCGGAGGCACGAGCCGTGTCATCGCTGCGCTTCCGCTGCCGAGTCCGTGACCAGTGCTTGGTCCAGGATCTGCTGTACGCGCTCCACCTCGGGTCCGCGCTCGATCTGTCCGCGCTCGAGCATGCGCTGCAGGTCGTGCCGCGCGACGCCGACGAGATTCCGGCGACGCCCCGCATGGGGCTCCGACCGCATGTGCCCCGCAACCTCCTCGTACTGATCTAGCGCGACATCGTGACGATCCGCACACAGGAGAACGAGGCCCAGGTCGTACCCTGCGGAGATCTGCTTGTAGTTCTTAGCTAGCAGTGCCATCAAGCAGTCCAGGGCCTGGTCATATTCCCTCAGCTGGAGATGGCACCACGCTTGGTACTGCACGTTATCTGCTCGCAGCTCCGAACTTGCCGCGGCAGAGTCAATCCCGGCCCGGAAACAAGATTCGGCCTCATCGTCTCGTTGCTGCCTGATCAGCGCCTCCGCCAGTCTGATGAACAGGTAGATATCGCCCGGCTGGAGCTGGAGACCAATACGCGCTGCCTGTTCCTGCTCGGCAGGGTCCAAGTCCAGCCTGTCCAGCAGTGACGACTTCAGCCCCCACGCCCAGTACATCTTCGAGTCAGCGTTCAGCGAGACGCGGATGGTGCGGAGGGCATCATCCAACTGGTCGATTTTAGCGAGCAGATTGGCCTTGACCGCCAAGGCCCAGCCGTAATCAGGATCGAGGCGTATCGCCTCGTCGAGGGAGGACCGCGCCTTCTCCCAGTCGCCTAGCAGGGACTGGGTAGCTCCCGTCACTGCCCAGGCCCAGGCGTCGCCTGGCGCCAGCTTCGTCGCGCGGTCGAGTTCGGCGAGCGCCTCCTGGTACCGGTGGGCGAGTCGGTAGGCGTCGCCCAGCAGAGCATGCAGCCATGGCAGGCGGCCGTCCACGTCCAGGCCGGCTCCGCGACGGAGTTCGTCCAGCGCCTCCGGTTGGCCCAGCGCGTAGAGCACCTGTCCGTGTATGCCCGCAACCCACGCGGAACCGGGCATTCCGCGGGCAGCGAGGTCGAGGTGGACCCGCGCTTCGGTGAACTCGCCCGCCCTGAGCAGGATCTCCCCCAGCCACGCATGTGCCAGCCAATACTCCGGGTTGAGGGCCAGCACGCGTTCCGAGGCCAGACGGACGGACGGGTTCTCGGTCTCCTTAAAGTGCCGCCGGGCGTACCAAACCAGGCTTGCCGCGACAGCGACCTGCCCGCTGAGCAGGGCGGCGTCGTCCGGCCTCATGGACAGTCCGGCCGCCAATGCATCGGAGGCAGCCAGCGCGTCCCCGGCGGCGACCAGCGCGCGGACCAGTGTGGCGCGGTGGCGGGTGGTCTCCGGGAACTCCTCCACCAGCGGCCGCAGGATCGCGATGGCTTCTGTCGGCTTTCCCCGGCCCAGCAGCACTTCGGCCTTGGCCTGCAGCAGGTCCGCATCATCGGGGTCCTCGGCCAGGGCTCGCTCCAGCACAGGACGATCCTTGGCCGTCGGCGAGCGGACGGGTGCGTCCGGCCGCGCCATCGAGCTGGTCGGTGAGCTGCGTGGCCGGCTCGCCGCTGTCGCGGAGCGGGTCGCCGGGCTGCCCCGGCCCCGGGTCGCGGTGATGGAGTGGACAGACCCGCCGTTCACCGCCGGCCACTGGGTGCCCGACCTGGTCACCGCGGCGGGGGGAGAGCCGGTCGCGGCCCGGCCCGGGCAGCGGTCCGTGGAGACGAGCTGGGCCGAGATCGCCGCGGCGGCCCCGGACCTGGTCCTGGTCGCCCCGTGCGGGTTCCATCTGCCCGGCGCCATCGAGCAGGCGCGGCTGGTGGCCCAGGCGCTGCCCGGCGTGCGGGTCTGGGCGATCGACGCCGACGCGCTCGTGGTGCGTCCCGGCCCGCGGCTGGTCAACGGCGTCGAGGCCATCGCCTCGGTACTGCATCCGTCAGCTGTCCCGGCACCGCCGCCGGGGTCGGTATACCAGGTGGCCTCGTGGTAAATCCGGGTTTGGGCCGACCGCCGAGATTGCGCCTGTGCGGCGTGTTCTGGAACCTGATGGCCAACATCGCGGGCGTGTTCGTGATCGTCCGGGGTGGTGGCTCTTGCCTGCTGGCGGCGGGGTGACGTCGAGAACGCTGGAGCGCTAACGTGCCAGCAGAGCAGCCTGCCGCCCCGGCCCCGGCTCATAGTCCGCTTTGCTAGCCTGCGCCGGTGAGGCTGCTGACCCATTGGCGGGACGAGGGCGGGATACGGCTGCCGGTGGCCTGCTGGCGTCCCGGTCCGGGCTACCGGATGATCTCCAGTGGGAACGTGGTCGAGGTCGCCGAATAGTACGGGTTCGTGCTCAGCTCCCAGTAGTAGGTCAGGTCCTTGTGGCTGGAACCGGCCTGCTCGACGTCGGCGGCGATCTGCGACTTCATCGTGGCGACCGTCTGCTGAGCCTGCGCCTGGTGACCGGTCGCCTGGCCGATCTGGCCGATCTGGGCGTAGGCGCCGTCCAGGCTGGCGGCGGCGGACTCGATCAGCACCGGGACGCCGAGCTTGGTAAGGCCGGACACCAGCCCGCCGGTGTTCTCCGCGGCGATGACCAGGTCGGGCCGGTACTTCGCGATCGCCTCGATGTTGGGGGTAAGGCCACTCAGGCTGGTCTTCGGCGCGCTGGCGGGGTAGTCGGAGTCGGAGTCCACCGCGACCACCTGGCTGCCCGCACCGACCGCATACAGGTCTTCGGTCGCGGTCGGGGACAACGAGATGATGCGGTCCGGCTTGGCCTTGATGGTGACCTTGCCGTTCGAGGCGGTCACGGTCATCGGGTACTGGCTGGCGCTGGCGGGCGTGCTTGACGCTGTTGCGGCGGCCGGTGAGCTGCTTGAGGAGCAGCCGGCGACCATCGCCGCGGCAGCCACGGCGAGCACGCCGGCCGCTAGGCGAACGTTCATGTGGAGTCCACTTCCTCCCGAGAGGGCGGGAAGGAAGGCGAGACCGCCGGGGGCGACGGCCAGGTGCCGCCACGTGCCGGGACGGATCACCCTTCCCACGAGGGTCGATAACGTCAGACGCGGCAGGAGGCGACCTGGCTTGGGCCCGTGCGGGCCGTCACAGTTGCGGGACAGCGCCGGAATGGTCCGCGGCGGCGGACTTCACCGGCTTCGCTGCCTGACGCGCTTGCCGGGGCCGCCGACCGCAAGGCAACGGCCAGTTCCGGCGACAGCTATAGTGGCGCGTGCCCAGGCCAGCGCCGGCGAAGCCGGTTAATCGAGACAAGCACCACAGTTCGTTCTGATAGATGAGAACTCCTCGTCGAAGGCGACGGTGCCGCTGACCGCGACCTGGTAGGCCGAGACCCGGCGCTCGAAGAAATTGGACAGTTCCTGCACGTCTTGCAGGTCCATGAACGCCAGCGGGTTCGCCGACCCGTACCGCGGCGGGATGCCGAGCTGGACCAGCCGCCGGTCGGCGACGTGCTCCAGGTACTGGCGCATCGCCGCCAGCGGCAGCCCGGCCACCCCCTGCCCGAGCAGGTCCCCGGCGAACTGGGCCTCGCAGTCGACAGCCTCGGCGAACATGTCGCTGACCTGCGCGGCCATCTGCTCATCGAACAGGTCCGGTTCCTCCCGCCGGACCGTCTCCACGACGTCGAACGCGAACGCCATGTGCATGGACTCGTCGCGGAATACCCAGTTGGTGCCCGAGGCCAGCCCGTGCAGCAGGCCGCGGGAGCGCAGGAAGTACACGTAGGCGAACGCGCCGTAGAAGAACAGGCCCTCGATGCAGGCGGCGAAGCAGATCAGGTTCAGCAGGAACGCCCGCCGGTCCTCCCGAGTCCGCAGTTCCCGGAGGCCGAAGACCGAGTCGATCCACTTGAAGCAGAAGTCCGCCTTGCGCTTGATGGACGGGATGTTCTCGATGGCGGCGAACGCCGCGGCGCGTTCGGCCTCGTCGGGCACGTAGGTGTCCAGCAGCGTCAGGTAGAACTGGACGTGCACAGCTTCCTCGAACAGCTGCCGGGACAGGTACAGCCGGCCTTCGGGGCAGTTGACGTGCTGGTACAGGTTGAGCACCAGGTTGTTAGCGACGATCGTGTCGCCGGTGGCGAAGAACGCGACCAGCCGGCTGACCAAGTGCCGTTCGGCCGGTGACAGGCGGCCCAGGTCGGCCAGGTCGGCGTGCAGGTCCACCTCCTCCACTGTCCAGGTGTTCTTGATCGCATCGCGGAACCGGTCGTAGAACCGCGGGTAGCGCATCGGGCGCAGGGTCAGGTTCATGCCCGGGTCGAGCAGCATCATTGGTTCTTGCGGCACAGTCACTGGCATGCCTCGCAGCTGTCCGGGTTCTCCAGCGAATACGCCACGGCGGCCTCACCGGAGACCGGCTCCCCGGCGGCCGGCGTCACGGTGGCCTGCTGGATCCGGGTAGCAGGCCGCGACCGCAGGTAGTACGTCGTCTTCAGGCCCGCCTTCCACGCGTACAGGTACATCGACGACAGCTTGCCGATCGTCGGCGCGGCCACGAACAGGTTCAGCGACTGGCTCTGGTCGATGAACGGAGCCCGGGCGGCGGCAAGGTCGATCAGCGCACGTTGCGGCAGTTCCCACGCCGTCCGGTACAGCGCCTTGACGTCGTCCGGGAGCCCGGCAATGCTCTGCACCGAGCCGTCGGCGCGCTTGATCGCGTCCCGGACCTGCGCGGTCCACAGCCCGTGCCGCTTCAGTTCCGCCACCAGCGCGCTGTTTACCTGGAGGAACTCACCGGACAGCGTCTCGCGCTTGAACAGGTTGGAGACCTG
>Ga0335077_10006252_pt1 | contig 14704 bp, 13 predicted proteins | sample Lox_Sample_31_FD_207151 | JGI IMG/M metagenome (GOLD analysis project Ga0335077, IMG submission 207151) | Soil microbial communities from Loxahatchee National Wildlife Refuge, Florida, United States - Lox_Sample_3.1 | ecosystem: Environmental > Terrestrial > Soil > Wetlands | place: USA... | reverse complement strand
TTCCTCGCCGGATCGGGCGCGATCGTGCTGACCTTCCTGGCAGGAGCCGAGCTCGACCCGGTGGTCTTTCGCACGAAATGGAAGGAGGCGACGGGTATCGGCCTCATCGGCTTCTTCGCGCCGTTTCTCGGTTGCGCCGCGATCGCGCATTGGGTCCTGGGCTGGACGGCGAGGTCCTCCTGGCTGGCCGGCGTGGCTCTCTCGACGACTTCAGTCGCCGTGGTCTATGCCGTAATGCTCGAACTCGGCCTCAACACGACTTCGTTCGGCAAGGCGATTCTTGCGGCCTGTTTCGTCAACGACCTGGGAACGGTGATCGCCCTCGGGCTGATCTTTGCTCCGTTCACGATCCGCACCCTCGTCTTCATCGGGGCGTCGATCGTCGTGTTCGCGGTCCTGCCGTGGCTCACACCGCGTTTCTTCAAGCGCTACAGCAATCGCGTATCCGAGCTCGAGGCGAAGTACCTGTTGCTTCTCCTCTTCGGCATGGGAGGCCTCGCGACCTGGTCGGGCAGCGAAGCCGTCCTGCCCGCCTACGTGATCGGCATGGTGCTCGCCGGGACGGTCGGCAAGGATCACGTCCTGATCCGCCGGCTGCGCACGCTGACGTTCGGCCTGCTGACCCCCTTCTACTTCATTCGCGCCGGATCCTTCGTCTCCGTCCCGGCTTTGGTGGCGGCGCCGTTGACGTTCGTCGTGCTGTTCCTGGCGAAGTCCGTGAGCAAGTTTGTGGGAGTCTTTCCGACGACGAGGATCTTTCGGTACGAAAAGCAGGAGGCCGTTTACACCACCTTACTCATGTCCACGGGCCTGACCTTCGGGACCATCTCGGCATTGTTCGGGCTCTCCCACGGAGTGATCGACCAGGCCCAGTATTCCTACCTCGTCGCGACGGTGATCGCGAGCGCGGTCATTCCGACGGTGGTCGCCAACGCGTTTTTCCTGCCTCGGCACCACTTGCCGGAAACTCCCGTCGAGGTCGAGGAAAGTGTCACAGCGGCGCGCGCGACCCAATCCTAGGAGGGAGCGATGCTGAAGAGGATTCTGGTCGCGTTCGACGGCTCCGATCAGGCGGAAAAGGCCTTCAGGCTCGGGCTCGAGATCGCGAAGAAGTTCAGCGCGAAGGTCGTCGCGGTCGGAGTCGTGCGCTTGCCTGAGCCGGCGATCTCGGTCGAGGTGGAAGCCATGCTCGACCGCGGAAAGCAGCATTTCGACGAGGTCTTCGGGAGGCTCGAGAAGGAATCGGCCCAGCATGGCGTGGCCTTCGAGTCGCACGTGGTCGTCGGCCATCCCGCCGAACAGGTCCTCCGTCAGGCCGAGGACACCCACGCCGACCTGATCGTCATGGGACGCCGTGGCATGTCGCGGGCGACCCGGTGGATTCTCGGCTCGGTATCGGAGCGGGTCCTGCGATATGCGCACTGCCCCGTGATGGTGGTCAAGTAATCCGGATGGTTCCCCGAATCTCCGTTCGACGGCAGATTCGCTTTGGCTTGCCGGTTGCGATCGAACGGCTTCGGGGCCGGCAGTATCGGTGCCTACGCTGCAACGCCGTCTTCTACGAGCTCGACGAAATCGACCACCACGTCCGCCGTGAGAAGCCGGGGCCCGATTCGGCGGACTTGCCGCGGCTTGAGGAGCCGACTCTGCTTCGGATCTTCTACTCGCAGGACATCCGCGAGGGATGGGGAGATGAGGCTTCGAGAGCGGAAAGCCCGCGCGAGACGGTAGCTAGGCCGTCTCGTCCTCGACGTCGAGCACCAGCGCGGTGATGTTGTCGGCTCTCGCGCCGGCGCCGCTCCGGGTCTCCGTGCCGACCGCGCCGCCGCCCTCGATTGCGGCCAGGTCGGCCTCCAGCCCCTCGCGGTCGGCCGAGCCGCCTCTTCCAGACGCGCGGCGGGTCAGCGCCCGAAGGGGCTCGGCCTGTGCCGCAAAGTGGCTCGAGAGACGGGCGAGAGTCGTCCTCAGCCATCCGGCGAGGGCGCGGTGAAAGGACGAGAACGATTCTTCGAGCGGCTTGCCGATCCCGGCGATGAGGTCGCGGCGGACGCGCCGCTCGTACGCACCCGACGACAACTCCCACAGATTCCGGCCGACGATCTCCAGGTTAGCGAGCTCTTCGGGAATCGAAAGCGCCGGCTCGGTCACCAGATCGAGCGATAGGGATTCCGATTGGGAAGGGTCGGTGCCTGCGTCCTTCGCCATTCGTCGCAGCAGAGCGTCGAGGTCCCCGCGGAGTGCGAGAAGCTCGGCGCGAAGCCGCCCGCGGATCTCCTCGGATGCTTCGGCCGCGATCCTCGCGACGGCCCGTCCGATCGCTTGGGGCAGATCCTGCGACGGCGGTCGCGCTGTCGCTCGCGCCGCCGCCTCCAGCACGGGTCGGGCCAGTTCGCGGCCGTGCTCCACCAGGCTCTCGCAGGCGCTGGTTGCTTTCCGCAGCCGCGCTTCGGCTTCGAGAATGGTCTGCTCGATGGCGCCCGGGCGATCCGCCTCGCGTCCGGCCTGCGGCCTGCCGAGCTCCGCTCGGAGCGTCGCCGCGACGCCTTCCCGGAGAGTCTCGAGCTTCCTCCGGGCCGAGGCACGGGCCAGCTCGCGGGTTCGATCGGAGAGTGGACGGATTTCGCGCGCGAACCAGTCCCGCTCGAGCTTCGTCCGGTCTCCGACGGTGCTCACGGCGTGGACGGTCATCTCCATCCCGAGCTCCGAAGAGATCCGGCTGTGGATGTAATTGCGCAGGCGTTCGAGATCCTCCTCGGAGACCAAATCGGCCTTGCTCAGGACCGCCATGGCCGGGATGCCCGAATCGGAGAGCAGTCGCAGGATCTCGAGATCCTCGCGGGTTGGCGCGCTCGCCGAGTCCAGCAGGAGGATGCCAAGGTCGCATCGCGGAAGGTACGCGTACGACTCGCGAGCGCCGCCGGTCGAGAGCGACCCGACTCCGGGAGTGTCCACGAAGACGATACCGGAGCGCAGAATGTCCGAAGGAAGGCGGACTTCCGCGTAAATAACGCGGAGCTGGTTGTCCGGATTGTGCTGCTCGGAAACGAACTCCTTCAGGCGTTCGAGCGGGACTCGCTCCGGCGCGCGCTCCGCGAAGCGGATCTCGGCGTCGGATCGTTCCCCCCAAGCGACTCTCGTCGGGACGGCGGTGATGGGGGTGACGCCGACCGGCAGCGCCCCGAACCCGAGAACCGCGTTGAGGAGCGACGATTTGCCCGAACTGACGCGGCCGAACACCGCGATCTCGAAGGTTTCGGCTTCGATGCGGTCGAGCAGCGCGTCGAGCGCACCCCGAAACTCGACGAACCCTCTCGCGGTGATCACGCGCTCCAGGCGGCGCAGAAGGCCGAGATCGACCGGCGCGCGTTCCAGTCTCGCCAGCCGTTCGGCCGGGTCTCGCCCGAGCCCCTGAACGAGATAGGCCTGCAAACGCCTCATCGCCCGATCCAGATCCGCCTCGAGGCTCCGGAGGGTCGCCGCGGAGTCTCCGTCCAGCGCGCCGTATCCCGAGAGCCGCTCCGGCGCGATCTCCTGGAGACCGATTTGTGCGAAGGAGATGGCTGTCTGGATGGCCCAGCTCGCCGCGATTCGCGGCGGCTCGATGCCGATCCCCAGCATCCTCAGGGCTTCGGCCATCCGCGCGCGCAGATGAGTCGTGTAGTCCTCGACGACGCGCCTCTGCGTCGGGGCGAGGTCCGCGAACTGGCGCGCGAAAGGTGACGAGGATCCGGCGCAGGCGGTTTCGACGCTGGCGAGGAGCTCGTCGATGTGGCGGAAGGTCGCGAGGAGCACGCGGCGGTGGTTGTCGTTCAAGCCGTTCAAGGCATCAACCCGCCGCGTATGACTTCCGGAGCGCGCGCACGGCCTCGCCCAACCCGGCGATCCGGCGGAGCTCGCCTTCGACCGCGCCGGCGCCCTCGGACCGCCTCGCCCTCGCACGATCGAGCGCCTGCATCGCCGAATCGAGCCCCTCGCGCAAACGGTCCCGAATCTCTCCTTCGAGGAGCCGGCGGCTCTCCAGCACGCGCTCGTCCAGGTCGTTGACGACGCGCGTGGTGTTGTGTTCGAGCAGAAGCCCGAGATATTCCGCGGCGTCCCGGCTGGCGGCGGCGAGGGAGCCGGCGCGCGAGCGCGCCCAGCCCGCGATCTGCCGAAAGCCCTGCGCGGGCTCCAGCTCGAAGAGCTCGTTGAAGTAGAAGCGCCGTGCCGTCCGAAGGCCGACGTTCGGTTCGAAGCGCCGCTCCGCGAGCCGCGCGAAGGACGGGTCGGTCGAGCGAAGGCGGTCGAAAAATCCGTTTGCGATTTCGACGAAGCGGCACATTGCCTCGCGGTATTGGCGCTCGGCGTCCGCTTCGGCCGCCGGGAGCCAGAGGGCCAGGGTCTCCTGCGCGATCCGGCGGGCCAGGGCGACTGCGCGGCGGCGAACGTCGCGGTCCCCGCCTCGATCCTCCGAGAGGGCCTTTTCGAGTCGGGCTTCGGCCTCGGGGGAGGCCGTCGCGAGGAACGCCTCGCGGGTCTTCGAGAAGAAGGCGGAAAGGCGCTCCTGCTCCGCGGTGAAGCGCCAGGACAGGTCCGAGGCCGCCCGCTCGGCCGTTTCGACGGATCGGCGAAGAGCCTCGATCCGACGCGTCGATTCCTCCTGCGGCCGCCGCAGCGCGGCTTCGCGTTCGTCCAGTTCCTCGAGCAGGCGCGTCGAGAGCCGCTCGACCCCGCGCGTTCTCGCTCCGCGGACGAGGTCCACTCCCGCCTCGCGCGCGAGCGATCGGAGGGCATCGAGGAGCCTCGGCATGTCGCGCGTCGGCCCCGAGGAAAGGGCCTCGAGGGCGCTGATCTCGAGGATCGGCCCGCAGGGTCGACCGAGCCGCTGGCCGAGATGCTCTGCGGCGAAGCGTGCCGCGGCCGCTCGTTCCTCTTCGGGGATCCGGTCCGCCTTGTTCAGAGCGAAGAGGAAGCGGCCCACGGTTCGCGCCACCTCGCCCACCAGTTCGAGCTCGTCGCCCGAAATCGGGGGATCGGCGCCGAGAACGACGAGGGCGGCGTCGATGTGCGGGATGAAGGAGCGCGTCGTCGCGGCGTTCGCTTCGAAGACGGAGCCGAGGCCGGGCGTGTCCACGAGGCAGAGCCCGGAAGACAGCAGCTCGCACGGGAGCGCGACCTCCGCGGCGACGACGCCCTTGAGGTTGCCCGGATTGTCGGCCTCGGAAACGTAGAGCCGCAGATCCGAGACCGGAACCTCGCTCCAGGTCCCCGAGTCCAGGCGAATGCGTGTCCGGGGGCGCGACCCGTAGCGGAGGACCGTAACGACCGAGGTTACGGGCACGACACCGGCCGGCAGCACCGGTGCCCCGACGAGGGCATTGACGAGTGTGGACTTGCCCCTCTTGAACTGCCCGATGCAGGCGACGTAGAAGAGTCCTTCTTCGAGGCGCGCCGAGAGGAGGCTCGCTTCGGCGGCAATCGGGAGAGCATCGGCTTTCAGTGCGAGGCGGGAGAGCGCTTCCAGGACGCCATGCGCTTCCATCGGCGCGCCGGCCGTTTCCCTTCGGGTCGCGCTCCCGGGCTGGGAGGATGCCGTGTCCATCCGTTCCGGCTCCTGCCGCTCAGAATCCCTTCCGGACGCCGACGCCGGTCGCTTTCTGACCCGGTGCGTACTTCAGAACGCGGGCACGTTCGAGCGTGACCAGACCTTCCTGCACCATCTCGTCCAGAATCACAATGAGGCGCTCGACGTGCTCCTCGGTGTCGACGACCTCGATGACGACCGGCAAGTCCTCGGAAAGGCGGAGAATGTGGGTCGTGTGGAGCACGCTGCGGGCGCCGAATCCCGCCACGGCGTGAAAGACGGTCGCGCCGGCGAACCCCTCCTTGCGCAGACGTTCGAGCAAGGCAACGGAAAGCGGCTGATGCCGCCACTTGTCCGACTCTCCGATGAAGATCCGGACCAGGACCTGTTCGCCGTCGAGGATCCGCATGGTTCACTCCCTCAGGCCCCGAACGCCCAGCGCGCCGCGAAGAGCCCGAGCGCGCCGGCGGCGAGGCAAACGAAAACGGTGACCAGGATGTCCGCGAGCCCATAAAGAATCGCGCCATCCTGGAAGAACCGCAGCGTCTCGTAATTGAACGTCGAATAGGTCGTGAATCCGCCCATGAATCCGGTCGTCAGAGCGAGTCGAAGGGTCGGCGGAGGAAGGGACGTGAGAAGCGACGCCTCCATGATCGCCCCGAGGAGAAACGAGCCGATCACGTTGACCGAAAGCGTCCCGAATGGGAAAACGCTTCCGGAACGTTGCATGACCCATCCGCCCAGGAGATACCTCGCTGCCGTTCCGGCGGCGCCTCCCAAACTGATCCAGAGAAGACGTGCCATCGCGCGTTCCTCTTTTTGCGGTGAAAAACAAGAAACTCCTACGACGATTTGCTGTCGTAGGAGTCATCGGCCCCGGATGAGGAGCGTTTCTGGCGGACTCCACCGCCCCTTACCGAGCCCCAATTTACCATGCTCCGATAGAATTCCCGAGAACGAAGGAGGACACCCTCATGAAGAAAGCCCCGATTCTCGCCGGATTAGTTGGAAGTTTGGTTTTCTCGACGCTCGCCCTCGCCGCAACCGCGAAGACCTACCAGGTGACGGGTCCCGTGCTCGAGATCAACAGCGACATGATCGCCGTGCAGAAGGGCAAGGATCGTTGGGAGATCGCGCGCGATACGGTGAACGTGCCGGCGGATCTCAAGGTGGGCGACAAGGTGACGATCGAGTACCGCATGCACGCCACGTCGCTCGAGGTGAAGTCGAAGGCGTCGACCAAGTCCACGACTACGAAGAAGAAGGCCGCGTAGGCGCTTCTCCGTTCCGGACCCGCCGAGCCGCGCCGCGGGGCGCGGCTTTTTCATTTGTCCGTGCCGCGCGGCGGACGTCACTTTTCGGGTTCCCGGGTGACCAATCTCGTCAGCCGGCGACGCCGATTGACCGCCGCACACCCTCGTCCTGCCCGGCTACGCCGTAACCCCTTTGGCCATGGAGTCTTGCGGGTGCCACCTTGGTGGCCAAGGCGCGGAACGCCGCTTGCACCGAGTGGGGGGAAAGAGGGACCAATCATGGCCACCCGTTATGAAGCCCCGCTGGCCGGCCTCGAGAACGCCCGGTTCGCCGCCTCGGCCCTGGAGGATCGTCCGACCGTGGAAATCCCGAAGTGGCTGATGGTTCTCGCCGCGCGCGGCGAAGTCACGCTGCGCGTCGCGATGGATCTCGAGGACGATCCGCTTGGCGACGACGAGCGGGACGTCCCGACCGACGACACCGCGACCGGTTACTGACGCGCGCACTTGACGCGGCGCCTCCGCGCCGCGAGACTCGTCGCCGCCGATGGCGACGACGTACTGTGAGGTCGCTCCGGGCCAGCCCTTCCACGGCCCCTACCACGACCGCGAATACGGTTTTCCGATCCGCCGCGACGACCGCCTGCTCGAGCGCCTGGCGCTCGAGATCAATCAGGCCGGGCTGTCGTGGCTGACGATCCTGAAGAAGAAAAAGGCGTTTCGCGAGGCATTCGGCGGCTTCCGGCCGGAGGTCGTCGCGAAGTACGGCGCGCGAGACCGCCGGCGGCTGCTCGCCGACCCCGGGATCGTGCGCAACCGCCTGAAGGTGGATGCCGTGGTCGACAACGCGAAGCGGATCCTCGAGCTGCGCGAGTCTCACCGATCCTTCGCGCGCTGGCTCGACGCGCAGCATCCGCGAAGCCTCGAGTCGTGGATCGAAGTCTTCGGCGACAACTTCCGCTTCACCGGCGGCGAGATCGTGCGCGAGTTCCTCGTGTCGACGGGTTACCTGCCCGGCGCGCACCACGAGCGCTGCCCGATCTATCCGGTCGTGCTGCGGCGGAATCCGCCCTGGGCGCGGGCGGCGAGATGAGGCGCTTCGCGAGGTCGCGGCTATTCGCGATGCTGCTCGCGGCGGCGGCCGCCGCGCCTTCCGCGCCGCGGCGAGTTCCGGGCTCGGCGGGCGGCGTCACCCTCCTTCCGAACGGATGGAGAATTTCACCCGCCGGCCGGCACCTTTCCGTGGGGGACCTGCCGCTCGCGCTCGTCGAATCCGCCGACGGACGCTACGTCGTCGTCAGCTGCAACGGATATGCGAAGCCGACGCTCGAGGTCGTCGATCTCGAATCCTTCACCGTGCCGTCGCGCGTCGAAGTCGAGAACGCCTGGCTCGGTCTCGCCTGGAATCCCGCCGGAGACCGCCTGTACTCCTCCGGCGCGCCTCGAAACGGCGTGCAAGAGCTCGAATTCCGAGACGGCTCGCTGCGCGCGGCGAGGAACGTCGCTCCCGCGGAGCCCACGAAAGCGGAGGCAAACGCGCGCTTGGATCGGCCTCCGTTCCTCGGCGGCCTGTCCGTCTCGCCGGACGGATCGCGGCTTTATGCCGTGGACGTGCTCGGCCAGACCCTTTCGGCGGTGGACCTCGAGAGCGGGAAGGTCGTCGCGACCGCCGCTCTCGACGCGGAACCCTATACGTGCCTGACGTCGCGCGACGGCTCGACCGTGTTCGTGTCCCTCTGGGGCGGTTCACGCGTGCTTCTCTTCGACGCGGCGACGCTCGTGCCCGAGGGCGAAATCCCGGTCGGCGAGCATCCGGGCGCCATGGAGGTCGCCGGCGACGGGAAACGCCTGTTTGTTGCCTGCGCCAACACCAACGCGGTCTGGGTCGTCGACGTCGCCGCCCGGAAAGCCGTGTCGCAAATCGCCGTCGCTCTTTTTCCCGATTCGCCGCCCGGAGCGACGCCGAACGCGCTCGCGCTCTCGCCCGACGGACGCCGGCTCGCGGTGGCGAACGCCGACAACAATGCGATTGCGATCGTCGACGTGGCGGCGGAAGGAGGCCGGGTGGAAGGGTTCATCCCGAGCGGGTGGTATCCCACCGGGGTCCGCTTCTCTCGGGACGGAACCCGCCTCTTCGTTCTCTCGGGAAAGGGCCTGGCCTCGCAGGCGAATCCCCGCGGGCCGCAGCCTGGAGTGCCCGCCGCGGTGCCGGGACAGTACGTCGGGGCGATGTTGACCGGCTCCCTCTCGGTCGTTCCGGTGCCCGACGAGGCCGCTCTCGCGCGATACACGAAACGCGTCTACGAGCTGACGCCTCGCTTCGTGTCGCCGGCGAAGCCCGCGAGATCTTCGTCCGCCGCCGCGCTCTCACGCATCAAGCACGTGTTCTACGTGATCCGCGAGAACCGCACCTACGACCAGATCCTCGGGGATCTGCCGACGGGAAACGGAGATGCGAGTCTGTGTCTCTTTCCCGACGAGGTGACGCCCAACGCCCACGCGCTCGCGCGGGAGTTCGTCTTGCTCGACAACTTTTACGTCAATGCCGAGGTGAGCTACAGCGGACATGCTTTCTCGACCGGGGCCTACGCGACCGACGTCGTCCAGAAACTCTGGCCGATGAACTACGCGGGCCGTGGAGGCGCCTATCTCGTTCCGGACTCGTCCGAGGGAGGCGCGCTCCGAAACCCCCACGGCAATATCACCGCGGCGGCGTCGGGTTACATCTGGGACGCCTGCGAGCGCGCGGGAGTCTCCGTCAGAAGTTATGGCGAGTTCGTATTCGAGACGAAGGAGCCGAAGTCGCCGTACGCTCCGACCGTGCCGGGTTTGCAGGGACGCGTTTGTTCCGACTACCCGGGCTGGGATCTCGCGGTCCCCGACAATCGGCGCGTCGACGTCTGGCTCCGGGAATTTCGCGAGTACGAGGAGCGTGGAGGCCTTCCCGCGCTCTCGATCCTCCGGCTCGGAAACGATCACACTTCCGGGACGAAGGCGGGGTATCCGACGCCCCGGGCGATGATCGCGGAGAACGACCTGGCCCTCGGACGCCTCGTCGAGGCGATATCGCACAGCCGCTTCTGGAAGGAATCGGCCGTCTTCGTTCTCGAGGACGACGCGCAGAACGGCCCGGACCACGTGGACGCGCACCGTTCCGTCGCCTTGATCGCGAGCCCGTACGTCCGGCGCGGCGCGGTCGACTCGAACCTGTACACGACTTGCGGCATGCTGCACACCATCGAAGAGATCCTCGGTCTCGCGCCGATGAGCCAGTGCGACGCGGCCGCGACGCCGCTCGCGGCGGCCTTCTCTTCGACCGGCGACTCGCGTCCCTTCATCCATCGTGCGAACCGCGTCTCGATCGACGAAAAGAACCTTCCGAAGGCCTGGGGCGCCGCCGAATCGGCGCGGATGGACTTCTCCGAGGCGGACCGCGCTCCGGATGCCGCGTTGAACGAGGTCGTGTGGCGGTCGGTCCGCGGAGCGGAGCATCCGATGCCGCCGCCGGTGCGGGCCGCGTTCGTGCGTCCCCGGGCCGCCGACCCGGACGCGGACGGCGACTGAGGCGTCGCGGGCCGATCAGCCCGGCGTTCCCGACTCGAGCTCGAACAACATCCGCCAGATCCGGTCCACCTCACCGCGCTCGATGACCTCGAGCGGCTTGAGCCCCCGAAAGGCGCGGTTGGGCTCCTCGAGCCAGCGGCCGACGGCGGAGGGCTTCATCGCGCGGGCGAGCGCCTTCTCGAGGCGGCGCGTCTCGAGCATCCGCTGGCGACTCGCCTCGGACAGTTCCCGTCCCGCTTCCCAGGATGCGATCGCGCGCTCCGAGTAGCCGGTCAGACGGGCGAAGAGCCGGCGCGACACGCCGAAGTCGGCGCGGAGCTCGCCGACGAGTGTTCGGCTCACGAGAGGCAGCGTAGCGCCGGGCGGAGGTCGCGTCAAGTACTTATACATGCAAAAGTGCATCATGCGTCGTGCCCGGCTCGCCGGACGGCGAGCCGGCTGCCCGTCCGGAGCCGCTCGGGGAAGACGACGAGGTTGGCTCCGGCGCGGCTCGCCGAGGACGGAACGAGGAGCGCCTCGAGCCCCGCCGCGAAGGCCGCCCGCCCGATCGCCTGGGTCAGCGCCTCGCGGCCCGCGTCGGCGGCGCGCCGCCAGGGCTCGGAGCGGAGACGCCGGCGGGAGACGCCCAGAATCCGCCGGGCGCCGCCGTCGGTCAGGTCGGCCAGCGAGGCGAGCGACGCGTCGAGCGCCACGAGAACGCGCGGCAGCGCGTCGGCGTCCGGGATGCCGTAGTGGCGGACGCGCGCGAGCGCCTCGGCGACCGCGGTTTCGGGCGAGAGGCTCGCGTAGACGACCGCGAAGGATCCCGCGGCGTTCCATCGTCCCCCGTGTCGCCGCACGCCCTCGCCCGAGAGCAGATCCCGCGCGCCCGCGTAGGCGGGCGAAACGGAGCGGTAAGCGACGCCCGACCAGCCCGCCGCCGGGACGCGTGCGAGCGCGCGGGCGATCCGGGGGTACTCGGGATGGCTCCGCATGTCCGGAGCTTGGCGGAGCCGCCCGGTCCGATGACGTCCGAGCAAGAAAAGGGCGCGGTCCATGGCCGCGCCCGGAGTCCCTGCGGATTCGTCCGCGACGACCTACTTGATCGTGCCGTAGGGCTTGACCTGCTCCTCGATGACCTTGCGGTCGCCGGCGATGACGATCGTGGCCTTGTCGTCCGGCAGGTCCTTCTTCGCCGTCTCCTGCACCTTGGCCGGCGTCACGGCGTTGACGTTCGCGACGAAGCGGTTCAGGTAGTCATCCGGCAGGCCCTGCAGGTCCACGAAGGCGAGCTGCCCGATGATGCCGGGCCGCGACGAGTTCTGCAGCACGAACGTTCCCGCCATGTAGTTCTTGATTCCCGCGAGCTCCTTCTCCGGCGGCGCTTCGCCCTGCAGGCGGTCCATCTCGTAGAAGATCTCCTTGAGCGACGGGCCGGTGACCGCCGTCGTGACGTCCGCGATCTCGGCCCAGTACGCGTCATGGTTGCGCGGTGTTACCGCGGAGGCCGGCGAGTACGTGTAGCCCTTCGCCTCGCGGATGTTCGCCGTGATGCGCGAGGAGAAGAAGCCGCCGAGCAGCGTGTTCGTCACCTGGAGCGGAATCCAGTCCGGGTTCGACGGATCGATGACCGGCATCCCGAGAATCACGGTCGACTGCACGGCGCCGGGCCGGTCGATGAGATAGACCGCGCGCTCGCCCGTCGGCTTGGGAGGATTCACCGTGGGTGCCGCGCCCTTCTTCCAGTCGCCGAAGGCCGCGCGGATCGCAGCTTCCATCGCCTTCTCGTCGAAGTGGCCGACGACGTAGATGTGCGCGCGGGCGGCGCCGTAGTTCGCCTCGTGGAAGGCCCGGACCTGCGCGAGCGTGTACCCCTGCAGCATGTCGGGCGTCGGGAAGAGCCGGCCGTACGGATGGTCGGGATACAGGACCGCGAGGAACTTCTCCTGCGCGACCGGCCGCGGCTGCGTCCGCGCGATCGCGAGCTGGCGGGCGCGGTCGCCCTTGAGGCGCGCGAGCTCCGACTCGGGGAACTTCGGATTGCGCACGACGTCGGCCACGAGCCGGACCATGTCGGGCGCGAACTCGGAGAGCACGTCGCCGCCGATGTCCGTGCGATCGGCGCCGACCGCGACATCGATGGATCCGCCCATCCGCGCGGCGGCCTCGGCGATCTCGGTCGCGGACTTCGTCGCGGTGCCTTGCGTGAGGTAGTCGCCGACGAGATCCGACAGCCAGACCTGGTTGGCCGCCTCGTCGATGTGGCCGCTGCGCACGGCGAGGCGGACCGTGGCCTTGGGCACGGAACCGTACGTCACGAACGTGACGCCGAGTCCGTTGTCGAGCGAGAACTTGCGGGGAGTGGGGACCTGGAAATCCTTCGCGGGCCCCGCCTCGGGGGGCGCCTGCTTCTGGGCGAAGACGGGCGTCGCGACCGAGAGCGCCGCCAGCGTCGCAAGAGGCGCCAGCGCCGCGAGCGTGTGCAGTTTCTTTCTCATCATGTTTCCCTTCCGCCTACGAGGCGCTCTTGGCGTCGGCCTTCTTCTCCTCCGCCTTCGGCTCGATGACGAGGACCGTCCGGTTGCCGGGGCGCAGGTACTCCTGCGCCGTCTTCTGGATGAGGGCGGGCGTCACCTTGAGGAAATTTCCCTCGATGCGGTTGATCCCGGACGGATCGTCGTCGAAGAGGGCGTACGACGCGAGAAGGTCGGCTCGCCCGAATCCGAAGAGGCCCTCGATGTTGTCGTAGAGCTCGGACCGCACCTTCACGAGCGCGCGGTCGAGCTCGGCCTTGTCCACGGGCTTCGTGCGGACGCGCTCGATCTCTTCGTCGAAGACCTTGAGGATCTGATCGGTCGACTTGTCCTTGTCGTGGAAGAGCGACGCGACCCAGAGCGTCGGACCGTCGATGTTGTACATGTTTCCGAGGCCCGGATTGATTCCGCCTTCGACGTCCCCGGTCAGGCCCGCCTTCTGGACGAGCGCCTGGTAGAGGCGGCTGTCCTTGCCCTGCACCAGGATCTGGTCGAGCAGCCCCATCGCGAAGTACTCCGGGGTGTTGCGCCTGGGGACGTGGTAGCCGAGGGCGAGCGCCGGACGCGTCGCGAGCGCGTCGGGCTTCGAGGCCCGCTTCTCCTTCTCCTGCCGCGGCTCGGAGATGTCGGGCTTGGGGGGCAGCTTGGCGGCCGGGATCGGCGCGAAATACTTGTCGATCCAGGCATTGGTCTGCTTGGGATCGAAGTCGCCGACGACGACGAGCGCGGCGTTGTTCGGCGAGTAGTACGTCGCGAAGAACGACTTCACGTCCTCGAGCGTCGCCGCGTCGAGGTCCTTCAGGTCGCCGTAGAAGTTGTGGGCGTTGAACCAGTTGGTGTTCGCGTACTGCGGCAGGTCGAGCCACGGGAACCCGCCGTACGCGCGGTTCAGCACGTTGACCTTCACCTCGTTCTTGACGACTTCCTGCTGGTTCTTGAGGTTGTCGCCGGTGATCGCGAGCCCTTTCATCCGGTCCGCCTCGGCCCAGAGCGCCGTCTCGAGCGCGTTCGACGGGACGATCTCGAAGTAGTTGGTGAAGTCGAACCGGGTCGATCCGTTGAGGATTCCGCCGTTCGACTGGACGAGCTTGATGAACTCCATTTTGCCCAGATTCTGGGAGCCCTGGAACATCATGTGCTCGAAGAGGTGGGCGAATCCGGTGCGGTCCTTGGGCTCGATCCGGAAGCCGATGTTGTAGTAGACGGCGATGACCGTCTTGGGCGACGTCGTGTCGCGGGAAAGGACGACTTTGAGGCCGTTCGGCAGCTTGCGGTATTCCACGGGCACCGAGAGGGAGCCGGCGGCCGCGCCGGCCGGGGGCGACGCCGCGCCGAGGGCGGCGACGAGGGCGCCGGCGGCGGCGAGCAGGGAAATCCGGATGCGAGACTTCATTCAGACCTCCGTTTTGGAAGGGTCGGGGCCGGACTCTTGACCTTACGGGGCGGCGACCCGAGGGTTTCGGGAGAGGGCGGGCACGGCGGCGGAGTCTATAGCGGGGCCGCGCCCTTCCGGCCCGCCTGGTGGCTGCCCGGGCCGCACGCGCAGAGCGTCTGGGGCCGGGTCTCGCGCGCCGGGAGGCGCCTCCTGCCGTTCCGCCGGGAGGCGCTCGCGACGCCGGACGGCGACGAGCTGCTGCTCGACCGGCTGGACGGCCCGGCGGGCGCTCCGATCCTGATCGTGCTGCACGGCCTCGAGGGGAGCTCCTTCTCGGTCTACGTCCAGGGCCTGCTGCGCCGGGCCCGCGCGCGGGGCTGGCGCGGGGCGGCGATGAACTTCCGCTCCTGCGCCCGGGATCCGCTGCGGCCGCGCC
>Ga0335077_10006250_pt1 | contig 14705 bp, 14 predicted proteins | sample Lox_Sample_31_FD_207151 | JGI IMG/M metagenome (GOLD analysis project Ga0335077, IMG submission 207151) | Soil microbial communities from Loxahatchee National Wildlife Refuge, Florida, United States - Lox_Sample_3.1 | ecosystem: Environmental > Terrestrial > Soil > Wetlands | place: USA... | reverse complement strand
CCGGGCGACTGTCTCCGCGGGCCCGTAACACCCGAGCGGCCCGCCGGCGCGGACCGAGAAGACCCGCAGGTCGTCGATCCCGTTCAGATGGTCCGCATGCTCATGGGTGTACAGCACACCGTCCACCCGGCTGATGCCTGCCCGGAGCAGCTGCAAGCGGAGCTCCGGCGGAGTGTCGATGAGGAGTCTTCGTCCGCGCCACTCCACGACGGCCCCGCAGCGATAGCGGCGATCACGCGGGTCCTGCGACCGGCAGACGGCGCAGTCGCAACCGATCTGCGGAATGCCGAATGAGGTGCCCGTGCCAAGAAAGGTCAGCTTCAAAGGGCTTCGATCTTGAGAAAGTTGGTCGTGCCGGGCACATCGAACGGAACCCCCGCCGTCACCACCACCCGCTCGCCCGGTCGGGCCAGGCCCCGTTCGAGGATGGTTGCCCGGGCCTGATTCAGCAGCATGTCGTAGTCGCTGGAGTGCGTCGTCTGAATGGGCAGGACGCCCCATACCAGCGAGAGGTGGCGGAAGGTTTCGGGCTCCGGTGTTGCGCCGACAATCGGCACCGTGGGACGGTAGGTCGCGACCTTCCGGGCCGTGAACCCGCTGCTCGTGAAGCAGAGTATGAGGGGCACATCCAGCAGTTCACTCGCCGCGCATACCGCCACGCCGATCGCGTCCTCGGTACGCGCCGGTGTCGGGGCGCCGGACATCACGTGCCGGCGATCATCCGGGGTGTTGAGCCGCCGGCCCACGGCCAGGTCGAACGCGATGCTCCGCCCCCGCCGGTGCGTTTCCATCTCCCGCGCGATCCGATCCATTGCCCGGACCGCTTCCACCGGGTACTCGCCCACCGCGGTCTCCGCGGAGAGCATGACGGCGTCGGTCCCGTCGAGAATGGCGTTGGCCACGTCCGAGGCCTCCGCCCGAGTGGGCACGGGAGCGTGGATCATGGACTCCAGCATCTGGGTGGCGGTGATCACCGGCTTTCCATGGAGGTTGGCCTCCCGGATGATCCGCTTCTGCATCAGCGGGACTTCCTCGAAGGGCAGTTCCACGCCCAGATCGCCCCGGGCCACCATGATGGCGTCCGAGGCCTCGAGGATGCCGCAGAGGTCCCTGAGCGCGGTGTCCTTCTCGATCTTGGCGATGAGTTTGATGTGGCGCGGGACCAGCCGGCGCAGCACCTCCAGGTCGGCGGCTTTCCGCACGAAGGACAGCGCGATGAAGTCGACGCCCGCCTCGACCGCCTGCAGGGCGTCCTCCCGGTCCTTGTCGGTGAGCGCCGGGGCGCTGACGTCGATGCCGGGGAGATTCATCCCCTTGTGCGACTTGAGCTCACCGCCGTACTCGACCACGGTCACCACCCGTTCACCCTGGACGTCGGTCACGCGGACCGCGAGCAGCCCATCGTCCAGCAGGATCCTCGCCCCCGGGTGGACGTCCCGCGCAATGGCATCGTAGGTCGTCGGGATCTCACCTGGTGTCACGACCGCCTCGGGCGCGAACACGACCTGCTCGCCGGGAGTGAGCCGCACCGGCCGCTCGAGGTCACCCACCCGAATGCGCGGTCCCTGCAGATCCACGACGATTCCGATGGCCTCCTTCCGTTCGGCGCGCACCCGCTGCACAGTCGCGATCCACTCGCGCCGAACCTCCGGCGTGCCGTGGGAGGCGTTGACCCGCACCACGTTCACGCCGGCCTCGAACAGGGCGTGCATCTGGTCGGGTCGGGCCCACGCAGGCCCGAGCGTTGCCACGATCTTGGTGCGTCGGATGGCGGATTCGGACACGAAGGGCCTCGATCCAGAGCCGGTAGAAGTGACGGAAGGTGGGAGTCTAATCGGCGGGCGCCGGGCCGGTAACCCACGGCTCGGCGCTCTCTGCAGGTTCAGCTCAACGGACCGAAGACGACTTCGCCTCCCACAACCGTTAGCAGCACCCGGGCCTCGAGCATGGCGCGGCCCACGCCGTCCTCGACCGCCGGGTCCACGTCCCAGGCGACGAGGTCCGCATCGGCCCCCGCGACCAGACGGCCCCGACGCCCGGCGACGCCCCCCGCCAGTGCATTGCCAAGGGTGTAACCCCGCAAAGCCTCGTCGAAGCGGAGCCGCTCCTCCGGAAACCAGGGCGTGGCCCTCTCAACGGGGACTCGGCCCATGGCCGCCGCGATCCCAACCCGCGGGTCCGGCGTGGTCACCGGGACATCGCTCCCCAGGGCCAGCACCGTTCCAGCCCGCAGCAGGCTCTTGAACAGGTAGGCGCCGCGCGATCGGCTCCCCCATCGCGCCTCCGCCAGGGGGGCATCGCCAGGCAGGTGAGCCGGCTGCATCGAGGCCACGATTCCGCTCTGGGCCGCGCGGGTCAGATCGGCTGGATCGATGCACTGCAGGTGCTCGATGCGGTGCGGCAGGGCCGTCCTTGGCAATGGGGCCAGCAGATCCAAGGCACGCCGGACTGCCGCATCGCCGATCGCGTGGACCGCCACGGCGAGGCCGGCCTCGGCCGCGCGAGTCACCGCCTCGCGAGCCACCGCCTCGGAAGTGAGCGGCAGACCGGAGTCACCCCCGTCCTCGTACGGCGCGAGCATCCAGGCCGTCCGGCTCCCCAGCGTTCCGTCCAGAAAGAGCTTGACCCCTCCAAGCATGAGCCACGGCGTCCCCTGACCGCTCATGGCGCGGTGACGGATCAGGGTCGAGAGTCGCTCGACTGGCGGGTGGAAGAGAACCCGCAGGCGAAGCTCCTCCGCCAATTCCATCGCCCGGAAGCCTCGCAGTACCTCGGGCCCCTCCACATCGTGCAGACCGGTGATTCCGAACCGGTGCGCGGCGGCCTGAGCTTCCCGCATCCTCGCCCGCAGCTCGTCCGGCCGAGGCCGTGGCAGGTGGGGCCTGACCAGCTCTTGGGCACGCTCCAGGAGAATCCCGGTCGGCTCCCCGGCCGGATCCCGCACGATCCTCCCACCGGGCGGGTCCGGCGTCTGCCGGGTCACTCCGGCGACGGCAAGGCCGGCGGTATTGACCCACGCCGCGTGGACGTCGATCGATTCCAGGAAAGCCGGAACCTCGGTCGCCGCGTCGAGCGCCCGCCGATCCGGTGGATCCGCCCAGTGGTTGGCGTCCCAGCCGTGCCCCCGCACCCAGCCCTGGTCCGCCTGGACCAGACGTACCCGACGCAGGGCCTCCGACAAGGTTCGCGCACCGGCCAGGTCGACTCGCGCGCGTTGCATGGCCCACATGCCGAAATGGGTGTGCCCATCGACCAGCCCTGGCGTGACGAGCGCTGTCGGCAGGTGGTACCTCGGAACTCGGCTCGGTACTCGGCGTTCCAGCTCGAGCCCGTCTCCTACCATCCGGATGGCGCCGTGTTCCCACCAGATCGCGTCGCCTTGGCAAGTGGAGTCGAACGTGATGAGCCGGCGGCATGACAGAAGCCCCTCAGTCATGTCGTGGCCCCACGCCCGACTGTTGAAAAGTCACGCGGACGAGTCATGGCAACTTTTCAACACCCGGAAAGGAATGCCAGAGGGGGCTCGTCCCCAGCCGAGCCGAGTCTCCCACGCCTGTGGATTTGAGAGGTTGTCCACATGTGGAATCCGCGGAACCGTGGACAGGGTACTGGAAGCGACGATTTCAGAAAGAGCTGCGCGCGGAGGTGGTTTTCCACTTGAACTGAGCGTGCTAACCACAATTCCCACAATGCGAAGAAGGACTTGTCGAATGTTGAAAAGATCACTGACGACAGTGTCGCCAGTCTTCTGTTATATATGCACAGCGTGTGCATACGCCTTTCGGATATTGAATTGCCGCGTCCCCACGCCCCCCTCTCTACCGAACCTGAGCTCCAGCAACGACAGTGGGGTCAGTCCCGGAGGGCGTCTTGGATCGCTGACTTGAGTTCGGAGTAGGATTTCGATTCGAGGGGCCGGAACCGAAGATCGGTATAGACGACCAGCCCCTTGCGGTCGACCACGTAGATCGTGGCCCGGTTGTACCCGTTCTCGTCCGCGCTCCCGTATCGGTTGGAGACCCGCTGATCCCGGTCGGTCAGCAGCCTGAAGGGCAACCCCAGGCTCTGGGCAAACCGCTGGTGGGTCGTCAACGAATCGGCGTTGATGGCCACGACCACGACGTCGTTCCCGAACAGATCCTGGAACTGGTCGGCAAAGGTCTTCATCTCCGCCGTGCAGCTCGGCGTGAAGTCCTTGGGATAGAAGGCAAGGACCACGACCTTGCCGCGCTGAGCGCTCAGACTGAACCAGGGATCACCGTTGAGGGAGTCCTTGGACGCCCAGGGGAGGGAAAAATCGGGGGCGCGGTCGCCCATACGTGGCCCGGAAACCAGGATGGCGGCCGCACGGCCCGCGGTCGTGTCCTGAGCCATGACGGGGCCCGCGGCCCAGCCCGTTCCCAGCATGACAGCCCATGCGATCCGCGCGGTCGGTCTCATGGCGTCCCCTAGTCGGCGAGGCCAGCCGCCCGATTCAGCGCGCCTTCGAACCGCTGGTCCGCGCCAAGGCCCGTATATGCGACCCGGCCGGACGAGTCCACGATCACCACATACGAGGTGGCCGGGGCGAGATAGGCCCGGGTCGCGGTTCCTTTGTCATCGTACAGGATTCGAAACGGGACGTCGTGTTCCTGGACGTACTTGCGCACCCGCTCCGGCGTCTGGTTGACCGTCACGTTGACGGCGACGAACTCGACCCGGTTCCCGGCGGCCTCCCGGGCCTTCAGGAGGCGGGGGAGCAGCGCCTCGCAGTTGGTGCACCAGGTGGCCCAGAACTCAAGCAGAACCGGCTTCTTGCCGATCCATTCGCCGAGGCTGATCGGCTTCCCGTCGAGGTCGTCGACGCTCACCACCGGCGCTGGGGCCCCGACCCGCAAGCCGGCCTCGTCCTGGGCAGCGAGAGGCGAGGCTGAGAGGACCGCGGCGGCGGCCACCGAGAGACTGAGGGCACGGATTGCGGAGATCATGACACCTTTCCCATCTGGATGAAGTAATACTCGGCCACCCCAAGGAGTACCACGCCGGCACCGCGTTTGATCCACTCTGTCCAGGCCCCGCCTCGAGGCAAGGCCCCCGCCAGGCCGCTGATCAGTCCAGTGACCAGCAGGAGAGCCGTCATGCCCAGCGAGAAAACAAACAGGTACAGGAAGCCCAGCGCCGCGCTCCGCGTCACAGTGACGAAGGTGAGCGCCGCCGCGAAGGCCGGGGCACCGCACGGAGCGGCCACCAGGCCCGAGGTGGCACCCATGGCGAAGACGCCGGCGTAGGAGCGCCCGGCGAAACTGCTGGCCCACGAGAGCAGCCTCCCGGGAACCGTCACGGGAAACACGTCCAGCAGGGCCAGCCCGAAGACGAGCAGCAGGTTGCCCACGGCAAAGTACGCCCAGCGATTGGAGCTCACCCCACCAAAGAGGGAGCCCGTCATTCCGGCCAGCAGCCCGAGCAGAGCGTAGACCAGGGCCAGGCCGACGATGTAAGTCAACGTGAAGCTGAGCGCTCGCCACCGGGACCGGTTCTGCGCTCCAGCCCCGCCGAGCACACCCGCGACGATGGGGATCATCGGATACACACAGGGTGTCAGGCTGGTGAGGAGCCCTGCCCCGAACATCGATAGGGCGCCGGCGAGTGGGCGGTCGCGCAGCACGACGTCAAGCTGGAGCGGCATACCGGGACTCTACGTATTCATCGAGGATTCGGAGGAAATCGGGCACGATGGCTTCCCCCTTGAGCGTCACGAACAGCCTGCCATCCACATACACGGGGGCCCTGGGCTCCTCGAAGGTCCCCGGCAGCGAGATACCGATGTTCGCGTGCTTCGACTCCCCGGGACCGTTCACAACACATCCCATCACCGCCACCTTGAGCTCCTCGACGCCGGGGTAGCGTCCGCGCCACGCGGGCATCTGCTCCCGCAGGTACCCCTGGATATCCTCCGCCATCTGCTGAAAGAACGAGCTGGTCGTCCTCCCGCATCCCGGGCACGCGGTGACCTGCGGCGTAAAGCTCCTCAAGCCGATGGATTGGAGGATCTGCTGGGCCACCAGCACCTCCTCGGTCCGGTCTCCGCCCGGGCGGGGCGTGAGCGACACCCGGATCGTATCGCCGATCCCCTCCTGCAGAAGGATCGCGAGGCCCGCCGTGCTGGCCACCATGCCCTTCATCCCCATTCCGGCCTCGGTCAGGCCAAGGTGGAGCGGGTAGTCGCAAGCCCGCCCGAGGGCACGGTACACCTCGACGAGATCCTGCACGCCCGAAACCTTCGCGCTCAGGAGGATGCGGTCGTGCGGCATGCCCATCTCCTCCGCCCGCGCGGCCGACCGGAGCGCGCTCTCCACCATCGCATCCAGCACGACGGCTCGGGCGTCCCGCGGCTCCGCCAGCTGGGCGTTGGCATCCATCAGTTCGGTCAGGAGCCGCTGGTCGAGGGATCCCCAGTTGACGCCGATCCGGACCGGTCGTTCGTGACGGAGCGCCACCTCGATTATGGCCCGGAAATTCTCGTCGGCGTGCTTGCCCCCGACATTCCCGGGGTTGATGCGATACTTGGCCAGCGCCGCGGCACACGCCGGGTGCTGAGTCAGGAGGAGGTGGCCGTTGTAGTGGAAATCCCCGATGATGGGGACCGTCACTCCCTGGTCCGTCAACCGGGCGACGATTTGAGGCACGGCGCGGGCCGCCGCCTCGGTATTCACCGTAACGCGAACCAGCTCGCTCCCGGCCCGGGCCAGGGCCGCCACCTGCCCCACTGTGGCGGCCACATCCGCGGTGTCGGTGTTGGTCATCGACTGCACGACGATGGAGTGGACGCCGCCCACCGGGACGCCACCGATCCAGCTGCTGACCGTCTGACGACGTTCGACTGAAGTCATGACCGCAATATACCGGAGCGGAGGCGCTCCCGAGCTAGGTCCGATCGAAGGCCGCCGCGGTGATACGGGAGAGTTCCTCCGCCCCGAGCGCCAGATCGGCCGCGCGCGCGCTGTCCTGAACGTGCTCGATCCGTCGCGCGCTCGGGATGGCGAAGACGGTCGCGCCCTGGGCGAGGACCCACGAGAGGCAGACCGCGTGCGGCGTGGCCCCGACCCGCCGTCCGATATCCAGCAGGACCGGATGCGAGGGAAGCTTCTTGGTGAGCCGGCCACCTCCGGTCGGGCTGTACGCGAGGAAGCCGATCCCCTGTTCCGCGCAAAACGCCACCACGCCATCCAGCAACGCCTCCCGGAAGAAAGGATTGAGTCGATTCTGGACGCTCACGACTGGTACGATCCGGGCCGCGCGCTGGATCTGTTCCACCGACACGTTCGAAAGACCAACCCACCGGATCTTCCCCGCGCGCCTGAGCTCGGCCAGAGCGCCGACGCTCTCCTCGAAGGGAACCGCGGGGTCGGGGGCATGGAGTTGGTAGAGCGCGAGCTGCTCCACGCCGAGCGACCTGAGCGAAGCCTCGCAGGCCGCACGCAGATGTGCCGGACTGCCGTCGCGGTCCCATCGCCCGCCGCTGCGGACAATGCCTCCTTTCGTGGCGACAAGCACCTGCTCGCGGGGCCCGCCCCAGCTCCGGAGCGCTCGGGCGATCAGCCGCTCGTTGTGGCCCGTTTCGGAGGCGTCCAGGCAGTAGGCGTCCGCGGTATCAATGAGTGTCATCCCGGTGTCGAGCGCGGCGTGGATGACCCGGAGGGACTCGTTGTCCGAGGGGCGGTCGGTGATCGAAAGATGCATCCCTCCGTAGCCGACCACGGAAACGGGGGGAACGGAGGGGCCGAGCGGTTTTGAACGCATGGGGACGACCTTGGGGGCTGCTGGCAAACTGTTACGGCTTCCGATACCAACCATCGAAGGTAACCTGCCAGGTCCTGCCACTATCTGTCGACGTAGACCACTGCTGCCTCACCCGGCCATCCGGCTCGGGTGTCCAGGCGATTCGGTCCATCGAGGCCGGAGATCCCGCGGTGGAGCCGCCCTTCCCGGTAAGAACCATGCTAGATCCGACCAGGCCGCCCGCCAGCTGCAGCACGGTGCCGCGACTCGCCACCCAGATCTGCCGCCATTCCGTGGCGGAAGGTTCGTAGTAGTTGAAGCTCTGTCCCGTGCCCCCGCCCTGTCCGGTCCAGTGCTCGTGGATGAGGCAGCCGGCCTCCTCCAAGGTGACGAGATTGTGGCCGAAGGTCTGCGCTCCGGCGCTGTCGGTGACGGTCCAGTCACCGATCCAGAAATCGAACTGCCGTTGCGCGGGTTCGGGACAGCCGGCCGGCGGAGCCGGCACGTCAAGCGAAAGCAGAAGAAGGCCGCTGAGCGCCCACCGCATGGGAGGTCCTCGATTGACTGTAGGGTGGCGCTCCCTACGGGGTGTCGATGGCCCGGAGTTTCGTCGTGTCAGCGCATGCCCAGCTGGGCGATCAGGCGGAAATGCTCTTTCTCGGTGATGTCCCCCGCGTCGAGCAGGGGCTTAAGAGCGGCCAGAATGTCGTCCCGCGTGCCGTCGATCTGCCGTTCCCTGAGTTCCTGAATGACACGCGCGAACCGTTGGTCGTACGCATCGGCCTTGAGCTCACCACGGCGCCGGGCAGCAGACAGCTTGCCCAGTTCCTCCGCGATGCGGCTCGGCTTGATCGGCTTGAGATCGCCGGACTTCTCGGTCATCGGCATGGCTCCTTGGGTATTGGTCGAGAGAGACTGGTCCGCACCCGGCGAAGGTAGCGCGCCCGAACCGGTGGCACCAGTTGCGGCCAGCCCGCGGCCCTCATTGCCCAGGACGCTCCGCGGCCGCGACGGTCCGGGTCGGGTCAGCCCCGCTCCAGCTCACGTCGGCGGTGGGGCCGTAGGTCGATGGCACGCGAGCCCCGAGCAGCCTCAGGCAGAATCCGGCTTGAGCCCGGTGATGCGCCGAGTGCAGCACCCGGCGCCAGAAGACCCAGATCCGCTCGCGGGTCACGTCAAAGAACGGCACCGGCTCGAGCCAGAACCGCTCGTCCCGCGGCGCCAGCGCCGCCAGGCGGGGGCGGGCAAGCCCTACCAGCCGGTCGACGTAGGCGGTCACCGCGGGCGACTCGCCCGGGGGCAGGACCTCGGCGGCCGGAGGCTCCGCGAGACCGATGAATTCCGCGAAGAATCGCCGCTCGGAGAGCAATTGATGGACCAGAAGCTCCCGGAGGGTGGTGCTCTTCGGATGGGGCCGGAAGCCGAGCTGGGCATCACCGAGCTCGGCCCACATCGCGGCGGTCTTGTTTGTCTCCGAGGCGTAGGTGTCGAGCAGGTGCTGAAAGGCCGGGGAGATGGCCGTCGGAATCTCGGCAGCGGCGATGAAGAGGCGCTCGTAGTGCATGTTCGGCTCGGTTGCGGGCGGACCGCGTCAGACTATCAGACGTTGCCGGGCCCGGCAAGCCCCGCCCGCCAGCGTGGCACCGGCCGGCTGCCCCTTGGCCTAGTGCGCCAGCCCGGGGTAGAGCCGTGCCGCAACCCCGATCAGCACGACAAACAGCGCCAGAACGATTCCCAGATCCACCCCGAGGCCGTACACCGTCCCCGCACCCGGCACCATCACGGCACGGAGCGCATCGACCAGGTAGGTGAGGGGGTTGAGGTGCGCCACGACCCGCAGCCACCGCGGCATGAGCTCCAGCGGATAGATCGCGTTGCTCGCGAAGAAGAGCGGCATGGTCAGCAGCTGTCCGATGCCCATGAACCGCTCACGCGTCCGGACCAGACAGGCGATGATGAGCGAGAAAGTGGCAAACAGCCCCGATCCAAGAATGACGAACCCCAGCGCCGTCAGCACCGGGCCCGGCCCATAGGCCACTCGGGCTCCCAGAACAGCGGCAAGCAGATAGATCATGATTGCCTGGGGCAGGCCACGGAGCCCGGCGGCGGCCGCCTTGCCCAGCACGAGCGTGGTACGGGGCGCCGGACTGGCCAGCAGCTTGTGCACGATGCCCAGGTCCCGCTCCCAGATCACCGCGATGCCGAAGAAGATCGCGCTGAAGAGGACCCCCTGCGCGAGCACACCCGGCGCCATGAACTCGAGATAGCTCAGCGCCCCGGTAGGGATGGCGTGGGTCCGGGTGAACACCTCGCCGAAGACCACGAGCCAGAGTACCGGCTGGATGGCCCGGGAGATGATCTCGGTAGGATCGCGCAGGAGCTTGGTGACCTCCATAATCGCGATCGCGACGACCTGTCCCCCGAATCCGAGGATCGCCGAGTCAGCCCCGGCGACGGATGGAGCTGCGGAGCTGTCCGACGCCACGGTAGGTCCCCCCTTCATCTATGGTGCCGCCTGCGACCTGGATGAAGACATCGTCCAGGGTCGCCTCCGGCCCGATGGCGGCCGTGAGATCGTCCGGCCGTCCGGCCACCGAGACGGCGCCGGCGTGCATGAACGCGATCTCATCGCACAATGCCGCGGCCTCATCCATATCGTGCGTCGTGAGGAGAATGGTCATGCTGGTCTCCCGACGGAGCGCGCTCAGGTGCTGCCACACCGCGTGTCGCGCAACGGGGTCGAGCCCGATCGTCGGCTCGTCCAGAAACAGCACCTCGGGCTGGTGCAGCATTGCCTGCGCCAGTTCAAGACGCCGGATCATTCCTCCCGAGTAGGTGCGGACCAGCTGCCCTGCCGCATGCTCCAGCTCCATGAATGAGAGGGCGGCCTGTATCCGGGCCGCGCGTTGGTCCCGAGGGATGCGGTAGAGCCGGGCGGAGAGCAGCAGGTTCTCCCGCCCCGTCAACGCCCCATCGGCCGACAGGAGCTGCGGGACGTAGCCGATTCGCCGGCGCACCTTTGCCGCATCGGCAACCACATCCAGGCCGGCCACCCGGGCCTCGCCAGACGTCGGCGGCAGCAGCGTCGTGAGGATCCGAATGGTCGTGCTCTTCCCCGCCCCATTCGGTCCCAGAAGCCCGAAGATGATGCCCGAGCGCACCTCGAGATCGAGGTCCCGCACCGCTCGGACACTGCCAAACGTGCGAGTCAGCCGCTTGCAGACGACTGCGAGTCCGCCTCCATCCGAGTTAGCTGTCGTGGCACCCACGCTCAATCGCCCTGAAGAATGGCTCATGACGATACCCAAGCCGGCCCTGCCGTCCCGGAGCGGAACGGCAGTGAGAGGTATATTAACCCCACGGGGGCCCGGACCGACCTGCGCCTCCCGGGCCCCACCTGAACTGGAGCGGGATGATGGCCCACATCGACCAGTGTGTGCCCGGGCTCAAGGCCCGGATTCTCGCCACGGGCGTATCGCGCGTGAAGGGGAAGACCGGAGTGATTGTCGAGGTAAGCCGCGTGAAGCGAAAGCCGGGGGACCAGCTCAAGGACCTGATCACGGTGGATGTTCCCGGGCACGGCGATGTTGTTCTGAAGCCGGAAGACCTCGAGATCGTCGCGGAGTAGGAAAGCCGGGCCTCCGAAAAGGCAGCGGGGTGCATCAGCCCCGACTGATGCACCCCATCCAGCGCGTCGGTCCCGCCCGACTGACCGGTGGAAAGCCTAGCGCCTCGGCGCCCCGCGGTCCCCGGCGGGGAGGCGCCCCTGCCGCCTCACCCGCACTCCGAAAAGCCGCACACGTGGCATTTCATGCACCCTTCGGCGAACTCGAGCTGCGAGCCGCAGTCAGGGCATGCGCCGGTGAGCACCGGCTGGTTATGAGTAAGTGAGAGCTGCTGCTCGCCGGCTTCGGTCACCGCGCGCTGGACCTGAGACACGGTAGGAGTCGAGACCGCGCTCGGCGCGGCGTGGCCGGGCAACAGTTCCTGCTGCACACCCTGCTTCTCGTGCATCCACTTCTCGATGGCGATGCCCACGGCGTCGGGCACCGAGAGAACCTTGTTCGGACCGACGCCAAAGGCACGATCGGAGCTGATGCCCCGGATCTGGCGATGGATTTCCGCCAGCGGAATGCCAGAACGCAGCGCGAGGCTGATCAGCCGCCCCATCGCCTCGACGTCGGCCATGATGGCGCCACCCGCCTTGCCGAGGCTCATGAAGACCTCGAAGGGCTGGGCACGATCGTCCTCCGTGATGGTCACGTACAGTGTGCCGAGCGGGGTCTCGATTCGGCGAGTAGTTCCGCGCAGCATATCTGGGCGCGAGCGCTTCTGGCGGCGCTGCAGATTCTCGGCCTCGAGGTCGTGGACCATCCGCCGCAGGCGCTCGTTCTCCGCCCGCACCTCGGCGATCTCGCCGTAGAGATCCGCCGCCTCGGTGCGGGGCGCGGCTGCTTCCCCGCCGCTGCTGACCATTCCCTCGAGGTCGGCGCGGGCCTCGGCCTTGCCGCTGGTTGTGGCCTGCTCGGCGACCTTCTTGGCGGTCGAGCCGGTGGAGAGCACCTGCATCTCGCGGCTCCCGTCGCGATAGACGGTGACGCCCTTGCAGCCGAGGCTGTAGGCGAGGCGGTAGATCTCCTCGACGTACGTCTCGCTCGCATCGTTCGCGAAGTTGCAGGTCTTGGAGATCGCGCTGTCGTTGTGGGCCTGGAACGCGGCCTGCATCCGGATGTGCCACTCGGGCTTGATCTCGTTGGCCGTCGCGAACACACGCTGCCACTTCTCGGGCACTTCGGGGAAGTGGATGTTGCCCGCCTCCGCGATGCGTTTCATCAACTCGTCGGAATACCACCCCTCCCGGCGGGCGACGCTGACGAAATCCTCGTTCACATCCGGCATGAGCACGCCCGCCTGGTTCCGCATGAATGCCACCGCGAACAGCGGCTCGATGCCGGACGAGCACCCCGCGATGATCGAGATGGTGCCGGTCGGCGCGACGGTGGTCACGTTGCAGTTCCGGAGTCGACGCATGGGGCGAACCCGGTTTCCCTTCGCGTCACGGGCGCAGGTCGCATCCGGCCCCCAGATGCTCCGCTCCCATTCGGGGAATGGCCCGCGCTGGGCCGCCAGCCGCTCGGACTCGACCTTGCCCTCATCATCCACGAAGGCCATGATGCGGCGGCCCATCTCCACGCCTTCGTCGCTGTCATAGGGAATGCCCAGCCGGATCAGCAGATCGGCCAACCCCATCACTCCGAGCCCGATGCGCCGGATGCGCTTCGACAGCTCGTCGATCTCCGGCAGCGGGTAGTTGTTGGCGTCGATGACGTTCTCGAGAAAGTGGGTCGAGAGGTGCACCACCTGCCGCATCTGCTCCCAGTCCACCTGCCCATCCTTCACGAAATAGCCGACGTTGATCGACCCCAGGTTGCAGACGTCGTAGGGCAGCAGCGGCTGCTCGCCGCAGGGATTGGTCGCCTCGTAGGAGCCCAGGTGCGGAACCGGGTTGTAGAAGTTGGCTCGGTCGATGAAGAACACGCCGGGCTCGCCGGTCTTCCACGCTCCGTGGATGATCTTCCGCCACACCTCACGGGCCCGGAGCCGTCCCGTCACCTGGCGGGTCTTGGGATGGATCAGATCGTATTCGGCGTCCGACTCCACGGCCGCCATGAACGCATCCGTGACGGCCACCGAGATGTTGAAGTTGGTGATCTTGGTGATGTCGTCCTTGCAGGAGATGAAGTCGAGGATGTCCGGATGATCCACCCGGAGAATCCCCATGTTGGCGCCGCGCCGGGTCCCACCCTGCTTGACCACATCGGTCGAGGCATCGTACAGGCTCATGAACGAGACCGGGCCGCTTGCCACCCCCATGGTGGAACGCACGATGTCGTTCTTGGGCCGCAGCCGCGAGAACGAGAACCCGGTGCCCCCGCCCGATTGGTGCACCAGCGCCATGGCCCGCAGGGTGTCGTAGATCCCGTTCCTGCCATTGGAGAGCGTGTCCTCGATCGGGAGTACGAAGCACGCGGACAGCTGGCCCAGCGGACGCCCAGCATTCATCAGGGTCGGAGAATTGGGCATGAACATGCGGCGCCCCATCAGCCCGAAGAAGGCTTCGGCGAGCGCCTCCACCGCGCCGGCGGACGCGCCGTACTTGCGGTCCGGCTCGGCAATGGTGCGCGCCACCCGCCAGAACAGATCAGAGGCCGACTCGGTCGGCCGGCCCCGATCATCCTTGATCAGGTATCGCTTCTCGAGGACCGTAATCGCGTTAGCCGAGAGATCCAGCGCGTGGGTTGCATCCGGGGAAGTCGCCATGGCCCGTCCCTGACGTCGAGGCGAACGCCTGTCACCGACAGACGATCGCGAGATCACGAGTGTGTGACAGAGGAAAAACGGAAGTCAAAGGTAGGAGGCCCTCCCCCCGCCGACAATACACCGAAAAACCCACGCAATTACGTGCGAAACCGCTTTTCACATCACAAAAATAGCATCCGCGCCTCGCCGCGGCTTTCACCGCGTTGCCGAACTCGGACGCTCCGCGTGATCACCGCCCTTGACAAGTGGAAAGGCGCCGCTTCGATGCCGCTTCGCTTGCGCCACGTAGTGCCGCCAGGTGGCCTCGATCCGCCGCGTCAACTCCGCCGTCACCGGCCGGATCACCCGCCCCGGCAACCCCATCACCAGCGAGCCCGGCGGCACCCGTTGTCCCTCCAGCACCACCGCGCCGGCCGCGACCAGGCTGCCCCGACCAATCACCACTCCGTTAAGCAGAATACTGCCCATGCCGATGAGGCATTCATCCTCGACGGTGCAGCCGTGAAGAATGACCCGGTGGCCCACCCCGACCCGGTTCCCGATCGTACACGGCACTCCTTCATCCACGTGCACGATGGTTCCGTCCTGCAGGTTGGTCTGGGACCCAATCCGGATCGGGGCCATGT
>Ga0335077_10006246_pt1 | contig 14710 bp, 7 predicted proteins | sample Lox_Sample_31_FD_207151 | JGI IMG/M metagenome (GOLD analysis project Ga0335077, IMG submission 207151) | Soil microbial communities from Loxahatchee National Wildlife Refuge, Florida, United States - Lox_Sample_3.1 | ecosystem: Environmental > Terrestrial > Soil > Wetlands | place: USA: Florida... | reverse complement strand
GAAAGATGGGAGGCGGGACAGTCGCGGACGGCTTCAAGCACTCGCTCGCCCTCGTGATCGTCGGCGCGATGATGGTCGCCCTCTCTGGGGTCATCCTCCACCACCCCATCTAGGGCCGATAGATTCTGAATTCAGACTAGGACATCTAACACGCTAAATATCGTCATACCGGGTTGGTTTTGCGAAATAGTTGCGAAATAGCGCTCTACCAATATCAATGGTGGCGGCCCTCCTCGGGCTGATGCTTGTGGCGTCTGTCCCGGCGTCGACTGCGACGGTGGCGACAGGTTCCCTGATCCCTAACGCCCTCTCGCTCTCCACAGTCCCCTCCAAGCTGCCCGCGGACAACAACACGTATCCCGCGGTCGTAGTCTCCGTGGTCGACTCGAACGGGAGGCCGACAGTGGCGAAGTCCGACATCCAGGTCTCGCTCACCTCATCCCAGGAGAGCGTGGGCACGATATCGGCAGAGGTCGACATCCCTGCAGGCGGGACCTATGTCATCGCCAACTTCACCACGACCCACACGGCGGGTGCGACCACGATCACCGCGACAACCACGGGACTGAAGACGGCCTCGGCCACCGTCACGACGGTGGTCGCGGTGGGCTACCCCACCCACCTGGTGATGACGGCAATCCCGAGCACCGTACCAGCCCGGTCGGCCAACGTCGGGAACCTCATCCTCGAGCTCGAGGACGACTCTGGTCTCCCCGCGAAGGCGATCGCCGACGTGCCAATCTCGCTCTACTCATCGAACACCAACGTCGTCAACCTGACGGCGCCGGCGGCCGTCATGAAGCAGGGCGCCTACCTCGACGAGGTCAACTATACGAGCGGGTTCGTCCCGGGGACGGCCACCATCACCGCCTCTGCGTCCGGCTTCGCCTCCGGCCAGGCGACGATATCTGTGCTCGGATCACCGCCGCTCGCGCTTAAGCTCTTGGCCCAGCCCAGCACAATGCCAGCCTGCACTGGGAACGTCACCAGCTGCACGGGCAGGCTTGTGGTCGCGCTGACTGACCTCGACGGCAACCCGACGAGGGCGACAAGGAATATCGAGGTCCAGATACGCAGCGCCGACCTTGCCATAGTCAACGCCTCCGAGACCACTACCATCGAGGAAGGCAACATCTCGGCGACCGCCACCTTCACCGTGGCAGTGGACAACGTCCCGACGCCGCCGGGACTCGACCAGGTGACCATCACGGCCAGCTCGCCGGGCCTCCAGTCCGCGTTCGCATCGATAAACATCCAGGACCCCGTCCTGATCAGCCGGCCATTCTGCACCTCCCAGGCGTCACCAATCTGCCAGCTCAACATCCTCGCCGGCCCCAGCCCGGTGCTGGCCGACCACAGGTCGTACAGCTCTGTCGTCGTCTCCCTCTGGGCCACCTCCCCAGGCGGGGAGGCGGGCCCGGCGATCAACGCCACGGGGGCGACCGAAGTTACCCTCACCTCATCGGTGACGGGCGTCGGCAACTTCACGAGAATCTCATTCTCGATTCCTCCAGGGCAGAACTGGGCGTCGGTGACCTTCACGTCCACATTCCAAGTTGGCCAGACCATGCTCACCGCCTCGGCCCAGAACATACTTCCCGTCCAGACTGCGCTAGCCACCTACGGGCCCATCCCCGCCCAGGTCGTGCTCAGCCCGATCTCGGCCCAGCTGCCCGCTGACGGCGCACAGCACACCGCGCTCGAGCTGGCCCTCGAGGATGCTTTTGGGTCCCCCGCGGTTGCGCCTTTCGACGTCCCGGTCAGCCTGTCCTCTTCGAGCAACGACATCATCTCAGTCTCCAACGCGGTCATACCGAGCGGGCAAACCTATGCGGTCCTGAACGTGACCGCCGGCATACTCCAGGGCCATGCCAACGTCACCGCCCTGGTGTCGTCGTTCACCAGCGGCTACGTCAGCTCCTCGGTCGAGCTCTCTACTGTGATACCAGCGCCTTCGGCGTTGGTCGCAGTGGCCCCCGACGCCAACAATGTCATGCTCACGGCGGGGACGGGCAACGCGCCCCCGCCCATGGCAATTCAGCTGACCGATTCCGGACTCAACCCGGCGCGCGCCAGGGCACCGATGAACATCACGATCACCTCCTCCAACAGCACGGTGATCCCGACAGTCCAGAACGCGATAATCCAGATAGGCCAGGATTACACGACGATCCCGCTCTCGGCGAGGGTGGCCGGACAGACGACCCTCACGCTCTCGAGCCCGGGCCTCAAGGTGGCCTCCCTGCCTATGACTTTCTTGGCCTATCCGAGCGTCGAGACGCTCACCGGAGGCCCGGCGAAGATATTCACCAACCAGTCGTCCATCCTCGTCGCGACGGTCAGCCTCGACGGCCAGCCCGAGGCCGGAGCGCCTGTGTCTTGGTCGGCGCCCAGCGGCGGCTTCATCATCGCGACGTCCCACACGACGAACTCCACCACCATCAGCGCGACGAGCTTTGTCGCCGCTCAGACCTCGACCTCTACAAGGAAGTCCACGACCACGACAGCTCTGGCGACCCTTCCCATCGCGAACGACACCACCGACAAGACAGGGACGTCGACGGCGATATTCCATCCCGCCAAGATAGGGACGGTCGTCGTGACCGCGGTGGTCTCGCCGCAGGGTCTCCCGACCAAGACGCTCAACTTCACGGTCACCGTCACGGCGGCTCCGCCGCCTCCGGTGGTCAAGCACAAGGCCACCCTCGTCCAGCAGCTGACCACCTTCCCGCTCATGCTCGTCCCCGTGGGAGGGGCTGGCGGTGCCGTCGTCCTGGTGCTCCTCGTCAGGCGCAGAGGCGGGAGCAAGGGCGGAGGCGAAGAGGAGTTCGACAACACCTTCGAGTGACCTGACAGAAGGAACCTCCCCTCGACTCAAGCCGACAACTACGTCGATTCAAGGAACGGGAACCTCGCGTAATCCAAAAGGCGCGTGGGACGTTATCCCTCCTTCGGCTAGAATCTACATGTATCTCCCGGTCTCTCTTGCCTTCAAGATGACAGGCACGGCTTCGGGAAGGGAAGGGGCCAGGAAGGCCTATGCGGACAAGGTCCAGGCGAAGGCCCAGTCGAGCACCACCTGCGCCTTCTGCTGGTTCGTCCTCCAAATCTACCCGACCCTCACAGGCATGACGGACAAGGACACTGATACCTACAGGGAGCACCTGAGGCTCGCCCACGCCCTGAAGCAGGAAATCTCTGTCTAGAGCCCTGGGCTCAGCCCAGGCTGATCCTGCTGGCGATAGACCGGACCCTTTCCATGATGTCTTTGACCCTCATCTTGCCGGCAACGCTCTCGATCCTCTGAAGGATGACAGCGTCCTCGGTGGCTATGACCAGGAGCTTCGAGCCCTCGCTGAACTTCAGCTTGTCCCTGATCTCCTTTGGGATGACCACCTGTCCCTTGTCGGAGACCTTGGTCATGTCGATGATGGGCTCGTCAGCCAATTGGCGACCCTTCGCCAAGCCATCCCCTATTAAAGTCGTAGACCCTTGCTGGGCCTATCGTTCGGCTTCGTGCCCGGCCAGCTCGCGCTTTAGGAGCTCGAACCTGCGCCTGAACTCCCCCGCCGTCCTGTCCCTCTCCTGCTCTGCAGCCATCGTGTTGGCCGCATACGACGCCAGCTCCAGTATCTCGTGCTCGGTCCTCAAGTGCTCTATAAGCTCGCTGCGATCCCTGTAGTCCTTTTGGCAGATCTTGCAAATTACGTAAGGTCCGCCGGCTCTCTCGTCAGCCCCCATTCCGCAGCAGGGCCTTCAAGCCCCGATTTGGGATATTAACCTTTCAACCGAACTGGGCATTCTCGCGGTCGGACGGGAGCGACTCGCGCCTTTTATCAGGCTGGCGCTGTCGCCGTGTCGAAGATTATCTCCCTGATCAGGTTCAGGTAGGCCCCGACGATCTCGATCCCCTTGCCGGTCAGGGAGTACTTCTTCCTGTTCCCGACCGTCTTCTCGCCGACGAAGCCCTGATCCCCCAAGGCGGAGAGGTGCTCGCAGAGGAGGATCCAGGAAAGGTTCGCCTTGTACATGATCTGGGTCGGCCCCTCCGCTCCTTCCATTATCGCGCGGAGGATGTCCATCCTGATCTCGAGCTGCGACCGCCTGCTCACTGGCCGCTTCATCGACTCGTGCTCTCCTTCCGTTATTCCGGCGGGTCTTTGCAGGTACGTCATTCTAGTTCGGCCGACCGGAAGACAGTTAGAGTATCCATATATAGTTTATGAAATAGTTCATGCAACCACTAACCAAAAACCGAAGCTACGGCCCGCAGGAAGCAACGCGAGGGAGCGCATCTCCTTATCGGACCAGGCCCCGAAGACCTCGGATACAGATTGCATATCCATAATTGATAATATATCTTCGGCGCTCCAAAAAGTTCCTTGAATTTTAGGGCCCGCCGCAATAGGGTAGCGGCCTCAGAGGCCATCGGGGCCATGCTCGCCATCGCGATGACCCTGGTGGCAGGGGCTGCCGCCTGGGGGTACGTCAGGTCGCAGGCCGCCAGCAGCGAGAGCGCGCTCAACTCCAACGCCTTGAACACGAACAACCTCCTGAACGAGCACTTTTCGATCGTCGACCTCTACTTCCCGACGACCACCTCTGCCACCTTCATCTTGTACAACACGGGGAGCCTGACCGACCAGGTCCAGTCCGTCAGGCTCTACGACTCGGCGGGGCTGATCAACGTCTACTACAACAGCACGAAGCACAGCCCGTGCAACGGGGACTGCGTGATGGACCTCAAGAGCAGCCTCTCGGGCGAGTGCAAGACGGCCGCGGGGTCCTATGAGACGCCGTCTGTGACCGGGACCACGTACAAGACCACAAACGAGGCGTTCTTCACGGTGACCATCCCTCCGACGACGAGCAACTGTCCGTCATACGGGCAGACCATCTCCTCGTCGAACACCTACACGGTGGTGGTCACGGGGATCTACGGAAACGTGCAGACGTTCTCTCAGCAGGGTTGAGCTGAGCCGTGAGGTTCCAGAGGAGAAGGTCAAGGAGGGCCGTGGCAGGCATCGTCGCCACGGTGATCATGTTCGCCATCCTCTTCACGGTCGGGACCTCTTACTTCATCTTCATCAACAGCTCGAACCAAAAGTACGTCTCGAGCCTGATGGGCGCCGCCAACAAGGCGCAGGGCGCCGTCCAGGAGACCGTCACCCTGACCTCGCTCCTGGAGACCAACGGGGACGTGGGCCTCCAAGTCACCGACACGTCGGGCATGACAGTCAACGTCACCGCGATACTTGTGATCTCCTCGACGGGCGTCCTTCTGAAGTGCGACGGAGTAGGCTTCCCCGGCTCGGCGGGCTGCGCCAACTCCACCCCGGCGCTGTGGACGGTCGTCGACGCGGGCGCCACGTCTGCCTCGATTGACACGGGATACGTCTACGTGTCCGGGACGACGGACACCATCAAGGTGCTGACGGCCCGCGGGAACACATTCACGACGACATACCCCGCACCCGCTAACCAGTCCTCCTCGAGCCAGTCCGTCACGGTCAACCTGGACAACCTGAAGTGGGTCCAGCTCATCCCCCAAGCTTCCTCACTTGTCCAGAAGAAGTACGTGTCCAACTGCAACGCGGCGGCCTGCGCCGCATCCTATACCTCCTCTGTGACCGCGGCCAACATCCTGGTCGACGCGGTCAGCTGGCCGAGCTCTTCCCCTCCGGCTTCTGTCCCCACGGACACCCTGCACGACAGTTTCACCCTGGGGGCATCTTCGTCTGTCAACGTGGCGTCCTCGCCGGCTATAGTGCAGAGCAAGTACACCTCGAACTGCAACGCCGCCTCCTGCGGCCTGGCGTTCAGCTCGAACGTCGCTTCCGGGGACACCCTGGTCTTTGGCTTGGGCTGGGCTAACCAGAGCCCCCCCTCCGCACCGACCGACACTAGAGGCGACACCTACACCCTCGGCGAGTCCCAGTCTGTGACCATCAACCCGCCCGCGACCTCCCTAGTCCAGAGCAGGTACACCTCGAACTGCAACTCGGTGACGTGCGGCCTGGCGTACTCGTCGTCGGTCACGGCGGGAAACACCCTTGTCTTCGGGCTGGGATGGTACGGGACGGCGCCATACGTCCCGATAACGGTCTACAACTGCGAGAGCACGTACAGCTCGACGCTAGCTCTGGACGGCTCGGCGACGGGGCACTTCTCGTCCACAAACTCCGGAACGGTTTCCCTGACGACCACACAACCCAACGACATAATAGTGGTCGAGGTGAACGATGAGAACGTCGGAGGCTTCTCCGTCCGCACCGTCAGTTCCGTCTCCGGCGGCAGCCTGACCTGGAACAGCCACTCGGACAAGCAGATCACATCGTCGCCGTACATCGACACCGCTGTCTACTATGCCGTCGCATCCTCGGCCCTCAGCTCGACGACCATCACGGTCAATCTCTCCGGGAACATCGACGACGCTAGCATAGTGGCGTTCGGCGTCTCCGGTGCGAACACAGCCTCGCCGTGGGACCCTGGTCCCTCCGGGCACTCTCTCCCGGTGTACGCCTCGAGCACGAGCAGCTCGACCCCCACCCTGAGCACCCTTTACACCAACAACGCGAACGACATGCTCCTCGGGTTCAACGGGATAGGCTATGCCAGCGGCAACTCCAACACCGAGACGGCGGGCAGCGGTTACGCCCTCATCCAGACCCAGCGCAACACCGGCGGGACTGGGTCGTCGCAGGCGGCCGCGGAATACCAGATAGTCAGCGCCACTCAGTCGGCGGCCACGGTGGCCTTCGGCGTGGCGAACTCGGACTGGACGCTCAACGGTGACGCCATCCAGCAGGGGTCGGGCACGTCCTGCGTGTCCGGGATCTCGGCGGACGCCACCAACGACAACGAGTGTGACACCTCGGCCACCTGCTCGGTCTCGCTTACCACCTCGAACGTCAACGACCTGGTCTATCTTTCGATCACCGACAGCGGCGGCGGCCTCTCTGTCAACAGTGTCTCTGACGGCGCCGGGCTGACCTGGCACCTCAGGCAGAGCCTGTCGTCGTCTGGAAACTACGACGTTTGGACTTACTACGCGATAGCCGCGAACGTCTTGAGCTCCGATAGCGTCTCCGTGACGCTGAGCTCCGGGACGAGCAACATCAGGATGATGGTGCTGGCCGCCTCCGGGGTCAACCTATCGGCGCCGTTCGACCCCAACCTCTCGACCGCCCCGACGAACACGGGGAGTTCGTCGACCGCCACCGTCACTGTCACCACCACCAACGCGAACGACATGATCATCGGCACCTCCAAGTCGGCGAGCAGCTCGTTTAGCGGAGGGGCGTCGGGCTACACCTCGATGCTCTGCTGCTCCAGCCAGTATGCCGCCTTCGAGTACAAGGTGGTCTCGGCAACGGGGTCTAACACCCCGACCTTTGCGATTTCGGGGAGCTCCGCGTGGGGGGAGATAGGGGACGCGCTGGAGGCAAACCCAGGGGCTGCGACGCCCTCAACCTTCCAGGAGATGGTCACGTGGAACCCCTCGGCATACTCCACCTACGAGGCGAGCAACCTTGGCAACATCAGGTTCTGCGCTGACAGCGCGTGCGCGACGCCCCTGGACGCATGGCTGGAGTCCTGCAGCTCGACCTGCGGCCCGAGCAACACCTCGGCCACTGCCTGGGTCAAGCTCACCTCGGCGATATCGTCCGGCAGCTCGACGACGATATACATGGTCTTCGAGGGCACAGCAGTAACCTTCGACGACAACTACTGGGGCGAGGCACCCAACCTGTCGGGAACCTGGGGGCAGTATGACAACGGGGCGAACGTCTTCACCTTCTATGACAACTTCGCCGGCTCCAGCCTCAACGCTGCCAACTGGCAGACCGTGATCTACGGCGGCGGGAGCATCACGGTCAACAACGGCCTGACGATCTCGGCGAGCACGAACACGTACAACCCGATACTGGTCTCCAAGAACAAGTACTCGCCTTCCGTGCAGGATGCGAGCCTCGCCCAGAGCTCGAAGCAGACCGCGCAGGCCACCCCGACCGTCTTCTACGCGACGACCATCCCCACGTCCAGCGGAGGCGACTATGGGTTCCAGACAGGCTACAGGTACGACTGGTACCAGACCTCGACCTATCTCAGGATACTCGGCGACGTCTCGGGCGCCTTCAACGCCCAGTCGGTGCTGACCTACACCCTGGGGTCTTCCTACAACGTATGGAGCGCGACCTGGGCAGCGACGGGGAGCGAGAGCTTCGCCCTCAACTACTCGCCCCAGATAGTCTGGACGAACAGCGGGATAACCTACGGGAACTCGTACATCGGCATCTCCGGCCTCCAGGGTGGGCAGGTGAACGTGCAGTGGGAGCGCCTGAGGGCCGTCCCGCCGAACGGGATCATGCCGCTCACCGCCTTCGGCTCGGTCACGACGGGGAACGGCTCGCCGACAGGACCCACAGATACGCTGGGCGACACGTTCACCCTAGGCGCCTCGAACTCCATACCGGTCTCGACGCTCAACTACTACTCGTACATCTGGTACACCACGGCGGCGAGCAGCGGCGCCGACACCATCTCAGCCACCTTCTCTTCTGCGGTGACGGGCTCCGTCTCGATATACGAGCTCCAGGGGTACTCCACGGTCAGCCCCAGCTCTTCGACCGGGAGCTCGACCGGCGGCTCGACTTCGCTCAGCGTGACCTCCTTCACGCCGACGACCAACTCGTTCGTGATAGGGAACGCGGAGACATCCTCTGGTTCCTCCACCTACACAGCGGGGAGCGGCTACAACCTCGTGGCCACGTGCAGCTCCGTGTATGGATGCAGCGAGTACCTTAGCGGCTCCAGCGGGGCGAGGACGGTGCAGATGACGATAGGCGCGTCGGCCCCCTGGGTCGAGTCGGCTATCGCCTTCGCCCCTCTCACCGCGAGCACGTATTATTCCTACATCTGGTACGCGACGGCGGGCAGCGCCGGCGCAGACACCATCTCCGCCAGCTTCGGTTCCTCGGTGGCCGGGTCGGTCTCGATATACGAGATAAGCGCGGTGACCTCGACAGGCCTCCTCGCCTCCTACGGGAGCTCGACGACGAGCCAGTCGAGCACCTCGGTGACATCCATGACACCTGGGGCAGGTTCCGTGGTGATAGGCAACGCCGAGGTCAGCTCGACGACATACACGGCGGGGAGCGGGTACACCCTCTCGGGGGCGTGCACCTCCGTGGGAGGCTGCGGAGAGTACCAGACGGGGGTGGGCTCCGCCACGACGGTGCCGTTCTCGATAAGCCCGTCTGCCTCCTGGGTCGAGTCAGCGATAGCGTTCGCCCCGACCACCACCAACTACTACTCGTACATCTGGTACGCCACGGCGGCGACCGGCGGAGCTGACACGGTGACCACCACCTTCAGCGGCACCACGGCCGCCTCCGTATCGCTCTACGAGATCACCGGCTACACGACCTCGGGCGCCCTTTCCTCCACAGGGAGCCTGGCCACGGGGTCGACTTCGGCGACCGTCACCTCGTTCACCCCGGCCTCCGACTCCTTCATCGTAGGGGCGGTGGAGGACGTCTCGACCACCAACACCTACACCGCGGGCTCGGGGTTCACGCTGGACGGGACGTGCAGCTCTGTCGAGGGCTGCAGCGAGTACAACGCCGGCGGGGGAGGGTCTGCGAGCACGATCCCGATGACACTGAGCAGCTCGTCAGGCTGGGTGGAGGCCGCGATATCGTTCAGCACCCCGTTCAACCCACAGAGCGGCATCCAGGTGGGAGGGTACCCCACGATGGGCGTCCCGAGCGGCGCCTCGGTCGTCTGGGAGGTCACCTTCACCAACGTCGACCCCAACCAGCGCGCGGTCACCATCTGGCCGCAGACCGAGCTCGCCATAGGCTCCGCCGAGTACGACGGGTTCGACACTGACTACACCCAGGCCCACTACTACATCATCAGCAGCCTCAACCCAGGTTCCACGACGGTCAACGCCTACTCGACCAGCAGCTTCATCACGCTCCAGTACAACGTCCCCACCACCCTCTACTTCGCCGCCACCCAGGCTCTAGGGTCGACCACACAGGCCTTCGGGACGAACGTCCTCACCCCGTTCGAGGCGTACTTCGCCCTCACGGGTACTTTCAGCGACGGCACCCTCTTCGGGGAGACCATCCCGTACCCGTACGGGATAATCACACAGGCCAACGCCTACTCGACCCCCACGGCCGGGTCGACGGGGACGACGGTCACGATGAGCTGCACCAATCCTTGCGACTTTGTTGCGAACTCGAAGGCCAGCGTCGGGTGGATCAACTCGGCGGGACAGGTCACACAGCTGACCACCTTCACCGTCTCCTCCAGCGGCAACATCCCCGCGGGAGTAACCTTCCAGGTGCCCTCGGCCACCGCTGGATACTACACCCTTGAGGTCACCGACTACATCAACACCGTCTTCATGACGTTCCAGCACACCTAGCTTCCGGCCGAGAGTGGATTGGGACATGAAGCTTGAAAGGCGCAGGTCGCGGAAAGCCGTGGCGGGCATCATTGCCACGGTCATCATGTTCGGGATACTATTCACGGTCGGGACCACGTACTTCATATTCGTCGAGTCGCAGAACGCCACCTACGAGCAGAACCTGGTGAAGGCGTCCTCCAAGGTCCAGAACAACCTGAGCGAGAACCTCGAGCTCACGACGGCCGTCGAGACGGACGGAGACCTTGGGTTCACGGCGACCAACCCGACCTCAATCACGGTGAACATGACCGCCGCGCTCGTCATCTCCTCCACGGGACTCCTGCTCAAGTGCGACGGGGTGGGCTTCCCCGGCACGTCGGGCTGCGCCAACTCCACCCCGACCCTGTGGATCGTTGTCGACCCGGGAACGACCTCGGCGAGCATCGACACGGGGTACACCTACACGGCGGGCTCCACGCTGACCCTCAAGGTCCTTACCGCCCGCGGGAACACCTACTCGGCGAACTATCCTAACCCGTCCCAGCTCACTGGGTCGTCACAGTCGGTCACCCTGAGCCTCGTCAGCCTCAAGTGGGTCCAGCTCCTGCCGCAGGCCTCGTCGCTTGTCCAGAAGAAGTACGTCTCTAACTGCAACGCGGCCGCCTGCGCCGCATCCTATACATCCTCTGTCACCGCGGGGAACATCCTGGTCGACGCTGTCAGCTGGCCATCCTCCGCGCCGCCCTCCAGCACCCCGAGCGACACCCTCCACGACAGCTTCACCCTCGGTTCCTCCGCCTCTGTCAACGTCGCCTCCAGCCCATCGATGGTCCAGGACAGGTACACCTCGAACTGCAACGCCGCCTCTTGCGGCCTGGCGTTCAGCTCGAACGTGGGTGCGGGCGACACCCTTGCTTTCGCCCTTGGATGGGCGAACCAGAGCCCACCGAGCACGCCCACAGACACGCGTGGAGACACCTTCACCCTGGGAGCCTCGCAGTCGGTCACGGTCAACCCCCCGGCTACTGCTCTGGTCCAGAGCAGGTACACCTCGAACTGCAACTCGGCGACGTGCGGCCTGGCGTACTCGTCGTCGGTCACGGCGGGAAACACCCTTGTCTTCGGGCTGGCATGGTACGGGACGGCGCCATACGTCCCGATAACGGTCTCTAACTGCGCGAGCTATCCCACGCTGTCGCTCGACGGGAACAACTACAACGACGGGACAGGGTCAACCCTCTCCGCGTCGCTCACGACTACCAACACGAACGACGTGATCATCACGGTGGTCACCGGGCAGAACACGGCGACGGGCACGTACCAGACGCCTTCGCTCTCGGACGGCAGCGGCCTCACTTGGCAGGCCAGGAGCACCCTCGAAGAGGTGAGCAGCGTCGGAGGGTACTCGTATTACGGCCAGATATTCTACGCGATAGCGGCTTCGGCTCTCAGCGGTGATTCTATCAAGGTCACATGGAACTCGGCGCCGACCCACTACGGCACGCTGCAGGTCTTCGGGGTTAGCGGGGCCAACACCGCCTCTCCGTTCGACCCAGACCCCGCCCTCCCGGCGTTTGCCTCGGCCTCGTACGCGACTGTGACCACCGCGAACACCAACGACTTCGTCTACGGCGCGGAGCTGACCCACACGACGGGTTCCCCGACCGCGGGAGGCGGGTTCACCGGGATCGAGAGCGGGGTCGGCGGCAGTGTCGCATCGGAGTACGAAGTCGTCTCCTCCCTGCAGAGCGCGTTGAGCATGACCTTCAGCAACGCGGGGACGGACTCAGACGGCTCGTGGGGTGACGCGATACAACGGTCGACCTCCTGCACCTCGGCGACTGAGGCCATGGACGGCTCGACCGGAGCCAGCACCGAGTCGAGCTCCGTCTCCGCCAGCCTCACGACGACGAACTCGAACGACGTGATAATACTGAGCGCGGGGACCTCCTCTTCCTCGGCGACCGTCTCCTCTGTGAGCGACACCGGGGGCCACTCCTGGACCCACCGCGCGAGCGAGTCAGGCAACCCGAGCGTCGAGGTCGAGGAGTGGTACACGACCGCTTCGTCTCCGCTCTCGTCGGACTCGATCACCGTCACCTGGTCGGGGGCGGGCGACAACACCTTCTCTGCGTTCGGGATCAGCGGGGTGAACACGGCTAGCCCGTTCGACTCCAACGGAGCCCTGCCCGCCAAGAGCACGGGGACCTCGACGACCCCCTCGGTGACCGTCTCGACGTCGAACGCGAACGACATGGTCTTCGGCCTGCTAGCTAACGAGCATACATCTGCCGCCGTCTGCCACACCGAGACGGATGGGACGGGGTTCACCGACACCGGCGCGACACAGTGCGCCACGGGCGGGAGCGCCAGCCAGAACAACGACCAGGAATACGAGGTCGTCTCCTCCACCCAGACAAACCTGGCGATCCCGTTCACCACCAGCTCGGGTGGCTCCAATCAGTGGGCGATGATAGGTGACGCCGTCGTGGCCGGGAGCGGCTCGGCGACGCCTTCAACCTTCCAGGAGATGGTCACGTGGAACCCCTCGGCATACTCCACCTACGAGGCGAGCAACCTTGGCAACATCAGGTTCTGCGCTGACAGCGCGTGCGCGACGCCCCTGGACGCATGGCTGGAGTCCTGCAGCTCGACCTGCGGCCCGAGCAACACCTCGGCCACTGCCTGGGTCAAGCTCACCTCGGCGATATCGTCGGGGAGCACCACGACCATCTACATGGTATTCTATTCAACCTCGACCAACTTTGACGACAACTACTGGGGCGAGGCCCCGACCCTCTCCGGGACCTACGCCCAGTACGACAACGGCGCCAACGTCTTCAACGACTACGCCGCCTTCCAGGGCTCGTCCCTCCCTGCTGGTTGGACGCTGTCTGGGGCCGCCTCGTTCGTCGGTGGGACAGGGAACACCGGCGGGGTCAAGCTGGTCTCTAACTCCAACAACCAGTACGGCGCCGCCAAGTCGCCGACGTCTTTCTCGACGCTGGGAGCCTGCATCGAGACCAGCGCTGAATACAACGGGAACGCCGACGACGTCGGCCAGGGGATCTATGCGAGCGGCGTGGGGACAAACACAGGCGGGTACGGACCCAGCACATCCAACAGCAACGGCTACTACGCCTCCTACGAGTACTACTCCAACTCGAAGCCGGCGCTCAGGCAGGCTACCACGACCTTGGCCTCCGCCTCCAGCCAGACCCTCCCGACCAGCGGGACGAACTTCATCTTCATGGATACCTGCGCGACATCGGGCCAGATAACGATGCAGTACGCCACCAACACCGGCACGCAGTACGCCGCCGGCGTCTACTCAGGGCTGACCACCACGGTCAGCTACTCGGCCACGATATCGGCAGCGGGGAGCACGAGCTTCGTCGGCGCCGCGACGGGCGGGTCGACGTCGTACGCCTACCTCTTCTGGGACAGGATCAGGATGTACCCTCCCAACGGGGTGATGCCTTCAACGAATGTCGGCTCGGTAACCACGGGGAACGGCTCGCCGACCGGACCCACAGACACCCTGGGCGACACCTTCACCCTCGGCGCGTCCAACTCCGTCTCGATAACCAACGTCAACTACTACTCGTACATCTGGTACACCACAGCGGCGAGCAGCGGCGCCGACACCATCTCGGCCACCTTCTCTTCTGCGGTGACGGGCTCCGTCTCGATATACGAGCTGCAGGGGTACTCCACGGTCAGCCCCAGCACGTCTACGGGCGCTTCGTCGGCCGGCTCCACCACGCCTGCCGTGACCGGCTTCACGCCCACCACCAACTCGTTCGTGATAGGCAACGTGGAGACGAGCTCCAGCTCCTCGGTGTACACGGCAGGCAGCGGTTTCACCCTGGTCGCGGCTTGCAGCTCCGTGTATGGATGCAACGAGTACAAGAGCGGGTCGAGCGGCGCGACCACTGTGCCCTCCACCCTCGGCGTCTCAGCGCCCTGGGTCGAGTCGGCGATATCCTTCGCCCCGCTGACCGCGAGCACGTACTATTCCTACATCTGGTACGCGACGGCGGGCAGCGCGGGCGCCGACACCATCTCCGCCAGCTTCGGGTCATCTGTGGCCGGTGAGGTGTCTATCTACGAGATGAGCGGGGTCACGACGACGGGCTTGCTGAGCTCGACAAGCAGCTCCTCTGCCAGCCAGTCCAGCTCATCCGTCACCTCCATGACGCCGAACTCAGGTTCCGTGGTGATAGGCAACGCCGAGGTCAGCTCGACGACATACACGGCGGGGAGCGGGTACACCCTCTCGGGGGC